>Ga0335081_10002238_pt1 | contig 30441 bp, 32 predicted proteins | sample Lox_Sample_35_FD_206713 | JGI IMG/M metagenome (GOLD analysis project Ga0335081, IMG submission 206713) | Soil microbial communities from Loxahatchee National Wildlife Refuge, Florida, United States - Lox_Sample_3.5 | ecosystem: Environmental > Terrestrial > Soil > Wetlands | place: USA...
GCGCTTGATACCAGAGGCGCAGCACACTCTTGCGAAACGCTCTCATCCGCAACCAGTTGCCCGGAATGGCGTGATACTGGAAATACCCCCGCACCACCTGTTGCAGCCACTGCACGGTTCCCTGCACACGCTCGTGCATTCGCATGCGCAGCTTGGCTCGAATATCCTTCAGCTTCGCTGCCATCCTTTTGCCGACCGTCTTGCGGTGCACCTCGAAGTTGCCCGTTTGGTGATTGGTCCCACAGATGTGGGTGAAACCCCAAAAGTTGAAGGTCTCCGGTTTCCCCTCTCCTCGCTTCTTCCGCCGCTCAGCGGCATAGCGCCCGAACTCGATCAGGCGCGTCTTCTCTGGGTGTAGTTCCAGCCCGAATTTCCGCAGCCGTTCCCGGAACTGCTCCAGGAATCGCTCCGCTTCTTCCCGGTGCTCGAACCCCAGTACGGCGTCGTCCGCATATCGCACCGCAATGACATCACCGTGCGCCTGCTTGTTCCGCCACGCCTCCACCCACAGATCCAAGACGTAATGCAGGTAGAGATTCGCAAGCACTGGCGAAATGACCGCCCCTTGCGGACTCCCTTCCTTCGTCTCGCTCCACTGACCTTGCTCCATCACCCCCGCCTTCAGCCATTTTTGGATCAGGCGGACGATCCGCTTGTCTCCGATCCGATGTTCCACAAACTGGACCAGCCAACTGTGCTGGAGCTTGTCGAAGGAAACCGCCACACACTACCCACCATCAGGCCTTCCGGAGGTACTCCGGCAAGCGCGCATGCCCGGCAATTTGCAGTTCGTTCTCATTCTGCCCGACGGAAGTAAGTCGCTTATTCCCGCCGACTGGACGGACTTTGAGAATCCTTCTGGCGCACCGCAGGATTCTCAGCTTGTCGGCTCGCTAGATGACCTCCTGCGTCTTCGTGGCCTTACTGATGCTCTCCTGCGCCGCCCCGCTGACTTGCCAGTAAGATCTGGGACAAGCCGGGAGGGCCATGCCGCAACTGAATCTGAACTTCAACGACATCCCGATTCCGGAGACGCACCTGTGGGACCAGTTCGACGAAGGCCAAAAACGCGTCGTCATCGAGACGCTGGTGCGCCTCCTTGTCAAAGCGACCGTGGATCGGCGCCAGGAGCGGATCAATGACTGATCCTTCCAAAATCAAACCCTCCCACACCCAGCGCGCCGCTTACGTTTACATTCGCCAGTCCACGCCGGGCCAGGTCGAACACAATCGCGAGTCCACCGCCCGCCAGTACGAAGCCCGGACCGCACCAGGCGGGAGGGGCAGTGAGAGAAAGGTCGGCGCTATTGCAAGGCATCGTCACTTGCGGACACTGCGGCCGCCGTCTGCATGTTCACTATCGCGGCCGGAACTCGACGCCGGGCTATCACTATTGTGGCAAGGATCTGGTCAATGGCCGCGGCGTGTACTGTCTCAACGTTGGCGCGACAGTGATCGAGCAGGCGGTGGCTGATGCTTTTCTCCAGGCCATCACTCCAGCAGCGATCGAAGCCACACGTCTGTCCCTCGAAAAGCTGCAAGCGAACCATGATGCCGCTCTGTCCCAATGGCGTTTGGAAGTGGAGCGCACCCGCTACGAGGCGGAGCGGGCCGAACGCCGCTATCGGACCGTGGAGCCCGAAAACCGGCTGGTCGCCCGCGGGCTCGAAACTGAATGGGAGAACCGTTTGCGCGACCTTGTTGCCGCGGAGATGGAACTGCGGCGACGGGAGCAGCAGCGCCCCAGTACAATCAGCCCCTCACAGCTCCAGGCCATCCAGAGACTCGGCTCCGACATTCGTCAGGTGTGGACCGCAACGACGACCACCGACCGCGACCGCAAGGAGCTTCTGCGCACTTTATTGGAAGAAGTGAGTTTGAGTCTCAAGCGGTCCGAAGGCCGCGCGCACCTCACTCTGCGCTGGCGCGGAGGCGCGTTCACCACATTGGATGTTGCCGTCCCAAAGTTCAAGCCGATGGGACCGCACACCGATGAAGACACCATCTCACTGCTTCGGCGCCTAGCAGCGCTCTATCCCGATGAAGTGATCGCTGGAATCCTGAATCGTCAGGGACGCAAAACAGCTACCGGCGAACGCTTCACCGCTAACCAGGTCGGCAGTCTGCGGCGCTATCGCAATATTCTGCGATTCCAACCGCCGGCTGAACCGCCCAACGCGGAATTGGTTTCGATTCGAAAAGCAGCCCAGATTCTCGGCATGAACACCTCTTCGATCCACCGCTGGCTGGCAGATGGTTTCATCGCCGGTGAGCAGGTCACTCCGGGTGCACCGTGGCAGATTCGAATCACCGATGAGTTGCGGGCGCGCATCGTGCAGCAGGAGCCACCGGACTATCTGCCGATGCTGGAAGCTACCCTCAAACTCGGCGTTTCGCGGCAGACGGTGTTGCAGCGTGTAAAGCGCGGCGAACTCGAAGCTGTTCTGGTGCGGCAGGGCCGGCGTAAACTGAGCTCGTTGGGCCGCGCCACGAGGATTACGAACTCTTCTTCACCACCAAGTCGAACGGCATCCCCATAAAGTCGCCCGTCAACTTGATCTGCTCTTTGTCCACGACCCCTTTGTAACTCAGCAGGATCGCCATGCCCCCGAAATCGAGGGTGACTGTAAAAGAAATATTGTTGCCATCGACTTTTCCGTCTTTGATCGCGACGTCTTTTCCGTCCAGCCCCGCCATCGAGCCATTGAGCATGGCGCCATCGGCTTTGAAGGTGAAGGACTGCGGGAAATCGCCATTCGGCGTCGAAACGGTTCCGGCCCATTTGCCGTCGACATCCGCGGCAAACGCGGAAACTGCCATCAACACCAGGACCACTGCCAGGGTAAACGCTTTCATGTAAGGCGCTCCTTGAAAACTTTTGGCGAACTCCACAACGCTGAAGGTATTCATGGATTATACATGGTAGAAGCACATGAACGGAAAAACAGTTGTGATCACGGGTGGGACATCCGGTATCGGCCAGGTTGCCGCTGAGAGGCTCGCCGGCATGGGAGCTCGCATGGTTCTGGTGGCTCGCGATCGGGCGCGCGCGGAGGCGACTCTGGCGCGGCTGCGCGCGATTGCGCCCGGCGCGGCGCATCGAGTCTACTATGCCGACCTCTCGCAGCTCGCGGAAATGAAACAGGTGGGCCACGAGATCGCGGCCGCCGAACCGCGCATCGACGTGCTGATCAACAATGCCGGCGGCATGTTCGCATCGAAGCAGGTGACCAAGGACGGCCTGGAGATGACGTTCGCCACCAACCACATGTCCTACTTCGTGCTCACCGAATTGTTGCGGAAGAACCTGGCGGCCTCGGCGCCCGCGCGCGTGGTTAACACGGCGTCGAATGCGCACCGCGGAGCTAAGCTCGATTTCGCCGACTTGCAAGCAGAGAAGTCGTACAGCGGTTTCCGTGTCTACGGCCGTTCCAAGCTGTGCAACATCCTGTTTACGCGCGAGCTGGCGCGGCGGCTCGCAGGCACCGGCGTCACGGCGAACAGCCTGCATCCCGGCTTCGTCAACACGCGCTTCGGCGATCAGAACCAAGGCTTCGGCTCGGTGGTGTTTGGATTCCTCAAGAAATTCGCGCTCACGCCGGAGCAAGGATCGGAAACGATCGTGTACCTGGCATCGTCGGACGCGCCGACGAAGCTGAGCGGCGAATATTTTTACAAGTCGAAAATCGTGGCTCCCAGCAAGGAGGCGCAAGATGACGAGGCGGCGGTACGGTTGTGGCAGGAGAGCGAGCGGATAGCCCGTGTGTAGCAAGGTGGCACCGGCATCCTTGCCGGTGGAATCTCACAGGCCAGGAGGCCTGTGCTACCAGCTACCCTCTTGCGCCTTTACTAGCTCCCCACAGTTCCTTCGTTGCCAGGGCCGCGCCATCAGCTAGCGCCTTAAGCTTCGCCCAGGCAATTTGCGGATGCACGCGGAATCCCATGCCGCAGTCGGTTCCGGCGATCACATTCTCGCGGCCCACCAGATTGGCATAGCGTAGAATGCGGTCCGCAACCACCTCCGGATGCTCGACCACGTTGGTGTGGTGCGTGACCACTCCGGGAATCAGGATCTTGCCCTCCGGCAATTTGACTCGTTGCCAGATCTTCCATTCGTGCTCGTGGCGGGCGTTAGCGGCCTCGAGCGAATAGGCGCCCGCGTTGATTTGGAGCATCAGGTCCACCACGTGCTCGAGCGGCAGATCGTGCGTATGCGGTCCGTGCCAGCTTCCCCAGCAAATGTGATAGCGCACGCGATCTTCTGGTATACCTTGAAGCGCCCGATTCACGGCTTCCACGCGCACCGCGGCAATCTTGCGGTACTCGGCGACGCTGGGCGTGGGGATGATCATGTCGTAGGTATCGGGCAGGGCCGGATCGTCGATTTGCAAAATGAACCCCGCATCGACAATGGCTTTGTACTCGTGCTTGACGGCATCGGCCAGCGCGAAGATGTAGTCTTCTTCTTTCGAGTAGTGCTCGTTATAGAAAAAGTGCTCGAGCCATCCGGGCGCCAGGACGCACATGAACGTCTCTTCGGGTTTCACCCCCGCCTCGGTGAAAGCGGCGCGGAAGGCTTCCAGGTCCTTCTTCACCTCTTCGTGCCCGATGTATTGGATCGGCCCGGAGCAGATGGCGCGTTCCGTCGGGGCCGCCATGAACTGCAAGTCTTTGTAGAAATCGGCGAACTCCTTGCGCTCGCCCGTCTCCAGAGCCATGAAAGGAGCTTCTCCCGGTTTCAACTTGCGCGTGGAGAGGCCGCTGAAGCGGCGGCCGTAGTAGCCAATCCCGCCGAAGCCGGTCTTGCCCAGCTCGCCGTCGCTGACGATGTCGATGCCGGCCTCGGCCTGTTTGCGCAACACGTCGACGATGCCGGTGCGGGTGGTCGCCTGGTAGGCAGCCATATCGACCGGCTTGCCGGACATCAGGGACATGGTCATATCGCGATACTCGGGCGGCCCATCGAGCCGGCCCGCGTGAGTAGTGAGAATGCGATTGGTGCTGCGCTTCATTGGGAATTCCTCCGCGTCCGATATAATACATCGCGGGGAGAGAAAGTTCATCGCCGCTGGTGGGGCGGCCCTTCTGGGCCGCCGCCGCGCTTCCGCGCGGCGCGCCGGGCGGAAGCCCGGCGGCAGGCCGGAAGGCCTGCCCCACTATTGCGTAAGGAAGCGGGGCTTGAGAAGGAGACAACGATGCGTTCCGTTAAACAAACCGCTCTTGTTATTTGCCTGACGGCCCTGGCGCTCACGGCTGCGACGCGCCCAGCCGACGCGCAGGAGCATTGGGTGGCCACTTGGGCTGCGTCCCCACAGGCGCCGCGATTCAACATCCCGCGGCCGCCCACACCGGCTGCTACGCCGCAGGCACAAGGCAATCCCGCGCCAGCGTTCCCCGCCCCGCCGGCCATCAACGATCTCACCGTGCGCATGGTGGCGCGCAGCAGCATCGGCGGACGGCGCGTACGCATCCAACTTTCGAACGCCTTCGGAACGGCTCCGCTCAAAGTCGGGTCCGCCCACATCGCGCTGCGCGACAAGGGCTCCGCGATCGTCGCTGGTTCGGATCGGGCGCTCACCTTCAGCGGCAGATCGTCGTTCGCCATCCCGCCCGCGGCCGAGGCGCTTAGCGACGCCGTTGACCTGGACGTGCCCAAGCTGAGCGACCTGCTGATCAGCGTCTACGTTCCGGAGGAGGTCGCCGCGCCCACCATGCACCTGACGGGCCTGCACACCACCTACATTTCCAAATCGGGCGACTTCACCGGCGCGCCGTCAATCGCGGAGCTCTCGACCACACAAACCTGGTATTGGCTTTCCTCTGTGGACGTCCTGGCGCCCGCCGAGGACAGCCTGATCGTGGCGTTCGGCGACTCCATCACCGATGGCGCCACTTCCACGGCCGATGCCAACATGAGCTGGCCGAGTCAACTGGCCGAGCGCCTGCAAGCGATCGATGCCACCGCCGGCCTGGCCATCGTCAATCAAGGCATTTCCGGAAACCGGCTGCTCCACGATGGCGCGGGGATTTCCGCTTTGGCACGTTTTGACCGCGACGTTCTCAGCCAACCCGGCGTGAAGTGGGTGATCGTTTTGGAGGGCATCAATGACATCGGGGTTGGCACGCAGGCAGGCGCCGCGGCGGCAGATGCCGTAACCGCGGACGACCTGATCGCGGCTCACAAGCAGATGATCGAACGAGCCCACGTGCACGGCATCAAAGCCGTCGGGGCCACGCTGACGCCGTACGAAGGGGCGCGCTATTACTCCGAGGATGGCGAGAAACTGCGGCAAGCCGTGAACCAGTGGATCCGCACCAGCAAAGCCTACGATGCGGTGATCGACTTCGATGCCGTCACGCGCGATCCGGATAACCCCAAACAGATCCGGCCCATGTACAACATCCGCGATCACCTGCACCCCAACGATCTGGGGTATCGCCTGATGGCGGAAGCGGTGGATTTGTCGATGTTCGTCGCGAAACCGGCGCCGGCTGACTCGCGCTAAGACTAGCCACTATTCGCAAGCACGGCCCTTCGATCGCTTTGCGTCGTCTGTCCAATCGCAGACCGCTGAAAGGCGACGGTCTGCGCGACTGAGACCTGGAAGCTACCTGGAGATCTGGTCGCAGGGCGAGGCCCTGCGCCACTTATTCTCTCGCGCTATTGTCGTCCTGGCACGCGTACTCCTACATCTCAAGGCTTCTCTCACGGGTTGTTGCTTTCGCTCGATGCAGCGCCCAGCTTCTTACCAGTGTCCGCCATGGTCACCGAGCGCGCGTTGGCCTGCTTGCTGCCGTCTTTGGCCAGCGTGCCCTGCACAATCACTTCGTAGCCCACCTTCATCGTGTTGCGCGTCCAGCCGCTGCGCTGGAGGCCGTTCGGAGGACCCATCTCGAGCGCCCAATTGGTGATGTTGCCGCTCTCATCGGTGACATCCAGGTAGAAGTAGACGTGCGGGTTCATCCAGTCCACTTTGGTGACAATTCCCTTGAGCGTCACCGCCTTCTTGCTGTCGTATTCCGCGCTGAAGGAATGGTGCGCGACGGCCGGCGTAACGGCGAGCGCCGCAGCAAACGTGATCGTCAACCACGCGAGCGAGCGAGACCTCATGAGCACTTCTCCTTGCCCTGGAATATAGCCATTATATGCGACGGCTACGATCGGCCGGCCCATTCCTGGCGCAGCGACCGCACAAACTCGTCCGGGTCTTTCACTTCGTACAGGACCGGCGCGCCATCGCCTTTCGGTGGAAGCAGAACCAGGCGTCTGGAGTCGGCCCGGTACATGCGAACGGTTTGGCCGCTGGCCACGCGAAACCATCCGGAATGGTAGTGAAGCGTGGCAAAGCCGTTGGTTCGCAGCGTGGGCTGCCACTCGTGGTCGTTAGTGAAGTCAACCACACGGATGTGGTCAACATCCACTCGATCCGCGGGCAGAGTGACGGGATAAAAGCGGTCGTGGATCGTCAACGCATCGGGAGTGAGTGAATAGGCCGGCGGTCCCGGCGCATATAAGAACGTCAGCGCGGCGGCCGATGCGACCACCACCGCGACTGTCGCCGCAACCGTTCTGCCAGCCCAGTTGGGTGAGCTCACAGAGCGGAGGGTTGCTGCCAGCGGTTGATCGGCAACTGTCGCCGGCACAGTTGATACAGCGCGGATGCATTCCAGAAAACGGTCACCCTCATCGGGACTGAATAAGATCGTCTGCGCGCCTGTCCGCACCACCACGGCTTTGCTCCGATCGGTTACGTACCACTTGCACCGGCCGAGCTTGGATGTCTGGAACCACCCGTAATAGCCGAACAGGCCGCCGCTCCCCCACAGCCGCACGCAGCCTGAAAAATCGTCCTTGGTCGCCGGCCGGGCTTCCTGAAGGCCCGCCAACGGGACGCGGACGCTACCGATCAGCCGCTTGACCACGATCGATCCATCCGCAAAACCGTACGACCGGGGAGAGTACGCGTACGAAACCAGCATGACGAGAATCGAGACGATCCGGACTCCGATGTTGTGGATCGTGGCCGCCGGAATTGCCAGCAGCACGCACGCGATCGCCGAAACGATTTTGGTGGTGCGATCGTACGAAACTGAAAAATCGTCCATAAAAATAAACCTCGTGGGGCCAGCCCTTCGGGGCTGCCGCCGCGCTTCGGCGCGGCGTGGAAGCTTACGTATCGTGTGAGCCGGGCAGAAGCCCGGCTGCAGGCCGGAAGGCCTGACCCCACTTACTCGATTCGATAAATCCCATCGAAATCGGCAAAGTAGCTTTCCACATCCAGTGATGGCTCCGCCTTGCGAAGGAAACGGGCCGCGCGAACGGCGTCCCCTGCCACCACCTCCGGCGCAACACCTGGGTACGCGCCGCAATCGTTGTGCGCCACGATGACCGCCCGCCGTGGATTGTGCAGCCGCATCGACGTACGGACGGCCTGCAGCAAGAAGTCACCAGCCCCATCCGCATCCTCTGCGGCCCACGGCTTGGCCGACCCCGGAATCTTCACGTGATCGAACAAGACAACGCCGCGCCGCTTGAGGAACTTGCGGATCGCCTGATCGAAACGTGCGTCGAAGCAAGTGATGACACAAGCGTCGGCCGTGTACACTTCGGGCGGCGAGTCAAAATGGAACATTTTCTCCACCCGCGCTTACCCGGCCTTGCGCTTGGCTTTGAGCTCCTCCAGCAGGCGGTTGATCTCGTCCTGCTTTTCGAGCGCCGCGAACTTGTCCTCTACGTCGTCAGCCGCCAGATCGGCGATTGCCTGGGCAGTGGCTTCGGTGTGCTGCACTTTGTTCTTCATCCGATCGAAGGCCGCCGAGTTGGATTGATCGCCCATGGTCTTCCCCGCTTCCTGCGCTTTGCCCATTGCGCGCGAGCGACGATGCTGCGCAATCAGCATGTCGCTTTTGGCCTGCGCTTCGGCAAGCTTTTGCTGCAGCTTCAACAACGCAGTCTTGAGATTCTCCACTTGCGTCTTCTGGTCTTCCACCTGCTGCCGGAAACTCTCGACCGTGCTCTTGTAGCTCATCGAGCGCTCGATGGCCGACCGCGCCAGCGCGTCGTCTTTCTTGTCAACGGCAAGCTCTGCACGCCGGTGCCACTGCTGCTCGCTTTCCTCGGTTTCTTTTAGTTTCTTCTCGAGCACGTGCTGGTCGGCAATCGAGATTGCCACCTGTGTCTTCACCTGGAGCAATTGGTTCTGCATATCCAGGATCAACTGCTTGATCATTACTTCGGGATTTTCCGCCTTATCGATCAGGTCATTAAGATTGGCCCGAATGAGTGTGGAAACTCGTTCTAAGAGTGCCATGATGTTCCCTCCTTGCTTACCTATTGCGCCGACGTGCCTTTGGCTTTGTCGTCCGGCTTCGGCGTCTTGTCCCCAATCAGCCGCACCTTCGCGAACAGTTCGTTCAGGGGCATGCCCGAGAGCGTTTCGAACAGCGCGGGAATCTGTGCTGCCATCTTGGTGATGTCGCCGGTGACCTTGTTGAGGCCTGCCGCGTCTCCGTTTCCGGTGGATACGATGGTGATCTTGTCAACGTTGGCGAGCGGCGCGGCCAAGGCCCTGACCACCTCCGGCATGTTGGTGATCAGTTTGTCGACGATGGCCGCCTGGTTGAATTCCTGATAGGCCTCGGCCTTGACGTTCATGGCTCTGGCTTCGGCGTCGCCTTTCTTAAAGATAATCTCGGCCTCGGCTTCGCCCTGCGCGCGGATGGACGCGGCCTTGCCTTCTGCTTCCACGATGAGTCGTTGCTTTTCGGCCTCGGCGATCGTCTCGATGCGTTTGCGCTCGTATTCGGCTTGCTTGAGCACGGTAGCCGTCAACTCGCGATCGCGGCGCAGAATTTCGGCATCCTGCACCTTCACTTCATGCTCCTTCTGAACCTGCATGACTGTGACTTCTTCGGCGCGCACCTGCTGCAACATGATGTTGGTCTGGATATCGTAGGCCTTGTCGGCCTGCGCCTGCTGCTTCTTCACCATCTCGGCATAGGCGGCTTTCTTAACTTCGAGATCGCGTTGCGCCTCGGCCTGCTTGGCTTGCGAAAGCGTCTCGGCGAGCACCCGCTCCTGATCGGCCTGCGCTTTGGCAACGGCGGCTTCGCGGGCGGCCACGGCGCGCCGCATAGCCGTATCACGGTCGGCTTCGGCAGCCGCCACATCGGCGTCGCGCTTGATGCGGGCTACATCCGGACGGCCCATGTTGCTGATGTATTCGTTCTTATCGCGGACTTCCTTAATCGTGAACGAAATGACTTCCAGGCCCATCTTGTTGATGTCTTCCGCGCAGGTGGAGCGCATGCGGTCGCCCACCATTTCCGGCTGCTTCACGATTTCTTCCACCGTGAGTTGCCCGATGATGCCGCGCAGGTGGCCCTCCATAACCAAACGAATCAGCCCTTCGCGCTCCTGCGGCGTCTTGGTCAGAAACTGTTCAGCTGCGGTGAGGATCGACTCCGGGTCGGATTTCACTTTGATCTGCGCCACCGCCTCGACCGTGACGGCCACGCCCTGCTTGGTGTAGAGATCCTGCTGCGGCGCTACGTCGAACGACATCAGCTGCAGCGAAAGATCTCTGCTGGTCTCCACCAGCGGAAAGATGAACGTGCCGCGGCCCTTCACCACGCGCGTGCCGCCCAAGCCGTAGACGATGATCGCCTCGTGCGGCCCGGCCTTGCGGAACATACTCGCGAAGGCCATCATGATCAGGAAAAAGACCAGGATGATCAACCCGCCGATCACATACACTTCGTTTGGCATAACTCTCCTTAGCGACTGCTGCGCTCCCACTCCTCGGCCGGATCCAGCCACGGCCTGACATATGCGATGCCTTTCTCATAGCGCGTGACCAGGACTTCCGTGCCTTTAGCAATGGCGACGGCTTCCTCCGCTCGCGCGCCCGTAACATGGCGCGTGCCCTCCTGCGAATAGGTGATTTCACCCGTGCCGCCGGCTCGTATGGGAATACTCACGTGCCCGAGCACACCCACCATTTCGTAGTCCGCCGGGTCCAGCGGCTTTTCACGCGCAATCAGAACCTTCGCCAGAAACCAGAACACCGCCGATGCTGCGGCTAGCCCGCTTATGGTGGCGACAGCGAGAACTGCCACGAACCATAACCCGGAATAGCGTTGGAGCAGATAGCCGATGCCGCCGAACCAGGCCAGAAACGCCGACAACGTGCCGAAATTGAACCAGGGCAACTGGCCACTTCCGCCGCCGTGAGGCACGTGGATGCCATGATGAAGGTTCAAGTGCGGTATGTGTAAATGCGTGCCGCCCGCTATCACCGCGAGCGCGCTCAGACTGAATCCAACCAGGAAACAGACGAAGTAGAACTCCGGCCAGTTCATGAACGCCTCCTTCCCTTCCCGTCACTCGGGGCTTTGAGAACTTCCATCAGCCGCTCGGCCAGCCCCGGATTCTCCAGGATGGTGTCCAGTAAGACCAGGCAGAGCCGCGAATCGGAATGCCGCGCCACTGCCAACAGCGCGTGGTGTAAATCCGGGTCCTTGCGGAACCGCTCCGCGCCGCTGACCAGCCACAGATCGAGCTTGTCTTCGAGAGCGCCGACATCCGAGATCAGCTCGTTTTGGAATCCTTCCGGGTCGTCCACCAGGTACCCCGGATGCACTTTAAAAAACCGCGCCAGCAGCATGCGTGTAGAATTGGTCAGATGCGGCCGCGCGCCACTTTCGATCTGCGAGAGATAGCTCTGGCTGATCGACTTGCCCAGTTCCTTCTGGATCAACCGGGCCAGTTCGAGCTGCGACAACTCCCGCTCAAGGCCGCGCAGCGTGCCCTCGACTTCCCGGAGGTAGCGGATTTTCTCGCCGAGCGTCATATCGCAATCTGCGATTAGTATATTGCAAATTGCGATGGTATGTCAAGGGTGAAAATTAGTCCTGTTTTGAAGGCCTTCGCCACTCCCAGGAAAGGGTCAGGCCAATTCGAGATGCGCGGCCTGAAACGCGTCGTTGATCGCCAGGAGCAGTTCGCTCTGTATCTTGTAGAACTCGTCGATATCCGGGGTCAGCACGTAGCAGAAAATTTCCATGTTGAATGCGGCGGCGGTTAGGCCGGTCAAGCGCACGGGAGTGGGAACGGATTCGACGGACTGGTGCTTTTCCAGCACTTCTTTCATCGAGTCGATCAGGCGCCAGACCTCTTCGTCTGACGTACTGCGCTTGATTTGAAAAGTGGGATTAAAGAGGATCTTGTCGCGGACCGAATAATTTTCCAGGTTGGCCCCGGCAAAAGTGGAATTCGGAATACTGACCACGGTGCGATTGAGAGTGCGGACCTGTGTAGATCGCATCCCGATATCCTCCACCGTTCCCATTACGTCCCCGAATTTCCCAAAATCGCCGATGGAAACGGGGTGATCTCCAATCACAGAGACTCCGCCAAAGATATTGGCGATGGTCTGTTGCGCAGCCAGCGCCACGGCGATTCCGCCCACTCCCAGACCCGCCACCAGTGTGGCCGTGTTATATCCCCAGCTACTCAGAACCAACAGGATTGCGAAAATCACGATGGTGACGCTCGCCGTGCGGCGGCCCAGACGCAGAATGGAACGTCCGCTGAATTGGTGCCGGGTAGCAAATGACGATTCCACGCGGTTGAGAAAAAGATCCACGATACGTAACAGGCACCAGGCAACCGACCACACCACCAGCAGCTCCAATGCTTCGCCGATGTAGATCCTGGCCAGCGCCGAGGGACGCACCCCTTCCACCGCGATCCGAAAGACCGCAATCGAAAGAAACATACGCGCGGGACCAAGCATTGCCTGGGTCACAGCCCACGGTGAATGCGTACGCGCCAAACGCTTGGTGGCCGCTCCTAGCAACGGTCTCAGCAAGCGGTCCAAATGTCTGGAGAGGGAAATCAGAATGATCGCGGCCAAGATCAAAGCGAGCCATTTCCAAAGCGGCGTCTCCAGAAACTCCACTGATGTCAGGAAAGGAGGAAAGTAGGAAACGAGCCATGGCGCTGCTGTCGATGGGTTCAGCCGGAGAATCACCTCCACGGTATCGGGCGAGAAGAGCCAGATGGATGGTCCACCCGGCTGCAACATCACTCGTTCCAGATCGAGTGTATAGGTTCCTGAGCCCTGTGTGAGCGTGACAATCGGCTCTCGCGAGGGATTGGCATTCGGATCTCCAGCCGGGTCTCGACTCAACGCGGATACACTGAAATCTGGCGCGGAGTTCAGCAGGGCCTCCAGCTTCTTGGCGAGTTCCGGACCTCTAGCCAAGCGGTTCCGGTCGGACAAATATCGCAAGTCCAGATACTGAGCAGCGACTTTGTAGTCCTGTCGATGGCAGGCCTGCAAAAAAGCCGTCACGCTGTCGCGCGGATCGCCGCGTCCCAGTTTGTCCGCCGCCGGGGGCGCTTTCGGCGCTGAAGGAGCCGGCGATTGCGCCGTCAAACTCGAAGCGAAAAGAAAAAGTGCTAACCAAAACCTGAAAGAAGAGCGTCTCGTTAAGAAGCGCATGCGGGGCTTCACGCACGCGGCCGACCGAAAGCCCACGTCCAACGCGCCGGATTGTGCGTTGAGTCCTCTTTGGATTGCGCGATTCCGCACGCCCGCCACCGCGCAAACGGTCCGCATCCTGCAGGTTGACTCGACTGGAGGCCATCATGCGCAATCCCGACCCGAAACTTCCCCCCGCCGACCCCGAGCCGGATCCTAAACGGCCAGGGCCGCCGATGCCGGACCCCGAGCCACCGGGGCCGGACGTAATCGATCCGCTCAATCCGGAACCTCTCAGAGCTTGGCAACAAGTGTGCTAAGCTCTCCCAACATGACGCAACCCGTAACGGTCTTGGCTCACGATCCAAACTCCCGCCCGACTTTGGAAATTGCGGAGTCTGAGCGGCTACAACACCAAATCGACCAGATGGGTGAAGAAGTCTACCGGCTTCTTGTGGGGGCGGTGCACGATATTCGCAGCGAAGAGCGGGGAGTCATGACCTCAGCTCAATTACTCGAGAGCATACTAGGCGATTCGTTGCCGCCGGATGCCCGCGCGCTCTTGGAACGCCTGATCGCCAGTTCCGCCAGAGTGAGTACGATCTTGGCTGGAGTAAGCCGCTACGCCGCGGCGCTGCACTCCCCCGGTTACTCCTTCCGCAAGGTGAATCTCACGTGTGTGGTCGACGCTGCTACGGTGGCGCTGGAACAGGAGATTCGCGAGGCTGGCGCTGCGATTTCCTACAGCGGACTTCCCGAGGTGTGGGGCGATCGGGACCAACTAGTCGAGCTCTTCCGGAGCCTCCTCGACAACGCTATCAAATACCGCAGCGCCTCTTCCGCAAAGGTGGAGATTGAGGCTCAGCAGGTGACGGGGCGAAAGCAGGATGACGTGGACTTCCTGTTTTCGGTCCGTGATTATGGGATGGGCATCGGCCAGCAGCATCAGCGCAGCCTTTTCTGCCCGTTCCGTCGCCTGCACGGACCGGAGATTCCGGGGGTGGGCCTGGGCTTGCTGATTTGCCGCAAGATCGTGGAGGCTCACGGCGGCAGGCTCTGGATCGAGTCCGACACCGGCTGCGGTTTGACTGCATTCTTCACTTTGCCGGTTCCGGCCTAAAGGGCCCCATACGTGCTCAGAGTGCTTCGAAACTGGATTCCACGAACGTGTCTCAAGATTTCACCAGCAGCGCCGGAGGCGCGACGACTCCGCAAGCGGTCCGCATCCTTCTCGCGGAGGACAACGATGCCGACGTTTTTCTCATCCGTCGAGCTCTGGAAAAGCAAGGGCTTCGCTGCCAATTGGCGGTAGCCCGCAATGGCGAAGAGGCGTTGCGGCTATTGCAGACGGCCGAAGACAGTCCCCCAATGGACGCCCCACAGCTAATCCTGCTGGATTTGAATCTTCCCAGAGTGGATGGCGGTGAGGTTCTAGCCCATGTGCGTAAGACTCAAGCGTTTTCGGAAACTCCGGTGATCGTGCTCACATCATCCGATTCCCCTCGTGATCGCGAACTGGCCATGCGCTTGGGTGCAAACGCATATTTCCGCAAGCCCACGGACCTGCGTTCGTTTATGGAACTAGGGCAGGTGATTGAGAATGCGCTCGGGTAGCGCGGCGGCAACCTACGAGGAGAAGAGCAACGATGATTCAAAAAGCGGCGCGCGGGCGCGTACTCATTGTCGACGACAACGTTCAAGAGCGGCAAAGCCTTTCGGAAATGATCGGTGGGCTGGGATATGCGGTGGCAACCGCTGGAGACGGCGAAGATGCACTCGAACAGCTTGGGAGCGGCCGTTTCGACGTCGTCATCACCGACCTGGTGATGCCGCGCATGGATGGCTTTCAACTGTTGCGCACGCTCCTCGATCGCGGCGATCTGACGCCGGCCATCGTTCTGACCGGATTCGGAGACCTCAATCAGGCGGTCTCGGTGGTTCACGACCTGAAGGCTTTGTGGTTTCTCGAAAAGCCCGCCGCCGAGGCCGCCGTCGCCAGCCTGCTGGAACGCGCCATCACCCACAAGGGTTTGCTCGAAGAAACCGAGCGGCTGCAACGCCAACTGAGCTACCAGGGCTACCTCGGGGAATTGTACGGCGTTTCCGAATCCATGCAACAGATCTTCGCGCTGATCCGCCAGGTGGCTCCCAGCTCTGCTCCCGTGCTGATCACCGGCGAAAGCGGCACGGGCAAGGAGCGTGTGGCAGGCGCGATTCACAAGTTGAGCCCCCGCTCCAATCACCCGTTTGTCGCCATCAACTGCGCGGCTCTGCCCTCTACGCTAATCGAAAGCGAGCTGTTCGGCCATGAAAAGGGCGCATTTACCGGAGCCTTCACGCGCCATGCCGGGTGCTTCGAACAGGCTCATGGAGGAACCCTGCTGCTCGATGAGATCGGAGAAATGCCGCTCGAGATGCAAGCCAAAATGCTGCGCGTGCTGGAGGACTCGAAGATTCGGCGCCTGGGGGCCAAGGGTGAGATTCCGGTGGATGTTCGAATCGTCGCGGCGACCAACCGGCAGGTGACCGGTCCGGGTGACGCCAAGTTCATGCGCGAGGATCTCTATTACCGGCTCAGCGTCTTCACCATCGAGCTGCCACCATTGCGCCATCGCAAGGAAGATATTCCCGGGTTAGCGGAAACAATCATCCGGGAGCTCAATCAAAAGCATAATGCGCGGGTGACCGACTTCCATCCGAGGGTGCTGGAGCAGTTGGCGGAGTATTCCTGGCCGGGCAACATTCGCGAATTGCGAAACATCCTGGAACGCGCGGTGATCTCCGCTGCTGAAGGAACGATTCTCCCTTATCACCTGCCTCCAGCATTTGGCATGCCCGCCGTACAGCCCGCACCACCGGCGCCGGCGACCAACGGTACAGAGTCGATTGGTTTCGAGGCGGGAAAGCCTTTGAGCGAGATCGAGAAGGCGTATATCCAACTGACTCTTAAGTTTACTGGGAACCACCGGGCGCGCGCGGCGGAAGTTCTGGGCATCAGCACGCGCACCCTCCAGAACCGTCTGGCCGAATATGCCGCTGAGGCTGCAGCGTCTGGGGGAGCGCCCAGGACCGCCCGCGCCGCTGCCGATTGATTCGTTTTTCCACCGCTCGGAAGATGCAAATTTTGCATGACCGGCAGATCTTGCCGGTGCAGTCGTGATGATTGCCACGTTGGATCGGCCTTTCGGCCCGCGCAGCCGGGTCGTAGACCGGAAGGGCTGGCCCCACACAGTTGCGCGCGCGGTACGGCAGCGCCCTGCGGGGACACCGAGCCGCCCCCGCAGGCACTACGCGATCTACAGACTCCCACCGCCCCGGAGCGTTTTTGACTCGATCTCGTCTTCCCAATACGGACCGACACCGTAATGCCGGTACACACCCATGGCCCACGTGGCGTCGGCCATATCAGGCCAACTGTTCTTGTCAAACCCAGGAGCGCTCTCCAGCGTCTTCTTATCAACATCCAGAATGAAGCACTTCTTGTCCTCATCCACAGCGAGTGCACTCCACGGCACGGCGAATAGCTTGCTTCCCACGTGCAGGCTTCCGCCAAATGACAGAACCGCATACGCTACCCGGCCCGACGGGATATCGATCATAATCTCGTCCACTGTGCCGAAGTCCTCGCCGGCCGAGTTCTTGACAGTGTCGCCCTCCAGAGTACTCGCAGAGAAGACCCGCCGGTACTTATTATCGGGGTCGGTCTTCTTAATCTTGCCTTGTTGCAGAAATGCTCCTTATGTCTCTTGTGTCCTGCACCTTGTATGCCTCCGTGAAAGTGGGTTGTGGCCCGCTACACTCGTCGGCCGAGGTGCATCACCAGGCTCACCAGAAACAAGACCAGAAAGATCAGAAACAGGATCTTGGCGATACCGGCGAAGGCAATAGCGACGCCGCCGAATCCTAGCAAGGCCGCCACTAACGCGATAACCAGAAACAGCAGCGCGTAGTAAAGCATTTCGATTTACCTCCGGCACGCGTTAGAGCAGCTTCGATGCCAGTGGTGCGCAGAGCTCGTACCGTCAAGAACGGCTTAGTTATTGACCTGCAACTTACTCACTCTCCGGGTCCTTCTTGAGTAGCTTGTCTTGCGACTTAGCTGCAAGTAAGGCAAATTCTTCGCGCAGTTTGTTCAAATCTTCATCCGGCAAATCTTCCAAACTCACCAATTCGTTCCTGGCCGCTCTTACCGCGCGCAGGAGCTCATCCAGTTTGAGCTGAATCGCGCGCGTATCGCGGTTCTGCGTGCTTTGAATCAGGAATACCATCAGAAAAGTAATGATGGTCGTTCCGGTGTTGATTACCAACTGCCACGTATCGGAATAGTGGAAGTAAGGACCCGCACCGAGCCACGCCAGCACGATGACGACACCCGCTGCAAACGCGACGTGCGATCCCATAACATCGGCCGCCCAGCTTGCCAAACGCCGGAAGAGGCTTCTCATATCAAAGGCCGATGGGCGCGCCCGAAACGATCAACTCCACCCGCCGATTGCGTTGCCTGCCCGCGGCCGTATCGTTGGAAGCCACGGGGTCGGTTTTGCCCAGTCCCACCGCAGTGACCGTTGCGGCCGGAACAGCCTGCCCGACCAGATAGTCTCGAACCGCATCCGCCCGCTCTTCGGATAGCTTCAAGTTATATTCGTCGCTTCCGATGCTATCGGTGTGGCCTTCTACCTGAATCTTGAGACCGGGATATGCCAGTAGAATGCCGGAGACTTTGGCCATCTTCTCGCGCGCACCCGGTTTGAGCGTGTACTTGTTGAAGTCGAACAGCACATCCGAAATATTCACAATCAAGCCGCGCGCAGTTTCCCGAGTCTCCAGAATCAAATTCAGTTGCTGGCGCAAACGCTCGCGGAGTTGAGTTTTCTCCGTTTCGGCTCGCTGCGCTGCCAGACGTGCCTGGTCCGCTTCCGCCTGCAAAATGTGCTGCTGTTCGATAGCATTTGCACGCGCAGTTTCGGCGGCTGCGCGGGCAGCGTTGGCGGCTGCCTGTTCCTGCACAGCACGATCAGCCGCGGCCTGAGCTTCCTGTTTGGCCTGGTCTGCCGCCAGCCGGTCCGCTTCCGCTTGAGTTCGGCGCTCCTCCTCCAGGCGGGCTTCCGCGGCAGCCTGTTTCGCCTTAGCTTGAGCGTCGGCTTCCCGTTGCGCAGCGGCCGCGCGTTCCGCGGCAAGCTGGTCCGCTTGAATTTTCTTGACGGTAATCAGGCGGGCATCTTCGGCCATCTGAGCGGCTTCCCGTGCGTTCGTTTCCGAACGCTTCCGGTCGTGGCTCCCTCGCAAGAAGCCCTGGGCGTTTTGAAGGTCGATCTGAGCTTTTTGCAGCGTATCGGCTGCGTACCGATCGGCGCCGGCAATCCGCGCAATCTCGATTGCATTTTCTGCCTCGGCTAGCTGCAGCGGTCCTTTCGGATCGATTCTGACGGGCTGATACTCTCCGCGATCGAGCACGTATTGACCGCGCTCGAGTAATTCATACTTCGCGTCCACCTGCTCGATTGTGCCGGTGGTGTCGTTCCGGACGAAGTTCTCCGCCACGACCACATCGCTCGGTTGCGTAACGGCAAAGTATGGTTCAGCGGTAACGATGAGACCGAAACTCTGCAAATCGGTCGTAGACAACAAATCGGCATGATCTCCCTGGAGCGCCACTTCCCCGAGATTCACTGCGCGGCCCTCCGGTGTGATCGCCCACAGCACGAAGGTCAGATACTCCGGCCCGTACTGCCCCGGAGGTGACATGTGTCCCAAGTGCGTCTCCACCTTGGTTGATCCCAGACGGCTGTCGACCGTCGCTTCGCCGCGTGCCGCGGGCATCAGTTCCGTGCCTCGGAAATCGACGTGAGTGGAACCGGATCGATGCTGATAATTGATGGCTTTGGTGGTACGGGAAACTACGGTTACTCGGAAAATTGGTACGGGTTCCTGCGGTCTTACTTGCGCGTACAGCCCGGCGCCCAGTGAAAGTAGTAACAAAGCTGCCGCCTTCATGATGTCTTTTCGCCCCCAAGGCGAAAAGACGGCACTCGGCGTACCGATGTGTAGATTCCTACGACGTGGATCGGGGCGTGTGTGGAGCCAGCCCTTCCGGGCTGCCGCCGCGCTTCCACGCGGCGCGACCGGCAGCCCGGAACGGGTTCGTTACCGGAAAGCCCGGCTGCGGGTCTCTGGCTCACTCCACCAGAACGGCAGTCACCGCACATTCAAAAAAGATTTGTCTTCTTTGGGAAAGCCTTGCATCCAACCCGGGATCGATCCGCCTATTCCCGGTTCGAGACTGGAATCGTACCTACCGGATGTAATGCGCGCTGATGGCGAGAAAGAAAATTGTGCCCACCGCGATCACAGCCCCATGCGGCAAACCGAACGACTTAGGGCTCTTCACGTCCAATTCTTCCCGCGTGACATACGCGGCGCGGCCGTGGCCCATTTCGCCGAGCAGGTATCCCAGGTTCCAGAAGGTGGCCTTCAACCGCCGGCGCATCACCATGAGGATCATGCCCATGATGCCGCCGAGCATGGCGGTGATGATGAAAATCCCAAACCAGTCCTGCCAGCCCACCAGCGCCCCTACCGCCGCCATCAATTTCACATCGCCGGCGCCCATGGCGTGCAGAATGTAGAGCACGAAATAGACGCCGAAGCCCAGCCCCAGTCCCTTCAGCGCAAAGACCAGGCCCGGCACTCCGACGTACAAGAACGAATTGAGCAGAAGCCCGATAAGCGTTCCCCCCACCGAAATCCAGTTAGGGATGCGGCGATATCGAACGTCATAGACGGCCGCCGCCAACAGCACCATCATCAATACCGCCTCCACACCGGGCGGAGGCAAGGTAAGGCCCATGCCTTCAAAGTACGATGGCGCTCAGCCGGAAAGCGACCTTCCGTTAGTTAGCAACTAACTTGTAACTCGCGGGCTTAGTTAGATTTCCCCGTACCGGAATAACTTCCGTCAATGTTCTGTTATTGAGGAGGGGAATGGTAAGTTCAAGTCGCTATGTCGCAACCTACCGACCAGCGGATTTTGCTCCGGTGGATCTTTCTCATCTCAGGCTGGTTCCTGCTCCTGTGCGACAACTTCGTCGTCCAGACAGTACTAGGAGTCGACATTTGGGCAGCGCATCTATATCCCGACCAAGAGCGCCGGCAGGCACTCATCGTCGCCATTGCCCACCTCGGGATCCTCGTCAGTTCCCTACTGTGTCTCCTGACCTCCCGAGGTCTGCGGCGCAGCCGTAAGTGGTCGCGGTGGTCAGGTGTCGCCGCCTGTGTCAGTATGCTTCCGGGATTCCCTTGGCTGACGATCGCGGGCGCAGTGGGGCTGTGCGTATTGATTGCGAAATTGCCGCGCCTCGAAGCGCCCCCTGCCCCGAAACAGACCACCGACTACTGGACGCGCAAACGAAAATCCTGGGTGCAGCAGGTGTTCATCTACGTGGGCTTCTTCGTGGCGTGGGGCCCCGGCATGGTCTGGGTGGAACGGTATGCGCGCCGTCTCTCAATGCCGGCCTGGCATCCGCATGGGCTCGCCATCCCTTATCTCATTGTGTTTGGCCTCTGGATTACCGCCATACACGAAATGGGGCACGCCACGGTGGCCTGGGCGCTGTACCACCGCGTGCGCCGGATCAACGTGGGTCCATTCACTTTCACCAACGCCGGTCATGGTTTTCAATTCCACTTCGAATGGAAACGGCTGCTCAATGGCGGCGGGCATGTGGCGGCCATACCGCCCGAAGGAGAACATCTCCGGCTGAAGTTCATGGCTATGGTGGCTGCCGGCCCCGCCGCTTCGCTGCTCAACGCGCTGTTGATGTTCGCCGTGTTCCTCTCCTTGGCGGGAACCAGGTGGCAAGCGTATTGGTGGATCCCGGGGTTCATTTGCGTCCTGTCGATCTTTGATGGGGTGCTCAATTTGGTCCCGGCGGGCTATTCGGATGGCAGCATGCTCTTCCATCTGATGCTATGGACGCCGCACGGGCAAGTGCTGATCCAGCACCTGCAGGCTGCGCAAATGCACGAAGACGCGGACGAGTGCCACAACCAGGCCGATTTTGAGAGGGAGGTCGAGTTGCGCGAAACGGCCCTCGGGCGCGCGCAGGAAGGCGGCGAAGGAAGCGCTCTGGCGATCGCCATCGGCTACCAGTATCTGGGACACGCCCGTCTCGCCATGGAGGATTGGACCGGCGCCGAAGCGGAGCATCGCCGCTGCCTGAAGTCTGAGGCGGAATGCGCGCTGAATCCAGCCATGACCGCAAATGCATGGTTGGGCCTCCAGAGAGCGTGCATCGAACGGCACCACGTGGATGAAGCGGCGCGCGTATATGCCAATGCCGCGCCCGTGATCGAGCGGCGGCAAAAGAACCGCGACCGAATCGGGCTGGCCGTGGCCAAGACGATGCTGGCGCAGGTTCACCAGCGAGGCGGCGCTTTCGATAAAGCGTTGCACGAAGTCTCCGAGGTCCTCCGTATCCTTCCGCCCGGCCGGGATCGCCTGATGCTGCGAGCCATTCTGCACTCGATTCAGGCTCAGTGTGAGTTTGCTTTGGATTCGGTCGAAAGAGGCACTGAGGCCACCCGCCAACTAGCGGAAATCGTGCGATCCGGCAAACTGCCTCCCGCCAAGCGCAACCTGGGTTGGGATGAGCTTGGGGAATTGGGCGAGGATCTGTGGAAGCTAGGCCAGGAGTCCATGGCTCTGGAACTGATGCGCGAGGCCACGGAACAACTGGAAGCCGGCGACGCGCAAGCGACTGCGGCGCAGTATCGCATTAAACTCGCGGCCGCGCATCGACAACTCGGCAAACTGGACGAGGCGGGCAAGTGGCTGCCCAACGAAGATGAGCTCTCTGTGGTATCGCGCCGCTGCTTGCTGGCGGAGAGAGTGCGGCTCCACATGCCATCCGGCCGGGCGCAGGAGGCCGTGGCTGACGCTCGTGCGTTGCTGGCTCTATGGCAGGTGGAGCCGAACGATCCGGTGACCGAGGTTGCGGTAGCCGAATCGCTCCTGGCGGAAGCGTGCCTGGCAGCGGAGGAATACGGACAGGCCGAGACGCTGGCGCGGAAAGCTCTAGACGTCCTGAGCCCCTGGAAACACTCCGAATCCGCGGCGTGTCTGGTGACGTTGGCCCTGGCCCGTTGGCATGCCTACGGTGCCTGGATGCCGCGGTGTATGGATGAAGCCCGTATACTGATCGAGGCTGATCCGCTGCTGAGCCCCGCCGCGAAGAAGCGGGTTCTCGAAACACAAGCCGCGCGCCTCGAGCGATACGGTCCGGCAAAACCGGCAGTTGCTCCCTCGGCTTTCGCGGCGTATCGATAGCGGCTGGCACTGCCTAGCGGGCGTGCGGTAATCCGCGCGACCAGGCGGTGGATTGCCCTGTCCATGTCGTCCTGATGAGAACCGCAACAGCGCCGGGCCACGAACATCACAACACGGTCCGGGTCGGGAAACGACGCGGGCTTAAGCAGGACTGTATTGACCACGGAGAAGATCGCGCAGCTACGGCCGCGAGGGTAAACCCTCGGCTCTTCCTGAAATCGTCGAGAAGTTCCTCAGAGTGTGACAGCCGGCGAAGCGTATTATGAAGTCAGATCCCGACCATGATTTACCGTTGGTGTGCCCTCTTTTTCGCCTGCGTGGTCGCCAGCGCGTTCCAACACCCGGCTGTGGATGCCGAGCGGCGGGCGGATGTGTACGCCATTTATTCGCGACTCCTGACGAATCCGGAGACCAGCCAGGGTCCCGACGACAACGAGATTTACTTCATCGCCGATACCACCGTGCCCGGCACGCCACAGGATCCGTGTGTGCGCGTACCTTCCGAAGCAGCAGCGCGCTTCGCGGAGGTGATGGCCGATTGCGAGCAGCGGAAGGACACGCCCGCGAAACTGGAACGGGCGTTTCAGATTTCGAAGCGATATCGGCTGCTCAACGACGCGGAAGTGGATCAGTTTGCCGCGGCGCGTGGTAGTGGAGGCTACACGCCAAGGCCGGGCGAGCCTAAGGTGATCGATCTGTTCAGGCTGTCGGACGTATATTTCGACCGCAGCCGCACGCTGGCCCTCACCGCCATTTCGACCTGGTGTGGAGACCTGTGCGCGCAATTTCAATGGAAGGTGTTGGAGAAAAACGCGGACGGGCATTGGCAGGAGAGGCGCTGGGTGACGTGTGCTGCGATGGCGGAACGACGAGGTGCGCCGCAGGTTCTTTACTGCGGGTCTCCGGTGACCGCGACCGGGTGCGTGGCCCGCATCTGGATTCCTTCGCCGTACTGAGCGAGTTCCGGAATGGTGACGGGCAGATGGCCGGTGATATCGATCTCACCCAGTAACGCGCGCACGGCCGCAACTTCGGAGACGCGCGAGGTGCTGAACGTAGCGATGTAGGCAGCCACGTCGGGGAAGCTTCGCAAGAGATAGGGATCTCCCAAGGCGACGAAGATCACGGGCTTGCCGGAGGCGATGAGGCCCTGCAGCCATTGCGGCAAGTCTCCGGATAGTCCGACGGTTCCACGATACGCGGCGGCGGAATCGAACGCGGCCACGGCGTAGGTGTCGCATTCGGGCAATTTCAGAATGGCCTGCTCCATCGCCTCGCGGGACATGGCCGGGTCGAGCGTGGCTGCCTTGGCCTTGGGAACGCGTTTGCGCAACTCCTGCAGGAACATCTCGCCCTCGGTGGAATAGCGGCTTTCCGCTAGGACCACGAAGCAGGCGCGCTCGGGAGCGGCGAGCGGCACCAGGGCGTCGCGGTTGCGCACTAATGTCACGGCGCGGTCCGCGATCTGTTGGGCTTTCTCGTTGGCCTCCGGAGAATCGATCACATCACCGATGGCTTCCACATCCACAAATCGCTTCCTGTCCAGACCCACGCGTTCCTTCGCGCTTAGGATGCGAGCCACGCTTTCCCGAATGCGGGCGCGCGTAATGCGGCCGTTTTCCACCGCCGCCACGACGGCACGAATAGCGGCATCCGGATCGGGGGGCATGAGGAGCGCATCGGCGCCGGCTTCGAGAGCGCGCACGGCGGCATCGCCGGAGCTATAACCTGTGGCGACGCTGCCCATGTCCAGGGCGTCGGTGATCACCAGACCCTTGAAGCCGAGTTCGTCGCGCAGAAGTCCGGTGAGGATCTGGGGTGCGAGGGTTGCGGGCAGATCGGGAGGGGCCAGCGACGGAACCGCCACGTGCGCAGTCATCACCGAATCCACGCCGGCCTCGATGGCAGCGCGGAAGGGCAGGAGCTCGAGATGTTCGAGGCGGTCGCGATCGGCATCGATGGTAGCCAGACGGAGGTGCGTATCGACGGCGGTGTCGCCGTGGCCGGGAAAATGCTTGGCGGTGGTCAGCACGTAGTTCTTCTTGTCGGAATGAGCGCCTTCGATGAACGCCTTCACCATGGCCGAAACCGCTTCGGGATTTTCGCCGAACGACCGCGTGTTGATGACCGGGTTGTCGGGATTGTTGTTGACATCGGCGACCGGGAAGAAGACCCACTGGACGCCGACGGCACGGGCCTCGCGGGCCGTCTCCTCGCCTTCGTAGCGCGCGAATTCGGGATCGCCCGCGGCCCCGAAAGCCATGGCGTGCGGAAACGGAGTGGTGTTGTTCACGCGCATACTGGCGCCGCGCTCGAAATCGGCGCTCACCATCAGCGGCGTCTTAGCCAGGCGCTGCATCCGGTTGAGGAACGCCGCCAGCGCGTAGGGCTCGGCTTTCTGCACGGTGCGTCCGTTGGCGTAATTCACCAGAATCAGGCCACCGACCTTCGTATCGTGGATGAGCCGGACGAACTTGCGATATTCGCGCGACCGGGAGTTGGGTGAGGTGCCGAAGAAGGGAATGAACACCAACTGCGCGACTTCATCGCGCAACGTCATGTTGCGCATCCAGCGGCGGACGGCAGGCGAGACTTTGAGAGGCGGCGGATTCTTGGCCGCTACCGGTGGCCGGTGAACGGCGCTCGATGCCGCCATGATCGCCACCAGGCTGGCGGCAACGAGAGGTAGTAACCGACGCACCACAATTTCAGTGTGCCAGATTTTTCCGGGGCGTGCCCCGCTGCGTTGCAGTTTGTTTTCCCGGCGGCTTGCGGCGGGCTGGTTCATTCAGCAGCCGCTTCACCCATCGCACCAGATGCGCGGGCTCACTGGAGCTCTTGGCGATCACGGCGTTGGCCCCGGTGTTCTGTTCGCTGAGGCCGAGCGGCTCGACGAATCCCGAGAGCAGGATGATCCGGGCATTGGGGTCAATCTCGCGGATGCGAACGATGAGCTCCGCGCCATTCATGCGCGGCATGCGGTAATCGGTGACCACCACATCGAAGCCGGCGGCGGAGAATAGTTTCAGCGCCTCTTCCCCGTTGCCGGCGACTTCCACCTGAAAGCCAAGTTCCTCCAGTAGCGACCGGCGAACCACAAGTCCATCACGATTGTCATCGACCAGAAGGATTCTGGCGTTGGGAAGCGGAACACTTTTCATTTGGGAAACGCAGCGAGAGTAACATCGCCGTAATCAGGTCGTCAAGAGTTTTGCATCATCTTGGAAAAGCGCGGAATTTAGTTCTTGACAACCAAGCCGTGGCTCGCGAAAGTTATTCGGCTCAATTATTCCACTTCGCGCGGCGCTTTGTAACCAGCTTTTGCGATGATTTGATACTTAATGGGCTTGCCCTTCTCGTCTTTGACTAAGAGAGGTTCATTGGTGGCGGGGTTCACGACCTCTACTTTGATCTTGCGAAACGCGCCGTTGCGAGCTTTGTTGGCGGGCTCGTAGGTGATCACGTACTGGCTCCGCATGGCCAGCTGAATTTGCTGGAAAATGGTGGGGAATTCGCCGAAAAATCGGGGGAAAAAGGCCATTCCGCCGGTTTCTTTGGCGAACGTGCGCATGGCGTTGTCGGCCTGCAGAAAATCGAGCTGCTGGATGTTGCCCAGGTAGCCGCCGGCTTCCGCCATAATACGCAAGGCTTGCATCAGGCCGATGGGATAGACGGGAACACCCGACTCTTGCAGCTTTTTGCGCGCCTCACCGTAATTGAGTTTGCTGAAGGTATCGATGCCAGAGGAGATCAGCACGATCGCTTTGCGGCCTTCGATTCCCGACATGCGATCGGCGGTGTCGGTGAGGGCGTCGTACAGATTCGACTCGGAGAAACCGGGGATGTTCAGGCGCTGCAAAGCTTCCTGAATTTTGGCTCGGTCCTGGGTGAAGTCGGTGAGCATTTCCGCCCTGAGATCGTAGGCCACAATCGCCAGGTAATCCTGGGGCTTCAGAGTTTGCGCGAAGCCGTAAGCTGCGGTGAGCGTCTGGTACCAGGTGGAACTGTAGAATTGCTGGAAGCGGCCGCTGAATTCGATCACCATGGCGATTGTCATCGGCGCCTCGGTACCCATGTTGACGGCCTTGATCTGCTGCGGAACGTTGTCTTCGAGCACGCGGAAGTTGCCGGCGGGGAGCCCGGGAATGAACCGGCCCTTATTATCGAGGACAGCCACGTCCACGGAGACGACCTCGACATCGCTCTTGAACGTTGCCAGACCAGTGGTGTCGGTTTCGTTCTTCTTGCTTAACTTCGAGGGAATCTTGGGGAGATCCGAATCCGGGGCGGTCTCACCCGTATCGGGCTTGCGAGGGCGGGCGACGGTGGCACCCGGCTGGCGGTTCGGTCCTTGGTCATCCTGGCCGATGAGCAGGCCGGTTAGCGTGAGAAGTGCGGTCGCGCACAATACAATCAGGGTCCACGGTCGCATAGTGATACTTCTATCGGAAACTATACCAGAAGGACGCTGGGGGGAGGGGAGGCGTTACGTTCCGACAGAGGCGTTACCTTCCTCGGGGCGCGCCGGGAAGAAGCGCCGGGCGGAAGCCCGGCGGCGGGCCGGAAGGCCCGACCCCACTCGCTAGTTGACCCAGGGGCCGCGGTCACGACCGTGCTTGCGCAGATAGACCTGGAATTTGCGTTTGGCCCGTTGGATCTTCCACTGGTTGTAGGCTCCGCGAACATCTGGAAGATGGAAGGCATGCCAGCCGGCCTTCAGGTAGACATACCCGACGAGCATCCCGCCGAGGTGGGCGATGCTGCTCACACCGGTGTTGGGTCCGAAGGACATCCACAATTCCACCACGACATAGATCATCACCAGGTACTTGGCTTTGATCGGAAACAGAAAGTTCATCAGCACCCGCTGGTTCGGATACGTCACGCCAAACGCCAGCAGGACGCCCATGATGGCGCCGGAGGCTCCGAGCGTGGGGGTGTACCGATCGCCCACCAGTGCGTTGACGGCGACGATGCAGATACCGGCTCCGATGCCGCAGATGAAGTAATATTTCAAAAACTGGCGCGTGCCCCAATCGGTCTCCAGCTGCATGCCGAACATCCAGAGGCTCAGCATGTTGAAGATCAAATGCCAGATTCCGCCATGCAGGAACAGATAGGTGACCGGCTGCCAGATGAAAAAGTTGTGCAGAACCGCCTCGGGTGTAATGGCGAAGAGCGTTTTGATGTTCTGATACACCGAGTTCGGCATGAGGCTGGTGAGGATGAAGATGGCGGTGTTGCTCACCAGCAGCCACTTGATTCCGGTAGGGAAGTATCCGTAAAAGGCGGACCTTCTGGTGGGGTACCGCGTGTATCGCATGCCGGGTCCTAGAGCCTAGAATAACAGAAGAATTTCGACCCTCACGACGCAGTGCGGCCGGGTTTGCCAAAACGGTTGAGGCCGTACGCGCAAAACTGTAGCACCGCAGCGGCGCCCAACCAGACTTGCCAATGCGAAAGCAGTCCCGAAGAGATGGCGAAACTGTTGGTCCAGTGGAAATCCGCGCCGATGCACCAAAAACCCAGGATGGAGGACATCAGAGCAGCCGGGGTTAGCAGCGAGGCGACACCTTGCGCCAAGGGCAGTTTTTCCAAACGGACGGAGGAGCCGGAGATTCTATGGAAACGGATGCGTACCACCATGCTGCTGCGATTACCAATCTAACAACATTTCGACCATTTGAGACGCAATCTCTAACGAAAGTTTACTGCCGTTGGTCAGGATTTCACCTGTAGAGATTTTGGGCTTCGGTCAGGCAGACCACACCCAACGATGGTCTGCCCCACAAGACTATTTCGTTCGCTGGACAGGTCTTGCGAATTTGGCGCCGTCGACCGGGGCGTTCGGCTGCACGTCGGTGATCGTATACTCCTCGCGGCCGCTGACCCAGCCGTAGGTGTATTTGAACGGCATCCTCACGCCGGCTACGGTGCGGTAGTCCGAATAATCGAGCTGCGTGGGCACGCGGCCCACGGCGGAGTTGGCATAGTGCACCATGCGGGTGAGGAGGCCGGTCTGCTTGTCGAAGTAGAACGTGGCGATGATGCCGGGAGCGGTTCCCTGCACGACATAGACATCGCGTCCATCGAGGGTAGTTGGATAGGTGACCTTCCAGTTCTTGAAGAACTCTTTAATGCGCCACGGGAAGGCCATCTCGGCATCGAGCTTGGCGCCTTCGCGCGCGCTGGTGGTGAGCGGATATTCGTTGACGACCGTGAGGGGGAGCATTACCCAGGCGTCTTTACCGTCGAAGGTGCGAGCCAAATCGCCTTCGCGCTGATGAACCAGGGTGGCGAACTGATCGGGCGCCTTGGCGTTGATCTCGACGGGAGCCGTGTTGACCTCTCCAAACAATCCGCTGGTTCCTTTCGCGGTGTAGCTGGTGATCTTGGCTTCCGCGTCAGCCGAACCGAGAGCCTGTATATATTTGTCGAGGACCTGATCGGCGGGAGGAGTTCCGGAAGTGGCCGGAGGAGCCGCGGGCAGAACATCGGGCGGCGCGAACACAGGCGTGCTATAGATGACATCGAGCGGCGGCGTAGTGGCGGGATTCTGGGAGCCGCGATGGCAAGTCCAGCAGGTCACCACCTGGGTGCCCTTGAAGTTGTCGCGATTGATCGCATTGACCATCTGTACCATCTTGCGCGCGATCACCTTGCGCGGCGGATCCGCATCCCATTGCGGATGGTCGGTGCCGGCGCCGGTGTGGCAATCGCCGCAGCACACGCTGAGCGCGGCGGAGAAGAGGCCCATGGTTCCCATGAACTCGTCCACCGGAATGCCTTTCAGGACTTGAATATTCTTGAAGGCCACCTCGGACATCTGCGGCTTGGCAGGAACCGGCGTCTGATTCTGCGCGAGCGCCAAACCACTAACCAGGGACGCCGTACCGAGCAACGCGGCGGCGCCGGAAGAAATCAATCGTTTCGACGAACACTTCATTCGATGGCTCACTTTAATTTCCAAACTCTCTGAATGCGGGCGCAATCACCAGCGCGACGATTCAGGCAACCATGATATGAAGCGCTTCAGAGGCAAGTCAAGTTTCGGCGGCTCTGAAAGTTGCGATCTCTATTTGAGGATAAAGTGGACCCTGATTGGCGCGGCCACTTCCACGGGTTCGCCATTCAAGATGGTGGGCTCGTAAACCCACTGGCGCACGGCATCCATCGCGGCCTTGGCCAGATACGGATTGCCGTTGACGACGCGCAACTCGCGGATACGGCCATCGGTGGCGATCACGCCTGCCAACTCGACGATTCCTTCGATGCGGGCGGCGCGGGCGAGCGCCGGATAAACCGGTTCGACTCGATGGAGCAGGCGGGCCGGTTGCAGGGCGCTGATGCGGCGCGGCTCAGCGGGCGGTGCTTTGGCCGGCTGCGTTACTACCGGTTGCGCCGCCCGCTGTTCTGGAGGAATGAGGTGCACGTGCGGATCGAACAGGCCGAGCACAGTCAGCGATGCGCTGTGGACGCCGTCGCTAGCGAACGAAATGGGTGCAGCGCCAGGCGGGTCCTCGAACATCAAAGCGCTCGGTGGGATTCGTGCCGGGCTCGTGAGGATTCCCTCGACGGACTGCCAGGGATGCGTGGGCCGCACGACGCGCGCTACCGGCGCTTCCTGCA
>Ga0335081_10002239_pt1 | contig 30441 bp, 33 predicted proteins | sample Lox_Sample_35_FD_206713 | JGI IMG/M metagenome (GOLD analysis project Ga0335081, IMG submission 206713) | Soil microbial communities from Loxahatchee National Wildlife Refuge, Florida, United States - Lox_Sample_3.5 | ecosystem: Environmental > Terrestrial > Soil > Wetlands | place: USA...
CCGTGACCCAGCAACCTGGAGCGTCAAGTGCGGCTGATTCTGCCTCCGCGCCGTCCGTCTCGGCCTCCAGAACTTCGCCGACCAGCGGCTCTAACCAGTCCTCGGGGGACTTTCCTGCCCGGATCCAAGACGCTGCTCCCGATTCGAGTCAGGTTAGTCAGGCGAGAGTTGACAGCACGCTGAGCCTCTCGTCGGCGCCGCAAACCGTGGCGGATTCGGCCCAGCCCGCTGTTCCGTCGGGCGGAGAGGGGCTGGCGGCGCCCTCCACCTCAGGTCCCGACGCAGCAAGCGCGACCGTCGCTCGCGGTGCCTCGACTCAGTCGGTCGACAGTGCAAGCGTTGTTGCGGAAGTTTCTTCCTTAATGGAACAGGGATCCTTCGCCGCGGCCACGGGAACAGATCTTGGCTTGGCCGCGCAGCCGGAGCAAACCACCGCTTCCGGGTCGAGGGCCGCGCAAGGCTCAACCGGAAGCGACTTCCGACAGAACCAGGCTACCACGCCCCACGAAGGTGGGGCGTCAAGTAGGGCAGATTCTGCGTCCGCGCCGTCTGCCCCGGCCTCCAGAACTTCGCCGACTAGCGGCTCTAACCAGTCCTCGGGGGACGCTCCTGTCCAGATCCAAGACGCTGCTCCCGATTCGAGTCAGGAGAGTCAAGCGAGAGTTGACAGCACGCTGAGCCTCTCGTCGGCGCCGCCGACCTTGGTGGTTCCATCCCAACCGGTGACGATGTCGAGTGGAGGCACACTGGCGCGTTCCACGCCAAACCAAGATTCTGTGCCAAATTCTGCCCAAGGCAACGTTCTTGATGCCTGGGGAGACCTGGCTGCTCGTGCAGGACGGATCGTGACCTCAGCCGCCTTGACCGGAGGAACGGATCAAGCGGAAATGCGAGTTGACCTTCGCACCGAAGCCCTGGGAGCCATGCAACTGACGGCGTTCCTGGAAGGTGACCGAATGGGAGCAGTCATTGACGTTCATACTCCCGCGGCGCACTCGTGGCTGGTGACGGAGTTGCCGGCATTACATCAGGCCTTTGCCAGCCAGAACCTGCACTTGGACACGGTTTCGATTTTCGCCCGTGGCGGCACGGACAGTTCCCTGGACAGAAACGCCGGGGGGCGCGGCGGGTCTGGATCGCCTTCGTACGATCCGCCTCGATCGAACAGCGCGCCGGTTCAATCAGGCGCGGAGTCGGCGAACGAAACCGAATCGAGCCCGGAGGTTGAATCGTGGCCCGTCAGGGGCCTGCCGGGCCGGCTGAGCGTACGTGCCTGACGTAGAGAATAAACTTAGACGCAAGGAGAACCAACGCATGAGCAACGTGAATAGCCTGCTGGCATCGCCCAACTCTCGACTCTTCGCGCCGTACAGCACGAGGTCCAACACCACGCCAAGCGCCGCGTCCGGCCCCAGGTCATCCAGCCAAAGCGCGGCTTCGAACAGCGATCTCTCGAGCAACGCCTTCATTACTCTGCTCGTGGCGCAGCTCCAGGGTCAGGATCCTTTGAATCCGATGGATCCCACCCAATTCGTAACCCAGCTTGTACAGTTCAACCAGCTCGACCAACTGATGCAGATCAACCAGACGCTCGAGAACAATGCCGGCGGATCGACCGCCGATCCTTCGCCTTCGGTGGCGACGACAAAAAGCTAGGAGAAACCCATGTCATCGTTTTCCATATCACTATCGGGATTGCTTGCTGACGATCAGGAGCTTTCCGTACTATCTAACAACCTCGCCAATCTCAATACGGTCGGGTTCAAAGGCGAGACGGCCCAATTCCAGGATCTCTTCTATCAGGAGCTAGGCGCCAATGGGGCGGGCGATCCCATCCAAATCGGCTCCGGCGCCATGGTCGGCTCAACCGCCACGGATTTCACCCAGGGAACCCTTGAGTCCACCGGTCTCTCCACCGACCTGGCCATCCAGGGAAACGGCTTCCTCCTGGCCCAGCAAGGGAACGTCACGCAGTACACGCGCGACGGACATCTCTCGATCAACGCCCAAGGGTACTTGGTGACGTCGGATGGCTCCGAGGTGCTGGGATATCCCGCGGTCAACGGGGTGGCTAACCCAAATGGTACTTTAGGTCCGTTGCAGGTCAACGGTGGCCAGACCAGCCCTCCCCAGCCTACCTCCAACGTGACCCTGGCCCTGAATCTCAACGCCGGGGCGAACGCCGACGCCACCAGCGCGTTCAGCTCGGAGGTCACGGTCTATGATTCTCAGGGAGCGGCTCACGTGCTGACCTACAACTTCACCAAGACTGCGGCCAACACTTGGAGTTACGCGGTCACTCTGCCGGCGGCGGATGTCGGAAAAACAGGGAACCCGGTCGACTTGGCCACGGGCACGCTCACGTTTGACGCCAACGGAAACCTGACGGCCCCTGATCCCAAGGTGCCCATCTCACTCGCCCTTCCGACAGGCGACACGCTGGCGGATGGCGGCAACCTCAGTAGCACGCTGAAGTGGAATCTGGTCAGTTCCAGCGGCGCCGCCGAGATCACTCAGGTGGCGAACCCGTCCGCTACTTCCTCCAGCCAACAGGATGGCTATGCGGCTGGCTCGCTGACCGGATTCTTGATCGCCGGCAACGGAACCATCCAGGGCGCGTTCACCAACGGACAGACCACGACGCTAGGACAAATCGCCTTAGCTACCTTCCCCAATACTCAGGGCCTCCTGCAAACCGGATCGAACAACTTTATGGCCAGCCTCGCTTCCGGACTGCCGACAGTTGGGCTGCCTGGGACCGGTGGACGAGGCACCATTTCCGACGGCGCGCTGGAGAATTCCAACGTGGATATCGCCACGCAGTTCGCCCAGCTCATACTTGCGGAACGCGGCTATCAGGCCAACTCTCAGGCGATCACCACCGAGGACCATGTCGTCCAATCGGCGCTGAGCATCCTCCAGTAGCAATTTAACCCGAATCCGCCTTGACTGACCCCAGCCCCCAAACGCGCGCGGCGAGCGTGGGGGCTGGCGGCTCTTTCCTAGAGAACTTTAATGAGATTCTCTCAAGCCTGCCCCTCTTGAGACTCGCTATCAAGTGAGATGTTTTGACCTTGCCCTCAGCGACCTCGACAACCCCATGCAAATAAGCCGTGCGGCGCGGCTCGCAGCGGCAGCGACAAGCTGACTCGGCGGGCTTCTTTTGGCTGACAAATTGCTCACCGGAAGGACTATGGCGGACGATCCCAATCTTGCGCCGGTTGAGCCTGGCAGCGCTCCCGAGGAGCAGAAGTCCGGGTCCGCACTTCGAACCATCCTGGTTGTCGTGCTGTTGTTAGCACTAGCAAGCGCCGCGGGGCTTTGGTATCGCTCACGGAAACTTCGCGCTGGGTCCGGGAAGCCAGCCGCTGCCGAGACCAAGGTGAATGCGGTGATGCACCTGGAAAGCTTCACCGTCAACCTGGCGGATAAGGATCAGAGCAGCTACCTTCGGGTGGGCATTGATCTGGGTCTCGCACACGACCTGCCCGGAGGCAAGGACGGAGACAAAAGCGCGCAGTTCATGCCGTTGGTCCGCGACACCCTTCTGGGCGTTCTGAGTATTTGGAGCTCCGAACAGCTACTAGCGCCCGACGGGAGGACTAAGCTGAAGGCCGACTTGGTAAAAGCTCTGCGGGACCGCGCTCCCGAGTTGGATGTGAGGGAAGTCTACTTTACCGACTTTCTCGTACAGCGGTGAACTATGGAACAGCAGACGGCAACGCCAACGGAAAAAGCAACCACGCCGCCCACGCCCACTCCGGCGCCCGACCTCTGGGCCGGTGTGCAGAGCCTGCCCTGCACGCTGAGCGTTTCGCTACCGATTGGCGGGATCACCGTCGGCGATCTGCTGCGCCTCGAAGTGAACTCGATTGTGGACAGCCAGCGTGGCGCGGACGCACCCCTACCGGTCTGGGTGAATGGGGTGGTGGTGGCGTCGTCAGTGTTCGACCTGGCAGGCGAGAGGCTGGCGATCAGGATCACGGAATTGCACTGATTGAGGAGGTCAAGATGACCGAGTACAAAGCGTCGGCAAGTTCAAAACGGGCTCTGGTGAGGGTGCTGGTCGCGGTTGTCCGCCAGATTCAAGCGCTGGTCAGACGGCGCGAGGGACGCCTGATGCGTCTGTGTGAAACGCTCTCCCTCGGGGACCGCCGGTTCTTGGCGGTCGTCGTCGTGGAGGAGCAGAGGTTTCTCGTGGGCGGCGCCGGGAACTCCATCGCGCTTCTGGCTCAGCTACCCGACAGCGTCGGGCCGGCAAGTGCCGAGATCGACCAATTAGTCAGCCGATTCTAGGAAGCCGGTGAGGAGTATGAAGAAAGTTATCAAAGTCGCCGGAAAACTGAGCCTGATCGCCACGTTGGCTGTTTGCAGCGCCGGCTCGGCGAAGGGTGTGGTCGCGCCACCCCAGGCGCCACTTCGGGGTCTGCAGATTCCGGGCGTGAGCAACGGTTCGCTGGAGTGGACCGTTTTGGTTCTTATGACCGTGCTCACGGTTCTTCCCGCCATACTGCTTTCGATGACTCCCTTCGTTCGTCTCCTGGTAGTTCTTCATTTCTTGCGACAGGCATTGGGGACACAGACCACGCCCACCAATCAGACCCTGATCGGCCTTTCGTTGTTCCTGACGTTCTTCATCATGCAGCCGGTCGGCGTCCAGGTTTACGACGCGGCGATTGTCCCTATGGAGAAAGGTTCGGTTAACGCTTTGGGCGCTTTGGAGCTGAGCGCTGCGCCCATGCGGAAATTCATGCTGAAGTACGCGAGAGAGAAGGACCTCGCGCTTTTCGTCGAGCTTTCAAAAGAACCCCGCCCTCGCACGCCCGATGACCTGCCCATGCGGGTGGTACTGCCGGCTTACATGATCTCCGAGCTGAAGGCCGGTTTCCAGATCGGGATGGTGCTCTTTCTGCCCTTCCTGGTAATCGATCTGGTGGTCGCTTCCATCACCACCTCCGTGGGGATGTTCCAGTTGCCCCCTGTGGTGGTCTCGACGCCATTGAAGATTCTGCTTTTCGTCGTTGTTGATGGCTGGCACCTGGTGGTGGGGTCATTGATGAAGAGCTTTAACTGAAGGAGTCCTCATGCTTGCGCAATCCGCGATCATGCTGGCGCGTCAAGCGCTTGAAATTACCTTTTGGTTGACCGCGCCCATTCTGGTGGTGGCCATCGTCGTGGGGTTGGTGATCAGCGTCTTGCAAGTGATGACCTCGATTCAAGACACCACCATCAGTACCGTTCCCCGCTTAGCGTCGGTTGGATTGATCATCCTTATCCTGATGCCTTGGCTCATACGGAAGCTGGTGATATACACCGCGCAGCTTCTCGGTGATTTTCGCCCATACCTGGGTTGAAGCGGGAGTGAGGTCTCGAGGTGGAATCTTTTCTGGAGCCGATGGTGACCAAGGGCCTCCTGGTGGGGGCGCGGGTGAGCATGCTCATGGTGTTTGCACCGTTCTTCGGCAGCGGCTCGATTCCCGTCCGCATTAAGACGGGGCTGACCGTGGCGTTGGCAGTGCTGCTCTATCCCAGTCTCCACGGCCGCCCCGAGGTTCTTTCCAGCTCGAACTGGGTCCGAATTCTCATCGGCGAGATGGCGGTCGGCCTCGTCATGGGTCTGGCGATACAGTTTGTTTTTGAAGGAGCGCTAGTGGCCGGGCAGATCGTGGGGTTTCAAATGGGCCTGTCCCTCGAAACTGCGATTGACCCGCAGACACAGGTGGATAGTGGCGTGATGTCGATCTTTCATCAGTCCATTGCTCTTCTCATCTTTCTGCAGCTCGATGTCCACCATTGGATATTGCGTGGCCTCGCCAAGAGCTTTGAGTATTTACCTCCCGGCATGGTGGTGCTGACCCCGGCGACCACGACGGAACTGTTTCGAGCTGCGGGCGGAATGCTCCTGGTGGGGCTTCAGGTCGCCGCTCCGGTGATGGTCGCAACCTTCGTCACCGATATCTCGCTGGGCTTCATTGGTAAGGCGGCTCCCCAGTTCCCCGTTGTCTTCACCGGTATTTCCGTGAAGAGTTTGATGGGCATGCTGATCGTTTGGGGCGGCGTGGTTCTATGGCCCGGCGTTCTGGAATCGCACTTTCAAAGCGCTCTGGTTACCGCCGAGCGCTTGCTGCACTTGGCGCGTTAGGAGTTTTCATGGCTGACGACAGCCGTAGCGAGAAAGCGACACCTCGGCGTCGGCAAAAGGCGCGTCAGAAGGGACAAATCGCGCGCAGTCGGGAGATTTCGAGCGCCCTCGCCCTGGTGGCCGCAGTCATGGCGATCGGCTCACAAGCTTCCTCCTGGAGCGAGGGTTGGCGAGCCTTGCTGCGAGCAGCGCTGGGCGCTGCCACTAACGGAGAACTGACCACCCAGTCAGCCGCTTTCCACTTGACGGTGGTGACCACGCTCCGGTGGGTCGGGCCGGCACTGCTTCTCGCTTGGGGGCTGTCTGTTCTCGGCAGCGTGGGGCAAGGAGGCTTGGTGTTTTCCAGCGAGCAGTTGACGCTGAAATGGGAGCGGCTGAGTCCGGCCTCGAATTTTCAGAAGCTGTTTTCGGTGGCGGGATTTAGCAACTTGATGAAGGCTTTGATCCCGATGTCGGTGATCGCCTACATTGCCGTGTCGGTGATCAGTCGCGACTGGGACCAGATCCTGACCGCGGTGCGAGTGGGCGGGCGCGGGCCCTTGGCTTGGATGTTTGGGGTGGTCTTCGAGATCTCGTGGAAAGCCTGCCTGGTTTTCCTCGCTTGGTCGCTAGTGGATTACATGCTGCAGAAGTACAATTTTTCCAAGCAACTCCGCATGACCAAGCAAGAGCAGCGCGAGGAATTCAAAGAGACGGAAGGGAACCCGGCCAGCAAGGGGCGCATTCGGCGGCTGCAAAAGCAAATGCGCCGGCGCCTGTTGCTCAAGAGGATCGAGCGCGCTACCGTGGTCATTACCAACCCCACGCATTATGCGGTGGCGCTCGAATACCGTCCCTCGGAAATGGCAGCTCCCCTTTTAGTGGCCAAAGGTCGCAACCTTCTTGCCGAACGTATCAAGGAGGAAGCGCGCCGGCACGGGGTCACCATTGTGGAAAACCCGCCGCTGGCCCAAGCGCTTTACCGCGCGGTGGAGATCGGGCAATCGATACCGCCGAAGCTCTATCGCGCCGTGGCTGAGATCCTGGCGTTCATCTTCCGCACCCAGGCGCGGGCGCGGACAGCATCGCGCCGGGCGCCAGTTCCCGTGACCATGGCGCGGGCGCCGATCGCGTAGGAAGGAATCGATAATTCGTCATGGCCTCGAGCCCTCCGTCAAAACCCGCCGGCGCGACAACCCGCGGGGACTGGATTGTCCCTTCGTTGGGTGTGGCGATGGTGTTCGTCATGCTGGTTCCGATCCCGGCCGTCGCCCTCGATCTGTTTCTGGCGACGAGCATGACCACGGCCGTCCTGGTGCTACTGGTTTCGATGTACATCGAGCGCCCGGTGGAGTTCTCGGTTTTTCCATCTCTTCTGCTCTTGCTCACTCTTTTCCGGCTTTCTCTTAATCTGGCTAGCAGCCGGCGGATTCTCTTGCACGGCAACGAAGGCGCCTCGGCGGCCGGCCATGTCATCGAAGCCTTCGGCCAGTTTGTGGTCGGCGGCAGTTATGTGGTCGGTTTCGTTTTGTTCATGGCCCTGATTGCCATTCAGTACCTGGTGATCAACCATGGCGCCGTGCGCATCGCAGAAGTGACCGCCCGCTTCACCTTGGACGCGTTGCCGGGCAAGCAAATGGCGATCGACGCCGACCTCGGCGCCGGCCTCATTGACGAGGTTACCGCCCGCGGCCGCCGTGTCCAGATCGCCAAGGAGGCGGAGTTCTACGGCGCGATGGACGGCGCCGCCCGCTTCAGCCAGCGAGATGCGCTGGCCACCATCCTGATCACCGGCATCAACATCATCGCCGGATTTCTGATCGGCGTCTTTTATCTGGGGATTCCTCTCCAGGAAGCTCTCAAGACCTACACCATCCTCACCGTCGGCGACGGCTTGGTGACGATGATCCCGTCCTTGCTCGTCTCGGTGGCGGGCGCCATGGTCGCGACCCGGGCTTCATCACAATCAAGCCTTGGCGTGGACCTGAACCTCCAGTTGCTGCCCCGCCCGCGGCCGCTCTGGATCGCCACCGGAGTGATGGTTCTGCTGGGAGCTATTCCGGGCCTTCCCAAGCTCTCCTTTTTCTCGATTGCGGCCGTGGCGGCCATGCTGGCGAGCCGAGCCAAGGGAGTCCCAAAGGCTGCCACCGGAAAGCCAGAGGCGGAAGCGAAAGCCACTGCTCAGGAGCCTACTACTCTTCCCAAGCTGGACGACTTGGGCATGGAGGTCGGTTACGCGTTGGTACCCCTGGTGGACCAGAGCCAGGGCGGGCAACTCCTGCAGCGCGTCCGCGCCTTGCGGCGTCACTTGGCGACCCAACTGGGATTCATCATTCCGCGCGTTCACATCACCGACAATCCCCAGCTCAAACCACGCGAGTACGTGGTGCGGCTGCGCGGCGAGGAGGTGGCGCGCTGGGAGATGGCCCAGGATTGCCTGTTGGCTATCAGCTCGGAGGTGGTGGCAAGGCCCGTTGAGGGTAAAGATACGCGCGAACCGGCGTTCGGCGCCAGCGCCAAATGGATCGCTCCCGCCTTTCGCGAGCAAGCCTTGGCCGCCGGGTACGCCGTGGTGGACCAGACCTCCGTCATGGCCACGCACTTGGCTGAAATTATCAAGCAGCACGCGAACGAACTCCTGACGCGCCAGGAGACGCGCCGTCTACTGGACTCGATGGCCGAGAGCCAGCCCAAGCTGGTGGAGGAGTTGGTCCCCAAACTGCTGACCTTGGGGGAGGTCCAGAGGGTGCTTCAGCAACTCCTGCGGGAACAAGTCCCAATCCGAGACTTGACCACTATTCTGGAGGCGCTGATTGACGCCGCTGCGGTGAACAAGAACCCTGTGCCTCTGGTGGAAGCGGTGCGCCAGGCTTTGGGCCGGGCGCTGGTCCGGCCGTTGCTTAGTGACGAAGGCAAGCTCACGGTGGCCACCCTGGACAGCCAGATGGAGGAGCAGATCTACCAAGCCTTCGAACCTCAAGCTTCGGGTCGCGCCCCCTCGCTTCAGCCGTCGTTTGTGCGGCGCCTGCTCGATGGACTTAAGGGGCTGATGGGCGATCAAATCTCGATCGCGTGCCCGACCTTACTTTGCAGTTCGCCGGCTCGCTTTCATCTGCGGCGCCTGCTTGAGCCCTTCTTTCCCAAGGTGGTGGTGCTCTCGCCGGCGGAAGTGCCGACCACGGTTACGATTCAATCCATGGGGGTAGTACGTTGACCCAAGCCGCCCACGCCCAATCCGGCAACCAGTCGCCCAACGATGAGGTGAGGCGAAACTACGCGGAGATCAGCAACCTTGGTTTTGAGGACCGCGACCGCCTGGTGATGGAACACCTCCCACAGGTCCGCTATATCGCCAAGCGAATTCACGAACGGCTTCCGCAACAAGTCCCGTTGGAAGACCTGATCAGCGCGGGCGTGGTGGGGTTGATGGAGGCGGTCGATCACTTCGATCCCGGCAAGAACGTGCAGCTCAAGACTTATGCCAAGATCAGGATTCAAGGGGCCATTTTGGATAGCTTGAGGGACCTTGATTGGGGGCCCCGCAGCCTGCGCCGAAAGGCCAGGGAGGTGGAGCGCGTCCAGCAGAAACTGCGGGCAGACCTGGGACATCAACCCACCGAGACCGAGCTCGCCGCCGAGCTCGACATCAATCTGGGCCAGTTGCAGGGGATTCTCCGCGATTTGCGCGGGCTCGCATTGGGCAGCTTGCAGGCACTGGTGCCCGAGGACGGGCAGCCGGAAGACATGTACCGCTATATGCCCAACGCGCCCGAGGAGAGCCCGCTCTACCAATGCTTGCGCTCCGAGCTGATGGGATGTCTCAGCACCGCCGTCGGCGAACTGCCTCCGCGGGAACGTCAATTGCTGGCACTTTACTATGTGGAAGAACTGACGATGAAGGAAGTCGGCGCGGTGCTCGGGCTCGGCGAGGCCCGCATCTGCCAAATCCACTCGGCGGCCCTCATCCGCTTGCGGACGCGCCTGCAGGAACTTCTCGATGAGCGGCCGGCTTCGGCCGGCGGACGCGAGTACACCCATGAATAACGATTGGAGAGCCGTGAATCAAGAAGAGATTGACGCCCTGTTTCGTGCCTACGAGCAGCAGGAGAGCGCCGCCGACGGCTCGGCAAACCCACGAATCTTCCGCGGCCTGATGGGTCCAGCCAGCCGCATCGCGAAACAACAAATCTACCAGATCGGCGTCTTACACGAGAATTTTGCCCGCAGCCTTGCCGCCGACCTCAGTGGATTGCTCCGGGCCTCGATTGAAGCGCGTCTGATAGGAGTGGAGGAGCAGGCGCATGACCGGCTCTTGAATCGAATGCCCAAGCGGACCTACTGGGCCTCGGTCGACCTTGCACCGTTTGATGCCGCGGGAGTCCTCGGCCTCGAGCTCAGTCTGGCATTCCCGATGCTCGACTTGCTGTTGGGCGGGGATGGAGTCTCACCGCCGACGAGCCGCGACGTCACCGACATCGAGGAACAGGTCCTGGAAGTGGTCGTCAACGCCATTTGCCGGAGACTGGAGGCCACTTGGCAGCCCCTGCTGGATCTAAAACTCGCTTTCGACCGACGCCAGACCCCGGCCAACATCGCACGCGTGATCCCTCAGGACGAAAAGATCCTCTCCTTGAGCTTTGCGCTGGGCCTGCCGAACGCGCGCGGAACCCTGAGTTTTGCCTTTCCCGCCGCCGTGGCGAGCGTCCTGCTGCGCAAGATCACCGAGCAATATCTCACGCCGAAGCGCCAAACATCGCAAGCGGGCAGCGCTTCCCTCCGCGAGCGGCTCAAGAAAAGCCACTTCATGGCCGAGATGATTTTGCCGGCCAGCCTGGTGTGCGGCCGTGAACTGATGGACCTCAAGGCAGGGGAAGTGCTCGTACTCGATCACCACGCCGGCGATCCGGTTCTAATTTCCGTTGCCGGCCAGACGATGTTCAGCGCCACTCCGGTGCGCGTCGGGATGGCGAGAGGCGCCCGCGTCCAGCAGCGGCTTCAACCGGCAGCCGGCATGCCAAGGGAGATTCTATGACCGCCACCGCCAGCGCCGCGGCGCCAAGAGTTCAGGATTGCCTGAATGCCTGGGCCGGAAGCATCAGCCATGCCCTCGGCCAGGTGCGTGGGACTCCCTTTCTGGTGGAGCCACTCACCACCCGGGAACTCGAAGCCGCGAGCCTGGATCTCCGGACGGGCGGAGTGTGGCTGCGATTTTCCGCTAATGCTACCCTGCGCGGGGAGCAGGCTCTGGCCCTCTCGGCGACAGACCAGGGGCGACTGGCCCACATTCTCACCGGCGGACCTTTCGACGATAAGGGCGCTTTAACCAAGGAGCATCGAGGCGCCTTGTCCGAGTTCTTCCGGCAGGCGGGGGAAGCTGCCTCGACCCGGCTTACGGAAAGCCTCGGAAATGAGATTCACTTGCAATTCGCCGGAGGTGACCCGCCTGACTGGACTCCGGGCGTCGAAGCCGGTTTCCGGCTCACCAGTGGTGCCACTCCGCCTGTTGCCGTGTACTTCCAAGTGAGCCCGGAGTTCCTGGACTCACTCCAGCCTACACGCGACGGGAGGCGCGGCTCGCGTGAGGATTCCGGTCGCAGCGCTGATCCCATCGTCACCGCGGATGGGAACCTTGGCTTGCTGATGGACGTCGAACTTGAGGTTACCCTCAGGTTCGGCCGGCGACAGATGCTCCTCAGCGAAATCCTGGATTTGGGGTTGGGCTCGCTAGTTGAGCTGGACCAGCAGATCCGGGACCCCGTCGAGCTGCTGGTCGGCAACAAAGTGGTCGCCGTCGGAGAGGTGGTGGTTGCGGACGGTAACTACGGCATCCGCATCACGGAGATCGTCAGCCACCGTGAAAGGATGCAGACTTTGAAGAAGAAGTAGGAGGCGTTGTCCAGAGGCTGGTGGGAAGTGGCTGGTGGTCAGTGCCGAGTGCAAGCAGCGGCAAGCGAGGGCGGCCCTCGTGTCCCAAGCTCACGGTTTCACTAGCCACCAGCTACCAACCACTGCACCCTAAGGAAAACCCTCCGTTCAGTCGATGAGCTTGGTGAAGAGTGGAGAATGATCGTTGTTACGTGAATCCAGCGGAGTAGAGCAGCCGATCTCGGTCGGCGGCGGTGGGGCGCTGAAAGGGGACCGGTGTGTGCCGTCTCCCTCCCTGAAACTGCCTGCTCTGCCTGCCGGCGTCCGTGAGTTGAACCTTATCCTCAGTTCGGATCCAGTCGACCTCCGCCGGCTGCGGCAGGCGTGCTCGTCCAATCCCAACCTCACCGTCCGGATTATCGGCTTGTCCAACTCTTCCCTGTTCGGGCTCTCCCAACCGGTCTCTAGCGTGGAACAGGCGGTGATGATGATCGGCGCCGACCACCTGCGGACCCTTGCTCTCGCCTGCGCTCTGGTTGAGTGCATGGGTGGCCAATTCGCGCCCGAGGTTGAGCAGCAATTCTGGCAGCACGCTTTTCTAACTGCAGCGCTCAGCCAGCGAATTGCCCAGGGGGCCCGCTATCCCGATGCGGAGACCGCTTACTTTGCCGGCCTGCTCCACGATATTGGCATGCTGCCGCTGCTTTTCCTCACTTCCCACCCGGAAGCCGGGGAAGCCGGCGTCAGCGTGGAGGCGGACCTCGAGACCCTGCCCGCCCAGCGGAGGCGGTTTGGCACGGATCATGGTGAGTTGGGACGGGCGATCGGAAGGCTGTGGGGTTTCCCGGCCCCGCTGGTGGAAGTGTTTGAGTTTCACGAGGAGCCCCACCGCGCCCGCAACCACGCACAGTTGGTGCACATTGTCGCCGCAGCGTCAAAACTGGCGGCAGTGCCGGGGCGGGACTCGGGGCGATCACCCTACGAGGCCCGGGCGGAGGTTGCCCGGAGTCAGCAACTCCTGGCTGCCTGGCTGCCGGGGATGGACCCGAAGACCTTGATGAGCCTGGCCGAAGTCCTGTACCGGGATTATCACCAGGTGAGCCAGTGGCTGGAAAACGGTTTTTTGAAAGCTCTCGTGCCCCAGAATGGGGCAACGAACCGAGGCCGGTAATATGAAGACTGTTCAGGTTCTGATTGTCGACGATTGCGCAGTGACACGGAAGAAGGTGCAGGGGGCGCTGTGCCGGGAACCCGTCGCAGCGACTTTGCTCCAGGCGGACAACGGGCAACATCGCGGTCTAATCCGCGTCGAGGTCAAAGCCTTGGAAGCGGCCAATGCCGCCGAGGCCATCACCATTATGAACGGGAACCACATCGATCTGGTTTTCAGCGACATCAACATGCCGGGGATGGACGGACTCGAATTTCTGCGCCAACTCCGGAACACTGAAGAAACCAAGAACACTCTCGTGGTGATGATCACGGCGGACGCAAGTGCGACGCGCGTGACCGCGGCGCTTACCCAGGGCGCTAACGGCTACCTCAAGAAACCCTTCACCGCGCAAGAGGTCCGGGACCAGGCAGAGCGCGTATTGGAAATGCGAGTCTGACACGTCTCGCCCGCACCCGGGCCTCTCCCCAAAAGGGGCGAGCGGGAGTCAATCCTACTAAAGTATTTGCGTAATCCTTCTCTCCCCTCGCCCCTTTTGAGGGAGAGGGGCTGGGGGTGAGCGGGTGCCAGGAATCGGATGGTACAGGACACCAGTGTCGGGATCGCCGAGTGGTTTCACCGAATCCGGATCATCGTCGGTTTCCTGAATAAACACCCGCTCTCGCCGATGACAAGCCAAGCCATCGCTCCGCAATAGGGCCCGCCGTGACCGGTGATCAGGCCAAGCTGGTGTGCGTCGTCCGGGACGTGAAAAACGCGCGACGTAGTGACGGATTCTTGCGGTTGAAGGAAAACATCCAGGGGAACCGCCGATGGATCCGAATCGGGGGGGTACAGGCGGCCGCGATCGTCGATCAGATAGACCCACGCTCCATTGGCCCGCTGGGCCACGCGGCGGGCGCGGCTGAAAATGCGGAGCCCGATGTGATAGGAAGTCCCGGGCGGTCCGGGCACCCGGCTCACCGCTTCCACCGTCAGACACCAATCGTCAAAACACCACGGATCGCTCGTGCCAAGCACACGCTGGGGCTTGAAGAACGAGACTGCCGTCCCGGCGATGAGATACGCCGCCGCGCCCAGGCCGTACGCCAGGAGAATCTTGAGCGCCTGCACACGGCGGCCGCGAACCGCGAAAACCGCGGCCACCACCATGGTCACAAGAGACGCCAGAACCGCCAACAGAAACAGCAGGTCGAAAATGGTCATCGAATCGCCTCCTTTTCAGTCGATCGACTTTGTATCGTAAAGCTCACTGTGGGATGGTGTCAACGGTTTTCAAATGGGGTAGAGCCACGGGGCGGGCAGCGGCCGGGTCAGGCTGTTGGGCGGCCCGACGCCAACCTCGGAAGGCAATCGGGTAGATCCAAGACATGAGAGGAACAGGATGATCGCGTGCCCAAGAGCACAGGACCGAGACATCCCATGGGCATCCGATCCGCTATGCACGCCCGGGCGTGAACGAGGAGTTGTTATTCGCGGCCGGCAAAAATGAGTGAAAAGTCCTGGAGTTCCACGATGCCGGCGCTTTGGCTGACTTCGTTCCCCAGTTCGACGCCGGTGAGGGAATGGTCTTTGGCAAGCAAGCCGTGGTGGAAAAGTTCGGCCGAGGTGGTGCGCGAATCGGTAGCGCAACTCCGCCGCAGTGGGTTGCCGAAAGCTTCCGTCTTTTTTGGCGCCTGCCGGATGGGGTGCCATGTATAAATATTCTTCTTGACAATACCGTCCCTAGGGTATAACCTATCTCTTAGTCTAGCCTCGGGCGCGCTGAGGGACGTGGGTTGAAAAGAAGATGCCTTCGGCTGCGGGCGCATATCTACCGAGGCAAAACGAGGAGGTTGATGGCATGTCGTTAGTTGAACGTAAGACGAGCGCGGCGAGGGTGGCCGCCAGTCAGGCAAATGGCAAGAAATCGAAGGGTCCCAAGACGCCCGAGGGCAAAGCGCGATCCTCGCTCAACGCACTCAAGAGCGGAGCTTACGCAAAGGGTGACAACGCCCTGCGCCACGTCATGCTCAGATGCGGCGAGGACCCGGCTTTTTACGACCAGCTACACTTGGGGCTGACGGAGGACTGGCAGCCGGACGACTTGACGCAGGCCATGGCGGTGAAGACGATCGCCGAGAAGAGCGTTGAAAAAGCCCGGCTCCGAGCCGCCTGGATGCGGAGCCAGTTGATCTTTTTGCAGATCGGCCAGATCCAGGAGCAGCGGCGGCAACTCCTGAACCGACGCTGGCTCCCCGGCGCCGAGGCCGTCGGGCCATCGGGTCGGGGCCTCTGGCAGGACAAGGATTCACCATCCAAGTTTAAAGACATATTTGATATTTTGGACGACCTCCGGAATTGGTTCGAGGATCGGGTATGCCCCGACGAGTATGCGGAGGCGATGGACGCGCTTTACGGCGAATGTCCCAGTCTGGCAGGTGAGAAAATCCGATTGCTTTTTATCGACCTCTTTGGTTCGAACGGCGAGGCCGCGGCGGAAAGAGCCGCGCAGGAACTGCCCAAGTGGATCGCCCAGGAACGGCGCGACGTGGAGCGAGAACGCGACCTCTACCGGCGGGAGAAGACTTTGCGGAGCAACGCCGGGCACAACCTGACCGAGGAGGAAGTGGCCCGCAAAGAAGCGGCGATCGAGAAACAGATCGGCGAGCAGACACGGCTCCTGCTGCAACTCAAGATCAAGCGGTCCCAGTGGTGGCGGCCGCCCGAGGAACGCGAACCATCCCGCAGCGCTACCGAATCCGGCGCGGCCGAGGACGACCGGGCGCCGGAAGTAGCCCCGGCCTCTGGGACGGCGCCTTCTCCAGCCGTCGATCAGCGCGCAGAAACGGTCCCAGGAAAGCCTCCCGTAAGGGCTGAAACGGCCGCTCACGGGGCGGTGACGGAAAAAGCGTCGAAAAAGGTGAAGCGTGCCTCGTAAATATAGTCGAATGAATAACTTGACTATTTACAACGAACCTGGAACGAACCCAAATCGAACCTAATACGAGCCTTGTAAGTCCTTTCGAATCGATTGCCGCATCAAAAACGAACCTAAAACGAACGTACTGAAGAAAGTAGCGAGTGACAGTGGCGAGTGACAAAAGAATGGACGATTGACGATTGGGAGCCGTCAGCTATCAACCATCAGCAAGAAACGGACTTCCGGAGCTGAGAGCTGAAAGCTGAAAGCGTTTCCAATCGTCAATCGTCAGTTCTTTGCTCGTCACTCGTCACTGGCCACTTCGTCCAATAGCCGACACCTCCCGCACCGGAAAATCTTGCCGAGTTCCTCGGGCTCTTGCCCAGTCACTTCTTTCCCCCAAGCTCGCTTTCCCCTCAAACGGGCGGCCACCTCGACGGAGAGGCTAGGCGGCAAGCCCCTAAACTCCCAACAGGTTGGGGTGAATCAAAGCGTGATTCGGTCTTTGGCCTTGAACCTGCAGTAGAGGGAGTGGAGACTTGACCTATGGGAAGTGGATTCTACGCGGCATTCAGTGGCTTGGCGGCAAAGACCCAGGAACTCGACCTGCTCGCCAGCAATCTCGCCAACGTCAGCACGGCGGGCTACAAGGGGCAGCTTCCTTTCTACACAGCCCTGGAGGCTAGCCCGCATGCGGTGAGGCTCGGCCCCCTCAACCGCGCCATCAACGACTTCGGGATTCTGGGGGGCGCGGCCCTCGACCTCAGCAACGGGTCCATCGAAACCACGGGCAACGATCTCGACGTGGCGTTGGAAGGTTCGGGGTTCCTCGCGGTTCAGACCTCGCAAGGCGTGCGCTACACGCGCAACGGGAGCCTGAAAGTGGGCGTGAACGGCGAGCTGGAAACGCAGTCTGGCGATCTGGTGTTGGGGCAGCAGAGCCTAGCGCGACCCGTCACCGTGCCGCCAGTCCCCATTCAGGTTCCGAGCGGAAAGGTCTCCATCAGCGCCGACGGCACACTGTCGCACGATGGAATCGTGGTGGACCGGCTGCGGATCGCGGATTTTGCGCCGGGGACACAACTAACCGCCGAGGGTAATTCCTACTACTCGGCCCCCGCCGGAGCGGAACAGCCGGCGGCGGACCCACGGGTTCGCCAGGGAGCCGTGGAGGCGTCGAATCTCAACGCGATCGATGGAGCGGTGAGCCTGATCGAGTTGCAGCGTCAGACCGAGCTTATGCAAAATGCGCTGTCCATCTTTCACAACGACTTCAACCAGGCCGCCGTCCAGACGTTGCCGGGTATCCAGTAGTGGATTCAGGAGAATATTATGCTACGTGCCCTTTACACCGCCGCCAGCGGAATGAACGCCCAGGAAACGAATCTGGAGAACATCGCCAACGACCTCTCGAACTCCAGCACCGCCGGCTTCCGGCGGCGCCGCGTGGAGTTCCAGGATCTGCTCTATCAGAACATGGTGGTGCCGGGATCGGCCTCCACCCAGCAGACCAACGTCCCGGAGGGCTTGCAGATCGGCCTCGGGGTGCGGTCGGGAAGTTCGGAGATCATTCAGCAGCAAGGCAACGCCACCAGCACCGGGAATCCCCTCGACCTGATGATCCAGGGAAACGGCTTTTTCCAGGTCAAGCTCCCGACCGGCGAGATAGCCTACACCCGCGCCGGCAATTTTCATCTCGACCAGAACGGCAACCTGGTGACCTCCGACGGCAACCCGCTCGATCCGCCGGTGACCCTTCCCAGCAACGCTCTCACCGTCAGCGTCGGGTCGGACGGTACCGTGACCGTGACCGAGCCCAATCAGCAACAGGCAGCCCAAGTAGGTAGCATCCAGCTCGCGCTCTTCCCCAACCCGGGCGGCTTGAATAGCATCGGCGACAACCTGATGCTGCAAACCACCGCGTCCGGGCAGCCGCAGGTCGGCACGCCCGGAGGCGCGGTTGGCCTCGGCACTTTGCAGCAGGGCATGTTGGAATCGTCCAACGTGGACGTGGTGCAAGAGATGGTCGAGATGATCCTGACCCAGCGGAACTACGAGGCCAACTCGAACGTGGTACAGACCGCTAACCAGATGTTCCAAACCCTCAACCAGCTTGGTCGGTAGTGGAGGCGCGGTAGGTGGAGGCCCGGAAGTTCGAGGCGAAGATGGACTTGCGAAAGGCAAAGTTTCGGGTTGTCCCTCTGCTCGCCACCCTGGTGGCCTCGACGGCTGCATTCGAGGGGCCTACCGGCAAGGTACTGGTTACGGTGCCGTGCACCGTGGAAGTGAGGTCCGAGGCGGTTGCCTTGTCGGACCTCTTGCCGGCCGGAGCGTCCCCCGATCTTCTCCAAGCGGCGGCCGGCATTGCGCTGGGGAACGCCCCGAAGCCGGGCTCGTTGCGGACCATCGCTCGCGGCGAAATCGAGGAACTGCTGCGCGCCGAGCCCGACTTGCGGGCAAGCCTCTCCCTGCCGGCGCGCGTCGTCGTCAGCCGCAGTCACCGGGAGCTGACCTCGCACGAGCTGAGCGAGGCGATCAGCGAGGCTACGGGGGCTACCGGCGCCAGCGGGGCCGCTGGAATTGGGGCGCCGCCACCGGACGTACGGGTGAATCTCCAGAGGCTGAAGCTCTCGGCCCCGGTTTACGTCACCGAGGACGATCCCGGGCTCAAGGTGGTGCGGGTGGAGTTCGACCCGCTGCGGCAGAACACCCGCTTTTGTCTCTGGACCTCCAAGGAACCGGACATCCTTCCGTTTTATGTGACGGTTGCCGGGAGGGCGGCGCTGCCCGCGCTGCCGGCGTTTGTGGCCCGGCGCGATCTCGCTCCGGGAGAAATCGCCGGCGCAAACGATTTTGTGGTCCAGACCGACACGGTCACTGCGGCAGCGGTCGGCCAACGGTCTCCAAGGGGCCTGGCGCTGACGCCCGAAGCTTTGGCGGGACGCGCGGCTCGCGCTCACATCAAGGCCGGCCAGATCGTAACCGCTTCCATGTTCAAGACCGTGTGGATGGTCAACGCGGGAAAGCCTGCCGTTATGGTGGCGGAGGGGCCCTCTTTTCGGATGACGATCCCCGTGATTCCGTTGGAAAACGGAATGCTTGGCCAGCAGGTGCGGGTTCGTAATCCTGACTCACAGCGCGTGGTCGCGGCGCAAGTGGTGGGGCCTGGCCGCTTGCAGAAGACGCTTGAGAACTGAGGTGACGAATGATCCGACGTATCCAAGCTAGAAGGTGCGAGGAATTAACCACAGAGCCACAGAGACACAGAGAGGATAACGAGGGTCACGCAGAGATGTTGTTTGCTTCCCGATGTTCCCGATTTCTCTCCGTGTCTCTGTGTCTCGGTGATGGAGGCTTCCTCCCAATTATTTCGCGGCTTTGTATGGCCGGGACCGCGGAGAGTCGCCGACCACCAGGCAAGCCAGGTAGCGGGGCGGGACCCGAGGGCACCGGGCTTCGACGCTGGCGCGCTGTTCTCGGCGCCGCCGCAGCCTTGCTGCTGCTGTCCCAGATGGCCATGGGGGCGAGTATCAAGAAGAAACTGGCGGCAAAGCCGATGGGCCAAACCCTGGACGAGTACATCCAGCAGGCGAGTCACAATCTCGCCGCGTCGGCGCCTACCAACGGCGGCCTGTGGAACGCGCAGAGCGGGTTCGCCAACCTGATGACCGACTACAAAGCTTACAAACTCGGTGACTTGGTTACCATCAACGTGGTGGAAAGCACCACCGCCGCGGCCACCGGTAGTGTCAAGACCGCGCGGACGTACAGCGCGACCTCGGGCATCAGCCAACTCTTCGGTATCGTGGGAGCGCGCAGCGGCATCCAGAACCTCATCAGCCCCAGTTCCTCGGAAGCCTTGACCGGATCGGGTCAAACCGCGTCGACCTCCGGTTTGACCACCAGTCTCACCGGGACCGTGGTGGCAGTGCTTCCCAACGGCTTCCTGGTGGTCCAGACCGGGCGCGAGGTGGAGGTCGACAACCAACGTCAAAAGGTGACCTTGCGAGGCATCGTCCGGCCCGGTGACCTCGACCAGAACAATGCGGTCGCGTCCACGCAAGTGGGTAACCTTACCATTGAGGTCGCGGGTCGAGGGGTGATCAGCGACGGAGTTCGCCAACCGAACATCGTGACGCGGACGATTATGAAAGTGCTGGGATTCTAAGTCCATGAAAACCAAGTCAATTCTCTTCAGTTTTCTGCTTTGCGCTCTCGTCTTCGACGCGCCGAGGTTCGCCCGCGGCGTAACGCCCGCCGCTCCAGGCACCGCGGTGGTTCGCATCGGGGATGTGATGTCGGTGGAGGGCATTCGGGAGAATCCATTGATGGGCTACGGCATCGCGGTGGGACTGAAGGGCACCGGCGACGGGCAGCAGACGGTGTTCACCATGCAGACGCTGGCCAACGTCTTGCGTAAGATGGGCGTTCAGGTGAATGGCACGGTGATTCTCGCCCGCAATGTCGCATCCGTGTTTGTCACCGCCACCTTGCCGCCCTTTGCTACGGCTGGGACACGTATTGACGTAAACGTGGCGTCCACCGGCGACGCCAAGAGCCTCGAGGGCGGCATGCTGCTGTTGACGCCCCTATACGGCCCGGACGGTCAGGTCTACGCTGTCGCCCAAGGTCCTTTGGTTCTCGGTGGTTATACAGGTGGAGGCCAGGCCAACGGCGTGCAGGTGAACCATCCCACCGCAGGCAGGATCCCGCAGGGCGCCACCATCGAGCGCAATCTGGCAGTGGACCTGAGCCAGATGAAGAAACTGTCGCTACTGCTGGGGCAGTCCGACTTTGCCACTGCCGAGAACGCGGCCGGTGCCATCAATCAGGCTCTGGGAAATCAAGCCGCGACGGCCGTCGACAGCCGCCGGGTAGAAATTAACGTGGGAGGCCGCAACGTCCCTGAGCTTCTCGCCCAGGTACAGAGCCTTACCATTACGGTTAACCAGCATGCCCGGGTCGCGGTCAATGAGCGCACCGGGACCGTGGTGATGGGCGGCAACGTCAGCTTGGGCGCCTGCTCGGTAATGCACGGCAACCTGACGATTGCGGTCACGACCGTGTACCAGGTTTCGCAGCCGCCCCCAGGCTCGAAAAACGGCCAAACAGTGGTGGTGCCCGAGACTACGGTTCAGGCGAAGGAGCAGCCGGCCCGCCGGCTCGAGCTTAGGGAAGGCACGACGGTGGAGGATTTGGTCAATGGCCTGCAAGGGATAGGGGCAACGGCACGTGACATCATCGCGATCCTCGAAGCCATTAAGGCCGCTGGTGCTCTCAACGCCGAGTTAGTGGTGATTTAGGATTAGAGGCAACTTAATGTCATCCTTAATTCAATCTAATCCTGTTAGCAGGCAAGCTTTTGATCTCCAAGGGCTTTTAGGCAAGCAAGAGAACAGGTCATTGGACGGCCCGCGGGCCGAGAAGCTACGGAATTCAACCGAGGAGTTCGAGTCCTATCTGGTAACCTCCTGGTGGGAAAAGATGGAGAAGAGCTTTGGCGACACGCAACAGCACCCACCTGGCTTCGAAGCTCTTAACAAGATGGGACTTCACGCCGTGACCCTGGCCATGGCCAAGGTCGGAGGCATGGGGATCGCCCGCATGTTGTATCACAAGTTGGAACCGGCGCTCAAACAGGCTCCGGTACCGGTACCGGAGAACCATTAGAATATTTTCATATGCGATTAAAGTTTTCAGCGATCGTGCCGATACCTATCCTCGTAGCCAGTAATGACGAGGATCGGTATGAGAATCGACGCCACCAACACACTTCCTGGAAGTCAACAGCCGGACGGGCCGGGTTCGTCAACCTCAAGGACGAAGTCAGCGCAGGCGGGCCAGACAGTTCTAGGGTCGGATACCGCCAGTCTCTCTTCGGCAGGGGAGAGAATAGCGAGTCTGAAGGCCCAACTCCAGAATACTCCGGAGGTCCGGCGTGACCGCGTCCAGGCACTCCAAAAGGCCGTCCAAGAGGGTAGCTACCAGCCGACGGACCAGCAGATCGCCAGCGCGATTCTCTCCGACCCCTTGGGTCTGTCACCCTCGACCAAATGACAGGGGTAGGCAGCTATGGCAGATCTGTTTGAAGTTTCACCCCCTACAATCCAGTCCATGCCCGATCCGGCTCAGCGGCACGCGCTGCGATTACCGGAACCTCGAGGCAGGCGCATTCCCAAGCCCGAGCCGATCGCCGAAGCGGAGCCGGAGGAGGTCGACTTGGTCGATGAAGACTTGGAGCGCCAACTGGACGTCAAAGCCTAGGTTACAACATGAAACCAGAAACCCAACGGATCATCGAGTTGGCTGAGAGACGTGTGCGCGCCCTCCGCTCTCTTGCCGGCGAACTGGTTAACGTTCAAGGCCCCCTGACCCGGCTCGACGCCGCTGCCATCCGTGAGAATACCGGCGAGCAACAACGCCTGGTGGATGAGGTCCGGGCCCTCGATCGCGAGTCGGCAAGGCTCAGGCGCGCCCTGCCGGACCTCGATCCTGCTGCATCGACGCGCCTCCTCGCCCTGACTCGGGAACTGGAGGGTGTCCATGCCGAGGTCCGGCGCTTGAACCAAGTCCAGGCTCGGCTGCTACAGGGTTGGCGGTGCTCCATCAATCTCTTGATGAGCTTCACCGGGACCTACCAGGCCCCGAGGCCCGGGCTGGTTCCGGAACTGGCCCTTGAACCCGGGACGCGGTGGAAGGAGTAGACAATGGGCGGCCTGATGGGGAGTTTAGAAATCGCGCTTCAATCGCTCTTGGCCCAACAGGGCGCGCTGGAGGTCACCAGTAACAACATTGCCAACGCCAACACTCCCGGCTACTCGCGGCAAACTCCGGTGTTCGAGGAGGAGCCGCCCATTGTCGATGGCTCGTTGGTTTTCGGACAGGGAGTCAGCCTGCAGCAGGTCCAGAGCATACGTGATAACGTGCTGAACCTCCAACTGAACCAGGCCACCGGCACCCAGTCGCAGCTCGACTCCTTCTTGGGCGGCATGAACCAGGTGGCCACAATCTTCAACGAGACTCAGGGAGCAGGCCTTCAGAATGTGATCAGCCAGTTCTATAACAGCTTCCAGCAACTTTCCGCTAACCCCACTGACGTTACCTTGCGCCAAGCCGTGCTCACCGCGGGCCAGAACCTTGCTACCGCGTTCAACCAGACCTCCGCTTCGCTGGGCCAGATCAGAACCAGCCTCGACCAATCCGTCGTGCAGGGTGTGTCGCAAGTGAATCAGTTGACCTCCCAGATTGCTGCCCTCAACCCTCAAATCGCCGCGGCACAGGCGGCGGGCCAATCCACCGGCTCCCTGGTGGACCAGCGGAATCAGTTAATCAGCCAGTTGTCCGGGCTGGTGGATACCTCGATCACCGACGCTGGCAATGGGAACGTCACAGTTTCCACTGCCGACGGTACTCCGCTGGTGGTAGGTAATCAAAGTTTCGCCTTGACCACGCAACTGGATACCAAAACCGGAACCCAGCACGTGTTCTCCCAGGGCACGGATATTACGGACTCGATCCAGTCCGGAGAGCTCGGCGGACTCATCCAGGCGCGGGATCAGGGCGTGGCCCAGGCACAGACCAACCTCGACAACCTGGCCGCCGGCCTGATCAGCTCGACGAATACCCAGCACGCCAAAGGCTTCGACCTTTCGGGCGTCGCGGGCGGGAACTTCTTCGCACCCTTCACGCCCGGTGCCGGGGGCTCCAATGCAGGAGCAGCGGCTCAATTCGCGATGGCCATTACCGACCCTTCCAAGATCGCCGCCAGCTCCGATGGGACCGCCGGCAGCAACGGCAACGCGCTGGCGATGGCCAATCTCCAGAGCGCCGTCGTCGTCAACGGGCAGGACGCCAACGACTTCTATTCCAACCTTGTGGCGGGCATTGGTAATCAGGTATCAACGGCGACGGCCCAGCAAACGGCCGCCGGCTTGGTGGTCAGGCAACTCCAGAATCAACGGGACAACATCTCCGGCGTCAACTTGGACGAGGAAGCTGCCAACCTTCAAGTGTACCAGAATGCCTACAACGCCGCCGCGCAGGTGGTCGCGGCGATCAACACCCTTACCCAGACCACCATCAACATGGCTACAGGGGCTTAATATGGGAATGCGCATCGTCTATAATCCCTTCACCACGCTGCTCCAAGGAATCGAGCAGGATCGCCAAGCCTTGAGTACCGCCCTCTCCCAGGTTTCCACGGGTCAGAAGTTTGACTCCATCGGCGCCGACCCGCAGGCGGTGGCTGGCGTAATCGAGAACAACTTCGAAGCGGCCCAGCTCGACCAGTTCACGCAGAGTGTGTCTAGCCTCCAGGCCCAATTCCAGACGGCGGGTACGGCGCTCGACTCGGTGACCCAGGCGCTCACTACTACCATCGCTCTCGGCGTCCAGGGAGCCAACGGGACCATCAACCAAAACCAGCGCGACGCCATTGCGACGGAGGTAAGCCAGCTAGAACAGCAGGTTCTCGGCTACGCCAACACTCGCTACCAGGGAACCTACCTTTTCGCCGGCACCGCCACTACCACCCAACCTTATGTTCAGAACTCCGCCGCTCCCTCCGGGATTCAGTACGTGGGCAACACGAACACGAACACCGTCGAGATCGGCGACGCGCAGAGCGTCCAGCAGAACCTCCCCGGCAGCACCATCTTCAATGCCGCCGGGGCCGACGTCTTTCAGGGCTTTAGCGATCTGATTACTAATCTCCAAAGCGGAAACGCCACCGGTATCACCAACGCCACTTCGGAGCTACAGGCTGCTTTCGCCAATGTGGGATTGCAGCGCACCTTCTACAGCAGCACCGAGCAGAACCTCACCGCCGCCTCGTACACTCTTTCGCAGGAACAGTTGAATCTCACCCAACAGCAGGACAACCTGCTGCAAGTCGACGAGGCAACGGCCATCACTAACATGACCACGGATCAAGTTGAACTCGAGGCGGCACTGGGCGCTGCCGGCAAGGTCGATCAGAACAGCCTCCTGAATTATCTGAGGTAAAGAGCGATCCCCTCAACGCTTGGAATGCCAGCTTCGTTCAGCGAATCTAGCAGGTTGGCCCGCCTCTTAGCCTATCCGGAGCACCCTCGCCTATAGCACAAAGGTGCCGTATTGATATAGCACGTTTGTGCCATTGACACCCTTTGTCTCCTCATAGTAGCGTAGCTTCGGCCAGCATCCTCACAATAAATCGAGAGAAACCGATCGGCGGGTTACTATCGAAAACTCAAGGTGCTGGCACAAGGAGCCAAAACAAAGATGACTAAGAAATGGACGATGATTCTCGGTTTGTTCGTGGCCGTCAGTTTGATGCAGTCGGCCGCCGCTTTCGGATCGACGGAGGCTTGGGATTTCGCCTCGGCGGGCCAACATTTTAACAATGGCAGCGGCTATTCACTCGGCGAAGTCTTCGTGCCGACCCAAAACTTCACGCTGGATTTTCTGGGTTATTACAGTGACGCCGGATGCTGCGGAACCTTCGCGGAGAGCCACCCTGTCGCGATCTACGATGCGGCAGGAAACCTGCTCGCCTCTACGACAATTGACAATAGTTCCAGTTTCACGACCAGCAGTGCGCACTTCGCGTTTAACCAGGTTTCTCCCATTACCCTGCTCGCCGGCCAAACCTATGTGCTGGACGGAGCCAGCGGGATCGTTGACCCGTATGCTTTCAACGACAGTGGCTTTGCCGTGTTTGCTCCAATCAACCTGCTGGGAGACAATTGGACGTTTGGGAGCAGCAACGACAACTTTACTGGTACCGGTGTGATCGGCGACGTTTCTGACGGATATTGGGGACCGAACTTCGGGTGGGACGCGGCTGTTGCCACGCCCGAGCCGGCTTCCCTTGCGCTGTTCGGCACGGCGCTCCTCGGCGCCGGCCTGCTCGGCCGCAAACTGTGGGCTTAAGTAAGACCGCCTGCGTCAAGCCTCTCTCTAGGGCCGCAAGGGTCGCCACCCGCCGATCCGCTTCGTGCCCCGCTCTCTTGTTCAATCAAGATCAGCGGGGCACCGGCCGGGAGGAACTCTTGGTGCGCGGATAGAATGCGCGCGTCTCACGCCTTCCTGCTCCACCTGGCAACTTACGATTCTTCGACGGCCAGCGAACGCAGGCATTTAACCCATCTGCTTGACCGAACTTCCCCACGCCGCCGCCGCTTGAAGGCGCTTCCACTCCGCCCGGAGGTCGTCCCGCCGCGCGGTCAGCTCGGATTGCAAACCTTCCAGCAGACCTCTTATCAGCCTCAGATTCTCGGTGTAGGCGGCGATCTCCTCCCGCACGGCGGGGTCATCGGGGTTCCCTTTCAGCACCGGCCTTACTTGCTCCATCAGACGCGTCAACGCCTGAAGCTGGGCCGGAGAGGGCACTCGGTCGCGGTCCGCCGTAGGCGCCGGCGTGAGCCCTTCCCGGAACCTTCTTAGTTGATCGTTAGCCGACCGCAGCAAATCGAGCGAACTAAGAGTCATTGGAACCTCCGAGCCAGCCTTAAAATTCGAGGTTCGAAACTGGAAAACCAGCGCCGCAAGTCGGGTGCCAGTTATCGAGTTTCACTTCTCGATTTTCGAGTTTCGATCTTGGCTGCTTCCAACAAACAAAGCGTAGTTTACCTGAGGTGTTGACCTTTTCTCAAACCTACGACCCGAACTGCCGATAGAATCCATAGGGACGCAATAGGTCCCCGTTGGCTCGGAGACTGAGCTTGGTGGATACTAAACCGATTGCCGCCCGTCAGCCCATCTTCGATGCTCGGCAGCGAGTCTTCGGTTACGAACTGCTGTTCCGTTCCGGCTTTGAGAACTGCTTTACCTTCCCGGACGGCGACGCAGCCACCTCCCGCGTCCTGGATTCGTTCATGCTTCAGGGCTTGGAAACTCTCTGGCAGCGCCAGAGGGCCTTCATCAACTTTACCGGCAACGCACTGCTCAACGGTCTGGCCACTCTCCTGCCCGTCGAGACTCTTACGGTGGAGATACTCGAGACTGTGGAGCCGAATCCGTCCGTAGTCGCTGCCTGCCTTAAGCTGAAAAAACTGGGGTATCAGATCGCGCTCGATGATGTGACGTCGCTTGAAAGGCAAAAGCCGCTCCTAGACTTGGCGGATGTTGTCAAGGTGGATTTCTCCCTCACCGATGCGGGGCAGCAGCGCGAGATCGCCCGCCGTCTCGCGCGGCGCGGCGTCAAGCTTCTGGCCGAGAAAGTCGAAAACAGCGAGCAATTCAAGCAGGCGGCAAGCTGGGGTTACCACTACTTTCAAGGTTTCTTCTTCTGCAAGCCCCAAGTGATCTCCGCCCGCGATATTCCCGCCTTCAAGGCCTCCTACCTTCAACTTCTTCAGGCGGTCCACCGCCCGGAATTAGATTTCCGGGAGATCGAGCGTGTGCTTCGACATGAGCTGTCGCTTTCCTATCGTCTTCTGCGGTACCTGAACTCCCCGCTCTTCGGCTTGCATGGCGAAATTCGATCGATCCGCCAGGCGATCTCGCTGCTCGGCGAGCAGTATATCAAGCGTTGGGCGGCGCTGCTTTCCACCATGATGTTGGCGAGCGACAAGCCAGCGGAACTGCTGATCACTTCCCTCACTCGCGCCCGGTTCTGCGAACTCTTGTCCACCCCCCTGGCACGAAGGAACGATCCGGCTGATTTCTTTATGACCGGGCTCTTCTCCCTCATCGATACCATCCTCGACCGGCCGATGGAAGAAATCCTGCGAGGGATCGATCTTGCCGCAGAGATCAAAGCGGCCTTGTCGGGCGGTCACAATCTGCATCGCGACGTTTATGAGTGTGTCCTGGCCGTGGAACGAGCGGACTGGGCTGCCTTGACCCAACGCGCGGGCAAGCTGGGTCTTCCGGACGAGTTCGTGGCCAGTTGTTATCTGCAATCGGTGGAGTGGGCCAACGAGCTCTTCGGGCAGCACGCGACGAACTCGGCTTTTCCCGAACCACAGGAAACGCGCCAGCTCCAGAGGACGTGAATCTCTCATTGGTACAGCAAGGAACTGCACATCAACATCCTCAGCGGCACAACGACCCGCGCACCGTCCAACTGACGGTAAGGGTGACGCAGATCAATGTTGGCGAGCCTGAAGCTGATCTGTTCGCAATTCTGCCCGGCTACAAGTTGGTGGACATAACCCCGCCCGAATCCGAATCGCAAGAACCTTTCCGGTTGACCCGAGCCACGCAAGCGGCGTGGAGTTGCGGCGCTTAGTTTTGTGTGGCCACGAAACAAACATGCCAGTGTCGAGGCTACTTTCCATAGCCAACCCATAGCCTCAAAAAAACATTGACGGGAGTATCGATGATGTTATATTATAGCTCATGGATATCCACGAAGATATCGCCCGCTCGTCTTTAAGCCCGGCACTGTTGACCGCAACCCAAGCAGAGATTTCAAGGCAGAGTTCACGGAGTCCCGCAGAGGTGCACAGACTTCGCGTTTTCCGAACACTGGCGCGAAGAATTAAGAGTCTAGCCTACCTTTGTCCCTTCCTTGACGATGGGGAAGGAACGACCTCCTCACGTTATTATCTTTGGCTTCTGCGTCTCTGCACTTCCGCGCTTGGTTGCTTATAACCTCCAGAGGCCCGAGAGAAGGGTCAAGGAGAGCCAATACGAAGCCATGCGAAGCCAAGAGACTTAAGTCGCTTGCTGTCAGCAGCTTAAGCCAGAATCGGGAAAGACGAAGCCACGGCGATGAACTGACGTCGAATCAGTCGGGTGCGGAGATTTTAGGCGCGTTTTTCCTAAAATTGTTACCAATCGCAATACTCTATATTGCCGATTTGGGGTGCATTGGTTGGAAGGCAAAACGATAGAAACACAGCCACGGACGGTAATCGCCGTTAAATGAGTGGGTTGCCTTGATTTTAGGCCGTTTTTCGGAAAGGTGCTACCGATGGTGCGATGCTCTATTTTGCCGATTTGTGGTAGCGATCAGGGGAATGCGAGAAAGCTGTTTCCCCATCGCAATCCGGCAGCATATAGGGAGAACTTAGGGGGGAGGAAGCAAGTCCGGGCCAGCCAGTGCCCTGTAACCCATAGCCTGCACCCTGTACCTTGTGCTCTGTCAAATTGCCACTTGACAATCCGGAGAAGAGCGCTTATGTTTTTACAGTTTTCGTTGGGCGATGAAGCCTCATGGTATTTCGGAGACTGTAGGAGGTCGAACCATGACTCCCACTCGCAGGGACTTCCTCAAGATCAGTACTGTTGGCGGCGTTGTGACTAAAATGCTGGGCTTCGACTTGGCGCCGGCTTACGCCGAAATGCGGGCGCTCAAGATCGGGCGCGCCTCAGAGACGCGATCCACCTGTCCTTACTGTTCGGTGAGCTGCGGCGTCATCATCTACACCATTGGTGATCGCGCCAAGAACGTGACTCCCCAGGTGGTGCACGTCGAGGGCGACACCGACCATCCCATCAACCGCGGGACGCTATGCCCCAAGGGTTCGTCACTCGAACAGGACATCCTCAACGACCGGCGACTGCTGAAGCCGCAGGTGCGGCGCCCGGGCTCCGACCACTGGGAAGACATCCCGTGGGACGACGCCATCAGCGAAATCGGCCGCTAGGTGAAGAAGTCGCGCGATGAGACCTTCATCGAGAAGGATGCGCAGGGCCGCAACGTGAACCGCTGCGAAGGCATCGCCTGGACGGGAGGCTGCACCGACACCAACGAGTTCAACTATCTGGTTGTCAAATCCATGCGGAGCCTCGCTCAACGGTAAACTTCGCGAAGAATCTCTCTTCAATTCAATGGGTCGGGACAGGCAAAGAGAGATTCCTCGCTCCGCTCAGAATGACATGCTTGGGGGCTTATCGGCATCCACTTATGGCGTTGCGTACAGTTCCACGTCCGTCCGCTCTTCGAACGGGCAACTCTCGCCCGAGCTGAACTCTCACCAGCTCGAAGCTCTCCTTCCGCGGTTCCGGCCCTTTCTCTCGTTCCTGGTGCGCGAAGGGCCACCGGCTATGGCCGGTTTTGCCGCCCGCCTCGAAAAAAGCGATCAAGGAGAGTGGGCGGAGCTTCTAAGGCGTTTCTGGCGCCGGAATGAGCGTGACCGCCCGGAGCCCAGCGGTGTAGACCAGGGACCGGCCGAAACGGTAGACCTGCCTTTCGATGAAAGCCTCAGCAGGTTCACCGCCTTGGCTGTTTTACAACCTTACGTGGAGTACCTTGGCCAGCGCGCCAATACGCCTATGCCTGCCGTCCGACGGCCATTCTGTCCGTTCTGTAGGTCGAAACCCTTGGCGGGTGTTCTGCGGCCGGAAGGCGAGGGCGCCAAGCGATCGCTCGTTTGCTCGTTTTGCTTCACCGAATGGGATTATCTGCGCATCGCGTGCCCGGCGTGCGAAGAGTCCCGCAATGAGAAAATG
>Ga0335081_10002240_pt1 | contig 30423 bp, 32 predicted proteins | sample Lox_Sample_35_FD_206713 | JGI IMG/M metagenome (GOLD analysis project Ga0335081, IMG submission 206713) | Soil microbial communities from Loxahatchee National Wildlife Refuge, Florida, United States - Lox_Sample_3.5 | ecosystem: Environmental > Terrestrial > Soil > Wetlands | place: USA...
ATTTGGACCACCTGCGTGACCTGATCGACGACAATGCCGATCATTTTGTCTTTGAAGCGAACGATCAGGATATGATTCGGCCGGCCGGCTGCCTTGGACGTCAAACGGAGCCGTTTTTTAAGATCCAGTACCGGGATAACCGTCCCTCGCAGGTCGACCACCCCTACGACAAATTCGGGCGCTTGGGGCAAGGGGGTGGCCGGTCGATAATAAATAATTTCGATCATCCTCGATATATCGACGGCGTATTCGCGATCGTCGATCTGAAAACTGACGACCTTCAGTTCGCCGGTCTTACCCGGATTGCCCGTTTTTTGCATCGGCCGTCTCTACGCTTTGACCTTAAATCGCCCTATGGACTGTCTAAGATGCTCCGCCTGCCGGGCCAACTCCTCGACGAGCTTGTCCATATCCGTCACGGTATCCAGACATTGCCTTGAATTATTTCGGCCGTCTTCCACCGAACGCATGATCACATCGTTGCCCCGCTTCTGTTCTTTGATCGCCCGGGCGATCTGCTGGACGCGTTCGGTGACGCTTTCCACGGCTTCCGTTATTTGACGGCTTCCCTTGGCCTGTTCTTCGGTCGACATTTTGACTTGGCGGGTCATATCCCTCATTTTTTCCGCGGCCTGCATAATTTGCTGGCTGCCGCGGCTTTGTTCCTGCGTCGCCTTGGAAATCTGTTGAACCATCGTGTTGATCCGCTGTATGGATTCGGCCACCTGTCGAACCCCTCGGGTCTGTTCCATGGTGGCTCGTTCAATCTCCCGGGCCATGCCGGTCGACTTGGTCGCCGTATCAAGGATTTTCTTAAGGGCCTCGCCCGCCTCGAGTGAAAGACTGACGCCTTCTTCTACGCTCTTTGCGCCTTCCCGAACGGACTCAACGGCATCTTTCGCTTCGGCCTGAACATTGGTGATCAATTGTGCAATCTCTTTCGTGGACGTACCGGTCCGGTCCGCAAGGTTTTTAATTTCATCGGCCACGACGGCGAATCCTTTTCCCTGTTCGCCGGCCTGGGCCGCCAGGATGGCCGCATTGAGCGCCAACAGATTCGTCTGTTTCGTCACTTCGTCGATCACGGTCAGGATCCGGCCGATCTGTTCAGAACGCTCACCTAAACGATTGATCACATCGGCCGATTTCACAACCGTTTCCTGTATCCGGTTCATGCCCGTGATGGTTTTCTCAATGGACCGCATTCCAAGATTTTGCGCATCATTCCTGACCTGCTCGGAAAACGCCGCAGACTCCTTGGCATGCGTTTCCACTTCCCGCAACGAACCGTTGATTTCAGTGATCGTTGATGCCGTTTCCTCGGCCGCGGATGACAGGATCGCCACATTATCCGCGACCTGTTTGAGTGACGCGGACATTTCAATAATGGAGGACGACGTGTCGTCCACCGCGGAAGCCAAACCGCCGGCGTTATTGGCCACCTCACCGATGGAGGAACTCATTTCCAGGATCGATGAGGAGGTTTCCTCGGCGGACGAAGATAGAATGTCGATCCCTTCGTCAATCTGTTTGATGGAGGCGTTCATTTCTTCGACGGATGCGGCCGCCTTCTCGGACGAACTGGCTTGAGTCTGAACGCCGTTCTGCATCTCCTTGCTGTTGCCTTTAAGTTGCCCAGAAATCTGGGCCACACTATCTGCGACTTCCCGGATCTGCTTGATCATCAGGCCAAGGCTGTCCGACATCCGATCAAACGTTTTACCCAGCATGCCCACTTCATCCTGGGCGGTGACTAGGATTGGTTGCGTGAAGTCGCCGTCCGCGATCTTGACGCCGACCGCCGCCATCTGCTCAAGCGGTTTTATGATCCACCGGATGAAAAAAGTCGAAATCGCGATCCCCAAAGCGACCACGATAACCGTGATGAGAACCCCCGCCGTCAAGAGGGTTCCGATTTTTTCATGCAACCACTGAAGCGAAAGCCCGACGCGCACCACACCGATACGCTGTTCCTGAGATGATCCGCTTTTTCCGGAATCTCCAGACTGCGCATTTTGAATTACGACCGGAGCAGCCGCATCGTAAGCCTCCTGTTTGTTATCCGTATAATATGACTGGACAAGGGGCTCCTCCGCCGCCAGGGCATTTTTGGTTACATCATCGGTCAATACTTGGCCGATTTGGGAAGAAACGGTGTGAGCGAGGATCCTCCCTTTGGGATCAAGGATTATCACATAAGTGACATCCGCCTCGGCCGCAATACCCTTCACAAATCGATCCAGGACGCCGGTATCCTCAATCGAAACCCCGTAGGTACTGTTGTAAGCCAGATTTTTGGCCAGGGAAGTGCCCCGACGTTTGAGCTCTTCTTCAAAAAATGATTTGGTGCGACTGATGAAAAACCATCCGAGACTTGCACCGAACGCGATCAAGAGCAAACTGATCAACGCGATAAACTTAACACGCAGACCGTAATGCCCTACCATGGTTTTCGGTATCTGCAACATCGCTCCCTCCAGACATCTGTATGGTACCGTTGTTCATTACACTCTGAACGCAATGGGGATCCGCCTCAATCTTTCCGAAGTTATGAAACTCGTTATTGAAAACGAGATGGGGCCAGCTCCCGTAGCCCACCGCTCTCTGCGCTCGACAACGCTCAACTTCCATTACAATGCAATCGTTTTGGCCAGGTCTAGAAGGATAATCAAACGGCCGTTGACCCGGGTCACGCCTTTCAAGTGACCGGACACCAGTCCATCGCCCGTGGCCGGAGGCGGCTCGACATCCCGCCATTTCACTTTCACGACTTCGGTCACACGGTCTGCAATAATGCCGATCATTCCCCTTCCCAGTTCGACGACCAGGATCCGTGTATGTCGAGTCGGAGGCGATTCCGTCAATCCAATACGAGTCCGCAAATCATAAATCGGTATTACCGTACCTCGGAGCGAAATAATTCCCTTGATAACGGGCGGTCTCCTCGGCACGCGAGTAATATCCAATGACCGGATGATTTCTTTAATCATGAGAATATCCAGAGCGTACTCCTCATCGGCTAATTGAAACGCCAACAGTTCCAGGACTCCTCCATCCTCGCTCGTCGAAATCCCCGGAAGATTTGGAGCCTCTTGCATGCCCACTTCACCACGGGACGAAGCCAATGATTCTGACGAAATCATTTTTGATGCTTCAGCGATCGGGTTCGGGGTATTCCCTGGCGCGGGTGGTTCCAGTGACATCGCCGTTTGCGGGTTGATTTCCATCGCACCGTCCGCTGCGTTATTCGTCCGTGATTTAGAGCCAACCATGGGCGCTGAGGTTGAAAGGTTGGATGCCCCACCCGATTCTCCCCTCCATGAATGGTCCGGGAGAGTCTTTCCCCGCCTCGGCCGTTTTGGCATCTCGGCGGGCCTGGCATGTTTGGTTAATTTCTTCCTTGTCATGTGTTGTTTCATACGCTAACGATCCGATTCCGGCCCCCGGCTTTGGCTTTGTACAGGGCCTGATCGGCTCGATCCAGAAGCGTTTCATAATCGCTGGCGTGATCGGGAATGACAGTCGCCACACCCATACTGACGGTAACCTGGAGCGGCCTGTTGGACGTCGATCGGCCAAACGGATGGTTCTCGACCGCCTTACGGATGCGGTTCGCCAGTTCCAATGCGCCCTGGGAATGTTTTTGCTGGGGAAGCACCAGCGTGAATTCATCCCCTCCGTAACGCGCGGCAAAATCATAACTACGGATGATATCCCCGAGGAGGGCTCCCAACTCTTTTAAAACGCGGTCGCCTCGAAGATGGCCGTATGTATCATTGATTTTCTTAAAATGATCCACATCCAGCATGACGCAGGACAACATGAAACCGAACCGTTTACTTCGATTCTCCTCGCGGCGCAAAAACTCAACCAGGTATTTTTTGTTATACAATCCGGTGAGCTCATCGATGATGGACAGGCGTTCGAGTTGGCGTATCCGGTTCTTCAGTTTATCTTGAAGCGCTTTTAGTCGCAGCATGGTCCCAATTCGAACATTTAACTCAATGGGATGAACGGGTTTCACAAGGAAATCCCATGCTCCTAATGCCAATCCCTTCACTCGGTCCTCGAGTTCGGAACGCACCGTGAGCAAAATCATCGGGATGTCCTGCAATCGCTCGTCTTTGCGTATGGTTTCAACCAATTTGAATCCATCCATTTCAGGCATAATGATATCCGTAAGGATGAGATCCACCCGTTCGCTCGAAAGAACGTGGAGCGCTTGTACACCATTGCCGGCTTCATAAAAGGATTCCAAGGTGTCATCTTTTCGGAGCATTCGGATGATTTCGCGGCGAGTCTGTCTTGAATCGTCTACAATCAAAACATTCATTCCCATCGGGATGAAATCCTCAAATTGGTGATCGAAAATGGAGCTTTCACCCTTTACACCAGAATGATCGTCTCGTCGGCGAAAAGCGTTACATCCATGCGACCCAATTACCTTCCATTGAAGAGCTGAGGATATTCTCTCTTCACTTTCTCTAGTGCACGGCTGACCAGGAAACCTTCATCCGTCAATAACTTGATCTGTTTTAAAATCTCGATGTCTTGGATATTGAATCGCTTAAAAAATTTTATTCCATGTTTTTCCAGTCGAGGAGAAACAATGCCAATCAGGATCCAGTATTCCAACTGCCTAGATGAGATTCCGACCTCTCGGCAGACATCGGTGGTACTGTAAAAACCGGCATTGAGTTTTGAGATCGTCATACATCCTCACACGATAACAAAGTTTAGCACATCACACAGAATTGTGGGATTGGAGTGGTGTAATGTGTCGCAACATGTATTAATTATTAAAAAAAACAATCGGTTATGATACTATAGGGCTCTACCGTGCGGTCGGATACGAAAAATAGGAGTTCATGGGATAGTCCACTGATGCGGAGGGAAGGATCGTTTAACGAGCGGTGTTTAAACCATCGGTCGGCGGAGTTGGAGAAAGGAAAGTTTCAAGAAAAACATCCTGAGTAGGGGATTGTGAGTATGGCTATGTTCCCAAACGGCTGTACAAAAATGACCTTGCCTAGCGGCTATGAATCGTGAGGAGAATTTTAAGATTGGCTTTCTCAGAAGTAGTTTCATCCAGCCAGACATATCCAATGGCTCCGTCCGTCTCTTTCACTGTCGTGATCACATCTCCGGAATTATTTTTTGGAATCGGGGGGATCCCACCTTCCCGGAACAACCGATTATTCCAATACGTCACGTACTCATCCCCGGACAGATGCAGAACTTTGTCCAAGAACTCAGTCCGGATGGGCTGACTATCCCGCTGATCAATGGGCTTAAGCCGAACACCTGAAATGATTTGTTTTTCCCCCCGATAGATCTCCTTGACGTCATCCAGAATGAGAGCATCTACTGGAAAGGATTTTCCGGCAATCACCGCCAACTCCCTTGTCTCCGCCGTACCGACGGTCCCAATAACCATGAAAGCCGTGAGGATCGATAGGATGGCCATGCCGACTAATTGCGGAAAGTGACGTGGGGCCCATTTTATATTTTTTATGTGTCCGCTGATCGATCCCGTTTCCAATTCCATGGTCCCGTCCTTTAAAATGCGAAGGCCCACTGGACTGCAAACTCATTCCAGTTGTCGGATGGCTGGTTTACAAACCGGACCTCGGCTTTTAGCGAACTGGTTGGAATAATATCAAATCGAAGACCGACGATGGTTTTGCTCATGTCTTCGGTTCCCAAGGCAACAAAATAAGGATCGTTATCCTGAACTATTACACGCTCAAAACGAGTATAAGGCGTGAAGCGATTAATAATTTTGTAACCGAGTTGTGCGTACCAAGCATAATCAGTGAACGATTCGTCGTTGTGATCCCTGAACTGGTAACCCTCGGACAGAAACTCGATCTTGTGCGCCAGATACTCAAGATTTACGCCGTAGATTCCCTGGGAAACTACCGTGGTCGCACTGCCATCGGGCGCAACGATGGTGAGTTCAGAAGTCCCGTCCGGTCCATAAAATCGAAGTTGCTGCATGTTCCCGGAGATTCCCATGGCCAGACCGGGAACCGCCCGAGGCATCCATTGGAGGTTAAAGGAGACCGCCTTGTTCTTGCTGTCGTCACCCGTGCTGTTGGGAGACAGCGCGCCTCCCGAACAGGTCGTGCTGCAGTCAACGTTCTGCACGCGGGGCCCGTTGCCGCCCATGACGTTGTATTCCAATCCCCCCATGCGGGTGTCGAGTAGACCGCCAATCCACAATCCGACGACATGGGTCGGAACAAGGCCGCCATCATCCTCAAAATGCAAGAAATCCGGCCGATCGATCGAGGTGTAAAGCTGTCTTCCATGGTGGTAAGTCATGTTCCAGTAACTGAGGACATTGTGGAACCGACCTGCCCGCACCGTCAAGGCATCATTAAAGATGTAGCCGATCTGGAGGCGCTCTATGTCGTCGCTGCCAACGTTCGTATTTGGATCGGCCGAAAAATTAAACTCGGTCAAAAAGTCCACGCGGTCAGAGAGGTTCTCCCTGATAAAAAAGTCTAATTCCCCTAATGCAACTGTGCCGTTGGTGTCGGGATCGGAGAGATCCGATTTGTGCCATGCGCCGGTGTACGTGATGTCCGAAAAACCCTGTAACTCTAATCCGAAGACTTTGGGAGGGAGAAAAAGGATAGTGCCGATGAACAGAACAAAAACGATGCGACTTAAGCTGATCGCCCTATGCCTACCCTGTTCTTTTTCCAATAGGTCGCCCTTTCGAATGAACTTTTAGAAAAAGTTTTGTATGGTGTAGCAAGCAATCGCTGATCTATATAACCGATCTAAACTCAGATGTCAAGAAAAAAATGAAAAGGGTAATAAATAATTTCATACTTCAAACGGCCGCAGCCGCCGAGCCGATACCCGGCGTCGATACAAAATGCGGTCTTAGAGGTTGACGGGTTGCCCGGTTTTTCTTTTTGTCGCCTTGTCGCTCTTTTTGTCAACGGCTTGAGTGCGTATCGCTTCTTCTATCAGGGCCGCCACATCCAGGACCAGAATTGTTTTTCGATTGCCCAGTTCGGTGGCGCCGGCAATTCCCGGCGTCTCGCGGAGAAATTCCCCCAATGATTTGATGACGATTTCCTGTTGGCCTTCGATCGCGTCGACGACCAACCCGATGCGTTTTTCAGCCAGTCCGACGACGATGACGTATAGACGATCTTCCCGCGACTCGGAGGGAGAGAGGCCGAAAACATCCCGGATTCTTTGAAGCGCCAAGGTGTGATCACGAAGCCGGGTGACTTCGCGTCTTTCAACGGTTCGGACGTCGGTTGATTGAATCATCAGGCTTTCGGACACCGAGTTTAGCGGGATCGCGTAAACTTCGGTCCCGACCCGCACGACCAGAGCCTTGATAATGACCAGCGTGATCGGAAGGGTGATCGAGAACTTTGTGCCCTTTCCCATTTCCGTCTCGACATCCACCAGCCCGCTCAGTTTGCTGATGTTCTTGGCCACCACGTCCAGTCCCACGCCCCTTCCGGAGACTTCCGTCACTTCCTCGGCCGTACTGAAACCGGGGGTGAATAAAACGTTGATCAGTTCCCGTTGATCGTATTCTTTGTTTTTGTCCAATAAGCCGCGTTCGAGACCCTTTTGATAGACCTTGGCCAGATCGATCCCCATTCCATCGTCTTCAACTTCGATGACCACGTTGTTCCCTTTTTGTACCGCACGAAGGCTAATGATTCCGACCTCAGGTTTTCCGGCCTTGAGGCGATCCGACTTTAATTCAATCCCGTGATCGAGGGAATTTCGAATAAGGTGCATCAAGGGGTCCGCAATTTCTTCGATCATGGATTTATCCAGCTTGGTCTCTTCACCCGAGATCTGGAGATCAACCTCCTTGCCCAAATCTCGCGACAATTTCCGGACCACACGAACCAACCGGTCAAACACTTGTCCGATCGGAATCATTCGGATCTCGACCAAACCCTCCTGCAGTTCTCCGACACGTCGATCCAGGGCTTGATACGCCTTTTGAAGCTCGATACCCGTCGTAGTAAAACCTTGGTTTTGGAGCATCTCCTTGCTGATCTGTCCGATGACCGCCTTGGTCAAAACCAGTTCCCCCGCGACATTGAGCAAGGAATCAAGTTTTCCGATGTCCACCCGAACGGTCGGAGTGATGCTTCGAATTGAGCCGGACCCCTTATCTTCGTCCGTCGATACGGTCGGGTTGGTTTCGTCCGTCCGTTCCCCTTCCCGCTTGAGATCGACGGGTCTGATTTCAAGTCCGTCCTGTGGAAATTGGGATTGAAGCGTCTTAAGGTCGCTCTTTGTTCCAATAATCAATTTAAAGACAATGCCCGCTTCCGCCGACATGCCTGGACTGGGTAATGTTGTAATAATTTCTCCGGACGATTGCAATTTGCCATTTAATTTGGCCAAGTCCTTGTCGAAGGTTTCCAACGCGAACCGCACGGTGATCTCAAAGAGGTTAAGCTTCAAACGGATGTTTTCGTTCAGACGGTGGGTTTCATATTCTGTGAGCACTTTAAGGAGGTCAAGATCAATTTCTCCGGACTCAGGCGAAGACGATGATTCCGGCCCTCCGGTCACGACCTGCTGGATTTGCTGAAGCATGGGTGCGATATCCGCTTCCTCACCCTTCCCGGCATTCACGGATTCGATTAATCCTCGCAGCAGATCCATCCCCTTAAAAAGAGTGTCCATGACCGGCTGACTCAAAGAAAGTTTTCCCATGCGCAAACTGTCAAGCATATCCTCGAGACGGTGGCTGATTTCCGAGATCTTCTTCAAGCTCACCATCCCGGACATTCCCTTTAAGGTATGCGCCGCCCGAAAGATCGCATTCAAGATATCGGGCCTCACGGCCGTTTTATCTTCCGTGGCTTCCATCGCGAGAAGATTTTGATTGAGCCCCTCGATGATTTCTTCGGCCTCGGCGATAAATTCTTTCAGCGAGTCTTCCTTCTTTGGCATAGGTCTTGTCCCTCGAGTTATGTTACCCGTGTGTAATTTTCTTTACGATGGTTTTAAGTCTTTCGGGATCAAAGGGTTTGGTTATGTACTCCGTTGCTCCCAGGGCCAAGCCCTTCTTCCGGTCTTCGGCTCCTTGTTCCGTCGTAACGATGATCATCGGGATATTCCTATATGCCGAATTATTTTTAACGAAATTTACGATTTCCAAACCGTTGATATCCGGCATATTAATATCCGTGATGATGAGATCGAACCGGTGCGCGGGAAGCGCTTTTAACGCTTCAAACCCATTGCCGGCTTCCACAGTTTCGTACCCCACCAGTTCCTCCACGGTGGAAGAGATCAAGGAGCGCATGGCGGCCGAATCTTCGACCACAAGAACTTTTTTGGGCATCGTCTATCCTTTTTTCATCGTAGCGTGTTGATGACCGATTACGGCTTTGAAGATTGCGTGTCTTGTAATTTTCGTTCAAGCAAAGCCTTGCCAAACGCAAAACCGGTCACCTTGATAAAGGCTTCCAGCCCCTCGGTGTCCCCGATCTTTTCTTTGCCCGGAATGTTGTCCCCGTAGAGAATCGCGATGACCCGACTCTCGCAAATCAACGGAGCCACGAAAATTTCAGCGGGCCATTCTTTCCCGAGTTGATCCACAAAATACTGGTGCCATTTGGACTGGGGCAGCTGACTCTTATACGTCGACTTCTTCTCAATCACTTCCCGGAATACGGAGGGGTCCGATAAGGGAATTGAGATCGAGCGAACCCGCTCTTGCGGCGAACCCTCCGGAAGAACCAACCCGAACTGCCCGAGTCCCACGATGTCCTCTTTTCGTACCAAAAGGATCACGGCCCGATTCATGATCTCACTCGCAAATCGAAGCACCAGAAGGGTGATTTCACTGCTGGTCGATGGTCCCGACAGCTCCGCGATCATGGAGGTGAGGAGTGTTAGATCTTTGCGTTGCGCTGCCGGCCCCGAAGCCATTCCGGAAAGAGTCGCGGATATAATTTCTTCCGGCGGCTCCGCTTTAGGTAAAGGGGTTGTGGATGGTTTTGATGAGGGCGTCGCATCGATCGAGGGACGGGAGGAAATGCTCTCGGAAGGTCGTACAGACGGGACGACTTGCGTCTTCTCGAGATCGTCGGGGACATTCTTTGCAGGAGCCGCCGCGGCCGATTTGGGTGGCGCCGGCTCCGCCATTGGCTTCTGTTCTTCATCCTGGAGCCGGGCGCCTTCTAATAACAGGAATTCGGTGTTCAGCCCCTTCCGGAGAACGACTTCTTCATCCGTCGCCGGCCCGAGTTCAAAATGAAACGATCCGGTATTCCAACTCAGCAGATCTTTGACGATCAAAATAATATGCTCACGGATTTCTCGTTCAAGAGTTTCCTGATCGATGGCCCCCATCTCCATCAGAAGGGTCCCGATCGGTTTCATGGAGCCGCGGCCCTTCTGAATCCGCAGAGCATATTCAAGGTCATCATTGGTGACGAGGCTTTTTTTGACGAGCGTATAACCGAGTCGGCTGCGGGTATCCGAGGTGGCATAGATAACCTGGCCTTGATTAAACACCAGCCGTCCCGTTCCCTCTTTTCGAATCAGGTTCAGCACGCCCGACCGCTTGCTCAAGCTGATTATCTGAAAGATATCGCTCAATCCCAGATCTTCTAATCGTCCTTCAAGGCTCATGCGCCGTTATCCCTCGACATCAAAACGAAAGTCTTCGATCACGGTATTGGCTAATAATTTTCGACACATCTCGGCGACCTGCCGTTTGGCATCCTCAAGAGGCATGGACGACAGCTCCATTTCGATATATTTCCCGAGCCGAACATCTTTGACACCCGTATACCCCAGATGGTGGAGCGATTGTTGAATCGTTTTCCCTTGAGGATCCAAGATACCGTTCTTTAAGGTGACGTAAATTCTGGCCTTCATGAAGAGAACACCCGTTTATAAATCAGATCAATATGCCGCAGGTAATAGTCCGGTTCAAAACAATCGTCGATCTCCTGCGCCTTCAAATACTTTTGAACAAAACGATCCGCCTTAATCATATCCCTAAAGCGACCTTCTCCCCGCCAAGCGGCCATGGCCGATCGTTGCACCGCTTCATAGGCCTCTTCCCGCCCAGCGCCGTGCTTGGCCAGTTCCAAAAGAATCCGCTGAGAATAGATCAGGCCCCCCGTCCGTTCCAAGTTGGCCTTCATATTTTCAGGATACACCAACAACGTATCGATGATTTCCGTCAATCGGTTCAGAAGATAATCGACCAAGATCGTGCTGTCCGGAATGATGACCCGTTCAACCGATGAATGGCTGATATCCCGTTCGTGCCATAAGGCCACATTTTCCATGGCGGCCTGGGCATTTGATCGAACAATTCGGGCCAATCCAGACAGATTTTCGGCCCCGATCGGGTTCCGCTTGTGCGGCATGGCCGAAGAGCCCTTTTGCCCTTCTGAAAAAAATTCTTCCACCTCTAGAACTTCGGTCCGTTGAAGATGACGAATCTCCGTGGCAAATTTATCCACGCTGCTGGCCACGAGGGCCAGGGTCGATAGGTAGTGGGCATGGCGGTCCCGTTGAATGATTTGATTGGAGATCGGATCCGGTTTTAATCCGCAGCCCTGGCAAACAAACTCTTCGACGGAGGGGTGGATGTGGGCATAGGTTCCCATTGCACCCGACAATTTTCCATAGCGGGTCAATTCTTTGGCCTGCGACATCCGCTCCAGTTGACGCTGGATTTCGGCGTACCAAAGCGCGAGCTTTAAACCGAAGGTGATCGGTTCACCGTGCACACCGTGAGACCGGCCCACCATGACGGTTGATTTAAATTCCATGGCTCTACGTTGCAATACATCCCGTAACCGCTCCAGATCCTCAACGATCAGATCCGCCGCTTCCTGCATGAAAACAGCCATGGAGGTGTCCAGGATATCCGACGACGTAAGGCCCAAATGAATAAAGCGGGATTCCGGTCCGACTTGTTCAGCCAGCATGGTTAAAAAAGCAATGACGTCGTGTTTGACGACCTGCTCGATCTCCTCCATGCGTTTTGGATCCACTTTGGCTTTTTGACGAATGACCGAGACGACCTCCCTGGGAACTTCTCCGCATTGGGCCAGGCCCTCACAAGCCAGGAGTTCGATCCGCAGCCATGTTTCCAGTTTATGCCGGGTCTCCCAAATGGCTTTCATCCGGGGCAATGTATACCGATCGATCATGCGCTTCCTATCAGGTCGAAGACGTGTTGACGAACCCGTTGGGCTTTCTCTTCATCGGAAACGAGAAGGGACATTTCCAAGGGGCGGTCCGGATCCGCACGAAGGCTTTCCAAAATCACCTCCAGGGCCTTGGCATCTTCCAAGGCTCGGCCGGTTTGGCCGAACAATTCTATGGCACAGTCTTTGATATGAAGTTGAGAGAGGGTCCGCCCGATGTGTGAGCAAATATCGTGAAGAACCTTCTGTGTCAATTCCTTTCTCTTCCCTAATCCGATGATGAGAACCTTGTGGGCGTGCAACTTTCGCTGCGCGGCCAACAGCGTCGTCTCTTTTAAACCACCGCGGATCCGGTCGCGAAGGATCAAGCGAGAAAGGATTCCATTGTAGATCCAGTCCAATTCGGCGGCAAGACCGGTCAAAGGACGGTCGTCTTGAAAGAATCCCGCCACAAGCATCTCGGCATTGACCTTGGTGACTTTTTGGGCAAGGACCTTGATCGGCGACATGGGCGTTGTTCGCGGGAGTGTCAGACCCCCTTTTTTGCGAGCGACTCCTCCTTGACGATATGATCCAGAATCCCATTCACGAATGCGCTCGATTCCTCATCCGAATACCGTTTCGCAATCTCAATCGCTTCGTTGATCGTTACCTTGATTGGAATATCCGACAACATCAACAACTCGAAGATGGCGCACCGAAGGATGTTCCGGTCGATGATCGACATCCGGTTGAGGGCCCAATGCAGCGTGTGCTTTTGAATTAACCGGTCGATGTCGGGCTGATGATCGAGAACGCCTTTCACCAAATGGTCCGCAAAGGTTTTGGTTTCCATCGGTGCGGGATGGAGATCCCAGAATTGTTTCCGCCAATCCGGGCCGTCTTTATTCACATCCAGCTGAAAAAGCATCTGGAGGGCCAGCTCTCTTGATTTCCTTCGATAACCCATGCGAATCTCAAAGAACCTACCGGATCAATCGGCCCGCTCTATTTTAAATCCTTAAGGAGCCCCACCATCTCAAGTGCCGTCTCGGCTGCGTCCCCCCCGCGGTCGAGTCGTTTGGGATCGGCCCGTTGCATGGCCTGTTTCTCCGTATCGGTGGTCAATACGCCGAAACTAATCGGAATGCCCGTTTCCAGCATCACCTGCAACAAGCCCTGGCTCACGGCCCGACTGATGTATTCAAAATGGGCGGTCTCTCCGCGGATGACCGCGCCTAGGCAAATGACGGCATGGAAAGCTCGGGAATGAGCCAACCGTTTTGCCGTCAACGGGATCTCAAAAGCGCCCGGAACCTTGGCGATCTCGATGTCTTCTTCCCTGACACCGCGCTTGCGCAAGTTTCTTAACGCGCCTTCCAAAAGCTTTGCGGTTACTTCGGGGTTAAATTTACTGACAACAATTCCGAAGCGATGACGATCACCTTTGAGGCGACCTTCATGGATTTTGACCATCATCCGACCCAATCGCCAACGGCGGGTATATTACACCTTGTCCAAGAGATGGCCCAGTTTCTGTTTCTTGGTTCTCAGATATCGCACATTCCGATCATGCGGGGCCATCTCGATGGGCACCCGTTCGACCACGTTGAGTCCGTAGCCATCGACTCCGACAATTTTCCGGGGGTTGTTTGTCATGAGACGAATCTTGCTCAATCCAAGATTGACAAGGATTTGCGCTCCGATTCCATAATCTCGAAGATCGGGTTTAAAGCCGAGTTCCAAATTGGCTTGAACCGTATCCATCCCTTGGTCCTGCAGACCGTACGCCTTAATCTTGTTGAGGAGACCGATCCCGCGTCCTTCCTGATTGAGGTAAAGGAGCACTCCTCGGCCAGCCTGTTCGATCATCCTCAGCGCCCGATGAAGCTGCTCGCCGCAATCACACCGATTGGATCCGAAAACATCTCCGGTCAGACAACCCGAGTGGACACGAACCAGCACCGGTTCCTCCGTGTCGATCGTCCCTTTGAGCAGAGCGATATGGATGCCTTGGTCAAGTTCGTTTTCGTAAGCGACGAGCTTGAACTCCCCATAACGGGAGGGAAGCATGGCCTCGCTGACCCTTCGAACAAGGGATTCCCGCTGCATCCGATATTGGATCAGATCCTTGACCGTGATTATCTTCAGATCATAGTGCCGTGCAAACTCCATGAGTTGGGGGACCCGTGACATCGTTCCGTCCTCGTTCATAATCTCGCACAGCACCCCGGCCGGATAAAGATCGGCCAATCGGGCCAAATCAACGGAGCCTTCCGTCTGTCCCGCCCGCTTCAGAACGCCTCCTTTTTGGGCTTTGAGCGGGAAAATGTGACCCGGTCGTGCCAAATCCGAAGGCTTCGTCTTGGGATGAATCGCGGCCAGGATTGTTTTCGACCGATCCGCGGCCGAGATTCCCGTGGTGACCCCTTCTCTCGCATCGATCGAAACCGTAAAGGCCGTTCCGAAGGTAGCTGTATTCTCAGTAACCATGGCAGGAAGTTGCAATTCGTCCGCCCGTTCCGGGGTAAGGGTCAAACAGATCAACCCACGGCCGTATTTGGCCATGAAATTGATCGCATCCGGACTGACCATCTCGGCGGCCATGACTAGATCGCCCTCGTTTTCGCGATCCTCATCATCTACAAGGATCACCATTCGACCCTGTTTAATATCGTGTATCGCCGAATCAATCGGATGAAACTTGAAATCGGAACTCATGTTTTTTTGAAGACCGCCTCGAACGTTATTCCAATCTGTTGTGGAAAATTTTCCCAATGACTTTATAACTATATAAGATAAAAGGCGTTTTGTCAAACAAAAAATCCCCTGGAACGGTCTTACTTCCAGGGGATTTTTCCCGTGAGCGGCCAAGTTGGGTAAATGCCGAGTCCTATCTTCCTCAAGCGACTGTGTTAAACGTCGTAGTAAAGGAAAAACTCGTAGGGATGAGGTCTTAATCTCATTGTATCGACTTCCTTTTCCCGTTTGTACTGAACCCATGTCTCAATAACGTCTTTCGAGAAGACACCGCCCTTCAGGAGAAAGGCATGATCCTTTTCCAGATTCCTCAAGGCGTCATCCAGGCTGCCCGGCATGGTCGGGATTTTGGCGGCCTCCTCGGGCTCCAGGTCATAGAGGTCTTTATCCATCGGAAGGCCTGGATCGATTTTGTTTTCGATGCCATCGATGCCCGCCATCAACATCACCGCAAATGCAAGATAGGGGTTGCAGGAGGGATCCGGGAAACGGACCTCGATCCGTTTAGCCTTTGGATTGGCGGAATACATCGGGATTCGTACGGAGGCCGAACGGTTCCGGCTGGAATACGCGAGAAATACCGGAGCCTCAAATCCCGGTGTGAGACGCTTATAGGAATTCGTGGTCGGATTGGTGAAGGCCGCGATCGCGGGAGCGTGCTTTAGTATCCCGCCGATGTAATGCAGACATGTTTTGCTCAGCCCGGCGTATTCTTTGCCCGCGAAAAGGGGTTTTCCATCTTTCCAGATGGATTGATGCGTATGCATTCCCGTGCCGTTGTCCCCAAAAAGCGGCTTCGGCATAAAGGTCACTGTCTTCCCGTGTCGCTTGGCTACGTTTTTGACGATATATTTGTACAACAGCATCTTGTCCGCCATTCGGACGAGGGAATCATACCGGATATCGATCTCGGCCTGTCCGGCCGTGGCCACCTCGTGATGCTGCTTTTCGACCTGAACCCCGGCCTTCTTCATCTCGACGATCATTTCCGTCCGGATGTCCTGCTGACTGTCCGTGGGAGGAACCGGGAAATATCCTTCTTTATGGCGGGGTTTATATCCCAAATTGACTCCGTCTTTTCCGGCGTTCCAAACGCCTTCTTCCGATTCGATAAAGTAGTACCCGCTGTGCGTGTTCTGATCAAAACGGGCGCCATCGAAGATAAAGAATTCCGCTTCCGGACCAAAGTAGGCCACGTCCCCGAGTTTGCTTTTCAAAAGATAGGCCTCGGCTTTCTTGGCAATATATCGAGGATCACGACTATAGGACTCTTGCGTAATCGGATCCAGAATATCGCAGACCATACTCAGGGTCGGCGTCTGACAGAACGGATCGATCATCGCCGTATTCGGATCCGGAATGACCAGCATATCGCTGTTGTTGATGGCCTGCCAGCCCCGGATGGACGAGCCGTCAAAACCGGACCCCTCTTTAAAAAGGGCCTCCGTCATTTCCTCCACCGGGATGGTAAAATGCTGCCACGTTCCGGGAAAATCCACAAACTTTAAATCCACCGCTTCGATGCGATTTTTTTTGGCGAATTCTAATACTTCTTTGACGTTCATGAAAACCTCCTTCGATTATATTATTCTGGCTCCTAATCCAATCGCTTCAGGGTCGTCGTCAACCCCAAGGGACCGTTGTTTACCATTACCCTTTCCTCGGGATCGTCATTGAACCCGAGAGGTTTCCAAAAACCGTTCAATGCTCTGCGACAAAGTTTCTTTAAGATGCCGGATTCTATCAGGATCCACTATCTTTTGTCCAGTCTGGTCCGCCACGTGAAACACGTCCACGATCTGGTCCAGATGCGTTGCCACTTTGGCCGTCTGAATGGACAGGCCGAGAACAAAAAGAGATTGGGCAATCACGGACAGCAAGCCCGTTCGATCCGGAGCGAATACTTCGATGACGGTGTATTTTTCGGATGAGCCGTTATCCACCGCAATCTGAACCGGGGCGATCACCGGAAAAACCTGCGAGTTCGAGCGGATTCGGGTTACGATGTTCGCGGGTTGTTCCGGCTGTTTTTCGCCAAGGAGCACAAGGGTGATCTCATCTTGGAGCTCCCGAAGACGATCGGGAGCGGCCGGACCTGGAAAATCCGGATCCTGAACTTGAAAAGTGTCCACAACGACATTGTTCGACCACGTGGTGATCGTCGCGCCAAGGATTTGGACACCCTTGGCGGCGAGAACGGACGTGATCTTGTAGAAAATACCCGGCGTGATGTGGTTGAACGTGTAAACGCTGTACTCGGTCAAATTTCGCTCAAAATTATTTTCGGCGAAAACCGCGACGCTCTGCGGTTGAAGTTTATAAACCCGATCGAGGTCCAACGCAATGCGATCCGGAGGTGTCGCGATGAGATACCGCGACGTCATAGACGCCAATTGGCTCTCCAGCCAGTCGGGTTCATAAAGGTTCCGGAGCCGGAGTTGAAGGGTCTGCCGGATCTGTTTGATTTTTTCTTCTTCGGCGACCGGCGTGGCTTCTCCGGTCAAAATCTCCAACGTTTTTGTAAAGAGTTCGGAGAGCAGATCCTTTTTCCAGGCGGTCAGGGTACCGGGTCCGACCGCCGTAACGTCGGCCATCGTTAAAACGTAAAACATCCGGAGGGTCTCCGGCGTTCCGACCGTTTTTGCAAACTGCAAAAGCACATGATCATCGGCCAAATCCCGGCGAAAAGCCACATGCGTCATTAATAGATGCTGACCCACCAGAAAAACGAGTTGCTCCGTTGCGGCAGGATCAAACCCCAGCCGTGTCCCGGTTTCCAAGGCAAGCGACGCGCCGATTTGCGAATGATCACCGCCCAAACCCTTTCCGAGATCGTGCAGCAGCAGAGCTAGAAAAAGAACCTCTCGAGGACGGCCCTCCCGGAAAAACGGGGCTGTTCCACTTTCCTGAAGCAAGAATCTTTCGGCCTCTTCGACCGCTCGAAGACAGTGCTCATCCACTGTGTATTTATGGTAAAGGTTGAACTGCATCAACCCTCGAACCCGCTTGAATGCCGGCAGGATTTGCTCGAGGATCCGGAACCGGTGGAGACCGCGAAGCGTCGCGGAAATTTTTCCGGAAGACGATAATATCGAAAGGAACGCTCCGTACGACTCCGGGTTGGAAAAATGAGTCGGATCCCACTGTCCCATCATGTCCGTGAGTTGGCGCTGGGTTTCGGCGGATAACCGAGCATTATTTTCCTGGGCAAGACGGAACAGCGTTAATACCTGATCGCCGTGACTTAGCACCTCCAAACGAAATTCGGAAAGGATCGAAATCTCTTCTCCGGAAAGGAGGAAGCGGCGGTCGATATGCCGACGCGACCATCGGTTACGAAGCCGATCCCAGATGCCTTCGGACACCATTCCGTCAAGGTATCTTCCGGTGATCTCCGCTATGGCGCCCGTCTGGTCATAATATCTTTGCATGAACTGTTCGACGCCCAAAAGATGAAGGTTGTCGTGGTACCCCCAGTTCATCGCCAGGCGGACCTGCTCGTCAAATGTGAGGGTATCCTGACAACGACCGGAAAAAAAATGAAGTTCGTTCCGGATACGCCACAAAAACTCTTGGGCCTCCGTGAGCGTACGGAAATCCTGTTTCGACAAGATGCCGTGTTCCTTCAGTTGCTCAAGAGAAGACGTTCCATGCCGGGCCTGTGCCGCCCATCGGAGCAAATGCAGATCCCTTAATCCGCCCCGACTTTTCTTGATATGGGGCTCGAGAAGGTGAATCGTGGTGCCGTATTGTTCGCATTCGATATCCCGACTCCGGATTTTGGCCTTGACAAAAAGAGTCGGGCGGTTGTGCACCACCTTGCGCCGATATCGCGACCGGAATTGGTCGAACAGTGCCCGGCTCCCCGTCAAAAAACGGGCTTCCATTAACGACGTGCGAACCGTCAGATCGGCCTTGCCGATCGCCACGCAGTCGTTCACGGTTCGCGTGCTGTGTCCCACCTGAAATCCGACGTCCCAAAGATTTTGCAGGATGGAGCCGGCGATGCGCTGGATCGGTCCCCGAATGGAAGACCGGTGGAGGAACATGATATCGATATCGGAATAAGGAGACCGCTCTCCCCTCCCGTACCCCCCCAGCGCCGCGATCGCCAACCCATCTTCAATCTTCCAGCGTTCCCGCGCAGGCACGCCACCCAAAACATCCCGGCAGATCCGTTCAATCACTTCGTCCGTCAGATCCGTCAAGGCCGCAATCACCTGCTCGCCGGTCGCACCTTGGGCATGGTGCCTCTGGATTTCAACGAAGCGTTCTTTCAGAGAATTCTTAAGCATGTCTATTTCATTTTAAGCCTCCGCGGTCATCATATCACAAACCGATTACAAAGCGGAATCTCCCGACTCGCCGGTCCGGATGCGAACCGCCTGGGACAGATCGGTGACAAAAATTTTCCCGTCGCCGATGGTTCCGGTCTTGGCCTTGCTCATAATGGATTGGATGGCCCGATCCGCCACCGCGTTGCTAACCACCACCTCGATCTTGATTTTGGGGACGAATTCGATCGTATACTCCGCCCCACGGTAGGTTTCCTTGTGGCCTTTTTGACGACCGAACCCCTTCACTTCGCTAACGGTCATTCCCTGGATACCGATCTCCGACAGAGCCTCCTTCACTTCATCAAGTTTGAAGGGCTTGATGATGGCCTCGATTTTTTTCATCGCGTTTCTCCTTTAGTTAGCGTCGACCCGTTGGACACAGGCACTTCATGATCCTCCGGACCGCCCACGCATCCGGCATCCGCACGGGCAAGCCGGATGCATGCTTTTTTATCCATGTTAGAGGACGTAACCGTTTTCGTTGTGCTGACTGAGATCCAACCCCATCCGCTCTTCATCCTCCGAGACCCTGACGCCCATGATTATATCAACTACCTTGAGAATAATAAAGGTACCGACGATGGCCAGGATCCAGGTCGCGGCGACGCCCATGATCTGCGGAATCATTTGGTGGGCGTTTCCATAAAACAGGCCGTCGTTCCCACCCGAGTTTATGGCTTTGGAAGCGAAAAGGCCCGTGGCGAGCGCTCCCCATGTTCCGCCGATTCCATGGACACCAAAGACATCGAGTGAATCGTCATAACCCAGCTTTCCTTTCAGAATGACCGCGGCAAAGTAACAGAAAACGCCTGCCCCGATTCCGATGATGATCGAGGGAATGGGCCCGACGAATCCCGAAGCCGGCGTGATGGCCACCAGCCCCGCCACCGCGCCGCTGGCCGCACCCAAGACGGTCGGCTTTCCGCGATGAGCCCATTCCGTAAACATCCAGCCCAGAGCGGCCGCGGCGGTGGCGGTATTCGTGACTACAAACGCGCTCGTGGCCAATCCGCCCGAGGCGGCGATGGCGCTTCCGGCATTGAACCCGAACCAGCCGAACCACAGCATAGAGGCTCCTATTAAAGTTAAGGGTATATTATGGGGAGCCATTACCTCTTTTCCATACCCCAAGCGCTTACCGAAGTAGAGGGCACAGACCAGACCGGAAACCCCGGAGCTGATATGCACCACCGTTCCCCCTGCAAAGTCCAGCGTTCCCATGTTGTGCAGGAAGCCCCCGATACCCCAGACCCAGTGGGCCAGCGGATCATAGATAAAGGTGGCCCATAACAAAATGAAAACTATAAAGGCGCTGAATTTAATTCGCTCGGCGAAAGACCCCACAATCAGCGCCGGTGTAATCACGGCGAACATCGCCTGGAAAATCATGAAACATTGATGGGGTACGGTCGCACCATAGTCCGGATTGGGGTCGAACCCAACGCCGTTAAGGCCTGCCCATGCGAGACTCCCGATGATATGTCCCTTGTCCGGTCCGAAAGCCAGGGAATACCCGTACAGGACCCATTGCACGCTGATCAGACAGAGGATAATGAAACTGTGCATCATGGTTCCGAGCGCATTCTTTCGACGCACCATTCCTCCATAGAAAAGGACCAGACCGGGAGCGGTCATGGCGAGAACTAAAGCGGAAGAAGTCAGAACCCATGCTGTATCGCCTGAGTCGACTTTAGGCGGCGGCGCAGGCGCCGCTGCGGGCGCCGCGGCCAGCGGCGCTTCAGAGGGGGCGCCTGCTGCTCCCGGTGTTGAGGGAGGCACTGTTTCCTGGGCCGAGCCAAGCCCGGGGATGAGTGCAAAAACAACCAGGAGCAGCAGGACACCAGTGAGTCCGAACAACATTCTGTGATTTCGCATGACTTGGTTCTCCTTTTTTGTCATTTTTTAGAAATTGATGTCGAGTTGGGTGGACCATTTCCACTTGCCGTTGATGGTTTTGTCGTTGAAAAAGACCGGACCGGTCAGGATATCGATATCCTTGGTCCAGTTGATCCCCAGGCCAACACCCCACCCGCCAATGAAGTTCTGTCCGCTCGCATAATCCGCCAAGGCCGTGAACTTGCTGTACTCGTTTCCTGCCGCGTCCTTCACGTTCCAGAATCCCCGGTCCCACGCCGCCATGACGCCGCCGGTCTGTTTATCATTCGCAAGATCTCCCTGCTTATGCAGGAGAGCCGAACCCGGATCGCCCAGGTAACCGCCGATATGGACCCGCCCCAGAACGGGGATCGTCTTCCCAATAATCAGATCGCCAATATTCATATTGGTTATCTGCTTGACGGTCCCGATATCAAACATCCCCGCGTTAATGCCGGGCGAGCCCGCAAAGAGGGCCCCTTCCGGGATACCAAACTTAAAGTTAAACAACAGGCCATCGGCTCCGGAGGGACAGGTCTTGATTGGAGACCCGTTGTCAAAGGCCCCGGCACAGATAAGAGGGTTCATCGGTTCCAGAAGGTCAGCCCCAACTTCCAGGTTTATTTTCTCGAATGGAAGGACCCCCACCGTTAACCCGACATCCGTGGGGAAGTTCCCTGTTTTACGGCTTCCCCCAACGGTAAAGTAGTTGTCGATCCCCAGATGCCATACCCCATACGGCTGAACATCCATGATGGCCGGGGTCCAGAATTCGGTTGAAGGAGTGGCGTGAGCCAATCGAATGCCTATCCCCAGAACAAAAACAGCCACCGATAGCGAAAATATTAAATTGAGACGCTTCATGGTTCCTCCTTCGTAGTCGGTTAATGAACGAATCGAACTGTCTTAGGTTCTTAATAATATGCCCCGGTAGGCTTCGTTGCCGAGGGGAAGATGTAGGATACGGCACCGTATCCGACGGGTGTTCCTGAGTCTTTAACTAAGCAAGACAGATGCCATCACACCACAAGAAACATTTATTTTAAAAACTCTTTGATATTACGATTGTTTCGAAGATCATAACCCGGGAACCGAATGACATATATTTCGACATTCTTGTTTGGGTTTCCATTGTAAAAGCTTTTGTCATTGACTAACCTTCTGTTTCTTTTACGGGAATCAATTGATCGACAATTATGTCTCTGTTCGACAATTTTGTCTTTATCTGCAAATGATATTTTTTCATTTTATAGCGAATAACTCTTTCGCTGATTTTAAGTTCCTTGGCCGCACGAGCTTGAACTCCATGAGTCTTTTCCAAGGCAGCCAAGATCATCCGTCTCTCCAGGTTTTCCACTTCTTCTCTCAACCCTTTAGGCACTTGATATAACCTCCATCTCGACATCCCCGCCGGTCGACAAACCTTTCTGGGTTTTGACATGACGAAACGAGTCCGATGTCGAAATTTTTATAAATAAATGGAACTAGGATAAGGAATATCAAAGTATCAAATAAAATTCAAAAAGATCCGGGAACTTATTAGAGTTCGGTTTTAAAGAACGTCAGTGCGCTGCCGACTCTTCAAATAACCCAGAGCCTTTCCAAGGGAACTACCGGTAAAGGCCCAGACCGCCGTCAAATACCGAGCCATCAACGGGAAGCCCTGGTATTCCGCTTCAAGTAACTTTAGAGTCAATGAGTAAGTCGTAAAGATCACGTTCATGGTAAGTGGATTAAAAAACATCTCTTCACGAATCAACTTAAAGGACGGCATCATCATGTTTATGCCCCAGAACGAACGTCGATATTTCGTTCATGGGTCCTTCTGGTATCGTGCATACAAATCCCATCGAGGAAAGCTCCTGTTCAAGACGCCGGCAGTTTCGTTCCGGAACGCCGATTAAAATCTGCCAAGACGCGTGGCTCAAATGCACGATCGCTTCGGCCTGATGTGCCAACTCGATAATACGAACAAGTTCTTCGCCTTTTAGTCGATCGGCGGAATCCTGGAGGACAAAGTGAATTGCTCTTTCAACCGCCTCGGATGTAGATATCATCGTCGCACCTCCTTTTGATTTAGTGATAAAAGCAACTCTCATGCCAATCAACACACGAGTGAAAAATAAACAGGATTCCATGAAAAACCGATTGTATGTCAATGAGTTTTGACGGAACGGGACAAAAAAATGGGCTGACGGGATTTAAGGGGTGAGGTTACGTTTTTGTTTTGGGAATGACCAATGGATTACAAAATGGTAGGTATGATAACCCATGGTCCAATACTCAGACAATCGTGATCATGGTCACCCCGCTTCTATTTTATATTTCTTCATTTTGTACCCGATCTGCCGTGGAGTGATGCCGAGAATCTTGGCCGCTCGGGATTGGACCCAGCCGCATTTCTTCAGAGCATCGATCATCTGTTGGCGCTCCAAATCCTGGACGGTGGTGCGAAGCGTCGGTCGGTCCATCGGAGCCGAACGCGTCACCTCACGGACATCCCGAAAATAGGTGGCGATGCTGGAAGGCATCGACTGGAACGTGATTTCCATCGACTCGGCCATGATCACCATCCGTTCGATGCAGTTCTCCAACTCGCGGACATTCCCGGGCCAATGATACTGAATCATGACGCGGAGAACCTCCGGCGCGATCCGGACCTGCTTGTGATGCTCTTTGTTGCAGCGCAGCAGAAAATATTCGATCAAAAGCGGGATGTCCTCCTTCCGCTCGCGCAATGACGGAAGAAAGATGGGCACGACATTCAGCCGGTAATAAAGGTCCTCGCGGAAGCTGCCCTCCTGGATCGCGGCTTCAAGATTCCGGTGGGTCGCGGCGACCAGGCGGACATCCACCGATAGGGTTTGCGATCCCCCAACGCGCTCGAATCGTTGTTCCTGCAGCACCCGTAAGAGTTTGACTTGCGTCGGGAGAGGGATGTCGCCGATCTCGTCCAGAAACAGCGTTCCTCCATCGGCCAACTCGAACCGTCCCTTCCTCAACTGTGTCGCGCCGGTAAACGCCCCGCGTTCGTGTCCGAACAACTCGCTCTCAAGCAGGGTTTCGGGCAATGCCGCACAGTTGACCTTGATAAACGGCCGGTCGGCCCTCGGACTGTTATAATGGATCGCCCGTGCGATCAATTCCTTTCCGGTCCCGGATTCGCCCCGTAGCAACACAGTCGCCTTGGATTTGCAAACCTGGAGGACAGACCGGAACACTTCGTCCATCACTTTACTCTGACCGACAATATTCCCGATCCTGTAGCGGTTTTTCAGTTCGCTCTGCAGCTGAATGTTCTGTTCGAGAAGTTCTCGTTTTTCTCGCGAAACGGTCTGCTGCAGTTTTACGGCCTGGCCGATCAGCGACGCCACCACGGTCAGGACGCGGACGTCATCGTCAAAATCGGGCGATTCGTCCTTAAAAAGGCGGTCCACGCTCAAGACCCCTATCGTTTCAGCATGGGCCTTTACGGGCATGCACAGAAATGCGATCCGTTCCTTCGTCAGATCGCCGCGAGAACGTGTCCGGTTCAGAAAGAGCGGTTCCCGACCCACATCCGGGACAATCATCGGCTCGCCTTTCTCGAAAACGCGTCCGGTCACTCCTTCACCGATTTTGAATCGGCCGCGGGCGATCTCCTCCGGTGTAAGTCCATGCGCGGTTTCGATCACCAATTCGCCCGTCTCGGGATCGAGCAGGGTCAAGGTGCCGCGACGCATATGGAGGACGGAAGCTAGAATTTCAAGAATCTTCTGGGAAATTTCCTTCAGGTCCAGCGATGAAGCCAGTGCGCGGCTGATCTCGTAGAGAGCCGTCAATTCCGCAATTTTGCGGGGGGTGCTTTGAGTATTCATTCCATTCCGCCGTTTACATGGAAACAGCGGCCTCGCCGCGCTCCTGGGTCCGGATACGGACGCCTTCCTCCACGGGGAGCACGAAGATTTTTCCATCCCCCGTTCGGCCGGTCGAGGCCGAGTGGATCAGCACCTCCACCACACGCGGGGCGTCCTTGGCCGGCACAAAAACCTCGATCTTCATCTTTGGGACGAAATCGAGGGAATACTCCGCCCCCTGATAGACCTCGATATGGCCGCGCTGTCGCCCGAAACCTCGAACCTCCATGATCGTCATGCCCTGGATGCCGATCCGGATCAAACCTTCCTTCACTTCACCCAGTTTTTCCGAACGGATATATGCCTCGATTTTTTTCAATGCAATGCCCCCCAATTAAAAAGGCGCCCTCTCAAAGATCGAAGAAGACGCCCTTGTCCTTAACACATCGTTGTGTCGTATGCTTTATAACACAGGAATCGAAGTTCAGTCAAGAAGTTTATGGATGGATCGCCTTGGAAGCGTCCGGTTAGAACAGGAGGCCGACACGGATCATGACGTTGTTGCAATCGCCGGTACCCAGCTCGGTATCGATCCGAAAAATTTTCCGATCGGAAAAGTCCATCCCGATAATTCCCCCCAGTGAAGAGTCCTGTTTGAGTTTGCTTCCGGGTTGGTTTTCCGACGTCCGCTTATCGTTCCGGCTTGAAAATCTCACGCCGGTGTAAAACCGGAGATCCGGTTCGGGATCACGGATCAGATCTTTGGATCCGATGAATAGACGGGCGTCCGCTTCCGACCATCGGTCCTCCAACGCGAGCGTCGAGTTATTTTGATCGAAGGTTGAAACCTTGCCGAACTGATACTGTGCCGAGACACCGGCGAAATATCCACCCCCGAAAAGAGCCGAGCTCCGAAAGCCGATTCCCGAGAGCGGGCGCATTCTGCTGTCCAAGTCGGCTTCTTCAAATGTGATGTTTCCCAGACCGACCTTTGCATAGAGATCCAGTTGTTCCAACAGACCGTAGCTCAACTCAACCGCCTGACGGGTCACCCGCTCCCGGTCTTTTTGACCGTCGACTTTCATGTCCCGGCTGGAGAGTTCGCCTTCAAGATCGACTCCCAGGCGCCCTTTCCCCGTCATCAGCGGTGCACTCTCGGCCCAGGCGATGTTCCCGCTGAACAGCAGTCCCAAAATCACGCCAGCCCACCGGCGTCTTGTACGGCCCACGGGTTTTTCGTCCTCGCAAATGGAGGTTACTTACGCGGCTTCCGTCTCGGCCGACCGGTTTTCGCCCGGCGGACCTTTCCTTTTCTAAGAAGACCTTTCACGGTTTCCCCGATCACGGCCGGATTCTGGACGACGGTTACGCCGGCCGCTTCCAACGTTGCGATCTTCTGGGCCGCGGTTCCCTTTCCACCCGAGATAATCGCGCCGGCATGACCCATTCGGCGGCCGGGTGGAGCCGTCACCCCTGCGATAAATCCGACCACGGGTTTCGTGACGCCATCCTTGATATACTCGGCGGCGCGCTCCTCGGCATCTCCGCCGATCTCGCCGATCATCACGATCACCTCGGTGTTCTTGTCCTTTTGAAACAGTTCCAGGACATCCACGAAATTCGTGCCGTTGACCGGATCTCCGCCGATTCCAACGCAGGTGGATTGACCCAATCCGAGGCCGGTCAACTGCCAGACCGCTTCATAGGTAAGGGTGCCGCTGCGCGAGACCACGCCCACCCCTCCTTTTTTATGAATGAAGCCCGGCATGATTCCGATTTTGCATTCATCCGGAGTAATGATTCCGGGACAGTTGGGCCCGATGAGCCGGACCAACCGATCCGGGATGCCCCGAACCGGTTTCCCTGCGATGAAGCGCTTGGCGCGGATCATGTCGGCCAGCGGGATGCCCTCCGTAATGCAGACGATGAGACCGATGCCCGCATCCGCGGCTTCCATGATCGCGTCCGCCGCAAACGCCGGCGGCACAAATATCATCGAAACATCCGGTTCCGTCGCCTCGACCGCTTCGAACACGGTATTGAAGACCGGGACCCCTTCAAACTCCGTATTCCCTTTGCCCGGGGTGACACCGCCCACGATTTTCGTTCCATATTCGCGACAGGCCGCGGCATGGAAGGATCCTTCCCTTCCGGTCATTCCCTGAACAATCACCTTTGTGTTTCGATCAACCAGAATGCTCATACCCTCTCCTCGTAAGGCGTAAAGGCTAAGGCCTGAAAATTGAAACGATCGTGGAACTATCGACTCGTCTCTGCGTTTCCCCCCTTACGTCTATCGCCTTGCGTCTTTGTTCCCCTCCACCGACTTTGTCCCTAATTCCACGACGCCGCCCCGCTGGGCGATCCAAACATTCCCATCCGGGTCCGGCGCGACCGCATAGACATCGTCGCCGATCAAACCGTCCGCCCGGGTATGGCTTCTCCATTCGGTTCCGTTGAAACGGGACAGCCCATGATTCGTCCCGGCCCAGATCACGCCCGACCTGTCGCGTTCAAGCGCATATACAATGTTTCCGGCAAGTCCCTGCCTGGTGGAATAATTCGTCCAGTGCTCTCCGTCAAAGCGGCCGACCCCTCCACCCCAAGTTCCGAACCACTTGTTTCCTCGCGGATCGATCAGGATCGCAAAAATATAATTTTCGTTGTAGGTCTCTTTACCTTTTTCATCCAAGACGCTTAGGTCATGAAAATGACCCGCATAACTGCGATTTGGAGGAAGCTCGACGCCGCTATTTTCCCGCGAGGCCTCCAAAGCCTCCCCGGCAGTCTGCTTGTGCGCAAGCGCCAGCTCGTTCGGGGCACCCAAGCCGTCTTTGTGCGTATAGGTGACCCAGCCTTTCCCCTTCGGGGCCGTGGGATCAAAATGGTTCGCGCCCTCTTCGGTGCCGAACCAGAGCGAGCCGTCCCTGTCGACGGCCAGACTGTAAACCCACTTGTTGACCAGTCCGTCTTTGACGTCGTAGGTTACGAAGCGGGAGCCTTCCGGGGCTCTCGGATCGTAGCGATTCACACCGTTCCAGGTGCCGATCCACATCGAGCCGTCCGGATGGAAATCGATGTCATACACCCAGGGGTCCGCCAACCCGTCCGACGTGCCGTAGGCCATCCAGCGCTCTCCGTCCAATCGAAGCAACCCGCCGGCATCGGTCCCGAACCAGGGCGTGCCCTTGGGATCCACATTGATCGTGAAGATATAGTTGCTCGTCAGGCCGTCCGCTTTGGTATAGGTTTTGACGAGAGTGGCGTTGAGACGGTTCACTTTGAGGATTCCGGCCGAGGTCCCAACCCAAAGAAAGGAACCGTCCACTTTCAGCGCGCGGACCACGGTTCCTTCGCCCGTCCCAAAACTGGCCAATACCTTGTACTCTTTGAGCGGCGGCGTTTTGGCCGCACAGCCCCCGATGACGGCCGCGCCGGTCAAAATCGCGAACGGCGCGACCCATTTCCACCGCGATGGAAAAAGCATCAGCCCCGGATGAGGCTGGCGATCTTTTGGGCCCCCTCCCACATCGTTCGCGCCACAACAAGGTTCAACTCGGATGCGGCCAGCATTTGCCGGGCCTCTTCGGCGTTCGTTCCTTCCAGTCTCACAACGAGGGGAACCCGGATCGAGACCTCCTTGGCCGCATCGATCACCCCGCCCGCAATCCGCTCACAGCGAACAATTCCGCCGAAGATGTTGATGAATACGCCTTTGACATGCGGATCGGACATTAAAATCGTAAAGGCCTGCTTTACGGTTTCCTTCGAAGCGCCGCCGCCGACGTCCAAAAAATTGGCCGGAAAAGAACCGGCCAGTTTAATGGTGTCCATGGTGGCCATCGCGAGGCCGGCCCCGTTAACCATGCAACCGATCTCACCATCCAGCTTCACATAGTTTAGACCGTACTGGGAGGCCCGGACTTCAAGAGGATCTTCCTCATCGAGATCGCGGAGCGCCTTGATATCGTCGTTTCGGTAGAGCGCGTTGTCGTCAAACGTCACCTTCGCGTCCAGGGCGATCAGTTTTTGATCCCGGGTGATCACGAGCGGATTGATCTCGATAAGGGAAGCGCTTTTTTCCATGAAAAGACGGTAAAGGCTCCCCATCATCTGATTAAACGGGACTTGAACTTCTCTTTCGAGGCCCAAGCGATAAGCCAGCATCCGGCCGTGAAAGGCCTGGTAACCGGATGAGGGATCGATCGCGGCTTTATAAATTTTCTCCGGTGAATGCGCCGCGACTTCCTCGATTTCCATTCCTCCCGCACGGCTTGCAATAAAAACCGGCCAGCCGGAGGTCCGGTCCACCAGAAGGCTTACGTAAAGTTCAGTCGCGATGTCGGCGCCTTCCTCGATCAGGAGACGCTGCACCTTCCGGCCTTCCGGACCGGTTTGATGTGTGACAAGGACCTTCCCCAATAGTTGTCGTGCCAGGATCCCAACTTGGGCGCGATCCTTGGTCAGTTTCACTCCGCCGGCCTTGCCCCGTCCGCCGGCATGGATCTGAGCTTTGACGACATATACGGGGGACCGGAGTTCATCGGCCCACGTTCTTGCCTCTTCCGCCGAAGCGACGCTTCGGCCGCGGGGCACCGGGATGTTGTATTGGGCGAACAACTGTTTGGCCTGAAATTCGTGGATGTTCATCGGATGATATCCTGGGATTAATCCTGATTGTTTATGTTAACGGGACGGCATTCTATCAGAGGATAAGGGCCGAAAGCAACTGGGATTCTCGGGCGGATTCGAAACGCGATTTTTTTCTTTCCATCGCTCCTTACAGTAACTTACAACGATAAAAAGGGATGATGATCCCAATGTGATTTCGGGTTTGCGACAAACCATGGCCGTTTGGATTTCCGCCCCGCCGGTGCTCACCAAACCGAATCGGCCGGCCTCCGCTTAGATGCCCTTGTGGATATCTTTGACCTTCAGATAAGGAACCGCTTTGGCATGAAAGAAAATCCCATATCGATACCCCTGCGCTCGCCTATTCTAAAGGTCCGGACGACGCAGTTCACCGCCGGCGCGTTCGCCGGAGGTCTGGTCGGCTGGCTTCATAACGGAACGGCGTACCCGACGGCCATGACCATCGCGGGTGTCAGCCCGGCCGGCGGGCTTCGCCTGCTGGTGTCTTCCTGGCTGTTGGCAAGTGTTTGCCGTCGATTGTTATTTCAACCTCAAAATCCTCCTTCGAAAACCCATTAAATTCAACACGAACCACCATTGAAAATATAATAATTTTCCACTCAAACATTTCTCTTGACTTGGGAAATAGCCTGTGATGTAATGCATTTATTTTGCACACAAAATAATTTCCCTCCTGATCCAATGCGTCATTGCCGGCACGGCGGGGTCTTCATGCAAACGTGCCTCGGGGCATGGATCCGTAAGGTTTATCCGGGAAAAGCGCCATGAAAGATATTCTGTCCCTTTGCATCGCTCTGA
>Ga0335081_10002241_pt1 | contig 30415 bp, 32 predicted proteins | sample Lox_Sample_35_FD_206713 | JGI IMG/M metagenome (GOLD analysis project Ga0335081, IMG submission 206713) | Soil microbial communities from Loxahatchee National Wildlife Refuge, Florida, United States - Lox_Sample_3.5 | ecosystem: Environmental > Terrestrial > Soil > Wetlands | place: USA...
ACCCCATTCGGACCGTCGAACGCGCACACCACCTCGAACCCCTGACGCTGCAAGCGCCGCGCGAGCATATCGCGGTTCATCTCGTTGTCTTCGACCAGAAGAATCTTATGCATGATACCCTCGTTGATTCGACGCTAGGCAGCAAACGATAGTGTCTGCGCGTCAGTGCTCTCGGAGAAATCCGATTCGCCTGCCGCTTGATTTGCGGGCACCGCCGGCGGCTGCGCCGGCAGCCGAACGGTGAAGCAGCTTCCCACGCCTACTTCGCTTTGCGCCGTGAGTGTGCCGCCCATCAGCCGGCACAAGCGCTGGCTGAGCGCCAAGCCGAGCCCGGTTCCGCCATATTTGGTCGCGCTGGTATCGTCGGCCACCCCGAACTCGAACAGAACCGGCATCGCTTCGGGAGAGATGCCAATTCCGGTATCGCGGATGGCGATATCGATTTCATCGCTCGGCGCGCCGAAGCGGCGCTTGGCCGTGATCGTGATCCGGCCGTCGGAGGTGAACTTCGCGGCGTTATCGAGCAGCTGCTTGATGGTGTGCTCGACCTTCCCGGCGTCGCAAAGCATGCTGCCCAGCTCCGGCGCCAGTTCGAGCACAAGCGTGTTCTCGTACTTGTCGATCGTGTCGCGGCAGCTTTCGGCGGCTTTTGTGACAAGCTCCGCAACGTCGACCGTTTCGTTGAAGAGCTCCATCTTGCCGGCCTCGATCTTCGAGAGGTCGAGGATCTCGTTGATCAGCCGCAACAGCTGCTGCCCCGCGGAATTGATGCGCTTGAGGTCGAGGACCGATACTTCATCGTCGCCGTTGGCCGACGCATCTTCCAGCAGAATCTGGCTATAGCCGATGATCGCATTGAGCGGCGTACGCAGCTCGTGGCTCATTTTCGCCAAGAATTCGGCTTTGGCGGCACCGGCGCGTTCCGCCTCGGCGGTGGCGCGGCGCAACTCGGCCGCGGTCGCGAGGTGGCGATTCATTTCACTTTCGATCTCTGCGCCGGAGGCGAGCGTCTTGGCGTAGTAGATTGCCATCATGGTGACGTACACGGCCGTGCACGTGGTGGACACGATGCCCAGCGCCTGCATCGAGACCACAGGCAAGACCTTTCCGTCGAGCGGATGCCACTGCAGGATCGCGACGAAGGCGATGACATTGATGAAAAACAAACCCAGCACGGTGAGCCGAAGCGGCGAGTTCGGACCGATATAGAAGAAGGCAAGCAGGGGAATCGTAAGCACCCAGGACACCGTCGGCGAACTCACCCCGCCATAGAAGTAACAGCTCCACAGGATGCAGAAGATCAGGTTCTGGACCGAGACCAACACCAGCCAGTCGTAGTGCCCGAATTTGCGGAGCGCGAACGGGAACACCCAGAAGGCGGTGATGGAGAGCGCCAACACCGCGACGTCGAACGTCGGATGCGGGTCGAGCACGAAAACGGCCGCGGGAACGACATTGCCGATGAACGGGCCGAATATGTGGCTGAACAGAAACATGCGCGCTTGCTTGCACGCTTCCTGATCGGCGGCCAATTCGGACGGGATAAACCAATCGACCAACTGGTTCAGCCGTCGAAGCGACGGTTGAAAACTGTTGAGCATCCGGGTCCCCTCCAGCCCTTTTTCGATGCCGATCACCTAGCTCAGGCGAGTTAATATCGGCTTCTCGCGCTCGGGCGCGGTATCCCTGTGGTTAGCAATGCGCTAAGCGGGGGCAATTCGTCGTTGTCAAAGAATTCATTCTCGCGCAGCGGCGCGAGTACGCTCCTTTTACCTTAGTTGAAGCTTTAGCGGGCCGATCTCGCCGCTTTGTAAGCGTTGATCAATGACTTGCCAGCACACTCGCACGAGCATTGGGGAGCATCGGCCGCATGAAACGCATTTCGGAAATTCTGTTGAAGGTCCTCGACTGGTTCATCCCGGAAACGTTGCGCCGGGACCGGTCGGATCTCAGCCTGGCGCGCATCTTCGTGTTTACGCACCTTGCCGGGCCTGCGCTCGCGCAGTCGATGAGCGTTTTTCTCTACATGACCGATCCGGCTCCCGGGTTCGCGTGTTGGACCGTCATCGGCTGTATTTGGGCGTTCTGGCTGCTGCCGCTGGCGCTTAAGTTCACCAAGCGGCTGCAGTCGGTGGCGCTGGCTTCGGCCGTGCTGCTCGCGTTCGCATCGCTGTTCGGGGCGTATTTCTACGGCGGCGTAAGCTCGCCGTTCCTGCCGTGGCTGATTGTCAGCGTGTTTCTCGGCTTCTTTTATCGGTCCGACAAGCCGGTCCTGCTGATCGGGCTGTTCGCAGGCAGCCTGCTCACGTTCACGTCAGCCTATTTGATCTTCGGGTTCCCCGAACGCGTGCCGATGGCGCAGCTGTCGAACCTCGGGTGGATTTCGGTGCTCTCGGCCACCGTCTACATGTCCTGGATGGCGATCTACTACAATATCGTGATCTCGATGCGCTCGGAGCTGCAGATCGAAGCCGAGCGCCACCGCGCCACCGCGGTCCGGCTCGAGCATGCGAAAGAGGCCGCCGAGCGGGCCAACCACGCGAAATCGATCTTTCTCGCCAAAATGAGCCACGAATTGCGCACCCCGCTGAACGCGGTGATCGGCTACAGCGAAATCCTGCTCGAAGACGAGTTGGAGCGCGAGAACAAAACCAAAGTTGCCGATCTGCAAAGGATCAACGGCGCGGGCAAGCATTTGTTGTCGCTGGTCACCGACGTGCTCGATCTCTCCAAGATCGAGGCCGATACGACCGAACTCGCGATCGAGTCCGTCGACCTCGCACAGTTTGCGCAGCAGATATGCGTGACGATGCGGCCCCTGGCGGAGCAGAATGGCAGCAAATTGGCGCTCAAATGCGAGGGCGACCTCGGCGAGATCGAAACCGACCCCACCAAGCTCCGCCAAGTGGTCATCAATTTGCTCAGCAACGCCGCCAAATTCACGCGGGAGGGCAAAATTGCGATGACGGTGCTGCGCACCAAGGCGTCATCGGCGGACTGGGTCGAGATTCGCGTCGAGGATACCGGCATCGGCATCGCTCAATCGGACCTTCCCAAGCTGTTCCAGGATTTCAACCAGGCGAACTCCTCGGCATCCAAGCACGGCGGTACCGGGCTCGGCCTCGCGATCAGCCAAAAGCTGTGCGGGCTGATGGGTGGCGGAATTTCCTGCACGAGCGAGCTCGGATCCGGGTCAACCTTCGTGGTCCGGCTGCCGGCCCGTTTGAGCCGCGACTTGTTGTGCGCGGAGCAGACACCCGATCGCTTTGAGCCGCTTCGCCCGCTCGCTGCGGCGGCGGTTTAAGCAGACCGCGTCAGGCGGATGTTAATCGCCGCCGGGCGGCGATGCCGGCGGCGAGCGCTCGTACATCAGTCGGTTGAGTCCATCGCCTACCGATGAGGCGATGCGGCTGTGCTCGCAGGCCGCCTCTTTGATTTTGTCGGTCTGGCCTGTGGTGTCGGCGCCGATCTCGATGACCATCGCGATCGCGTCGATGATTTCGCCGACCCGATGGCGGACTTCGTAAATTCGTTTCGCAATCTCGGCGGCCGCATCCGAGGTCTGAACGGCAAGCTCCTTCACCTCGGTGGCGACGACGGCAAAGCCGCGTCCGGCCTCGCCGGCCCGGGCCGCCTCGATAGAAGCATTGAGGCCCAGAAGCCTGGTGCGACGACTGACCGCCGCGATAGATGTCGCCATGCTGGTGATGCTTTGCGACAGGTCGGTGAAGCTTTCGGCGATCCGCTTTGCGTGTTCTGCTCGCCGAGCAGCCTCCTCCATCGTCGCCCGGCTCGAGTCAACACTTCTAGAGAGAGAGTCGGCCGAGTTCTGAAGAGAGTCGACCGTAGCCGCGACGACCATGAGCTCGTTGAGCACAACGCTCGGAATTTCGACGCGTGGTGGGTCGACGGATTCTTCGGTTGTGATCGCCGACGGATTTACGGCTTGATTCATTCGAAGGCCTAATTCCAGGCCGCTTCTGCCGCCTGCGTTTCCCAGCGCAACCGCTGAATGTAATAGTTGAGTTTCTAGGCTTAAGTTCACGTTAATGAGTGGCCGCAAAAAGCTGATCGAGTTTTATAGAAAATCTCAAATGAATTAACAGCAATGTTTGGTAAAAAGGAACAAGCCGAACGGCTGCGCAGGCGGCGAATATCTGACCAAAGCCGGCATGCACTGGAGGGAATCGTGGGCGTCACTAATACGAAGGTCCGTGACTCGATTGAGGCGCGAGAGCCGGTCCGCTCCCCCGGACAACGGCTCCCTATGGTTGCTCTTCTATCAGAACACAACTATTGGGACACTGTTCGGCGCGAGCTCGCCCAACATCAGCTTAAAGCGTGCGGACCCTCGGCGCCTGCCAAATCCGACGATGACGGCGCGAGCGTAGCAAACGTTTTGCGTGCGTTGGTCGATGACTTGCAACCCTTGGGCGGGGCCATCGGATGTAAAATCGAACTCGAACTCATCGATCGCGGCACGGTGCGCGCGCTTGACAACGATCTGCGCGCGGCAATTCGTGCCCTTCTGGAGTCATCTTTGGGCCAGGGAAGTCATCAGGTTCGGGTCGTCTTGCGGCTCGATCCTTCGACGGACGGTCAGCAAATCATCCTCATTGAGGTGCTCAGCGATGCACTCGATGTGGGGGACGCGGTGAGGCGAAAGCTGTCGAAGGCGGTGATTGCCCACGCCGGCGAGACATCGTTCATCTCCGCGCCGACAGGTTCGTGCGTCCGCATCAGAATCCCGAAGGTCGCGCTGCCCAAGCCGGCGAATAGGCGCGTCAGCGGCGAACACGAAAAGGCTTTGCCACGCCGCGCTGCCTCGTCGAGCCATCTTCCTGCCAGTCCGACTGCGAAATCTGCTTGCGCCGCACCCGAGATATCGGAATACGTGCCGAGGCTTTGACCAAGCCGCGGCGCGGCTTACTTCAACAGCTTCAGCGAGTCCACGACCGCGCTCAGCCGCTCCTCGCGCGCCGGCGAGGTGTAGTCCACCGCCACCGCGCCGAACACAGTATCGCCTTTCACCACAAACACGCCTTGGCCTGACTGACCATTCGGCAGTCGGAATTCGAAACGCAGCGCCGGGACCGGACCGTCCGGCGTCGGCCAAGGCCGACGCTCCTGCTTGATGACGGAGCCATGCACTTGCGCAATGAAGTTGGTGAAATTGGTCACCAGCTCCTTTGGTGCATCGAACGCCACGTTGCTGCCGGATTGGCTGACGCCATAATAGATGTTGTCGTCCTTTCCGGTCCAGGTCTGGGTGACGACATTTCCGGCACTCGTCGTGCGAGCTGTCGCCTCGGACGCGAAAAGAATGCTGAATCGACCGTCCGGCATGAAGGTGCGCTCGGCTGCGGCAGCTGATGCTAGTGTGGCGCTGAGGATCGCGCCCGCACCGAGGGCATACCAGCAAATCGCGCGGCCTAATCTGTTTTTGCTCATTCCTGTTCCTCTCCGCTTCTTATGCGACGGGCGTTAGTCTACCATCGCAAGCACGGCGGAGAAAATGACGATGCATGGTGGCACTTTAGCGCGTACGAGAATATGTCTGTGCGGTGCACTGGCGGTGGCTTGCCTCGTCGGTTCGATGCGCACCGTATCGGCCGCCGATCAGGCGCCAGTCGCGGCCGCCGTTGCCGACTTCGACAATGTCGATACGTCGGGGGAAGCTGCGGACCGGACGGCCGAGCATGCGGCTCGGGTGAGCGCGTTCGCCGGGCTGCTGCGCAGCGATTTGGCCGCGCAAAATAAGTTCAAGATCGTTCAACTGGCTTGCCCGCAGCCGCCATGCTCGGCGGCGCACACGCCTCCCGAAGAGTTGATGCAATCGGCGCGACAGGCCGGTGCCAGGTTTCTGGTCTATGGCGGCATTCACAAAGAGAGCACGCTCGTTCAATGGGGAAAGATCGGTGTCATCGATCTGGAAAAAGACAAACTCGTTCTCAGCAAGAACTTTTCTTTCCGCGGCGACACCGACCAGGCCTTTCAAAGGGCAGCAGCATTCATGGAGCGATATTTGGACGCTCTCACGACCGAATAATTCACTGTTCCTGCGAATGAATCGGAGATACCCGAAAATTCTATCGCCGGTGCACGAGCAGAGCCCTGCGTCTAAGCGCGTCGCGCTGGATTGCCGTGAACACCAAAAAAAATCCGCTTCTCCCTTTAGAGGAGAAGGGATGCAGGCTGCGCACACCGACTGCCGGAACGGGACTGGTACGCAGAACAGGTCCCGCCGGCGGTCGGTAGAAACAAAACTCGATCAGAACTCGGCCGGCAGATAACCGTTGATCTCAAGGCCGATGCAGATCTCGACGAGAGTCGGGGTCGTCCAGGTCATTGCGATTCTCCTAAGGTCGAGCGCCACCACACTAATCAAGTGTACACCGTGGCAGCCGTAAAAACAACGGGTAGTGCTGGATTGAGTTCCCTGCACGTGCTGCATCGCGAAATTGTCAGGCAGACGCCCCGGCCCGCGCTTTGGCACGGGCGTCTGCGTGGCTAGAGGCGAGCACGGCGAGCGCCGCGGCGGGCGCGCCGATGGCGGCAGCCGCGCCCACGGAAGGTGCGATATCGAGCAGGCTGTCGAAGGCGATGCAATCGCGGCCGAGCCGGCGCGCCACTTCGCCCAGCACGGCGCCGCCGGCGCCGGCCGCCACGATCGGCGCTTGGGCAGGCAAGCTGCCCTGCGAAAGCACGAGCATGGCGCCATCGCTGACGGCGCGTATCTGACATTCCGCAAACCATTGCGCCAAAGCTGCCCATGTTTGCCCATCGGCATCGTGGGCGTCGCGTCCCACCATGCGCGCCAGTCGGGCGCGCGATGCCGCCGCCGTTTTCGGGCGGCCGTCAGCGGTTGCCATGTGGTCCAGGCCATCCGGCAGACTGCCGAGAACGCGCTGCACGTCGGCCATAGTGGCGAAATTTTCGTTGATCAGCCTCGTCCAGTTTCCTCCGAATGGCGCCCGTTCGGCGCTCGCCATCAAAAAGCTGCGCGTCAGGCCCGTATAAGCCAGCTCACCGCAGGCGAGCCGTTCGGCATCGGTGTAGCCGCGCGCGGCCACCATTCCATCGACGACCGGCACGATGTCGGTCGTGGTGGAGCCCATGTCCATGAACAGCGCCGACCCGCGCGTCTTAGCGACCAGCGAAGCGGTGGCGAACCAGTTGGCCGACGCGATGTCCGCGATGTGCCGCGCGGCATGCGCCGGATCCACAAAACCGGCGCGGCCGGCATAGACGACAACATGTGCCGGCGCCAGCGCGCCCACCGCCATGTCGACGAGACTCACGACGCCTTCGGCGCGCGAAGCAAAAGTGTCCGCCAGCTCGCCGGTCATGGTGACGGCGTGCCATTCGGCCTCGCCGATTTGAGCCTTAGCCTCTGCAAAGGATTGCTTCAGCCGCTCCAGGCCGAGCCGCAAGGGTGCGGCAACCTGCACGGCCGCAACGATGCGGCCCAGCTCGGCGCGCGCGGCCTTCAGATGCACGCCGCCAATGTCCCAGCCGACCACCACTGCCATCGCGATTTCCCGTATTTCTGCGGTATACCCGAAGCGAATTAGCGCGGTTGTTCCCCATCCCGCAACAGCGCCCTGCCCGTCAGGAGCCCCTGTGCAGATCATACCGGTCATCGACCTCAAAGGCGGAACGGTCGTGCATGCCCGGATGGGAGAACGCGCGCTCTACCGGCCGATCGAGACGCCGCTGGCACAGGGAAGCGACCCAGTCGCCGTCGCAGGCGGACTTTTGTCGGTACATGCTTTCTCGACTCTCTATGTGGCCGATCTCGACGCCATCGAAGGGAGCGGCGAAAACCGCGCCGCATTGCGGCGTGTGAAACAGGCTTTTCCGCAGCTCACGCTTTGGGTCGACAGCGGCATCGCCGATTTCGACCGCGCCTCCGACTGGCTGCAGCAGGGTTTCGGCCATCTGGTGATCGGCAGCGAGACGCAAAGCGACGCGGCACTCGCTTATCATCTCGCCGAAAACGCCAAGGTCGTGCTGTCGCTCGACTTTCGCGGCCCGCGTTTTCTGGGACCGCCGACTCTGCTGGAGCAAAGCGACAGGTGGCCGCAACGCGTGATCGCCATGACGCTCGAGCGCGTCGGCAGCCATGCCGGCCCTGACCTCGTGCGTCTGCGCGCGCTCAAGGCTGCGGCCAAGACGCGCGACGTCTTTGCGGCCGGCGGCGTGCGCGACGCCGCCGACCTGCGTGCCTTGGCGCAAGCGCAAATTGCCGGAGCGCTGGTCGCGTCCAGCCTGCACGACGGCCGCGTCACGGCCGTCGACCTGCAGCAAATGGCATAACCCGCCACGCCGGGAGGCCGCCGAGCGGCTTCCCGATCATCCGAGCCCAAGCATCCTACCCAGCCGCCGCAGGAGGCCTTCCGATTGCGCGGAAGGCTTCGACTCCGCGGGGCGGTTTCCTTCCTAAGCGGCGAAGGGATGCTTCACTTGATCGCGCTTGGCCACCACTTCGGCCGCCGAAGGCTGCCCGGCAACGGCGCGTGCGAGGGCTTCCTTGGTGGCGCGATAATTGTAGTCCTGGATTTTCTTGTCGTCGGCCGCGTCCCAGTGGATGAATACGCCGACGCAGCAGAACAGGTTGTCGGCTTCGGCCTGCGGGATCACGCCTTCGGCCACGCTGTCGGCGACAGCCTTGGCGACCGCATGCTGTGCCGGCCCGAACATCTGCACCGCCTGCTTGGCGTTCTTGATGGTGACCTTGTTGAACATCACGGTCGCCGGCTTGGCCAACAGATTGGGCGCCACCACCGCCAGAAGCGCGGTGAACCCATCCTTGTTGTTGGTCAAGCTGTTAGCGAATGCCGCCTCGGCGGCGCTGCCGCGCGGGCCAATGATGAGATCGATGTGAGCGACCTCGTTACCTTCACCGACCAGGGATTCTCCGACGCATAGTCCGTTAACTTTTGCCATCGCCATCTCCTCCCAAGGAAAACAGAAAAAACCAACCGGACGCCAAGCCTCAAACGCCCGGCCGAACGGCTATCCTTGTTGTCAGCGTCCGGAACCCGGACCGGTTTGCCAGATAGCGGCAGAAGTTGCTTCCGCGGGCGCAAGTCAACCACTGTTGCGCGCCCTCGGCAAGATGCTGCGGAGCCGATGCGCGAACAATGTCGCCACGGTCAGGTCGGCACTGGTCCCGGGATTGACGCCCGCCCGTTTCAACGTCGTATCCCAGTCCAGCAAGGTGGGCAGAATGTCATCGAGCCGGTGTGCCGCCTGCGTCTTCGCCTGCAGCTTTGCGGCTTCGCGCCGAACCTGTTCGGCGGTTTCGGCGCCCTGCTTGCGTTGGATATGGCTGTCGGGAAATGCCGCGAGAAAGCCAAGATAGGTCAAACTCGTCGCCCGGCGCAGATCGAGCGAAACCGCCAGCGCATCCGCCAGCGAGCGTTCGCCCAAACCGAATATGTCCGCGAAGTCGGTCACATATTGCAGCGCGATGCGATCGCGGTCGGCCGCTTCGGCCATTGCCACGCGCAGACTGACGGTCGCAGGCGCGAACACGTCGTGACGATCGGATTTTCCCAAGCCCGCCGGCGAAGCGCGCACGATGGCGCGGAAGGCGAGCGCGGCGTCGTCACGGTCGAGCGCGACGAGTGTCTTGGCAAGCGAAACGCGCAGGTCATCCCGCCTTGGCTCGGCGGCGGCCGCAAGCGGCGCGCACAGCAGCACAATGCCAAGATTGGTGTTGCTGCCGACGCTGGCGAATGTCGCCTCAACCGCTTCGAGAATGCGCGCGCCGACGCGCGCGCCTGCCGCCGTCAACGGACCCGCCGCTGCCGCGGCGCTGCGCTCGAAATCGGCGGCGGTCATACGGTGACCGCCGGCGAAAACATGCACATTGCCGGGCTTGGGAGCGGCGAGCTCGTCGCGGCAGGCCTGCTCGAAAGCGGCCGCGATCTGCCTCGCCCAGTCGTCGTCGGCTGCGTCAGCCACCGCGCTGCGCTCGGAGTGCCAGCGCCTCGATCAGGTCGCCGGCCAGCGTCGCCGCGATATCGACGGGCGTGGTTTTCTGCAGGCCGGACCAGGCCGGCATGCTGTTGACCTCGAGCACGGTCGGCCGCTCTTCGCCGTCGTAGGCGATATCGACGCCGGCGAAATCGGCGCCCACCGCCGCCGCCGCCGCGGTGGCGAGGTCTTTCATCGTGCCGTCGGCGACCGCGGCGACCGGCTTGCCGCCGCGCTTCACATTGGTCACCCAATGGGCGGAGTGCCGCATCATGGCGGCGACGACGCGGCCGTGCGATACCAGCACGCGAAAGTCATGGAAACCGCCGCGCTCCACGCCGACGAAGCGCTGCAGATAATAGACGCTGCCGGCGACCTCAGCCGGGTCCGGCAGATCGTCCGGTGTCCGGATCAGCCGCAGCCCGCGTCCTTGCGAGCCAAACAGCGGCTTGAGCACGAGCGGACCCGCTTCACGGCGCACGATTTCCGCCGCTTGCTCGCGCTTTTCGGTCGCAAAGCTCGCCGGCGTCGGCAGGCCCGCGCGCGCCAGCAGGAAGCTGGTCATCGATTTGTCGACGCAACGTTCGATAGCCCGCGCGCTGTTCCACACCGTTACGCCGAGCTCGGCGAGCGCATGCAACAGCCCGAGGCGCAGCGTCACCGCTTCGAAGCTGCCGCCCGACATGGTCCGCACGAGCACGGCGTCGGGCAGGCCGGCATCGAAGCCCGGCAGACGTAGGCCGCCCGGCCCGGCGCTGTCGAAGCGGCAATCCTGCAGCGCCGCCACCTGCGCGCGCGCGCCGAGTGCGTCAAACGCCTTGAGGAGCGCGCGCGCGTGCCAGTCCGTGTCGTCGCTGACGAGGGCGATGGCGGGACAGGAGGATGCCGCGCGCGGCGCGATCGATTCAGGAGAACGAGGCATCGAGCAGGTCGAGATTGATATGGCCGGCGCGGAAGCTCTCGCCGGTTTCCAGCGCGGTCACCGTAACCTGCGCCGGGCTGAAAAGCATCGGGTCGATGGCGTAGAAGTCGCCGTTGAAGCGTTTGAAAATTTCCGCAAAGGGGCGGCCATAGTCGCGCGAGTTTTCGCACGGCAATTGCTCGGCGAGCCGGCGTGCCTCGGCGGCGGGCCCGGTGACCATGAGCTGCACGCGGCCGGCGAAGATGATTGCGTCGTTGGTGCGGCCCATGGCCGCGATCATATCGGGATGCGGCGGCGGCAGCGGCGCGGCGCCCATGCCCTCGACGATGCGCTCGATCGGGAAGCGCAGTTCATGCGCCTTGTGCAGCGCCACTTCCAGCACGCGCGCCACGATCTGCGCGCCGCCGGCAAGGCTCTGGGTTGGCGCGTAGAGGATGGTCAATTTCTCCGGCGGCAGCCGACAGGCTTGGGCGACCTTGTCGACCACCTCGGGCGGCGGCGGCAGCGCGCTCTCCATGACCAAGGCGGCCGTCGTGGCGCTGTCGCGGTAGCTGAGCGACTCGAACAACGGCTCGACGCGGGCGAGCGCGCGTGCCGGGCCCGATCCGAGCGCAAAGAACGCGTCCTTGCCCTCGCCCTGCGCCAGCCTCCAGCCGGCGTATTGGCTGGCGAGGCAAGCGGTGACCGGATTGCCGGAATGAACGGCGAGCGTCCACGGCCAGCGCGGCGTCGCCGCGCTGGAGGCGAGCTGGACTTTGCCCAACCCGCCCATGCAGATCTCGGCCAGCGCCATGCCGGCGGCGATGCTGCCGAGCGCGCGGCCGCCGGCATCGATCAGCGATTCGCCCCGGGCGCCGCGCGTCAAGGCGAGTTTTAGTTCGCCGGCGCGAGTCTTGAGCTTGTCGATCAGGACCTGCGCATTGCCATTCACGCTGATGGAGGGGGTTCCGCTCAAGACACGGGCTCCCGCAGCAGCCCGTGGATTTTCGCGCTGCGCTCTTCGACCAGTGCGCGCGCTTCGGCCGCGGTCTCGGCGCGGGCAGACACCGAGCACAGCGGCTGGTTCGCCTCGATGCGGCTGCCGGCGACGGGACGGTCGGAGACCCAATTGGGCCAGTCGAGCGCGGGCGCAGCGCCGATGTCACGCTCGGCGTATACGATAGCGCCGGCCATGGCGTCGCGGTAACGCGGCGCTTGCGCCGGCAGGGAGCCGCCGCAGGCCTCGACATGCAGGGCGAACAGCGAGGCGTTTTGCGGGGCGTCTTGCAATTCGAACAGATCGAAGCTCGCGCCCGGCCGCGGATTGATTTCGAGCAGATGGAACACGTCGCCATCGACCAGGAAGTCAGCGCTGTTCAGGCCGATAAGCGGCATGGCGGCATTGAACCGCTCGACTGCGGCGGTCATCGACTGCATGACTTCGTCGCGAAGCGTGGCCGGACGCACCGCACCGCCATAGCGGAAAGGATGGCGCGGCAAAGGCGCCGTCCATTGCGCGCTGAAGCCGAGCAGCATGACATTGCGGCCATCGCCAAGCAGCAGCGCTGAAACGGCCTCGCCCGCAACGCGCCGTTGGAAGTAAAATCCTTTACCCGCCGTCACGCCCGCTGCCGGGCGGATGTGCCAGCCGCCGGAGCCGCCGACCCGCTTGCTCAGCCAGGCTGGCGGATCGACGGGTGGCACAAGCGCAGTGTCAGGGTGCGCAACGTCGGCTGCGCGACACAGGCGCGCGAACTCCATCGGATCCTTGATACGGGCAACCGTCTCCGCGGCATTGCCGAGCAACGGCCAGCGCTGTGCGATGCGCGCCAGCAGGTCGGCGCGATGCTCGAAGCCGCTGCCACAGACTGCGCCGCCGCAATCGCCGCCCGCCGCCAGCGTGTCGAGCGCCTCGATCAACTTGTCGCCGTCCAGCGGACCACGAAGATCGACACGCACATGCCCGGCACACGCCGCCAACGTGTCCTGATCGCCGAAAGCATCGGCTACCAGCGGCACAAAGCCGGCCTGCGCCGCGGAAGCGGCTAGCGCCCGGCCCGAGGCGGCGGCAATCAGCACCGGCCTCCTCCTATCCATTGAGCTCGCGTGCAAGCGTAAAGGCGTCCCGGAAATCGAAGCAGACTGGTTTTGCCGCCTCGATCATTTTCTTGAACAGACCGAATTCGGTCTTGTACTTGATGTTGCCGATGGCGAGTGGGCCGAGGCCCAAAGCGTCGTGAGCACCGATTTCGGCGCCGTTGGCCATCACGTCGAGCCCCTCGACGCCTGCCGGTGGAACCGCATTGACGTCGGCGACGACGAGCAGGCCCTTGGCCGCGTCAAGCTGCGCCTTCGACAGAATCTGCACGCCGGCACGCCCGGCACAAAGGGCGATTTCGGCTTCGGCGAGGATGCCGGCTTTCTTGCCGTCGTCGCTGCCATCGGCTGCTTGGACGTCGGCGCCGAAGCGCGCCTTGATCTGCGATGCGCCGTCGCTGACCCGCTTGATGCCGTCATAGCCGATCAGCGTCACCGCGGCGCCTTGCAGCGCCGCAATGACCGCGGCGGAAAATCCGACCACGCCGGTGGCGCCGAACACCGCGACGCGCGCACCCTTCAATGTGCGATTCTTCTTGTCGCGCAACAGTTTCTCGACGCAGGCCACCATCGCCGCGGCGGTCGTGAAGGAACCCGCCGGATCGGCGAAAAACGAAATGCCGAACGGCGGCACCAGCGCCTTCTTGGCGGCGCCCAGCATGTCGAGCGCGGCGATCGCCTGCTTGCCGCCGAAAAATATTCCCGTCCGCACACCGGTCTTGGGCGGACGCGAGAACATGGCGTCCTGCACGAGGCCGGTGACCTCGGCGAGCGTCACCTCGGTATAGGGAATGACCGCGTCAAAGCCCGCGTCGAGCGCCATGTTGACGTCGAACGGGCTCATGTGAGGCAAAGGCGTGAGCATGTGCAGGATATGTTTGTCGGCCACGATCGACTCCCGACGAATTTGATTTAACGATGCTGTATCGCATCGACTGCGTCAGCTGCATCGATTGCCACGTCTGCACCGTGATTGAGCCCCTTGCCCGCCCGGATGTCCAGGCCCCGGCAGCGCGGATGGTGCCGGGCGAAAGCAACGAGCCGTTCCGCTTCGTCCCGCGAAGCGGCGAAAGCAAAGCCGGTGGGACCCCAAGAACTTTGCCCAATGCCGAGCGCGCCCTCGCCTTCCATGAGCTCGAGCGCGGCGGCGACATCGGGGCTCGCGAAAGCGGCACCGCCTTGCAGCGGCGCAAAATAAGCGCCGAGCATGCGCTGCATCTCTTTGATCGCACCGGCGAAAGAAACGATGTCGCGTTCGGCGAGCGCCGGCAGCGCCTGCATGAGGACGAGCCGGCAAATCTGCGCGGAATCGGCCGCCGGAAATACCGGCAGCCGCGCAAACGCCGCGCTCTCGTCTTCGCCGTGCACGCCGGTGCGCGCCCGGTCGAGCACCAAGAGGATGCGCCATACATCGGGAAACGGTATCCGGCTGAGGATTGGCGCCGCCCGCGATCGCTCGCCGCGCCCACCGTCGACGACGACGCCGCCGGCGTCGAACAGGCCGATGCCCACGCCGGAGCGTCCGCCGCGGCCGAGCCTCACCGCGTCGCCGCGGATGTCGAACGGCAGGTCGTGCAACCGGCGGACGGCGGCCGAAAGCGCGATGGCGAGTTGCGTGCCGGAACCAAGACCGGCGTGGCTTGGAATCGCCTCCAGGATATCGACGCGGCAGGCGCCGCGCAGGTCGAGCACGTCGTATAGCTTTTCGACATAGACGCGCGCGCGCGCGCTGTCGGGCCCATTCACTTGCATTTGACGGGCCGGCGCGATGTTGAGCCGCGTGCGCAAGCCGCTGACCGCGACGCCGATGCTGCCGAAGCGGCGGCCGAGCTCGCCGTTGAGATCGAGAAACCCGAAGTGCAGCCGGGCCGGAACGCTGACGGTGACGCTGTTCGGCCCTGTCATGAAACGAGCGCTCCCGAAGTTCGCAGACGGGTTTGTCGGAGCCAAAACCCGGACTAGACTGCGGCACCTGGACTTGCTTGGCAATCGGGGGGAGACTTCACGTCGTCGAGAAAGGTTGCTCACCATGACGGCCGAAGCGATCAAGGAACGAACCTACACCGAAGACGAGATCAAGGCGCGGCTCGCGCGCGATCTGCCGCACTGGTGGTTCGAGAACGGCTGGATCCGCCGCAAGTACCGCACCAATAGTTGGAAGGGCACGCTGATGGTGATCAACACCGTCGGCCACCTGGCGGAAGCGGCCTGGCATCATCCCGATATCACCGCCTCCTATGCCTGGGTCGAGGTGCGCCTGCAGAACCACGCCGCCAAGGGCATCACCGACAAGGACTTCGAGTTGGCCAAGAAGATCGAAGACGTGATTCAGTGGCAGCCCGCCAAGGAAAGCGGCGCGCTCGAAGGCACGCCGGAGAAGGACGCGCGTTTCGCTTACGTCAAATACGACGCGTAATACGCTAGACACGCGCAAGCACCCGACCTAATCACGCCGGGCGAGGAGGAGCGGGATGGCTGACGCCTGGGTTCGGGGCCAACCGGCGACGCTTGAGCGTGCGATTACTGAGGCCGCAAAGCTGCTGCAGCAAAGCCGTCTGCCGGTGATCGCAGGCCTCGGCACCGACGTGGCGGGCGCGCGCGCGGCCATTGCGCTGGCGCGGCGCGTCGGCGGCGTCATCGATCACATGCATTCTGCCGCGCTGCTGCGCGATCTTAATGCGATGCGCGAAGGCGGCATGATGATCACCACGCCGAACGAGGCGCGGCTGCGTGCCGATCTGCTGCTGCTTGTAGGCCCTGGGCTGCTGGAAGTCTGGCCCGAGCTGCCGGCCCGGCTCCTGGCGCGGCCGGATGGCGGGAAGCGGCGCATCGTCTGGCTCTGCCCGGGCGACGGCACCGGCAATTTGGGCGCCGCCGTCGAGACCATCGGCAAGGATCCCGCCGAACTGCCCGTGCTGCTTGCGGCCTTGCGCGCGCGTTGCGCCGGACGTCCGGCTGGAAAGCCGCCGATCGATGCGCAAAAGCTCGACGCGCTGGCGGCGGATCTCACGAAATCGCATTTCGGCGTCGCGGTCTGGTCGGCTGCCGAACAAGACGAGATCGCGCTCGAAATGCTCTGCGGACTGGTGAAGGACTTGAACGCGACGACGCGTTTCACCGGTCTGCCGCTGGTGCCGCCCGACAATGCCGCGGCCGTGCAGCAGGCAAGCGGTTGGCTGACGGGCTTTCCACTGCGCACAGGTTTTGCCCGCGGCTATCCGGAGCACGATCCCTGGCGCTTCGATGCGATCCGGCTTGTCGACAGCGGCGAGGCGGATTGCGCGCTGTGGATCTCAGCCTTTCGCCCAACACCGCCGGCATGGTCGCACGACCTGCCGACGATTGCGCTTACGCCGACGCTGGACGGCTTCCGCCGCCCGCCAGAAGTCGCCATAGCGGTTGGCCGCCCGGGCGTGGACCACGACGCGGTCGAGCATCTGCCCGCCACGGGAACCCTCACCGCGGTGAGCGCCGGCAAGTCGTCTAGCGCTCTCGCCGTGGCAACCGCCATCGCTCGAATTACCGCAGTGCTACCGACCGCAGAGCCATGCTGACGCGTCTCGCCAATGGCCACGTGATCGATCCGGCCCATGGCCGCGACGGCATCGGCGACGTTTGGCTGCGCGATACTCGCATCGTCGATGCACCGCCCGCAGGCAAGGCCGACGCGACCTATGACGTCAGCGGCAAAATCGTCATGGCCGGCGCCATCGACATCCATTCCCACATTGCCGGCAACAACGAAAACATGGGGCGCCTGCTGCTGCCGGAGCAGCGCTATGCCTCCGATTTCTCGCATCCCGGCCATAAGCCGCAGCCTCGCGGCGCCTGGAATACCGGCGAGACGGGAAGGCTTTACGCCGCCATGGGCTTCACCACGGTGGTCGAGCCCGCGGTGCTGCCGCATCAGGCGCTGCAGGCACATCTCGAGCTCGCCGACATCCCGATCATCGACAAGGCCGCCCTCACCGTGCTCGGCAACGATGATTTCCTGCTGAATCTGCTGCGCCGCAAGGAAAGCGCCGAAGCGTTGCGCGATTATGTTGCATGGACACTGGCCAACTCGCGCGGGCTCGGCGTCAAAGTGATCAACGCCGGCGGCGCCGCCGCCTTCAAAGACAACGTGCGCTCGTTCGCGCTCGACGACGAAGTGCCCGGCTACGGCGTGTCCTCGCGCGCCATTGTCAAGGCGCTGCAGCAGGCAGTGAATGACCTCGGATTGCCGCATCCGCTGCACGTCCACTGCAACAATCTCGGCATCGCCGGCAACGTCGAGACGGCGCTTGCCACCATCAAAGCCGCCGAAGGGCTGCCGCTGCATCTCGCCCACCTGCAATTCTATTCCTACGGCAAGGAGGGGCCGCGCGGCTTCTCGTCGGCCGCCGCGCGCTTGGCCGAGGCGGTGAACGCAGCCAAGAGCGTCACCGTCGACGTCGGCCAGGTGATGTTCGGTCAGACCGTGACCATTTCCTGCGACGTGCTGCGCCAGTTCAACGCCCGCAACGGCGCGCGCCCGAAGAAGTACGTGATCTTCGACGGCGATTCGAACGGTGCCGGGATCGTGCCCTACGACTACCGCCGCACCGATTTCTACAACGCGGTGCAGTGGGCGGCCGGGCTCGAGCTGTTCCTGCTCACCGACGATCCCTCGCGCGTGTTCTTCACCACCGATCATCCCAACGGCGCGCCATTCACCAGCTATCCCGATATTTTCGCACTGCTGATGGACCGCGATTTGCGGGCGCAATGGATGGCCGGCTTGCCGAAAGAGGCGATGGAGCTGACCACGCTGCCTTCGATCGCCCGCGAATACACGCTCAATGAGATCGCCACGATGACCCGCGCCGCGCCCGCCAGATTGCTCGGCCTCAAGGACCGCGGCCATCTGGGCGCCGGCGCGCTGGCCGACATCGCCGTCTACACGCCCGCGCGCGACAAGGCGCACATGTTCCGCGCGGCGGCGCTGGTGTTCAAGAGCGGCCAATTGGTGGTGCGCGACGGCGCGGTGATCGCCGAGTCGTTCGGCCGAACCGTCACCGTCGCGCCGGCGCGCGAGCGCACGATCGAAAAACGCATGCGTGAATACTACGATCAACGCTACGGCCTTTCGCCCGATTTCTTCATGGTGCCGGAAGCGGCGGTCGGTCGTCCCGATCCTTTCGAAGCCGTGCCATGCAGCATCTGATCGTCAACGGCATCCGCGTGGACGACACCTTTGCCGAGGCGTTCGGCATGCGGGCGACGGCGCTCGGCATCACCGCGCCCACGCTTCCCTGGGCACGGCAGGCAGCAACAAGCATGAGCGGCTTCGGCACTTCGGTGATCGGGTGCGGCGCCGAAGTCGGCATCGACCGCGACTTGTCGGCGGACGAGACGCCGGATGGAAGGCCGGGTGTGCGCGTGCTGCTGTTTGCGGTCTCCACGGCCGAGTTGCAGAAGCAGCTGCAGAACCGCGTCGGCCAGTGCGTGCTCACCAGCCCGGGCTCGGCGTGTTACGCCGGTCTGGAGACGGAGGAGACGCTCAAGCTCGGCAATGCGCTGCGTTTCTTCGGCGACGGCTGGCAGGTCGCCAAACGCCTCGGCAACAAACGCTACTGGCGGGTGCCGGTCATGGACGGCGAATTCGTCTGCGAAGCCACCACCGGCGTCACCAAGACCGCCGTCGGCGGCGGCAACATCATCCTGATGGGCGCGAGCGCCGAAACGACCCTGGCCGCAGCTGAAGCCGCGGTGGCGGCGATCCACAAGGTACCCGATGCGATCATGCCCTTCCCGGGCGGCGTCGCGCGTTCCGGCTCGAAGGTCGGCTCAAAATACAAGGGTGCCAGCGCCTCGACCAATGACGCCTATTGCCCGACGCTCAAAGGCAAGGGTGATAGCGCGCTCGACTCCGACATCGCCTCGGTGTTGGAGATTGTCATCGACGGTCTGACGCCGGAGTCGGTCGGCAACGCCATGAAAGCAGGCCTTGCGGCGGTGCTCGCACTTGGCCCGCAGCGCGGTGCCCTGCGTATTGGCGCCGGCAACTACGGCGGCAAGCTCGGGCCGCACCACTATCATCTCAAGGAGCTGTTGCCGTGAGTGCGCTTGTGCTCACTCTGCGGCAGGCGCCTGCCCAACGTCTCGATTTTGCGCCGCTGACGCCCAACCAACTCGCCGGCAAGAGCGAAGCGGAGATCGCGGCAGTGCCGCTGAACATCACACGCGAACGCATGCGCGTCGGCGACCTTTTCAAGCTGCGCATGGGCGATCCCGGCGAGATCGTGATCGAAGGCGGCAGCGACCGCTTCGATTGCGTCGGCTGCGCCATGGCTGGCGGCGCGTTGCGCATCGATGGTGATGTCGGTGCGCAAGCCGGACGGCTGATGACGGGCGGCAAACTCACGATCGCCGGCAATGCCGGGCCGTGGGCCGCTTCCGGCATGAAAGGTGGAACGCTTGAAGTCGCAGGCAATGCCGGCGAGCGCCTGGGCGGTCCGCTCGCCGGCGAGATGGCCGGCATGCGCGGTGGCGTGGTCGTGGTGCACGGCGATGCCGGCGCACGCGCCGCCGATCGGTTACGCCGCGGCACGATCATCGTCGAGGGGAAGGTCGGCAGTCATGCCGGCAGCCGCATGATCGCGGGCACACTTCTCGTCGGCGGGCGGGCCGGACCGCTGCCCGGCTATCTCATGGCCCGCGGTACCCTCGTGTGCGGGCACGGCTGCGACGCCCTGTCGCCGACTTTTGCCGATTGCGGCGTGCACGATCTGGTGGCGATGACACTGCTGGCGGATTTCGTTGAGCCCTACAGCACCACCATCGCTCGGCTATTGCGGCACTCTTGGCGGCGACTGCTCGGCGACATGGCGGTCATCGGCAAGGGCGAAATATTTTATCCGCCGGTCTGAACCAAGCTCGTCAGGCGAGCGTGTTGGGAGTACAAGGAAATCTTGGCAGGAGCGTCAGGCCATGGGCTTCATCATCCTTGTGATAACCGTGTGTGCAATAGCGCAGCCCACTCGCTGCGAAGATCGGCAGCTCCAATATATTTCGCGCGGCGAATCGCTGCGACAATGCGCGATGGGGGCGCCGCCCTACATTGCGCGCTACATTGGAGAACATCCGAAGTGGCGGGCGGTGCGTTGGCATTGCGAGTATCCGGGCGAGAAGCGCATCTGATGTCGCGCGCGTGATGCGGCCGCAGCATTGCGCCAAACGCGACGCCTTCCTAGGCCGCATTGGTTCGCGCCCGCTGATCATGGGCATCCTCAACGTGACGCCGGATTCGTTCTCCGACGGCGGCCGCTTTCAAACTGCCGAAGCCGCGGTCGCCTGCGTCCGGCAAATGGTGGTGGACGGCGCCGACATCGTCGATATCGGCGCCGAGTCGACACGGCCGGGAGCGACGCCCATCGCTGTCGACGAGGAACTAGCCCGTCTCGGACCGGTATTGAAGGCGATTGCCGGCATCGATGCGCCGCTGTCGGTCGACACGAGCAAGGCTGCGGTTGCCGCACATGCCCTCGCCCTCGGCGCCGTAGTGATCAACGACGTCTGGGGCCTGCAAAGCGATCCGGCCATGGCCGATACGGTCGCGCAGGGCGAAGCCGCCGTCGTGATCATGCACAATCGGCCTGAGAAGGATGACGGCATCGACATCATCGCGGATATACGGCGTTACTTCGATCGCTCGCTTGCCATCGCGGCGCGCGCCGGCATCCCGAGGGAGCGCATCATCCTCGATATCGGGGTCGGCTTCGCCAAGAGCAGCCGGCAGAACCGCGCGGCGATCAACCGGCTCGGCGAATTAGAGGATTACGGGCTGCCGATCCTGGTGGGCGCGTCGCGCAAGAAATTTCTCGGCTCGCTGACTGCCGACGGCAGCGAGGGGACACTGGCCGGCACGCTTGCGGCCAGCATGGCGGCGGTCATTGCCGGCGCGGCCATCCTGCGGGTGCACGACGTTGCCGAACACGTAGCCGCTCTGAAGGTGTTCGAGGTGATGCGCGGCTGAGCCTATTTCTTGCAGTCAGTGAGCTGCTTTTCCTCGACGATGAAAATGCCGCCCTCTTTCACGTCGACATTGCGCACGATGCAGACCCGCCCAATCTTGTCGGCAAGCTTGACGTCGTAACGGCCAGACTTGACGCCGGTGACCGCCACGCGCTCATCGTGATCGACGGTGCCGTCGCGGTCGTTCTTGCACTGATTGGGGCCCCAGTCTTCCTTGCCCGCCGGCGAAAGCTGCAGGCTGGTGACGGTATAGATAGTCAAGTTCCAGAAGCGGGTCGGCTTGTCCTTGGCTGTCGCTGGCGCGCTCAAGAGCGCGAGTGCCACGCCGGCAATAAGCACTATTCGCATGCGATCTCCTTCCAGGGAGTTCCTCGGCGCGCGCCGTCCCTATTGCCGCAGCATCCGGTCGCGGTTGACTGCCTTGTCGAGATTGCGCGCGCTATCAAGCCCCGACGGCTTTACCAGCCGGGCGGAGGCCAGGTCGGTGCCTTCGAAATTGGTGCCCGTGACGTTGGCGTCGATCAGGGCCGCGCCGCTCAGATCGGCGCCGAGCAGCGAGGCGCCGCTGAGATTGGTTTTGTTCAGCGTGGCGAATTGCAGCTCGGCCCGCGAAAGATCGGCATCGTGCAGGTCGGCGCCGTCGAGATTGGCTGATTTGAGCACAGCGTGCATCAATCCCATGGACTGATTTTTCATATCCGCGGCAAGATTGGCGTCGACCAGCTTGGCGCCGACCAGGCTCGCGTCCGAAAGATCGGCCACTATGCGCGCGCCCGACAGATCGGCACCGTCGAGCTTGGCATTCCGCATCTGCGCGGCAAAAATGCTGGCGTTGCGCAAACTGGCGCGGCTGAGATCCGCGTGCAGCATCCAGGCCTGATCCAAGAAGGCATGGTCGAGCTTGGCGCCGATCAGTTTGGTCTTGTTCAGGCTTGCCGCACGGAAAATCGCGCCTGATAGGTCGAGGCCAGAGAGATCGAGACCGTTCAACGCCTTGCCGGTGAAATCGGCCGGATGGCCGGGCGTCGCCGCCTTGGCCATTGCCTCGACCTGGGCGCGGGTCATTTCGGCCATGGTCATGGCCGGCGAATTCATGTCGACATGGCTCATCATGTCCTGCGCCATTGGCGGCACGGTGGCAAACACGGACAGCATCGCCGCGGCGGCTACAGTCATCCTCGTCCGCATGGGTCGCGCTCCCGGTTTTGTTGTGGCGCGAATGATCGCGCCGCGAGACGACTAGCGCAAATCACGTCCTCGCTAGCCGTTGCACGGCAGCCGGCAGATCGGACATGGCGCGGATCAAGATATCGGCGCCGGCCTGTGCGAGCTGCTCCGTCAACTTGTCCGTGACATGGCTCGCGCCGGCAAAGCCGACCGCTTGCATGCCAGCGGCCCGCGCCGCTTGAATGCCGAGCGGCGAATCCTCGATGACGATGCAGTGAGCCGGCGCAGCATCAAGCGCATGCGCGGCGGCAAGGAAGAGATCGGGCGCCGGCTTGCCGCGGGCAACCTGATCGGCGCTGAACACGTTGTCGCCGAACAGCGGCGCCAGCCCGGTCACCTCGAGCGACAAGGCAATCCGCTCGCGCGTCGACGATGACGCGACGCAGCGCGCGTAAGGCAAGGCTGCGATCGCCTCACGCACGCCGGCGACGGCCTTGAGCTCGCACCGAAGGCGCGCCAGCAGCCGCTGCCCCGCCTGCGCGCCGAGATCGGCGGGTATTGGGCGAGACAGCAACGTCTCGACGCCGGCGAGTACGTCCTGCAGGCTACGTCCCGCAAAGGTTTCGATCGCCTGCCGGGTGGTCATCGGATGGCCAAGCGCGCTCATCAACTCGGCCAGCGCAGCATTGGCAAGCCGCTCTGAATCGACCAGTACGCCGTCGCAATCGAATATCAGCAGCGTCATGCTTGGCGCCCGTTCAGGCGGCTGGCGACGTCGGCCATCGTGGCGGCGATCTCCGCTTCGGAGCGTACGCGGCGCGGCGTCGGCAGCACGATTTCGGCCAGGATAGTGGCCGGCCGCGGCGACAACAGGAAAATCCGGTCGGCCAGGCGCACCGCTTCTTCGACACCGTGCGTCACCAGCAGCGTCGCCGTGGTTCGCCGCTCCACGAGCGAAACCAGTTGCTCGCGCAGACGGCCGGCCAGCGCCTGGTCGAGCGAGACAAAGGGCTCATCCAGCAGCAGCAGCCACGGATCGACGGCGAAGGCGCGCGCCAGGGCAACACGGCGGGCAAGCCCCAGGGATAACTCGCCCGGATAGTGCGCGCGGTGCGCGGTGAGCTCCAAGACCTCGAATAGCGAGGTGAGCGCAGCTTCCGCGATATCGGGCGCCACCAGACGCACGTTGTCCTCGACCGTCCGCCACGGCAGGAGGCGAGGCTCCTGGAACACCATGCCGAGCCTGCCCGCCGGCGGGCGCGCGATCGTCCCTTCGAAATCGGAATCGAGTCCGGCGATGATGCGCAGCATCGTGGTCTTGCCGCAGCCGGAAGGGCCGACCAGCGCACCCAGCTCGCTCTGGCCAAGGCGGAAGGCAATATCGCGCAGCACCTCCAGGCGCTCGCCCGACGCCGCCAGATACGCCTTGCGCGCGATGTGGACCTCAAGCTGTCCGGATTCGCCAGCGGGACGCGCGTCGTTCAATGGGCTGCACCAACAGAGCTTCGATCAGCAGGATGACCATGACGAAAGTCAGCGCATAGGCAAGGATCAAGGTTACGTCAAATAGCTGGAAAGCGACCCCGATTTCGAATCCGACGCCGTTCGGACGTCCGAGCAGTTCGACGATGAGCACGATCTTCCACACCAGCGACAGGCCGGAACGTGCCGCCGCCGCGATGAAGGGGGCAAGCTGGGGCAGAACCACGTGCCGCAGCGCCTTTAAACGCGGCAGCGCAAAGACCTGCGCCATCTCGTCGAGGGCGGGATCGAGCGCGCGCGCGCCTTCCCGCACGGTCACGACGGTGTTGGGCAGCTTGTTGATCGCGACCGCCAGTATGCCGGCGACCTCCGTCAGTCCGCCCCAGATGAAGGCCAGCACGATGATCACCAGCGCCGGCAGATTGAGCAGCACGATCAGCCAGGGGTCGCCGAGCCGGTCGGCCAGTTTCACCCGCCCCATCACCAGCCCGATGGCGGTGCCGGCCACCATCGCCAATGTGAAAGCGAGGAATACGCGCAGCAGCGTGACGCCCACCTGAAAGAACAATTCGCCGCTGCGCGCCTGCGCGATGATGACCCCCACCACCCGCTCCGGCCCCGGCAACATCTGCGGGCCTACAAACTGTGCCGCAATCCACCAGACGATCACGAACAGGATGAGCGAGGCGAGCCGCTGCATCGGCCGGTCATTCCGCCGGCGAGCGGTAGAAGGTGCCGGCCGCAAGCTCCTTGCCCTGCCCCACCAGGGCAGCCCCACCGAGCTTGGCCAGCACGCGGTAAAGCACGCGCGCGTCGCTCTCTTCCGCGGCGACTGCACGGCGCGGGATCCCCTCCCGATAGCGGTCGCGAAAGATTTTCAGCGCCGCCTCGTCGGGGGCGCCGGTGAGCGGTGCAATGCGCTGCCATTCGGCATCCGAGGTCAGCAGGATTTGCGAGGCCTCGCGCGTGGCGTTGAGAAAGGCGGCGACTGTCTTCGGATGCGCCGCCACGAAGGCCTCATCGAATACGTAGCCCACCATGGCTAGCTTGCCGGAAACGCCGAACTGCGGCAGCAGTTCGTCGACGCCCACCAGGCGACGGAAGCCTTTCGCCTCCAGCCGCGCACAGAAGTTCCAATAGTTGAGCATCGCGTCAATATCACCCTGCAACATCTTGCCGGCGAGCAAAGCGGGTGAGCCGTAGACGACTTTGGCACTCGTTCGCAGATCGATGCCGTCTTTGTTGGCCGCTGCTTGCAGCAGCAGCCAGCTCTTGTCGATCGGACCGCCGGCGACCGCCAGTCGCTTGCCCTCAAGATCGACAAGATTCTTGATCGGCGAAGCATTGGGCACCATCACGGCGCCGAGCGCGCTCGAATAGGGATAAAAAACCAGCTTGGCGCCGAGATCGCGCTCGCGCGAAACCCACAGCCAGTCGGAAACGATGACGTCGGCTGAGCCGCCACGCAGCGAAATCTTGCCGGCCTCGGGACTGGCGAGCGCCGTCGTCTCGATGGTGAGGCCTGCTTGCTCGTCCAGGCCATGCGCGCGTATGACGTCGAGTTCCCAAGCCACGGTCCCGGTTTTCTGGATCGCCAGCCGCAACGTCCCGGCAAATGCATTCGCCGGCGCAAAGCAAACAAGTGCAGCGAAACACAGCCAGCAAGCGGCTAGACGCCTATTCAACATGACGCGATCTCAAGCACGCAGGGTTCGAGGCAACGCGTTCGAATTCTGGGACACGAATGCGTTCCCGCTGTGGCGCAGCAGCGTATTTTCAGAGCCCGCGCGCTGGCAAGCGGCCAGATACGCGGCGCCGCATTGCGCTGTCGCGGCAGCCTTGAGTCGGCCACATGAAGCCATATCATGGGCCTGGGCGGCCCGAATGTTCGAAGGAGCGCATCGATGAGAACGTGCGCGTGGATGGGCGGCGTCGCAGTCGCCTTGCTGACGCTAGGCACGGCAACGCCGGCGGCCCCTGCCCCACTTGAACAGTTCAACGACTATCCCACCGAGGCGCGGGCCGATTACGTTTTCGCCTGCATGAAGACCAACGGCGACACACAAGTGGCACTTCACCAGTGCTCCTGTTCGATCGACGTGATTGCCTCGCTGCTGCCCTATGACCACTACCTCGCGGCGCAAACCGTGCTGAGCCTGGAGCAGGTTCCCGGCCGCTTCGGCGGCATGTTTCGCTCGCCCGAGCCTGCCAAGCAGGCCGTGCAAAACCTGCGGCGCGCGCAAGCCGAGGCCGAAGTGCGCTGTTTCTGATTCCCGCGTTGCCTGGGTTACATAGCAGACGGCGAAGCCGGCCATTCGCCCTTGTAGACGTGCTCGTCCGTATCGATCGCCTGCACGCGGAAAGTGGCCGCGCCGTTCGGCCGGTAGGTGAAGCGGATGCTCGGGTTTTCCGAGATCGAGATGCCGCCTTCCAGCGCCAGCACGAGCTGATCGCCCTGCCAGACTTTCAGGTCTTTCACGAAAAATGGCGGGATGTAGAGATGGGTGACTTGATCCATCTGCAGCCCGGAATTGTTGGGATGGCGGATCATGATCTGTGCCTCGCGCTCAGGGCCCGGCGTCGCAGCCGGCAGCGAGAACTGACGGAAACGCATCTGGCCGGTATTGATCTTGGCTTCGCTTACATCCTTGAGGGCGGGGGCCGAGCAGCCGCCCGCCGCCTTCACGTAGCGCTTGACCATATAGAGTTTGCCGTCGCTCAACTCGGCCACCGCGTGCACGTCGGTGTAGGAATTGACCCGCACCCGGGTCGACAGGGTGCTGACGCCGGCCTCCCTCCCGAAGGCGAACGAAGCCGCCACCGGCGAGGGATTCCGATCGATGATGATGGTAAGCGCCTTCACGGTGCGCTTGTCGCCGGCCGGCAACGTGGCGCGAAACTTCAACGGAACGACGGCGGCGTCCTCGGCGCGGTAAGGCATGTCGAGCGCGATCAGTCCAGTGCCGTCCGATAGCGCTTGGCCCTTGAATACCTGACGCGCGAGATCGGGCCAGGGGTCGTCGCCGGCCTTTTCAGCCGACGCGGCGATCGTGCAGTAGCCGACCATGGCGGCTGCTAGGCCCGCCATGCAGATCACGCGAAATGACCGTTCAGTCATGTCAGTCTCCTTGGGCGCGCTTGCCGCCGCGCCATGCACATTTGATCATTCCCATTCAAGCTCGGCAAAGGCTGCGGTTGCGTTGCGCGCATTATAGGCGTCGAACAGCCGCCAGCGATCCTTTTCCGAAGCACCCGCGGTCTTGACCGCCTCCGCAAGCGGTACGCCGTGCTTGATCATGATTCGGATGTCGCTCGCGAGCCGCTCAAGATAGCGTTTTTCGTCCGAAAGTCCCTGTGGCCACGTCCGTACCAGGGGTCCGTGCCCGGGTACAACAAGGCGCGCCGGGATTTGCGCAAGCGAACTGAGATCCTTCAGCCAACCGACCAGACTGCCATCAAGCACCGGCACATGGCGCACAAACAGCAAATCGCCGGCAAACAACGTGCCGGTGTCCCGATCGAAAACGGTCAAATCGTTATCGCTGTGCGCCGTCGGCCATGCTTTCAGCGTGAGCCGACGCCCGCCGAGATCGAGGTCGCGTGTATCGGTCACAACTTCCGTCGGCGCGATGATCTTGACCTCCGCCATGAGCGCCGCGCCCATGGCAGCGCGAAAATTAGCCACGTAGTAACGGCCGTGGGTCGCCAAGGCCTGCGGCAAGTTCTTGTGGCCGACGAAGACCGCGCCCTCGGCCATGAATGCTGCATTGCCGAAAACATGATCGGGGTGCATGTGCGTGTTGATCACATAGCGGATCGGCAATTTCGTATGCATACGAACGGCTGCCAGCAGCGCGCGGCCCTCGCGCACGCTGCCGCCCGTATCGATTACTGCGACTGACTGATTGCCGACGACGAAGCCGACATTGGCGATTGCGCCGTCGTTTTCTTGGCTCATCAGCGCAATGGCGCCGAAATGAACGAAAACGCCGGGCGCTATTTCGGCAACCGACAGTGGGGCGATGCGCTCAGTCGTGTGGGCAGCAGAAGTTGGGACAAGGTTGCTGACGAAAAAAGCTGCACAACATACGAACAGGTTGCGCCAATGCAGCGTCCTGCGGAGTGTTTGAACGCCGACAACTCTCATTGAACGGCTGTGGTTCCCGTTAAATGTCAGACTGCACTGCACAAGTCCCACCGTTCCGGTGACCCGTAAGATTTGTCGCTGCCGACTCTCGTTTTTTGTTGCGGTCGATAAAACGTGAGCATACACTTTCAAATGGTTTCCGGCTTCAAGGGCGTCGGTCGAACGGGAATACCGACGTTTCTTCGTAGGCTAGGCGGGGCATCGAGCAGAGTGCCCCAGATGCCACGCCACGCTGTGACACGCTGCCGGAAGCTCTTCCCATAGCACGGGTGCCGATACGCGGCACGTAAGTGCCGCTGTGCCGGTCACCCGCGACAATGTCGCAGGGAGGATACGGATGCGCAATCTGCTGATTGCCGGCTGCATTGGCGCAAGTGCGGCGTTCGCTATGACCGCCGCTAGTGCCAGCGATAATTTGCACAAGATGTCGCAGAACCCGAAAGACTGGGTGATGCCGGCGGGTAACTACGCCAACACGCGCTACTCGGAGCTCAAGCAGATCAACACGAAGAACGTCGGCAAGCTGCAAGTAGCCTGGACGTTCTCCACGGGCGTTCTGCGCGGTCACGAGGGTAATCCGCTGGTGGTCGGGAACGTGATGTACGTGCACGGCCCCTTCCCCAACCCGGTTTTCGCGCTCGATCTCGATCATGACGGCAAGATTCTCTGGAAGTACGAGCCCAGGCAGGATCCGAATGTCATTCCCGTGATGTGCTGCGATACGGTCAATCGCGGCCTCGCCTATGACGACGGCAAGGTTTTCCTGCATCAGGCCGACACCACGCTGGTCGCGCTTGACGCCAAGAGCGGCAAGGTTCTCTGGCAAGCCAAGGACGGCGATCCGAAGATCGGTGAAACCGGCACTTCGGCTCCATTGGTCGTCAAGGGCAAGGTGCTGATCGGCATCTCCGGCGGCGAGTTCGGCGTCCACTGCCGCGTTACCGCCTACGACGAGAACAGCGGCAAGGAGGTCTGGAAGGCCTATTCGGAAGGGCCGGATGACCAGATCATGGTTGACCCGGAAAAGACCACCGACCTCGGCAAGCCGATTGGCAAGAACTCGAGCCTCGACAGCTGGAAGGGCGATCAGTGGAAGATCGGCGGCGGCTGCACGTGGGGCTGGCTGTCCTACGACCCGGATCTGAACTTGGTTTATTACGGTTCGGGCAACCCTTCGACCTGGAATCCGGTGCAGCGCCCGGGCGACAACAAGTGGTCGATGACCATCTTCGCCCGCAATGCCGACACCGGCATGGCGAAGTGGGTCTACCAGATGACCCCGCACGACGAGTGGGACTATGACGGGATCAACGAGATGATCCTCGCCGACGTCAATGTCGGCGGCAGGAACCACAAGGCACTGGTACACTTCGATCGTAACGGCTTCGGCTATACGCTCGACCGCGAGAGCGGCGCGCTGCTGGTCGCACAGAAGTACGATCCGAAGGTCAACTGGGCCACCGGAGTCGACCTGAAGACCGGCAAGCCGATGCGCGTCGCCGAATACTCGACCGAAAAAGGCGGCGAAGATCACAACACCAAAGGCATCTGCCCGGCAGCGCTCGGCAGCAAGGACGAGCAGCCGGCGGCCTACTCGCCGCAGACCGGCCTGTTCTACGTGCCGACCAACCACGTCTGCATGGACTACGAACCGTTCCGCGTGTCCTACACCGCCGGCCAGCCTTACGTCGGCGCGACGTTGTCGATGTTCCCGCCTGCGGGCGAGAACAACATGGGCAACTTCATCGCGTGGGATGCCGGCAAGGGCAAGATCGTGTGGTCGGATCCCGAGCAGTTCTCGGTCTGGTCGGGCGCTCTTGCGACAGCCGGCGGCGTCGTGTTCTACGGGACGCTTGAAGGCTATCTAAAGGCGGTCGACGCCAAGACGGGCAAGGAACTCTACAAGTTCAAGACCCCGTCCGGCATCATCGGCAACGTGATGACCTACGAGCACGGCGGCAGACAATACGTCGCCGTTCTGTCCGGCGTCGGCGGCTGGGCCGGTATCGGTCTGGCCGCGGGTCTGACGGATCCGCATGCCGGCCTCGGTGCGGTCGGCGGCTATGCCGCGCTGAGCCAGTACACCTCGCTCGGCGGTCAGCTCACGGTGTTTGCGCTGCCCGGCAGCTGAAAGCTGCGCACGTAGACCAAACGCAAGCGATACCCGACGCGCCTCACTCAGGCGCGCCGGGTCGCGCGTGGGCGACGCCTACTGACGGCCATAAGGGAAATCCTGTGCGACATTTTGTGGTGGCTGCGATGATGGTTGCGGCAGTGCTTGCCATCGGTATCGGCCGCGCAATCGCCGACGGCTCCGGCGATCCCGCCGCGGTGAAGGATGAAGACGGCAAATGGTCCGACAAGAACGGCACGCCGACCTTCCACATCGACAAGGACGGCACGGTAGACTGGTACACGTTCTCCGGCTTTCGCCGCTACAACGCCAACTGCATCGTCTGCCACGGGCCGGACGGCGCCGGTTCGACCTATGCGCCGGCACTCACCGAATCGCTCAAGGCGCTCGACTACAGCCAGTTCTTCAACACGGTGGTCAACGGCAAGCAGGACGTCAACACCGCGTCTGACAAGGTGATGCCGTCCTTCGGCACCAATCCGAACGTGATGTGTTACCTCGACGACAT
>Ga0335081_10002244_pt1 | contig 30393 bp, 23 predicted proteins | sample Lox_Sample_35_FD_206713 | JGI IMG/M metagenome (GOLD analysis project Ga0335081, IMG submission 206713) | Soil microbial communities from Loxahatchee National Wildlife Refuge, Florida, United States - Lox_Sample_3.5 | ecosystem: Environmental > Terrestrial > Soil > Wetlands | place: USA...
GCCCGGCGCTGCCGTCGAGAAACCCCGCGCGCAGCACGTAGAAACGCAGGAACCGCGCGAGCGGCGAGGCGACGAGGCGCAGCGAGGATGAGCGCTCGCCGCGGGCGTGCATCGCCTCCGCCTGGATAGTCGTGTAGCGGTTCTGCTTGGCGAGATAGCCGTCGAGCGACTCGGCGGAAACGTGCAGCAGGTCGCCGCGCAGGCGACCGATCGATCCATCGACCACAACGCGCTCGTGCACAACATCGTCGCTCCAGCGCGCGCGGCGGCGGTCGAACAGTCGCACGTTCCAGTCGGGATAGCCCTCGCCATGCTTGAGCCAGCGCCCGAGGAAGCGGTTGCGCCGCGGCATGGCATAGGCGGCGTTTCGCGGGGCGCGCATCGCCTCGCGGATGGACGTCTCGAGCTCGGGCGACACGCGCTCGTCGCAGTCCAGGCACAGCACCCAATCGTGCGCCGCCTGCGCCAGTGCGAAGTTCTTCTGCGGCCCATAGCCGAGCCACGGCTGCACGACGACGCGGGCGCCAAGGCGGCGGGCCGTTTCTACGGTATCATCGCGGCTGCCGGAATCGACGACGATCATCTCGGAGGCGAAGCGCGCCGAGGCGAGGCAATCGGCGAGCTCACGGCCGGCGTCGTACGCGACGACGACGAGCGAAAGGGCGAGTCGGGGAAGCGGGTCGGACATCGCGTGCACTCTCGCGCCAATCGCGGCCGCTCTTCTGCAGCGTCGGCGCCGCGGGCCGAGAGGCGCCGCCAATTCTACGTGCAAACCCATTCGCAAGCCATCGGGTCCGCGCCCAGCCTGCTGGTCGTACGTCCTTCGTCGCTGGGCGACATCGTACACGCGCTGCCGCTCGTGCACGACGTTCGCGAGCGTCATCCCGGCGCGGCGATCGACTGGGTGGCGGAGGAGAGCTTCGTCGATCTGGTGAGGATGAACCGCGGCGTGCGCCACGTGATACCGGTCGCGCTTCGGCGTTGGCGCCACGCGCTGCTCGAACGCTCGACCTGGCGGGAGTTCGCGCGTTTCCGGCACGACGTCGCGGCCGTGCGCTACGACGCGGTGCTCGATCTGCAGGAGCAGGTGAAGGGGGCGCTGGTGGCGGCGCTCGCGCGCGGCCCGGTGCACGGTCCCGATCGCAGGAGCGTGCGCGAGCCGATCGTCACGGCGCTCTACCGGCATCGCCATCGCGTGGATCCGGATCAGCACCTGATCGATCGCTGCCGCTGGCTCGCGGCCGCAGCGTTCGGATACGAACCGCGCGGCGCCCCGCATTTCGATCTCGCACCGCCGCTCGACGGCGATCCGCCCGATGCGCCGTACGTGGTGTTTCTGCATGCCACCAGCCGCCGCGACAAGCTGTGGCCCGAAGCGCACTGGCAGGCGCTCGCCGAGCACGTGCTCAACGCCGGTTTCGCGGTCGTTCTTCCGTGGGGAACCGCGGCGGAGAAGCTCACGAGCGAGCGCATCGCGCACGGCAGCGCATGCATCGTGCCCGGCGCGCGGCGCAGCCTGCCTGAGCTCGCGTCGCTGCTCGCCCGCGCCGTGTGGGTCGTCGGCGTCGACACGGGCCTCACCCATCTCGCCGCGGCGCTCGGCACGCCGACGGTCGCTCTGTTCACGGCGACCGATGCGCGGCTCGCGGGTGTCGCCCGCGCAAGTCCCGTCGCGCGCGACCTCGGGGGCGTCGGCATGGTGCCGCGGCCGGATCAGGTGATCGCGGCGACCGCGCCGCTCCTGCGCACCGTGCCGTCGTCATGATCGAGCCCGCCCGTGCGCTCTATACGGCGCTCGGCTCGGCGGCGCTGCCGCTGCTGCCTTTGCGGCTCTGGTGGCGCGGGCGGCACGAGCCCGGATACCGACGTCACATCGGCGAACGCTTCGGATTCTATCGGGGCAGCGTCACGGGGGTCGTGTACTGGATTCATGCCGTCTCGGTCGGCGAGACGCGCGCCGCCACGCCGCTGGTGCAGCGGCTGCGCATCGCCTATCCCGGCGCGACGCTGCTGCTTACCCACATGACGGCGACCGGCCGCGAAGCCGGGCAGATCCTCTTCGGCGATCAGGTGCGCCAGGCATGGCTGCCTTACGACGCGCCGTTCGCGGTGCGTCGTTTCTTCGCCCATTTCCGACCCGCGGCGGGCTTCATCCTCGAGACGGAGCTGTGGCCGAATCTTGTCGCCGGCGCGCAGGCGAGCGGCACGCCGCTGTTCCTGGTCAATGCGCGACTCTCGGAGCGCTCGGCGGGCGGCTATCGCCGGTTCGCGTGCCTGGCGCGACCGATGCTTGGTCGGCTCTCGGGCGTGGCCGCGCAGTCGCCCGCGGACGCGGCGCGACTGGCCGAGCTGGGCGCACCGGAGCCCGTGGTGACCGGCAACCTCAAGTTCGACGTCACGATTCCGCCGGCGTTGCTCGAGCTCGGTGCAGGACTGCGCATCCGCCTCGGCGCGTCGCGGCCGGTGTGGCTGGCGGCGAGCACCCGCGACGGCGAGGAAGCACTGATCCTCGACGCGCTGGCGCGGCATCCGCTCCCCGGCACGCTGCTCGTCCTCGTGCCGCGGCATCCGCAGCGTTTCGCGACCGTGGCGGAGATGCTCTCGGCGCGCGGATTGCCGTTCGTGCGGCGCAGCGCCGGGGGCGCCGCCGTCCCCGGCGACGTGGCCGTCGTGCTCGGCGACTCGATGGGAGAGCTCGCGGCGTACTACGCCGCCGCCGACATCGCGTTCGTGGGCGGCAGCCTGCTGCCGTTCGGCGCACACAATCTGATCGAGCCGCTCGCGGTGGGAACGCCGGTGCTCGTCGGGCCGCACAGCTTCAATTTCGCCGAGGCCACGGCCGGCGCGATCGAGACCGGGGCGGCGCTTCGCGTCTCCGACGCCGATGCACTGGTCGCCGCGGTGGACGAGCTCTTCGCCGACCCGGCACGGCGACAGGCGATGGGACTCGCCGCCCGCGCCTTCCACGCCCAGCACCAGGGCGCCTCGGACCGGCTCTGGGAATGGCTCGAGCCGCAGCTCGCGGCAAGAGCCGCAAGCGCGCGAGCCTAGCCGCTCAGCGCGCGGTTGAGCTCCTCGATGTCGGTGTCGCTGAGCGTGCCGACCGCCTGCTTGAGCTTGAGCCGGTTGATGGCGAAGTTGTAATACGACTGCGCCAGGTTGAACCGGGTCTGGAACACCTGCTGCTGCTGGTTCAGCACGTCGAGATTGGTGCGCACGCCGACCTCGAGTCCGACGCGCGTCGACTCGTAGGAAACCTGCGCCGACTTGACCGCCTGCTCGAATGCCGTCACCTGCGCCACACTGCTGGTCACGCCGGTGAAGGCGGTCTGGGCGGAGAGCTGGGCGCTGCGCTTCGCCGCCTCGAGATCCTGGCGAGACTTGTCCAGGTTGGAGATGGCCTGGCGCACGCGCGACTCGATCGATCCGCCCAGATAAAGCGGCACGTTGAGCTGAACGCCGATCAATCCCTGGCGGGTATCGTTGGCGATCGACGAGAAGCTGCCGCCGACCGAGGGACTCGCCCCGGAGTAGGCCTGGCCGAAATTCGCCACCAGGTCGACGGTCGGATAATGCCCCGCCCGCTGTCGGTCGACCTCGAGCACCGCGATATCGTAGTTGGCCTGCGCGATGCGCACCTGCGGATTGTCGCGCACGGCGGCGTCGACCCAGGCGTCGAGATTGTTGGGCATGGGCTGCTGCGGCTGGTAGGTGCCGGCGAAGCGCTTGAGCTCGCCGGGCGAGCGGCCGATGATCGCGCGCAGCGCGGCGATCTTGTTGTCGAGGTCGTTGCGGGTCGCGATCTCCTGCGCGACGATCTGATCGTACTTGGCCTGGGCGTCGTTGGTGTCGGTGATCGTGGCGGTCCCCACCTCGAAGTTGCGCTTCGCCTGCGCCAGGTTCTCGCTCACCGCCGCTTTCTGGCTCTCGGTCAACTCGATGTTGAACCGCGCCAGCAGCACGTCGAAATAGGCTTGCGCCACGCGAACGATCAGGTCCTGCCGGGCGGAGGCCAACACGTAGTCGCTCTGGCTCACCGTCTGCTTCGCCTGGTCGAGCGCGACCAGGTTCTGCTTGCGATACAGCGGCTGGCTCGCCGAGAACGTGTAGTTGGCGGTGGGGAAGTTCTGCGTCGTCGACAGGCTGGGATCGGTGTGCAGCTTCTCGTAGAAATGCTCCCCGTTGGCGTTGCCCACCAGCGTGACCGACGGCAGCAGCCCCGCGCGCGCCTGGGGCACCACTTCCTGCGTGGCCTCCCAGTTCGCCCTGGCGGACGCGAGGACAGGATCGTTGGCCAGCGCCTCGCGGTAGATCTGGAGCAGGTCCTCGGCACCCGCGGGCGCGGAGCTTCCTGCGAGCGCAGCGGCCCAGGCGACGGCAAGCATGCGTTTGAGCATCATCGGTTTTCGTCCATCACGTCGGGTCGCCGGAGCGGCGCATCGAGCGATTCGGGGCGCTTCGGTCCCGCCGAGGCTCGCCCTGCCGGCTCATCGTCTAGAAGACGAAGCGTTCCGGCTGCGGCGCGTTCTTGAGCGGCGCGATAACCGTCTCGAACAGGTCCTCGTGCACGATCGCGCCGGGAGCGCTCCATCGGCTGAGCCGCGCGGTCATCACCGGCGCATCGCCAACGACCGCGAACAGCCGTCCGCCGGGCTTGAGCTGTTTCAGCCACGAATCGGACAGCACCGGCGTGGAGCCCGTGAGCACGATCGCGTCGTACGCGTCGCCGCCCCAGCCTCGCGCGCCGTCGCCGCGTTCGAGGCGCACGTTGCGCACGCCCGCGGCGTCGAGATGCGCCCGCGCCTCGGCCTGGAGCCGTGGATTGATCTCGACGCTCAGCACCTGGCGCGAGCGGGCGGCGAGCAACGCCGTGAGGTAGCCGCTCCCCGTGCCGATCTCGAGCACCGACTCGCCTTCCTTGAGGCCAAGCTCCTGCAGCACGCGCGCTTCCATCTTGGGCGTCCACATCCGCTCGCCGTCGCCGAGCGGGATCTCGAGATCGGCGAAGGCGAGCGCCCGGTACGCCGGCGGAACGAAGTCCTCGCGATGGATGGCGAAGAGCAGATCGAGAACCTGCTGGTCGAACACCGCCCAGGTTCGAACCTGCTGCTCGACCATGTTGTAGCGCGCCTGCTCGAAGTCCATCGGATCTCCCCGCGTCATCGCCGCCCGGCGGACGCGAGCGGTCCGGGCCGGGCCTCGCGGCGGATTATCTCACGTCAATCGCCCGGGGCAGGCGCGTCGCCCCGAGGCGCAGCCTTGGCGTGCCGGGCCTTGCGCGCGTGGCGCCATTCCCTTAAACCGTCGAGGTACGCATAGATGACCGGCACGACGACCAGCGTGAGCAGCGTCGAGGTGATGACACCGCCGATGATCGCCCGGCCCATGGGCGCCTGCGTCTCGCCGCTTTCTCCCAGGCCGAGCGCCAGCGGCAGCATGCCGAAGATCATCGCCGCCGTGGTCATGAGGATCGGACGCAGGCGGACCTGGCCGGCGGTGGTGAGCGCGTCGTGCAGGCTCGCGCCGCTGCGCCGGGCGCGATTGGCGAAGTCGACCAGCAGGATGCCGTTCTTAGTGACCAGACCCATCAGCATCACGAATCCGATCATCGACAGAATGTTGAGGGTCGTCCCGGTGAGGATGAGCGCGAGCAGCACCCCGATCAGCGTGAAAGGCAGCGAAGCCATGATGGCGATCGGCTGCGTGAAGCTCGAGAACTGGGAGGCGAGCACGAGGTAGATGAAGATCACCGCCATCGCCAGCGCGGAGGTGAGCGCCGCGGCGGATTCCTCTGTGTCTTCCTGCTGTCCGGCGATCACGAACCGGTAGCCCGGCGGCAGCCGCGTGGACTCGATGACCTTCTTCACGTCGTCGCCGACGTTGCCCGACGGGCGTCCTTCGGCGTTGGCGTAGAGCGCCACGCGGCGCTGCAGGTCCTGGCGCTTGATGATCTGCGGGCTCGTCGACTCCACGATCTCGGCCACCTGGCGAAGCGGCACCATGCGCAGCTCGCCATCAGGCCCGCGCTTGTTCGTCGCGAGGTACAGGTTGCCGAGATCCGAGGCGAGGCGCCGCCCTGACTTCGGCAGCTGCACGTTGACCTCGTAATTCTGGCCGTCGGGGCCGAGCCAGTACGTTACGGTCTCGCCCGCGAGCAGCGGACGCACCGTCGCGCCGACCTGCTGCACGCTGATCCCCAGATCCGCCGCCGCGTCGTTGTTGAGGCGGATCGACAGCGCCGGATTGAGCGCCTTCTCCGAGGTCTCCATGTCGGCGATGCCCGGCACCTTGGCGACCTTGGCCGCGAATTCGTTGATCAGCTGCTTGAGCGTATCGGAATCCGGGCCCAGCAGGTTCACCCAGATCGGCCGATCGTAGCCGAGCGCCAGCTCAATGCCGGGAACGGGCTTCAGCGCGGCGCGGATGGCACGCTCGATGTCCTTCTGCGAGCGCGAGCGCTGCTGCCGCGGCGTGAGATTGAGGTTCACCCGCGCATAGTTGCGGCCGTCCCAGGCGTTGCCCACGGTAGTCATAACGAGCTGGATCTCGGCGAATTGCTTGAGAACGTCTTCAACCTCGCGCACCTTGACGTCGGTGAATTCCAGGCTCGTACCCACGGGCGTGTTGAGCCGCAGCGAAATGAAGCTCTCGTCGACCTGGGGTTGGAATTCCTTGCCGATGAACGGCAGGAGCGCAAAGCTCGCGCCGAAGATCAAGAGCGCCATCCACAGCACCATGCCGCGGTTGGTGATCCTCGCCAGCCGCGGCCGCAGGTGGCGCACGTCGCCCGTCCGCAGCGCCTTCCACAGTCCCAGAGTCGGCACATAGAGCCGGCGCTTGTCTTCCGCAATGGCCCATTCGAGCAGCTTTCCGTAGATCGCGTGGATCCACTCCACCACCCTTTCGACCCGATCCATGAACCGCCCCAGCCAGGGCGCGCGCGAGAAGCGCGATTCGATCGGATCGTGCCAGAGCGACGAGAGCATCGGGTCGAGCGTGAAGCTCACGAACAGCGACACCAGCACCGCGACGGCGACGGTGAGCCCGAACTGGAAGAAGAACTGGCCGACGATGCCTCGCATGAAGGCGATCGGCACGAACACCGCGACGATGGCGAAGGTGGTCGCCATCACGGCGAGCCCGATCTCGTCGGTGCCCTCTCGCGCCGCAGCCGGGTGGCTTTTGCCCATCGAAAGGTGCCGGACGATGTTCTCACGCACGACGATCGCGTCGTCGATCAGGAGCCCGATGCACAGCGACAGGGCCATCAGCGTCATCATGTTGAGCGTGAAGCCGAACGCGTACAGCGCGATGAAGGTCGCGATGACGGAGATCGGCAACGTGAGCCCGGTGATGATCGTGCTGCGCCAGGAGTGGAGGAACAGGAAGACGATCAGCACGGTAAGGAGCGCGCCCTCTAGGATCGTCTCCTTGACGCGGTTGACGCTCGCCTCGACCTGGTCGGCTTGCGAGTACGTCACGCTGACGTCGACGTCCGCCGGCAGGCGGGCCTTGAGCGCCTTGAGCGCCTCGCGCACCCCGCGTCCGGTCTCGACGATGTTGGCGTCCTGCGCCTTGCGGATGTCGATGGTGATCGAAGGGCGGCCATTGATGCGCGAGATGGAGTCGAGCTCCTTCTCGCCGTCGATCACGTCGGCGATCTGGCTCAGGTAGACCGGGCCGCCGCCCTGCTGGGCGACGATGACGCGGCCGAACTCGGCCGGGTCCTTGATCTTGCCCTCGACCCGAACGATGGAGTCACTCTGGCCGCGGGTGATCCGGCCGGCGGGAACATCCTGGTTGGCGTTCTGTACGGCGGCCATCACCTGATCGATGCCGATGCCGAAGGCGGCGAGCGCGGAGGGCTTGATCTGGATGAGGATCTGCCGCGTCACCCGGCCGTTGACGTCCACTTGTGCCACGCCCGGGATGTTCTCCAGCGCTTTGACGATGGTCTGGTCGGTAAGAGAAGTCAGCTCGCGCAGGCCCACGGTGGGCGAGAGCACTGCGAGCGACATCGTCGGGCGGTTGTCCTCGGCGTCGACTCGCACGACCTGAGGATCCTTGACGTCGCGCGGGAAGTTGCCGCGGATGAGCGCGATCTTGTCGCGCGCGTCCTGGATCGCGCGCGTGATGTCGGTCCCCTGGCGGAACTCCACGAATACCTGGCTCTGCGCCTCGCGCGAGTTGGAGTAGACGCGCCTGACGCCCGAGACCGTGTTGACGGCGTACTCGATCGGCTTGCTGACATCGGTCTCGACCGCCTCCGGCGAAGCGCCGGGATAGACCGTGATGATGTTGCAGAACGGCAGGGTCACGTCCGGCATCTGCTCCACGCCGAGCCGAGCGTACGAGAAGATCCCGAGCACCACGATGCCGACCATGACCGTGGTCGCGAACACCGGGTTCTTGATCGAGACGCGGGTGACCCACATGAGCGTTCCCCCTCCGCTCTTCGGTGCCGGTGTCAGCCGGCGGAGCCGCTGCCCGCGGGCGTGGTCGCCCGGAGCACCGCGGGCAGGCCGACCGTAAGGTTGTCGAACGGGGCCGCCAGAATCGGCACGCCGGACGGAAGCGTGGTCCTGATCTCGACCCGGCCGGCGCTGTCGTCGCGGCGGCCGACGGTGACGATGCGGCGCGTGAGCTTGCCGTTCTCGATCGTCCAGACGAAATTCTGTCCCGCCTCGGTGCGCACGGCCACCGCGGGGAGCGTCGGTACCGACGCGCCCGCCGCCAGCGTGACCCGGCCGGTGCCGAACATTCCGCCGCGCAGGGCCCCGTCGGTATTCGGGATATGGACGAACACCAGGATCGCCCGCGTGCCGGCTTCCGTGGTCGGATTGATCCGCTCGATCGTCCCTGTGAAGCGCCGATCCCCGAAGCCGTCGATCGACAGGGTCACTTTCATGCCGATCGCGAGCTCCGGAATGTCGTTGGCCGGCACCATCGCCTGGAGCTCCATCTCCGTGAGGTCGACGATGGTGATCAGCGGTGCGTCGAAGGGGACTTTTTCCCCTGGCTCCACGTGGCGCTTGGCCACGATGCCCGAAAGCGGCGCGGCCACCAGCGCGTCGCGCAGCGCGATGCGGGCGAGCTGGACCTGCGCCTCATTGGACTTGAGCGTGCCCTGGGTCACCGAGAGATTGCTCTCCGCCGAGTCGTACGCTGTCTGGGAGATGAATTTCTGCTTGAGGAGCTGCCGATTCTGCTCGCGGGTCTTTTCGGCCAGCGCGAACTGGGCGCGACTCGCCTCCAACGCACCTATGCGCTCGGTGAGCTTGGCCTCGAGGTCGGCGGTGTCGAAGCGCACGATCGGCTGGCCGGCCTTGACCGCGTTGCCCTCGCGGACCGTGACCTGGCGGATCTCCCCGGAGACCTTGGCTTTGACGGTCGTCTGGTTGAGCGGGCGCAGCGTGCCGGAGACGGGAAGCCAGCGGGTGAGCGTGGCCGGCTCGACGAAGGCGAGATCCTCGGCCGAGAACTCGAGCGGCGCGGGGGCTTCGTGTGCCGCGGCGCCGCTGCGGCTCGCGCGCAGGATGACACTTCCGGCCAGCACGCCGGCGATCAACAGTCCCACCGTCCAGCCGACGGCGCGCCGCCGGCCTATCCTGCCTGACATGTGCAAAGGACTCCCGGAAGGGCCATTCCGCCGACGCGGCCCCGCGACGACACTTATATCCCGTTAGATGACCCGGGCTCCCGCACCGGATTCGAAAGGTGCGCGAGTGTAGGCCGCGCTCACCCCCGCGACAACCGCAAGCCGACGGAACGTCGGCGCGCGGCCCGAACTGCCTGAAATCGCCGACAGGGCGCGGATCGAGCCGCGGCCGGCCGGCGAATTTGACACTTTACCCCTGCCAGAGAATAATCGCCGCCTCCGGCTTTTCGCCCCATCCCATCACCGCTGCCTATCCTTTCCAGGGAGGACGATTACATGAGATTCAACCGCACGTTCGGGTTTTCGCTCGTCGCCGCCGCGCTGCTCGCGGTCTACGGTTGCGGCAAGGAAGAACCCAAGCAGCAGGCGGCCGCCCCGACCGCCGCCCCCGCCCCGCCGCCCGCGCCCGAAGTCGTTGTCAAGATCGGCCACGTGGGTCCCACCACGGGTCCGCAGGCGCACTTGGGCAAGGACAACGAGAACGGCGCGCGCTTGGCGATCGACGATGCGAACACCAAGGGCATCACCATCGACGGCAAGAAGATCAAGTTCGAGCTCGACGCGCAGGACGACCAGGCGGACCCGAAGCAGGGTACGATCGTGGCCCAGAAGCTGGTCGACGACAAGGTCGCCGGCGTCGTCGGTCACCTCAACTCGGGCACCTCGATCCCGGCCTCGAAGATCTACAACGACGCCGGCATCCCGATGATCTCGCCCTCGGCGACCAATCCGAAGCTCACGCTCCAGGGCTTCAAGGACGTCTTCCGAGTCATGGCCAACGACGTCCAGCAAGGCAGCGTCATCGGCAAGGCCGCGGTGGAGACCCTCGGCGGCAAGAAGATCGCGATCATCGACGACAAGACGGCATACGGCGCAGGTCTCGCGGACGAGACCGAGAAGGCAGCCAAGGCAGCCGGCGGGAGCATCGTCGCGCGCGAGTACACCAACGACAAGGCGACCGACTTCAAGGCGATCCTCACCAAGATCAAGGCGAAGCGGCCGGACGTCATCATGTACGGCGGAATGGACGCGCAGGGCGGCCCCATGGTCAAGCAGATGAAGGAGCTCGGCATCAAGGCCAAGTTCATCGCCGGCGACGGGGTGTGCTCGACCGAATGGCCCAAACTCGCCGGCGGCGCTGCGGAAGGCGAGTACTGCACGCAGGCCGGCCTGCCGCCCGACAAGATGCCGAACGCCGCCGACTTCGTGAAGCGCTTCACCGAGAAGTACGGCCCGATCCAAGTGTACGCCCCCTATGCCTACGACGCCGCCAACACGCTGATCGCGGCGATGCAGAAGGCCAATACCACTGATCCGACGAAGTACCTGCCCGCGCTCGCGTCGATCTCCTACGACGGCATCACCGCGAAGATCGAGTTCGACGAGCACGGCGATACCAAGAACGGGGCCATCACGCTCTACCAGGTGAAGGACGGCAAGCTCCAGCCGATGGCGATCAACGTCGGCGGCAAGACCGAGAAGGTCGAGGCCATGGCGGCGGCCGAGCCGAAGAAGGACGAGATGAAGGCCGGCGGCGAAATGAAGAAGGACGACATGAAGAAGACCGAGAAGAAGATGTAGCCGCTTCGAGGTGACTGTGGAAACGGCGCCCGCGGGCGCCGTTTCTTTGTGCGCGGCGAGCTGGCCGCGGACGCCGTGCCGGTGCCGGCTCGCGAACCCGGCCATGCGAAAGGGATTGCCGGGGCCGGCCGCTTGAGCGGAGAATCGGCCCCGGGTCAGCCGGCGCCGGAGACATCGCGTGGACATCTTTCTGCAGCAGCTGGTGAACGGGGTGACGCTCGGCAGCGTCTACGCGCTGGTCGCGCTCGGCTACACCATGGTCTACGGCATCATCGGGCTGATCAACTTCGCCCATGGCGAAGTGGTGATGATCGGCGCCATGGTGTCGCTGTCGGTCATCAACGCGCTGCTCGGGATGCACGCACCGCTGCCCACGGCGCTGGTGATCCTGATCGGCCTGACCGCGGCGATCGGCGTGTGCATGCTGGTGGCCTACGGCATGGAGAAGATCGCCTACCGGCCGTTGCGCAAGGCGCCGCGGCTGGCGCCGCTGATCACGGCGATCGGCATGTCGATCGTGCTGCAGAACGCCGCGCTGATGATCTGGGGCCGCAACTACCTCAACTTCCCCACCATCATCCATCCCACCCGCTACACCCTCTTCGGCGCCTCGATGACCGATCTGCAGATGGTCATCGTGATTCTGGCCGGCGTGCTCATGGCGGGCCTCGTCTTCGTCGTGCAGCAGACTCGGCTCGGCATGGCGATGCGTGCCACCGCCCAGAATCCGCAGGTCGCGGGCCTAATGGGCATCGACATCAACGTGGTGATCTCCGCGGCCTTCGTCATCGGCGCGGCGCTCGCTGCGGTGGCCGGCCTGATGGTGATGAGCTATTACGGCATCGCTCACTACTACATGGGCTTCCTGCTGGGACTGAAGGCATTCACGGCCGCCGTGCTCGGAGGCATCGGCAATCTCGCCGGCGCCATGCTCGGCGGGCTGCTGCTCGGGATCATCGAAGCCCTGGGCGCCGGCTACATCGGCGACGTCACGAACATCTGCGGACTGTCGTTCCTCTCGGAGTCGTTGCACCAGCGATGCGTAACCGAGGGAGCGGTGAGCCTCTTCGGCAGCAACTACCAGGACGTGTTCGCGTTCTTCGTGCTGATTCTGGTGCTCATCTTCCGGCCCTCCGGCCTGCTGGGCGAGCGCGTAGGCGATCGCGCATGATCGCGGAGGCCGCATGAGCGCCGGCGCCGGAATCAGGGCGCGCAGCGCGCGGGCTCCCGGGGGCACGGCTCCGCTCAGGGTCTGGGCCGGCGTGGTGCTGGCGGCGATCGCGCTCGCGGTCCTGCCTTTCGCCGCTGCATTCGTGGGTCAGGCCTGGGTGCGCATCCTGAACTTCGCGATGATCTACATCATGCTGGCGCTAGGCCTGAACATCGTCGTTGGGTTCGCGGGGCTGCTCGACCTGGGCTACATCGCCTTCTACGCGGTCGGAGCGTACATGTACGCCCTGCTCGCCTCGCCGCAATTCGGCGTGCACCTACCGTTCTGGGTGATCCTGCCCATGGGCGCCGGCCTCGCCTGCATCTTCGGGGTGCTGCTGGGCGCGCCGACGCTCAAGCTCCGCGGCGACTATCTGGCGATTGTGACTCTGGGCTTCGGCGAGATCATCCGCATCTTCCTCAACAACCTGAACGCGCCCATCAACATCACCAACGGCCCTCAGGGCGTCAATATCATCGATCCGTTCCGGATCGGCGGCTTCTCGTTCGCGAGTAACGAGGTCATCGCCGGGATCGCGTTCTCCGGCCCGCAGAAGTACTACTACGTCCTGCTGCTGATCACGATCGGGGTCATCGTGGTCAACATCCGGCTGCAGAATTCGCGCCTCGGACGCGCCTGGGAGGCGATCCGCGAGGACGAGATCGCGGCCAAGGCGATGGGCATCAACACCCGCAACGTCAAGCTCCTCGCCTTCGCGATGGGTGCCTCGTTCGGCGGCATCGCCGGCGGGATCTTCTCGGCAACCCAGCAGTTCGTCAGCCCCGAGAGCTTCGGTCTGTTCGAGTCGATCATTGTTTTGGCAATGGTCGTGCTCGGCGGCATGGGCAACATCCCCGGGGTGGTCCTTGGCGCGATCCTGCTCACGCTGCTGCCCGAGGTTCTGCGCTACACCATGGAGCCGCTGCAGATGGCGCTCTTCGGCCGGGTCATCCTCGACGCGGAGACCATCCGCCTGCTCGTCTTCGGCCTGGCGCTGGTGGCGATCATGCTCTATCGTCCGGCGGGCCTGTGGCCGTCCGCGGTGCGCAAGCGCGAGCTCGAGGTCGCCCGGGCGCCGGAGGCGGCCGAGTGAGTCATCTATCGCTGCTGGTCGCGAAGGATGTCTCCAAGCGCTTCGGCGGCGTGCAGGCGCTGGCGGAGGTTTCCTTCAGCATCGACCGCGGCGACATCTACGGGCTAATCGGTCCGAACGGCGCCGGCAAGACGTCGCTGTTCAACGTGCTCACCGGCATCTACGAGCCCGACGAAGGATCTTTCCTGTTCGATGGCGAGCCGCTCGACCGGCTCAAGCCGAACGAAGTGGCCGAGCGCGGCGTGGCGCGCACGTTTCAGAACATCCGCCTGTTCCAGAACCTCTCCGCGCTGGAGAACGTGATGATCGGCCGGCACGTGCGCACCAAGGCAGGAGTGCTGGGCGCCATCTTCCGCGACAAGAGGACGCGCGCGGAGGAAGCCGCGATCGAGCGGCGGGCCTACGAGCTCCTCGACTACGTCGGCGTCGCGAAGCGGGCCAACGATCTCGCCAAGCACCTCGCCTACGGCGATCAGCGGCGGCTCGAGATCGCCCGGGCGCTCGCCACCGAGCCCAAGCTCCTCGCCCTGGACGAGCCGGCCGCCGGCATGAACGCCACCGAAACGCAGGGCCTCAAGCGACTGCTCGAGGACATCCGCCGCGACGGCACGACCATCCTGCTCATCGAGCACGACATGAAATTGGTGATGAGTGTGTGCGATCGCGTGCTGGTGCTCGATTACGGCCGCAAGATCGCGGAGGACAGCGCCACGGTGGTGCAGAACGATCCCAGGGTGATCGCCGCGTACCTCGGCGGCGACATCGCGCTCAACGTCAAGCACTAGCGGATCGGATGAAGAAGGACCGGCCTCTGCTGGCGCTCAAGAAGCTGCGCGTCGCCTACGGCGGAATCCAGGCGGTCAAGGGCATCGACCTCGAAGTCGCGCCGGGCGAGCTCGTCTGCCTGATCGGCGCCAACGGCGCCGGCAAGACCACGACGCTCAAGGGCATCACGGGGTTGCAACCGATCAAGTCCGGCAGCATCCACTACGCGGGCGAAGACATCACCGGTGCTCCGGCGTTCCAGCTCGTGCGCAAGGGCCTCGCCATGGTGCCCGAAGGCCGGGGCGTGTTCGGCGCGCTGACCATCGAGGAGAACCTCGCGATGGGCGCGTATGCGCGCAACGACCGTGCCGCGATTCGCAGCGACGCCGAACGCGTGTTCGAGCTGTTTCCCCGCCTCAAGGAACGCCACCGGCAGACCGCCGGCACGCTCTCCGGCGGCGAGCAGCAGATGCTCGCCATGGCGCGGGCGCTGATGTCGCGGCCGAAACTGCTGCTTCTCGACGAGCCGTCGATGGGTCTCGCGCCGCTCATGGTGCAGAAGGTGTTCGAGACCGTGCTGACGATCTCCGGCGAGGGCGTCACGATCCTTCTCATCGAGCAGAACGCCAAGCTCGCTCTCGAGGTGGCGAGCCGAGGCTACGTGATGGAAAGCGGCGAGATCACGCTCACCGGCGAGGCGAAGACCCTGCTGTCCGATCCGAAGGTTCGCGCCGCCTATCTCGGCGAGGCGGCCTGAGGCAGCGCCACGATGGCGCTGGCCGGCCTGCCGTCGTTCCCGAGCCGGCGCAGGCGTTACTCGACCTTGTGATCCGTCCTCACTGCGATCGACAGTGGGACGGTGAGGCCGAGCTCGCGCGCGCTTGAAGTTGACGGCGAGAACCGTCGTGGAGAGCTGCTCGACCGGCAGGTCCGCGGGCTTGGCGCCCTTGAAGATCTTGTCGATGTAGCGCGCGGCCACGGGGCCCGCCGAGTCCCCGTCCGACGAATAGGAAATCAGCGCGCCCCAGGCGACCCACGCTTCCCGGTGCCCGACAACGGGCAGCCGCGCATCCTCGCTGAGCTTGATGATCAGCTTGGGGTGGTTGGTCTGGAGATGGGGCGAGGCGACGATCACCGCGTCGACCTCGCCGGGCTTCAGGCCAGCGAAGACCTGCTTGACTTCGGCCTCGGTGCCCGCGGCCCGCTCGACGAGCGTCAAATTCAGGGGCGTCGCCGCCTCACGCGCGAGCGACCGCTCACGGTCGGAGTAGCGATCGTTTTTGTCGTACAGCACGAGGATGTGCTTGACCTTCGGGTCGATCTCCTTCAGGAGCTGGAGCCGTTTGTCGATGAGCTTCAGGTTCGCGACGGGGCCGGTGGCGTTGCCGCCCGGCCGCGCAAGGGTCTGGATAAATCCCGCTGCCTGAGGATCGTAGATCTGGACGAACACGATCGGTATCGTCGACGTCACCGCCTTGGCCGCACTCACGCACTGATCTTCGAAGCCCACGATCAGGTCGACGGGGGCGGCGACCCACTCCTTCATCGTTCTGGCAGCCGCGGCTGCGTCTGCCTGGTTGCGCCAATCGAAGTTCAGATTCTCCCCGTCCACGTAGCCCATGTCGTTCAGGGCCTTGTGCAGCGTGTGCAGGCCGCACGGTTCGTGATCGAGGCCGACGTGACAGAGCCCGATGTGCCAGACCTTCGTCGCCTTCTGGGCGAAGGCCGACTGCGGCGGCGAGCAAAGGCACGAAGCCGCAACGAGCCCGAGGAGCCAAAGCCTCGCGACATTCATGGGAGCCTCCCTGAAGCGCCCGCGCTTGCGATCGCGCGCGTCCCGATGGAGCGGGATCAGCGCGGCGCCTGCTGCTCAACCCGCTCCCGCACGAGCCGCACCGCGCTGCCAATTCCACGTGGACCAGTGTACGCCAGCGCGCGCTCTCGCGGAGGGCTGCTTTCGCCGAATGCCAAAGGTCCCAAGAGGGTCGGTAGCGCATGTTCGTGAGCGTGGAGAGCTCACGCTCGCGTCGTTTCACCCGTCCGCGGGCGCTGCCATTTCCTGAACTTCTGCCTTCGGGGAGATGCGCGCGCCGCCCGCGCAGTGTCTGCTCCGCCTTGAATCCAGTCGTAGCCTGCGTCAGCTTGAGGCAGCGCGAACGTCAAGAAGTGGCCGGGAGTTCGCATTACGCGCCGCACCCGAAAGCTGCCGCTCGAATTTCGGGCCGGTGCGGCGATGTCAGGTTTGCGGGTCCTTGGCCGAACTGACGCTCCCGGCCAGGACCTGCCGCTCGCTATAACCGTAGAATCTTCCGGTGACCGGCCATTGACGAGACGACCGGCAGTGGAGCGCCTAGGCTCTACGTTGCTCCGGGCAAGTCAAGACATGCTAGGCTGCTCGCGATGACGCGTCGTGGCGTTGGATTTCCTATCCTTCCGGATGAAATGACCGCAACGGCAACCCTTGCCCGCCTGCGGTCGCTGCGCAATCGCTATGACGCAGTCGCGCTACGCGAGCAGCGCGGGCTGCTGCGCGCCCTCGATCGCTTGCCGCAGCGACGATGGCGCGAGGTCGAGGCGCTGCACGAAGATCTGCTCTTCCTCTGCGCGTTCGCAGGTTCGGCGGGGATCGCGCGCGAAGCGCGGGCAAGGCTCGCCTCGATCGGGTCGAGGTTGCGCGCGCTTCCGAAGCGCGAGCGCGGTCTCGGCGACGATACCGGCATCGCCGGCTCCGTCACGCGCCACGTCTTCCCGTTTCCGATTGCCCGCTGGCTCGCGAAGACCGAGGACCTCGCGATCGATTGGGGCGGCGTCGGAGACGAAACCGCGCTCGATAAGGTCGTGCGCATCAATCTCGCACCTGCCGCCGCCGAGGCGTTCGACGGCGGCGAGTACAGTACGCGCGAGTTCGTCGGTCTCGCGCGTCCCGCCTGGGCGCGCTCCGACGTGCAGTGGCTCACGAACGAATCGCGCGTCGCCGACGCCTGGGACCAGGCGGAGCCGACAGTAACCTGGCCGCTCGCGGGTTCGCGTTTTGCCGTCACCCACAACGCGCTGCGCTCCGTGCGACGCGTCGAGCGCCACGCCATGCGGCGGCCGGGCGACGACGTGGCCACCCGGATCGGCACGCCGCTGCAAAGCATCGAGCGCTTGCCGCGGCCACGCGCGTCGCAAGTGGTCGCCTGCGCTCGCGCTGCGCTCGCGGCGCGCTGTCGGGAAGTCGACGCGATCACCTACCCGAACCTCGAGGAGGTGTGGTGGTGCGATTTGGGCGACGGTGTCGCGCTCGCCGTAATCGGCATCGCGGACGAGCAGCGCCTGGCGCTTGAAACGAATACCGGCTACCTGCTCGTCGCCAACGGTGTGCCGATCGGCTACGGCGGGGTGACGCCGCTATTCCGGCAGGCCAACACCGGCATCAACGTCTTCGATCCGTTTCGCGGCAGCGAAGCGGCGTTTCTGTGGATCGAGATGCTGCGCGCGTTCCACACGCTTTACGCAAGCAGACGCTTCGTGATCAACGCCTATCAATTCGGCGAGGACAACGCCGAAGCGATCCAAAGCGGAGCCTTCTGGTTCTACTATCGGCTTGGCTTTCGCCCGGCGACGCTTGCCACACGCAGGCTCGCGGCGCGCGAAGCGCAGCGCATGGCCGGCGATCGGAAATATCGGAGCGACGCACGCACGTTACGGGCTCTCGCGTCGGGAGACTTGCATCTCGACTTGCCGGGCTTCGACCAGGCCGACTACTTCGACGAAGCGCTGTTGGCGAAAGCCGGTGCGCGGGCTGCGCAACGGGTGGCTCGGGAAAGCGCCGTGTCGCGCACGCGCGCGCAGCGCAACGTGGCAGTTGCGCTCGCGCGCGACCTCGGTGTGCACGACTTCGAGAACTGGCCGCCCGCGGAGCGCATGGGATTCACCCGGCTCGCGCCGATCTTCGCCGATCTGCCAAGGCTGTGCGATTGGCCCGACCCCGATCGCGACGCGCTCGCCTCGCTGCTTCGCGCTAAGGCGCTGCCGCAGGAACGGACGTTCGCGTTGCGCGCGACGCACGCCGTGCGGGCGTTCCGATCGCTTGCCGGAAACCTCACAGACATGTCGTCCCGGGGTCGCGGAATACCTGCCGGGAGATGGTCTTGCTCTGCGAGATGCCGTTGAGGGCGTAGCTGAACGTCGCGGTGTCGAGGGTCTGCTTCGGGGATCTTCGACTGGCTGGAACGGGTCGATAGGCCACTCGTCGCTACGACAAGCTGACGCCGGCGCGTGCTTCCTGGGTCCGCCAGGTTCGCCGTTCCCTGAACGTGTGCACCGGGGACTTCGGTCCGGTGTGTTTGCGACACCAACCACTGTCTGCTCCGCCTCGACTCCGGTCGTAGCCAGCGTCGGCTTCGGGGCGCCCGAACGTCAGGATCTGGCCCAGAAGCGGACATGCCAACACTAGCCGGGAGGTCGCCCCGTCGCCTTGACCCCGGCAGGCAACGACTGGCCCGATCGGCTGTCCAATCCACACGCGAACACCGGCCTGATGCAGCTTTGCGGCGCTCGTCCGGGTTGCGGTCCGACGCAGTCTGACGCCGCTCGAATGAAAAGAGGCTCGATCAGACCGAGATTCCAACGTGCTTACAATCTTGGCACACCCGATGCTCCGGGTGATTGGAAACCTTCTCTTTGTAACCTAATAGATCATGAAATCATCAATCGTAATTGCCATCGCCGCGATCGCACTACTCAGTGCATGCGGCCAAGGCGAGACGAGTCACGCATCCAGCGTCAATCCAGCATTTAGGGTCGCCGCGTCGGGCTTGGCCCCGCCCGCGCCCCCGGAACGCGGGCCGATACCGCCCAATGCGAACGCTGCGGCGCCGGGTACGAACGCCTCGAAAGCCTTCGCCAACGAGCACCTTGACCCGCTGCCAAAGCAGCCCCTCAAAGATGGCCCAGTCCAACACCTCTATGTCGAGGCGCAGGAGGCTGCGGCGAAGGCACCTGATACAGCATCCGCCGACGCTGCCAAGCGCGAGGTGCTGAAAGAAGGAACGAGCAAAGCCGCGTCCTAGAGCGGCGCGCTGCGACACGAGCATTCCGGCCTGCTCGAAGAGCCTGGACGTTCTGAATCGAACTACGGCAACTACGGACCCGACGCGGTGCGGCGCCCTGGCGACCTGATCCGGCACTTGGTCACTTCGCGATCGCGACAGCTAAACCGTCGGCACGATGTCGAAGCCGGCCGTTGCGTCGGCAGCCGGTTCCACAAGCACCTCGGTTACGTGCGCCGCCGGTGGCCCGCGACGCGACCAAGCGATGAGCGCCTCGACTTCGGCTTCCGGCCCGGCGACCAGCGCCTCCACGCTGCCGTCGCGCCGGTTGCGCACCCATCCGCTCAGCTCCCGCGCCCGCGCTTCATCGGCGAGCGCGTAGCGGAAGCCCACGCCCTGCACCCGGCCGCTGATGGTGAGCCGCCGCGCGATCATCCCGGTTGCGCGAGCCGTCGCGCGTAGAGCAGCAGCGCGGCCACGGTCTTCGCGTCCGTGATCTCGCCGCGATCGAGCGCCGCGAGCATTTCCTCGACGCTGATCGTCCCTACCTCGAGAAATTCTTCCTCGTCGAGCGCCGCGCCGACATGCTCGAGATCCTCGGCGATGTAAAACTCGATCGCCTCGGTGGAATAGCCGACGACCGAATGGATGGCGCCGAGACGCTGCCAGCGCGCCGCGCTGTAGCCCGCTTCTTCGCGCAGCTCCCGCGCGGCCGTGGCGAGCGGCGTCTCGCCGGGGTCGAGCTTGCCGGCGGGAAATTCGATCATCACGCGTCCGACCGGATAGCGGAATTGGCGAAGCATCACGAGCCGTCCGTCCGGCAGGACCGGGACCATGAGCACTGCGCCCGGGTGAACGATGTATTCGCGCGTGCCGAGTTTGCCGTCGGGCAGCCGCACCGTGTCGCGACGCACGTCGAGGAGCTTGCCCTTGAACACCACCTCGCCGTCGACGCGCGTTTCGACCAGATGCGAGTCGTCGCCCGGTCGCGAGCCGCTCTTCATGGCGCGAGCCAGTCCCGGGGCTTCAGGAAATCGGAGTACAGGCGCGCTTCTGGCGTGTCCGGCTCGGGACGCCAGTCGTAGCGCCACTTCACCACCGGCGGGAGCGACATCAGGATCGCTTCCGTCCGGCCATTCGACTGCAATCCGAACAGCGTACCGCGGTCGTACACGAGATTGAACTCGACGTAGCGCCCGCGCCGGTAAGCCTGGAAGTCGCGCTCGCGCTCGCCGTACGGTTGATTCTTGCGCCTGAGCAGGATCGGCTCGTACGCGGGCAGCAAGTGATCGCCGACGCTTCGCGTGAGCGCGAAGCAGTGCTCGAAGCCGCCCTCGTTCAAGTCGTCGTAGAAGACGCCGCCTACGCCGCGCGGCTCGTTGCGATGCCGCAGGAAGAAATACTCGTCGCACCAGCGCTTGAACCGCGGATGGTAGTCCGGGCCGAAGGGTCGGAGCGCTTCGGCACAGGTGCGATGGAAGTGCGTCGCGTCCTCCTCGAAGCCGTAGTACGGCGTGAGATCCATGCCGCCGCCGAACCACCATAGGTCTTCCTCGCCGGGCCGCGCCCGCGCGAGGAAAAACCGCACGTTCATGTGGACCGTCGGCGCATAGGGATTGCGCGGATGCAGCACCAGCGACACGCCCGTCACCTCGAAGCCGCGGCCGGCGAGCTGCGGCCGGCTCGCCATGGCGGACGCAGGCAGCCGATCGCCTCCGACCTGCGAGAAATTGACCCCGCCGCGCTCCCATACGTTCCCGTCCTCGATGAGGCAGCTCGTGCCTCCACCGCCTTCGGGCCGCTCCCACGCGTCGCGGCGGAAGGCGCGACCATCGATCGCTTCCAGACGCTCGACGATCCGCGCCTGGAGACCGACGAAGTAGTCGCGGACCGGGCCGAGGTCCATCGCGCTCTACCGGCGCCGCGGCGCGAGCGCGCGATGACCGATGTCGCGCCGGTACTGCATCCCGGCGAAATGGATCGATTCGACGCCCGCGTAGGCGGTGCGCTGCGCCTGGCGCACGGTCTCGCCGAGCGCGGTGACGCAGAGCACGCGTCCGCCGGCGGTCACCGGCTTGCCGTCGACGAGCGCCGTGCCGGCATGAAACACCTTGCATTCCTCGCTCGGCGGCGGCAGTCCCGTGATGGGATCGCCCTTGCGCGGCGTATCGGGGTAGCCCTCCGCCGCGAGAACAACGCCGAGCGCAGCGCGCCGATCCCACTCCGTGTCGAGCCGGTCGAGCCTTCCCTGCGTGGCGCCTTCGAGCAGCTCGAGCAGATCCGACTTGAGCCGCATCACGATCGGCTGCGTCTCCGGGTCGCCCAGGCGGCAGTTGAACTCGAGCGCGCGCGGCGCCCCGTCGGCGTCGATCATCACCCCTGCGTAGAGAAACCCGGTGTACGGCGCGCCTTCCCCCGCCATGCCCTGCACCGCCGGCACGACGATCTCGCGCATGATGCGCGCGTGCACGGCCGGTGTCACGACCGGCGCTGGCGAATACGCACCCATGCCGCCGGTATTGGGGCCGCGATCGCCGTCGCCGAGGCGCTTGTGGTCCTGCGACGAGGCGAGCGGCAGCACGTCGCGGCCGTCGCAGAGCACGATGAAGCTTGCCTCCTCGCCGGCGAGGCACTCCTCGATCACGACCCGGGCACCGGCTTCGTTGTGGGCGATCGCGAGCCGGTTCTCCCGCAGCATGACGTCGATCGCGGCGTGCGCTTCGTCCAGGCTCCGGGCGACGACCACACCCTTGCCCGCGGCGAGCCCATCGGCCTTCACGACGATCGGCGCGCCCGCGCCGTCTACGTACGCGTGCGCCGCATCGGCCTCGCCGAACGCGGCATACGCCGCCGTCGGGATGGCGTGACGCAGCATGAATCCCTTGGCGAACTCCTTGGAGCTTTCGAGCCGCGCGGCCTTGCGCGTCGGTCCCACGATGGCGAGCCCCGCGTCGCGGAACGCATCGACCACGCCCGCGGCGAGAGGCGCTTCCGGACCGACGACGGTCAGCCCGACCTGCTCGCGCCGCGCGAAATCGACCAGCGCCTCGCTCTCCGAGAGCGGCACGTTGACGAGATCGGGCTCCAGCGCGGTGCCGCCGTTGCCCGGCGCGACGAACACCCGCACGGCGCGCGGCGACTGCGCGATCTTCCACGCGAGCGCGTGCTCGCGCCCGCCCGAGCCGATGACCAGCACGTTCACTTGAGGTCGATCTTGCCGAAGAAATACAGCACGCTGCCGTGGTTGACGCCGCCGTTCAGCTTCGGAATATATGCGGTGAGCACCTCGACCTGCCCCGACCGCAGGGTCGCGAGCGGCAGCACCGCGGGAAAGGGCCAGCCACCGGCAATGTCCGGTCGCTGGATGATGAGCGCGGTATAGCCCAATCCCGCCTGCAGCACGGAGCGCTCTCCCCAGTAGGTTCGCCACGCGTAGCCGAGATTGAACTGGGCGTTCCTATGCGAGTCCTGGAACACCAGGAAGAAGACGTCCTCGGTGTTGCCGGCCGGCGTTTCGCGCGTGCGCGACCACCCGCCGCCCCACGCGTTCTCGTTCTCCTCGGCCCGGCGCTCCGGCGTCCAGTCGTAGGGAAGGTGCCACTGATAGCCCGACACCAGCAGCGCGTTGCCGCCGTCCTTGTAGGTGTCCACCACGTGGCGGCACCCCGTTTCGAGCCAGGAGCCCCAGTCGGCGCATTCGAGCGCGTGCGCAGGACCCGGCAACACGATCAACATCGCGGCAGCGAGCAGGAGTCGCTTCAAGGAGGGCTCCTTCGAACGTTGTCAGTGGCGAAAATGGCGGATGCCGGTGAAGACCATCGCGATGCCGCGCTCGTCGGCCGCCGCGATCACCTCATTGTCGCGCACGCTGCCGCCGGGCTGAATGACCGCCACCGCGCCCTGTTCGGCGACCACGTCGAGCCCGTCGCGGAACGGGAAGAACGCGTCGGAGGCCACGACCGAGCCGGCGAGCGAGAGTCCCGCGTTGTGCGCCTTCATGGCCGCGACGCGGGTCGAATCCACGCGGCTCATCTGTCCCGCGCCGATGCCCAGCGTGCGTCCGCCACCGCAATAGACGATGGCGTTCGACTTGACGAACCGCGCCACGCGCCAGGCGAAGAGGAGATCGGCGAGCTCGTCCGGCGTCGGCGCCTTGCGCGTCACCGTCTTGAGCTCGGCTGCGGCGACGTCGCGCGTGTCAGCGCTCTGCACCAGCATGCCGCCGCCGACGCGCTTCACGTCCCAGGCGTCGCGCGGCGCGGGCGCGGCCGCGACCGCGAGCACGCGCACGCCGGCCTTGCGGGCGATGGCCGCCCGGGCATCGTCGCTGAACCCGGACGCGATCAGCACCTCGAGGAACTGGCCGGCGACCGCCTCCACCGCCGCCGCGTCGACGTCGCGGTTGAACGCGACGATGCCGCCGAAGGCCGAAGTGGGATCGGTCGCGAACGCGCGCCGATACGCCTCCAGGGGCGTGGGCCCCAGCGCGGCGCCGCACGGGTTGGCGTGCTTGACGATGACGCACGCCGTCTCGCCGAAGGTCCTGACGCATTCCCAGGCCGCATCGGCGTCGGCGATGTTGTTGTAGGAGAGCTCCTTGCCTTGGAGCTGCCGGAAGCTCGCGATGCCGCCGGCGATCGGCGGATCGTCGCGGTAGAACGCCGCCGGCTGATGCGGGTTCTCCCCGTAGCGCAGATCCTCGACCTTGACGCCCTGCCAGTTCCAGCGCGCGGGAAAGCCGTGCGCCACGCCGCGCTCGTCGCGCGCCGTGAGGTAGTTGCTGATCGCGCCGTCGTAGGCGGCGGTGTGGGAGAAGGCCTTCTGCGCGAGGCGGAAGCGGGTCGCTTCCAAGAGCGACTTGCCGCTCCGGCGAAGCTCTTCGAGCAGCGCCGGATAATCCGCCGGATCGACGACCACGCCGACGTGAGCGTAGTTCTTGGCCGCCGCCCGCACCATGGTGGGTCCGCCGATGTCGATGTTCTCGATCGCCTCTTCGAGGCTGCAGTCCGCCCGCGCCACCGTCTGGCGAAACGGATACAGGTTGACCACGACGAGATCGATCGGCGAGACGCCGTGCTCGGCGAGCGCAGCCCGGTGCGCGTCGATGTCGCGCCGCGCCAGGATGCCCGCGTGCACCTTGGGGTGCAGCGTCTTCACCCTGCCGTCGAGGATCTCGGGGAAGCCGGTGTAGGCGCCGATCTCGGTCGCCGCGAGCCCGGCTTGCGCGAGGGCGCGCGCCGTGCCGCCCGTCGACAGCAGCGCGATGCCCAGCGCCGAGAGGCCGCGCGCGAATTCGATCAGCCCGGTCTTGTCGGAGACCGACAGCAGGGCCAAGGCGATGGGCGCGCCGTTCAACGCGGTTCGCTAGCTAGCGGATACCGTACTTGGAAAGCTTGGTGCGCAGAGTATTGCGGTTCAACCCGAGCATATCCGCGGCGTGGGTCTGGTTGCCGCCGGCGCGATGCAGGATGGCGGCAAGCATCGAGCGCTCGACCGTGCCGATCACCATGTCGTAGATGCCGTGCGGCGCCTCCCCGTCCAGCTTGCGGAAGTACTCGTCGAGCGACTTCTCCACGCTCCGCCCGATTTCGTTGCTGCCGTTCAGACGCACAATCCTTTTCACGCTGCGAGGGCCTCCTCTACCCACGGAGCCGCGACGGGCGCGCCCGGCGCGAGTTCCGGCCGGTCGGCGAGTGCCGCGAGTCGATCGAAAAGCCGGTTCACCGCCGCGATCTGCGCCGCGGACGACTCCAGCCGGTTGACCTCGTGCCGGAACTCTGCGCCTCCGAAGAGACCGGTCGCGTACCATCCGAGATGCTTGCGGGCGATGCGTACGCCCGCGAATTCGCCATAGAACGCGTAGTGCTCCGCCAGATGATCGAGCACGATCCGCCGCATCTCCTCGGCGTCGGGCGCGGGCAGGCGCTCGCCGCGATCGAGATAATGACCGATCTCGCGGAAGATCCAGGGCCGGCCCTGTGCGGCGCGGCCGATCATCAAGCCGTCCGCGCCGGTGCGCTCGAGCACCTCGCGCGCCTTCTCCGGCGAATCGACGTCGCCATTGGCGATCACGGGCATCGCGACCGACTGCTTCACTTCGCGGATGGTGTCGTATTCCACCGCTCCCGTGAAGCCGCATTCCCGGGTTCGTCCGTGAATCGACAGCGCGGCCACGCCGGCGGCCTCGGCGATGCGCGCAATGCGCACCGCGTTGCGGTGCTCGCGGCTCCAGCCGGTGCGGATCTTGAGCGTCACGGGCACGTCGACCGCAGCGATCACCGCGGCCAGGATCGCGCCGACGAGCGGCTCGTTGGCAAGCAGCGCCGAGCCGGAGGCGAGGTTGCACACCTTCTTGGCGGGACAGCCCATGTTGATGTCGATCACCTGCGCGCCGTGCTCGACGTTGTAGCGCGCCGCGTCGGCCATCATCGCCGGTTCCGCGCCGACGATCTGGACGACGATCGGCTCGACCTCGCCCGCATGATCCATGCGGCGCTGCGACTTGGCCGTGTCACGCAGCTCCGGTCTGCAGCCGATCATCTCCGACACGGCCAGCCCCGCGCCGAGCCGCTTGCACAGCTGCCGGAAGGGCCTGTCCGTGACGCCCGCCATCGGCGCGACGACGAGAGGGTTGTCGATGCAATGCGGACCAATGCGCACGACGAAACGAACGAGGAAATGGACCAGAGCTTGCGACGGCGAGGGATGCGCATTATACCGGCTTTGTCGCGGCGTGTTTCATCCGCGTGAACGCACGCGCACGATTCGGACCCAGGATGCTGTCCTGCTTCGTGCCGCGCGAAGTCTTCGCGGGTCAGGAAACGAGCGTCCGCGTGCCGAACAGCATCGCGCGCGTGAAGGTGCGCTTCAGCGCGGGCAGGCAATCGAGCATAGTGAGCGCCAACCCGCGCGGCCATGAAACGATCGGCAGCGCGTTGCCGAACAATCCGAGCAACCCGTGCGTGAATGCGATGCCGGAAAGCCGATCGACCTGCCGACGCCGCGTATAGGCGGCCAGCGCGTCGCGAGAGCCGATCGTGTCGCGCGGCGTGTCAAGCAACTCCTGCGCCAGCTCGTAGGCATCGCGCAATCCGAGATTGAGACCCTGGCCCGCGATCGGATGCAGCGCCTGCGCCGCGTTGCCGAGTAGCACGCAGCGATCGCGAACGATGCGGGTCGCGTATTCGAGCCGCAGCGGAAAGCTGCGACGCTCGGCGATCCCGGCGAAGCCTCCGGGGATCGCGTCCCGCACCGCGCTCGCGCCGATGCGTTCGTCGAGCGCGGCCAGGAACTCGGTCGCGGGCCACGCGAGCAACGCCTCGGCCCGTTCCGGTGTTGTGGTCCACACCAGGCCGTAGCGATCGCCTTCGGGAAGCAGCGCGATCGGTCCCTCGGGCGTGAACCGCTCGAAGGCCACGCCGCGATGCGGCGCACGCAACCCGAGCTTGCCGATCACGGCGACCTGTCCGTAATCGTGATGCCGACGCGCACCTTCCGGAAGAAGCTCGCCGCCGCCGTCCGCCAGCGCGGCGAGTCGCGCCGAGAGCTCGATCGGCTCGCGGCCCTGGCGGGCCTCGATCGTCACGTAGGCCGGCGTCGCGGCGATGCGCGTGGCGGCGCAGTCGTAGCGCAGGCCCGCGCCGCGCCGCGCGAGCTCCGCGTCGAGCGCCGCCTGGAGCGCGCGATAGCCGACGATGTAGCCCAGCGCCGGAAGATCGTGCTCGGCGGCTTCCAGCCGTACCCGCCCGAAGCCACCGAACTGCGAGACGTCCACGGCTTGAATCGGCGTCACCGCGCCTGGCGCGGCGGCGACCGCGCCCCAGACGCCGAGCCGCTCGAACACGAGCCTCGATCCGTGCGAGAGCGCGAGCGAGCGATCGCCGCCCGCCGCCGCCCCGGCAGCGCGAGCGTCGAGGGCGACCACGTCGAGATCGGCATCGGCGAGCGCGAGCGAAAGCGTGGCCCCTACCGGTCCCGCACCGACGATCAGGACATCGCGCATCAACGAGGCGTCTCGACGGACCCGTTGGAGCGGATGCCGTGCCGCTTCGCCCGAGTCCTCATCGGGCGCATGCTCCCTCCACGTCGGCGACCGACTTCGGCGTGGCGCCGGTGAGGTTCTCGATCCCCCGCTCGGTGATCAGCACGTCGTCCTCGATGCGCACACCGATATCCCAGAACTCTTCCGGCACGTTGTCGGCCGGGCGGATGTAGCAGCCAGGCTCGACCGTGAGTACCATCCCCGGCTCGAGCGTGCGCGATTCGCCGCCGACGCGGTACAGCCCGACGTCGTGCACGTCGAGACCGAGCCAGTGGCCCGCCCGGTGCATGTAGAACTGCTTGTACGCGCCGGACTCGAGCACCGCATCGACGGGACCCGCGCAGAGCTTCAAATCGACGAGCCCCTGCGCCAGCACGCGCTCGGCCGTGCGGTGGTAGTCGTGAAACGGCTTGCCGGGGGCGAGTGTCTGGAGGCAGGCGAGCTGCGCGTTGAGCACCAGCTCGTAGACCGCCTTCTGCGCGCCGGCGAACCGGCCGCCCACAGGGAAGGTGCGCGTGATATCCGAAGCGTAGCCTTCGAACTCGCAGCCGGCGTCGATGAGCAGCAGATCGCTCGCCTGCATCTGGCGGTTGTTGTCGCGATAGTGCAGCACGCAGGCGTTCGGTCCCGAGGCGACGATCGACGGGTAGGCGACGGCCTGCGCACCCGAGCGCAGGAACTCGTGCGCGAGCTCCGCCTCGACCTGGTATTCGTACCAGCCGGGCCGCGTACGCGCCATGGCGCGGCGGTGCGCGGCGCTCGATATCTCCGCCGCCCGACGCATGAACGCGAGCTCGTCGGGATCCTTGACGAGGCGCATCGCCGCGATCAGCGCGCGCACGTCGATCACGGCCTCGGGCGCGGCCACGCCGGTGCGCACGCGGCCGCGCACCTCGTTGAGCGTGGCGGTCACCGACTGGTCCCAGTCCGCGTACAGGCCGAGCGGCGTGTACAGCGCGGGCCGGTCGCACGTCCATTCGGCCAGGCGCGCCGCAAGCTCGGAGATGGAGTGCGCCTCGTCGAAGCCGAAGATCTCGCGAGCCGCATCCGGGCCGTAGCGAAAGCCGTCCCAGATCTCGCGTTCGGGATTCTTGTCGCGGCAGAACAGAATCTGGCGCGAATCGCCGGCTTCCTCGCCCGCGACCAGCACGATTACCGCCTCCGGTTCGGGAAAGCCCGCGAGGTAGTAGAAATGGCTGTCGGGCCGGTAGGGATAGTGCGTATCGGCGTTGCGGATCGCCTGCGGCGCGGTGGGAATCGCGGCCAGTCCGCCGCCGCTGTGCGAGCGCATGTCGGCGATCAGGCGCGCGCGGCGCTCGCGATGGTGATGATGCGCGTGTTTCATCGCGGGATTCGAGGCGGGAGGAACGGGAAGGCGTCATTATAGGCTGTGACTAGGCTGTGACGTCCCGGCACGCCTAGAAGTGAGCCTGCGTCGCGTGGTAGCATGAGCCGTCACCCCCGTCGCACGCATGGCCGAGCCGGCGGTCGCCGAACCGACCGGTGGCGTCCCCGGCACTCGCGCGGCGGCGCAGAACGAACAGCGAGGAACTTCCCATGGACATGCAGCCCGACATCGACCCGCAGGAAACGCGGGAATGGCTGGATGCGCTCGACGGCGTGATCGATCACGAAGGTCCGGATCGCGCCCACTTCCTGATCGAGCAGCTGATCGACAAGTCGCGGCGGCGCGGCGCCTATCTGCCATTCTCGGCCAACACGGCGTACATCAACACGATCCCGGCCGACCGGCAGCCGAAGATGCCCGGCAACCCGACGATCGAAGAGAAGATCCGCAACTACGCGCGCTGGAACGCGATGGCGATGGTGGTGCGCGCGAACAAGCACACCAACGTCGGCGGCCACATCGCGAGCTACGCCTCGGCGGCCACGCTCTACGACGTCGGCTTCAATCACTTCTGGCACCCGGCTTCGGAGCAGCACGGCGGCGATCTGGTGCTGATCCAGGGGCATTCCTCGCCGGGGATCTACGCCCGCATGTACATGCTGGGCCGCTTCACGGAAGAGCAGATGGACAACTTCCGGCAGGAGGTCGACGGCAAGGGCATCTCGTCGTATCCGCACCCGTGGCTGATGCCGGACGTGTGGCAGTTCCCGACCGTATCGATGGGCCTAGGGCCGCTGATGGCGATCTACCAGGCGCGGTTCATGAAGTATCTGCAGGACCGCGGCCTCGCCCGGACCGAAGGCCGCAAGGTGTGGTGCTTCTGCGGCGACGGCGAGATGGACGAGCCGGAGTCGATGGGCGCGATCAGCATGGCCGGCCGCGAGATGCTCGACAACCTCATTTTCGTGGTCAACTGCAACCTGCAGCGCCTGGACGGCCCGGTGCGCGGCAACGGCAAGATCATCCAGGAACTCGAGAGCGATTTCCGCGGCGCCGGCTGGAACGTCGTCAAGGTGATCTGGGGCACGCGCTGGGACGCGCTCTTCGCCCGGGACAAGAAAGGGATCCTGGCGCGGCGGATGATGGAGTGCGTCGACGGCGAGTACCAGACCTTCAAGTCCAAGGACGGCGCCTACGTGCGGGAATACTTCTTCAACACGCCGGAGCTGAAGGAGCTGGTCGCCGACTGGACCGACGAGGACATCTGGCACTTGAATCGCGGCGGGCTCGACCCGTTCAAGGTCTACGCCGCCTATCACGCGGCCGTCAACCACCGAGGCGAGCCCACGGTAATCCTCGCCAAGACGATCAAGGGCTACGGCATGGGCGAGGCCGGCGAAGCGCAGAACATCACCCACCAGCAGAAGAAGATGTCGGTCGAGTCGATCCGGACGATGCGGGACCGGTTCGGCATCCCGGTGCCGGATGCGGCGCTCGAGAAGCTACCGTACGTCAACTTTCCGCCCGGATCGCCCGAAGCCGAATACATGAAAGCACGGCGGATGGAGCTGGGCGGCTTCCTGCCCACGCGGCGGCGCAAGGCCGAAGCGCTCACCGTGCCGGCGCTCTCCGCCTTCGAGCGTTTCCTCAAGAGCACCGACGAG
>Ga0335081_10002245_pt1 | contig 30387 bp, 38 predicted proteins | sample Lox_Sample_35_FD_206713 | JGI IMG/M metagenome (GOLD analysis project Ga0335081, IMG submission 206713) | Soil microbial communities from Loxahatchee National Wildlife Refuge, Florida, United States - Lox_Sample_3.5 | ecosystem: Environmental > Terrestrial > Soil > Wetlands | place: USA...
AAAGAAGGTTACCAGGTGCTCTCCGAGAGAGGGAAAAATCTGGGTGGGCCATATAAGACGCTCCAGGAAGCCAACAAGCGATTGAGGCAAGTCGAGTTCTTCAAGCACCACAAGACGAAAACGGTTCAGAAACAATGACAGTAGTGTGCGGTCCTGGGTTTGGGAGCTCAAATGCCGGAAATTGAAAAGAAGTTTCGGCTAAAGGCAATGCCAGCAAACTTGGTCAGCTCAGGCACTCACATTGCGCAAGGCTATGTGTTCACCGAAGGGGGAGAACTCCGGGTACGCAAGAAAGAAGACCATTTTTTCATCACTGTGAAAGGAGAAGGCATGCTGTCCCGCGAAGAGTGGGAGACGGCAATCCCTGCTTGGGTTTTTGAAACAATTTGGCCGAAAACCGAAGGGCGAAGAGTCGAAAAGATCCGATACTCGATTCCTGATAACGGTCTAACTCTGGAATTCGATGAATATTGTGGCAAATTGCAGGGTCTGGTCACGCTTGAAGTTGAGTTTCCGAACATCGAGGCAGCGTCGAGATTCTTTCCACCAGAATGGGTGGCAGTCGCCGCAGACGTAACAACCGATCCCGCATACAAGAACAAATCGTTGGCGGTGTTTGGACTTCCAAGTAAAGCGCCACAGGTCAGTGCTAATGGTCAATAATGAACTTCCTCAATGCAAACGCTGGAAATGGCGTACTTTTGGCCATCCTCGGACATGGCTTCGTTGGTGTCTCATTGCTTTGGGACAAGGTGCTCCTGGGACGGCGTGCGACTCCGAATCTAGTCTCGTATATTTTCTGGTTAGGAGCGATCAGCATTTTCGGACTCGCGCTGCTGCCATTTGGGTTCCGAATGCCGAAACCAAGCGTTGCAGTGATGGCATTCGGCGCCGGAGTGCTCGAGCTAATTGCCGACTACTTCTATTATGCGGCACTAAAAGCGGGCGAAGCATCGGAAGAGCTTGCAGTCATGGGTGGCTTTACTCCGGTAGCTACGGCTTTAATTTCGGTGCCGCTCCTCAAACAGCCCCTGAGCGGACATCCTCTGGGGTTCATTCTATTAACACTCGGCGGTTTCATCATGTTCTTCGCCGACAAGACCCCGAAGAAGAAGATGCTGCCTCTGGTGCTGAGCGCATCGACCGCCTTTGCCATGACGGACGTGCTTCAGAAGATCGCATTCAACAACTCGAATTTCGTTACCGTATACGTGTTCTTTACGATGGGTACGTTTACCGCATCGCTTGCGATGCTGGTTCCCCCATCGTGGCGCGAACAGATCTTCGAGCGATCTAAGACGGCGCCGCCGAAGAGAAAGCTATGGTACATGGTGAACCGGTTCCTGGCGGGAATAGCCTCATTCCTGCTCGTCTATGCAATCAGCCGGACGAGCCCGGCCCTAGTCGAGGCGATCTCAGGAGTGCGTTACGCCGTCATCTTTACTGGTGCGCTGGCGATCTCTCTTATCAGACCGGATTTGCTTAAAGAAACGTTCAGCGGCTGGATGCTGGCGGCGAAGGTAACAGCCACCGGGCTCGTAATTGCGGGCCTAGCAGTCATCGGACTTGGGAGTAGTCACAGCGGAGCGATGCCGAATTAACTGTTGGTCGAATACAAGCCAACTGGGTGCGCGTCCTGATTTGGAACTAACACGTTGGAGATCGTCCTTCTTAGGCTAAAGTTTCACGCCGGCAAACAAGACCGTAAGGTTGGCCCGTAACCTTGATCACTGACAAGGCCGTAAACGGATGACATCCTCAGGCTCAGAGGCGTACGAACCATGGCCCGCGGCAAGACACACGAAATCCCAAGCTCAACATCCGGGCTAGGATACTGGGCACAATGCGTACTTGTCGAAAGCGGCAAGATCGGCAGCGACTTCGATGCCGACGCCGTACACGACCTGCGCGTAGCGCTTCGTCGCTGCCGCTCGATGGCCGCCGATTTTGTCCTGATCGATCCTCATCCGGCATGGAAGCACCTAAAGAAACTCGGGAGGACCCTTTTCGCGTGCTTGGGGCATCTTCGGGATGTGCAAGTCATGATCGAATGGATTAATCGCTTAGGTCAACCAGATGATCCTGTCCGCAAGAGCCTACTCGATTCATTGACGACAAAGGAACAGCAACTTAAGAAAGAGGCGCAAGATGCGCTTCGCGGATTTGACCGCAAACAGTGGAAAATGTTGGCGGAAAAGCTGGCAAAGCATAGCGAAGAAGTGCCGCCCGACGGAGTGGTCTTTCAAGAGCTCGCGGTCGAATGCTGGGAAACTGCATACCGCCTACACTGTCGAGCGCTGCAAAACCCATCTCCGATGGCTTTCCATCAGTTAAGGATTGGACTTAAGAAGTTTCGCTACACGGTGGAAAATTTCCTTCCGCAGCGCAATAAGCGGTGGGGCGAGGGCCTTACAAGGTTGCTGGACCTGTTAGGTGAAGTGCATGACCTGGGTGTGCTCTGGGCGACTTTAAGGGGAAGCCGTGACTTTGGCCGTGAACAGCGCTTGCAGTGGCAGACGAAAGTCAAAGAAGAACGCCAACACCGGCTGGCAGAATATCGTCGCAGGATGACGGGGCCACACAGCTTGTTTTCAGTATGGCGTGCGGGGTTACCTAAGACTGCCGCGCTGGAGAAGGCAATCCTGGCTAGGCTTCGCACTTGGGCATCGTTCATTGATCCCGACCCGAAACACTCGGGCTTAGTCACTCAACTTGCCTTGCAGCTCTACGATGGACTCGTTCGAGACAAGGTTCTTCACACTGGCAAGAACCCTCGCCGCATTCTCGAGGCCGCCGCGTTGCTACACGATGTTGGACGCGCGCGAGGGGAAAAGGGGCATCAGAAGGAGTCTTATCGGCTGATCCGAAACATTGTGCCGCCACTCGGTTGGACTGCTCAAGACTTGCGAGCAGTAGCCGTAGTCGCACGCTACCATTGCGGCGCTTTGCCTCATACCGGTCACAAATGTCTGAGTCAGCTGCCCGCCTCCAAGAGGTTTGGAACCGTCCATTTGGCAGGCGTTCTACGACTCGCGAATGCGTTTGATTTATCGCATGATGAAAAAGTCCGAAGGCTCCACGTCGGAAAGCATGATGGATCGCTGAGCGTCCGAGGTGAGGGGTACAACGAGGTAGGTCCGACCGCCGAACGTCTTGCTGCTGCCCGGTATCTTTTGGAGATCAACTGTCACAGGCCAATTCTTATTCGATCATGCACGATGTGCCACAAATCAAGCCGAACGGCCAATGGCGTGGTCCCGAGACGATCGTTAGACGTTGAAACAATCAGCCACGAACCGTGAGCACTGGACATGGGGCCTGACCTACAACTTTGTAGGTGACACCCTCAGGAAGGTGCGCAGCGGAAGCGGAGGCCGCGGCGATACCCAAAACGATCAGATCGGCATTGTTCTCGATGCCGACGCCCACGATTCTCCTCTCCACTGGTCCGAAGTCGACATACAGGACTGGCTCTTGGGCGAACCGTCCATTTGCTGGAAGTAAGTGTCTCAGTCGCTCTTCACCGCTTGCCCGTAAGCACGAAATATCGTTTTGCGATTGAATCGTGTCTTCAGGCACCACATAAAGCATTATGAGACGCGCCCGGTATGTTCGTGCCAAAGAGAACGCGTATGGGCGGGCACGAAGAGAATTTTCTGAAAAACTGGTTGGATAGAGAATTGTGCGAACCGGAAGACCTGATCTCTCATCCGCACGTGGTGGCACGATCAGGACCGGACAAGAGGCCTGGCGGAATACCTCTTCGGCTATGGAACCTTCTAGCAGGCGTTCAAGGCCCTGATGGCCGCGCGTACCAAGTACGAGCAGACTGGCGTTGCGCTCCGTAGTTACGTTCAGCAGTTCGGGAGAGACTTGACCTTCCCTTATTACGACTTCGTTCTTCACCCCTTGAAGAAATTCGAGATGCAGCTGGTTGGATATCGCATCCTTAACGTATGCTCTAGTCTGCTTCAACGCCTCTGCCATCAAATCGGCGGGAACGGATTTGTAAACATCCGTCGGAATAACATGCACTACATGAAGCGTGGATCGATGCCGACGCGCAATAGCGGCGGCGTGCCTGAGGACGCTCACGGAGTGATCAGAGAAGTCCGTTGCAGCGATGATATCGCGCAATCTGACTCGCGTATTGGTTGCTCGTTTCTCCAACGATCAAAATCTCCCTTACCGGGTCCATTCAACCGATCCGCTGCCGCGTTAGGCAGAAGCCTCACGAATCGTGAGGACGGGGCATGACGCACGAGTGACAACCTCGTATGCGGTATCTGGACGTGGTAGGTGCGAAGCGATAACCGGATCCAGGGGGCGTGTAGATGCAACTATCACGTCAACCGCCGATTTCGCTGCAAAATCGAGGATTGCTGCTGATGCCGGTCCAAAACCTCGTTCCAAATGAATTCGCTTCCATAGATCTGAGCCGAATCGGGCATGGTCCTCCAGCCAGCGTGCCGCCGGTTGGGTGATCTGGCCTGCTTGATTCGGGGCAAGCCGCATATCTTCCGATACGTTCATCACTGTCAAATTCGCGCCATATTGCTCGGCCAAGGACACCGCATAGTCCGCGGCGCGGCTTGAATCCGGGGCGAACTGAACCAGGTACAGAATGTGCCGCAACTCTGGTTTGGTGGAAGGCGATGCCCCTTGAGGGCCGATTGTGAGCACCGGACACGGAGACATCCTGAAAACTTCTTCTGCGATCGAACCCAGTAAGAGTTTCTGGCGAGCAGTGCATCCACGTGTACCCAGAACAACCAGGTCGATACCGATTTCCCGATTCATATCCAGCAGCACTTGCGCCACTTTCCCGTCGCGAACGATTGGCCGAAAGCGCTCTCCTTGCAATCCATTGGAAATGAATAGTTGCTCAATTTGCTGCCGCGCCTGCTCATGGGCCTGGTCGATCGCCTTTGAACTGGATCCTCGACTGAAGGGGCCGAAGGGTTCCGGATCAATGACGTGCGCGACATAGAGGTTTGACTGGTAACGATCGGCAATCGTCAATGCATAAGGAAATGCCCTGGTGGAAGCGGGAGAAAAATCAGTGGCAAACAAAATGTTATTGAAAGCAATCGAGCTTTGTTCTGGCGGCATTGTCACACACCTGCTGGCAGGGCAGCAGCACGTGCAACTCCAAAGTTGTGCACGCCGCTTCAACGCATTTAGCAGCGGATCAACGCCAAGACCGTGCTCTCCGCGGCCAGCTTACGTCGAAGGTTTCACGAAACCTCGCAAATTCGCGAAATAGTTCCGTCATTCGAATGCATACCCCTAGCATTTCAGGAGGTTAGCTATGGCTTTTGCCTTGCATTAGAGAAGCTGATCGGCATCGCACTCGTGCGTCTGCCTGCAGTCGTAATTTCAGGAAGAAAGGCAGCCTGCAATGTCGGGCGAGATAGACATCGTGAGCGGCGGCAGTGACACCGAAAAGAGCTTCGCCATTCAAGGCCGCATCACGGTCGCGAACTCGGACCAGATCCGGACGGCGCTGGCCAACGCGCTACGCGCCAAGCCTACGAGAGTAGGCGTAGATCTATCCGGCGTCACCTACATGGACAGCTCCGGGTTCGCCACCCTGATAGAGGCGGTGCGGATGGCCCGCGGCCAGGGCACACGATTAGTCCTAAGCGGCATACGCGATCAGCCTCGTTACTTCTTTGAGATCACGCACCTCGATCAGCTGTTCGATATCGCGGGACAGGGGGCGAGCAAATGAAACTGCTGGAAACCATTGGAACCCGTGTGATTCAAGGCCTAGCCTATGTCGGCGGACTCACCATCCAGTTCGGCTCCGAGGTGAAGTCTACCCCTCGCGTGCTGCCGGTCCTCGGCAAGCGCGGACGCTGGTTAACTGCGCTGCGTCAGATGGCGGAAATCGGAGTAGATGCACTGCCAATTGTTGCCATTTTGTCAGTGTGCGCGGGTTTCATTCTGGCAATGCAAACCGGAGCTGTACTGCGAAGATACGGAGCATTGCAGTACGTGATGGACGTGGTTGGGGTTGGATTCACACGTGAACTAGGCCCAATTTTGACAGCCCTCATCGTGTGCGGCCGCTCGGGGTCAGCATTTTCCGCTGAAATCGGAACCATGGTCGTGACCAGCGAGATCGATGCGATGCGGACCATGGCGCTGGACCCAATCGAGTTCGTGCTCACGCCGAAATACATAGCCGCAATGATTACGATTCCCTGCCTGAGCATCATCAGCAACGCTTTCGGCATTCTGGCCGGCGGCGTCTTCATGCACATCAGCACCAGGATCACGTTTCCGATGTACTTGCGGTACATCTACAACACGATTGAGTTGCGCGACATGCTCACCGGACTACTGAAGAGCTTCATCTTCGCCGCCATTATCGTGAATGTAGGGTGCATGGAGGGTCTGCGAGTTCGAGGGGGGCCGGATGCGGTGGGACGTTCAGCAACTTCGGCTGTGGTCAGGTCCACATATCTCGTGATCTTGGCGGACGCATTTTTCACTGCGATTTTCTACCTGCTCCGTATGTCTCATACGTAAGGATCAGCTCATGGCAGACCCAATCATCTCAGTCGACGGTTTGACGGTCGAATATCAGGGCAAGCGCGTCCTGAATGAGGTCAGCCTGGACATCGAACCTGGTGAGGTCATGGTCCTCGTGGGCGGCAGCGGCGCCGGGAAGACCACGATGCTGCGGCAGATTATTGGCCTGGAGCGGCCCACCTCCGGAACGGTCCGGGTGGGCGGAGTCGATATTAACGCTTGCTCGAAGGAACAACTGATGGCAGTTCGGCGCACGATGGGCGTGGCCTTCCAGGAATGTGCACTGTTCAATTCGTTATCCATCGAAGAGAACATTGGGCTTCCACTTCACGAACTAACAAATCTTGCGGACCCGGTAATCGAGATCATGACCTACATGAAACTTGCGGCAGTAGGTCTGGGCGCAACCGGCAAGCTAATGCCCCGTGAATTGTCAGGGGGCATGAAAAAACGTGCCGCCGTGGCCCGCGCCACCGCACTCGATCCCGAGATCCTGGTATTTGATGAGCCATCCGCAGGCCTGGATCCGATCGTTGCGGCCGGGTTGGACGAACTGATCCTGTTCATGAAACGCGCTTTTCAGATGACCATATTGGTCGTATCCCATGAATTGGCGAGTGCTTTCCGCATAGCCGATCGTATCGCCATGCTGGACCGGGGCTCACTGATCGCCGTGGACAGCAAAGATGGGTTTCGGGCAAACAGGAATCCCCGCGTCCGGCAGTTTCTCGATCGCGTAGCCGATCCCATTACGGAGAGTCCCAGTGTTCAGGAACACATTCGTGAGCTGGCAGGACTGGCGGGAGCAACAATATGAAAACTGAAGCCAAGGTCGGCTTGTTCGTCATCATATGCGCCGCAATACTACTCATTAGCGTCTATCGTGTCACCACGGCGCAGATCAGCGGTGCACGCGTTTCTTACAAGACATACCTGCGCTACGCGGGCGGACTGGAGCCAGGTGCGGACGTGCTCTTTGGCGGGATCAGGATAGGCGCGGTGACCGTTGTACGACCCGATGCGCAAGACCCCACCCGGATTGAGATTCTGATGGATGTGAAGCAGGATACGCCGATGAACACCAAATGCGTGGCTCGGCTTGGGTCGGTGACGCTGGTCACGAACCCGGTCATGTCCATCAGTACCGGAACCAACGAAGCACCCCGCTTGCCGCCAGGCAGCGTGATCCCATCGGAAGAAACCATAAGCATGGACGATACTGAGCGCAAGGTTGTGGCTCTGGCAGATTCTGCGCACTCCCTGATGGATGCAATGCACACGGACGTGACCGATGCGCAACGGCTGATTGCGAACCTGAATGACATTACGGATAAGCCGAATCAGCAACGGGTCGCCAACATTTTGGCCAACACCGATGCAACGGTTGCTCGCACATCACCGAAGATCGACCAGATCAGCGAACAACTTTTGAAACTGACGAACGATGCCAACCGCGTCATGGCGAAGCTGGGTCCGGCCGTGGACAACCTCAATGCGACGGTATCGAACGCCAACGCAACTATTACCGCGCTGCGCGAGCCAAGCCAGGCCGATCTTGCTGAGGTGAGAAAGACATTGCTCGAACTGCAGGCCCAAATGCGTGCAAAAGATCAGGACCTCACTTACACGCTCGAGAACGTTCGCATCATTACGGACAATCTCAATGAGCTGACCGAGTCTGTGAAGGAGCGGCCATGGAGTCTGGTTCGAATCAGACAACCGAAGGACAGAAAGGTTCCACCGATCGCCGCGGCGCGATAATGAGATCTCTCATGCGACTGAGCATCGTCTGCGTCGCGACGCTATTTGTCGCCGGGTGCGGACACGAAGTTAAGCGTCCACACTACTACGCACTGGATATTCCGCCGGCGCCGGACCACACCGCAGGCCACCCACGATTCACCGGCACCGTGGCAGTTTCTCGCTTCGAGACTCCGTCCTACCTACGGCAGGGGAGGATTGTATATCGGGAGAGTCCCGAGGAGGTTGGTTTTTACGAATACCACCGCTGGGCGGCAGATCCCGCGGAGACAACTACGACAGCAATAATCGAGGCCCTCCTTTCCTCGCGGTTGTTCTCAGTCGTAAAACGATATGACGGTCATAACCAGCAAGACTATCTCATGGTTGGACAGCTCGAACGACTTGAAGAGATCGACTACGGCGGGCCTGTTCGAGTGGAAGCGAAAATATCGGCTGAGCTGGTTAATCTGCGAACCGGCAGCACCGAGTGGACAGGGGATGCGTCGGAGATGTTGAACATCGAGAACCGTAGTGTCGATTCAGTGGTCACGGCCATGAACCGTACTGTTCAAAAGAGCATTAATCAGCTGGTGGCCAGCTTGGATCAGAGATTAGCTGCCAAGTAGCACGACAACGCTCGCGAATCTTTACCCTGGGTGGCCAATTTCAAAGGCAGATAGATGACATCTCACGGCGATTCAGAGCCAAATTAGTGGGATAAGACCCAGCGCGGCGAGAACCTGCTAACAAACACAGGCTCTGCACGCCGGTCTTCTTGTCCCCGAAGCAGTAAGCATAAATCCCTTTGACAAGGTTGTTGCTGGACGCTGCAATGACAATCGCCTCGGCAGCGACTTTAAGCGGGATCACAGTACCCGTTGCCTGCATTGTCGCCATGACGAATGGATCTACGTCGGTTATTCCCATGATCGCGGCGAGCGCATTGAGACCAGCTTTGCCTAAGTGCGCAATCGCCAATTGTGTGGCTATCAGCATAGTCACGAACACGAGAGCAAAAACAAATGCGGTTGTGAGTGCAAGCGGATTGGTCGGCTCGAAAGTAGCTGGGGCGCTCGCGGTCGCGATGTCCGGCTCGCGGGACCACAACCAGCCTACGAGGAGGGCGAGTGCGCCCAGAACCAGAAATGCGGGCAGCAAAGTCACTGCCAATGGCTGATTAAACAGCGCTACCAACACCATCAAACGCAAATACATCGCGCCCGACGCGATCAGGATGGCTGCAGCAAAAAGATGTGGACGTTGGGCGTCCTTTGCTCGTCGGGAGAGTGCGACCGTAGTTACCGTGGATGAGTATGCCCCGCCAAGAAATCCGGCAAGAAGCACTCCGCCACGTCCTTTTGTCAGTTTCTGTGCGACATAGCTGGCGTAGGAAATCGTGCTCACCGCAGCTACGACCAGCCAGGTCTTGAAAGGGCTGATGTGAAAGCGCCCCAGTTCCTCTCGGGGCACAATGGGCAGGATCACCGCTGTAAGCAAAAGAAACTTGGCGAAAGTGAGAATTTCGTCAGAAGGAATCCGGGCGGGCAGCTTCTCCAAGGCCTCCTTCAACTCGAGCAGCAACAGACTGGCAACGGTCAGGGCGGTTGCAATCCAAAGATGCCCGTAGCAGGCGAGCGCACCAACCAGAAAGGTTGCCAGGCCAGATATTTCTGAAGTGACGCCGGCGGGGTCCCCAGATACAGACAGCTTGCGCCAATACGACAATAGGAGGAAGCAAGCGATCACCAGGAACCCAAGCATCAACCCCATGACCTGGGTGCCACAGATTAGGGCGATTGAATAGCCGACCAGCCCGATCAGCGGGAAGGTTCGCACACCCCCAAATGCATAGTGTTCACCCGCCGCTTTGTGTTCTTCGCGCTCAAGTCCGATGAGGAAGGAGAGAAAGAGGGCGACGAGAATGTTTACAACTTCCGGCGGCAGCCATTGATTTGCGCCCATGGCCCCTGAATCCTGTTCAATCGCGGCTTCCTTTGAAGCTCGAAGCTTCGAATAAACGTCCCGTAGCAGCGCCGAAGACGATTCCACCTACATGCGCCAGGTATGCCACACCACCACTTTTACTGACGTCGGCAGTGCTAGCCACGGCACCTAAACTGAACAATTGAGTGAGAAACCAAACTCCAATCAGCAGGGCTGCTGGAATGAAGGTAATGCGTACCCACCAGAAGAAGAACAGAACGGACTTAATCATGTCACCTGGATAAGTGACCAGGAATGCTCCCATGACCGCGGCGATAGCGCCGCTGGCACCCAGGCTTGGCACCGTGGAATGGGGCGTGGCCGCGATCTGACACAGTGCAGCCACTACTCCACCTGCCAGGTAGAAGATCAAGTAACGCACGGGATTCATCGCATCTTCGATCTCCGGTGCGAATGCCCACAGGAAAATCATATTCCCAATGATGTGCGACCAGCTGCCGTGCATGAACATGGAGGTGAAGATGTTGATCCAGTGATGCCCAGCGGTGATGTCCGCAGGAATGGCCGCCCAACGCATCACGAACGGCTCACCGCCTATCAATTCAAGAATGAAGACCAACACATTGACAGCAATGATGGAAGCCGTAACAACGGGATAGCGATTTGGTTGTCGAGATGCATCCGACAGCGGAATCAATCCACCCATAGCTCATCCTCCCTTCACGGCTCCAAGTCATCGCCACTTCAACGTGCGTGCTTAGAGCACCGAGCGATAGACTCCTGCAACTTAGTACCCATATTCTCGGGATTCGCGTTCAGGCCGTATTAGTGGCACTTCGAATGCAACCACGATGGCTCGGTGAAAGCGCCAATGCAGAACGTCAGAACTCGCACACGCGGTTCGGTACAGAGACATCAGGCTAAGATATGGAAAGGGCTGGAGTTTGCGCTGCTCCTACCTGCCCTTTTCATATTGTCAACAGCAACCCTGCGGAGTAGCTCGCCTGGCCTCAACCCAGACGAGGTGAACGCGCTGCTGCAAAGATCCATGGAGAGGATGGACATATATTGGAACACCGTACCAGATTACGACTACCTCGAAACTGACCAACAACCCAACGGTGCTACAAAAACCTACCAGGAACTCATGATCCTTGGCTCTCGATATGAACGTCTGGTGGCGATCGATGGCAACCCGCTACCCCCGGAGCAGGAAGGACAACAACAACGCAAATTGGAAGCAACCATTCGGCGGCGGCGGAACGAATCGCAAGAAGATAAGGAGCAGCGTCTGGCCAAGGAAGAGGAAATTCGAAAGCGGGATCACGCTCTGATCGAGCAAATACCGAAGGGATTTGATTTTCAGTACGTAGCCGAGGAACAACTCGCCGGTCACGAATGTTACGTGCTCCAAGCCACGCCAAAGGCTGGCTACCGGCCGCCCAATCGCGAAACGGAGGTATTAAAAGGTGCGCAGGGCCGGATCTGGGTAGATAAAGAGACCTACAACTGGGTAAAAGCCGGAGCTGAAGTTATTCATCCGGTCTCGATTGTGGCCTATCTTTCCCGAGTAGAGCCCGGAACGCGTTTTGAATTGGACATGACGCCTATGCCGGATGGGGTTTGGATGCCGAGCCATTTTACGATGAAGGCTCGCGCGAAGGTCTTGTTCTTGTTCCCCCACGAATCGTCCGATGACGAAAGTTATTACGGATATCACAAAGCCGCTCAGTATTAGAGAATCCGATCAGTTTCAGTCATCGTCGTTCTGACGGAATATCGCCAAAGTCGAGCCTCTATATCGTTATGGCCAGGCTTGAATCGGAGTTTTAGCACCAGATGACGTCTTTCTGACTTGTCGGAATACGAGCAAGTCGCTTCCTTTCGCACGTCCGATTCCTTACCGTAGGACAACCTGTCTTTCCGATATCAATGCTGGACTAGACGGTTCCTGGCAATCGACCTGCTCTTGCTGGAAATATGGCCACGATTGCTGAGGAACAACAGAATAGCGCTTTGCTCGGCGGCAAGGTTTCCTTTAAAAACGTCCTGTTCGTGACCGATTTTTCCCCATCATCTGAGTTGGCGTTGCCCTATGCCATTGCGATGGCAGGAACGTATGACGGGAAGGTGTATCTGGCGCATATCGTTGCTCCGGAGATGTGGGAGTTTGTTCCGCCAGAGTGTGTGGCTGGAGTAGTCAGGAGTATCAGTGACTATGCCCGAAGGCGGATGGACAAATTGGTCTCAACCGCGGACTTCGGCGCTGTTCCACATGAAGTCTTGCTTCAAGAGGGCGATATCTGGGACACGTTACACGCGATGGTTGATCAGCACGCAATTGATATGATCGCAGGCGGTGTCGGGGGCCATCACGGACTGCAAGAGGTTCTGATGGGCTCGGTAGCCAACAAGATTATTCGATTGGCGCACCGGCCCGTCTTAAGCGTGGGAGCGCGAAGCCGAGAGATACAGCCAGGGCATTGGCCACAAAACGTTCTTCTCGCCAACGATTTTTCCTTGAACTGTGCCCAGGCAATCGCCTGTGCTGATTCGCTGGCCAGGAAGTCCAATGGCAGGCTTATTTCACTTTACGTGGCCGCCAGTGCACCTGAAGACCCGCAGACAACGACCAGGCTTGAACAGTTTTTTTGTCAAAGAATGCGAGAGCACCTCATGCCAGCAACAAGTCAATTACTGCTCCAAGTCGAATTCGGGCAGCCCGCGGAATCCATCCTTAAGCTCGCCTCAAACTCTAACGCCGACCTGATCGTAATGGGTGCGCGCGGAGCTGGCTCAATAGCTCGGGGCAGTGCGCACTTTGGTACAACCGCGCTTGAGGTAGTGTCGCAAGCGTGCTGTCCCGTTCTGACTGTGCGATGATCGAATCAATATCTAGAAGTGCTAAAAGTTGACGGCTTCCTGCAGGAAGCCGTCACATGCTCTGGGACATCCTGCATTATGCTGCGATCACTAGGTCGTCTTCGACGGTTCTCACTCCGGGAGCCGACCACGCCGCACGCTCGGCCTCATCACGCTCTGCCCAGGAAGACACCGTCCCGTTCAGGATCACTTTGTCATCCACGACTTTGACTTTGATGTGGTCCGCATCGACTTCGGCCGCCCGTTGCAGTGCGCTGTCGATCTTGGTTTTGACTTCGGAGGGCATTACGGCCGGCATCTTGATAGTGATCAGGTTGGTCACGCCCCTGACGCCGGTCAGATTGGATACTGCATTGCCGGCGGCATTTTGCTGGTACCAGTAGTCCACCTGGCCTTCAAGTGTGATCCAGCCATTGTCCACCTTCACCTTGACGCGGTCATTGGGAACCCAGACATCCCACTGCAACGCATTCAAGGCTGCCCTGGCGATGTCTTGGTCATCGCGAATGTGGTAGGCCGGCAAGTCGACTTTCAGTTCATCGGTTACCGCTTTCACGCCCCACACTCTCTCAGCAGCGTGCACGGCGGCGTACTTTTCCGCGTAGCTCTTCACATTCCCCGTAAGGCTTACGATGCCTTCCTTCGCCGTTACGCCAATATCGGAGGCATCAACGCTCGGTTCGTATTTCAGTTCTGAGAGAACATCCTGCTGTAGTTCGGTATTGGTCTTGCTCATATTCTGCTCCTTTCGAGTCGCTTATTTAGTTGTGGCACTTTTAGTCCTGCGGAGGCAGCGATCGAGTTTTTTTGCCACCCGTTAGACGACCAGGTGTACCCCGGTGTTTACGCCGCCTTTGTTTCCACGGGCACCTTCTTGCCGATCTCCTTCTTCGGTAAGGTGATCTCAAGTTCGCCCTTGCTGAGAGTTGCCTTTACCTTGTCGGGATCGACTTCAGCCGGAAGATCAATGCTGCGAAACACTTCGTTTGAACGTTCGGAATAAAAGGTTTCGCCCTTCTTCTTGTCCTCCGACTTCTCCTCGCGTTTGCCAGTGATGAATACACGCCTTGGCTCAACTCTGATTTCTACGTCTTTCTCGGTGAAGCCCGGCATACCGGCAGTGATCGTGAATTCCTTGTCGTTATCGCTCAGTTCGATCGGCGTTTTGCCAAGCACTTCGGACTCGGCAAGGAACCAGTCTGCGAGATCGTGCCCGTCGGTAAATCCGCTCGCCGCAAAAAAGTCGTAAGCGCGGCGGGCAATTCTGTTCTGCACGTCGGCGATGTTCTGCAGGAAAGTCTGGGCAGGCCTGGTAACAATCGTCATTTCGGTGTGTTTCATGAGTTTTTCTCCTTTCGGATGTGTTGAAGATTAGTTTGCGGTGGTTCAGCATCGGATCGAAGTTGAAGGTCTCTCAGGCTGAAACAGAGCACCCCAGCAGCCAACAAGAATGAATCCGATCATTCAGACAAATGAAGACATAGGAAGAACTTAATTGCTTGGGATGAGACATAAGCGGGGCCGTTAGACGATATCCCGTCAGAGTGACGACTCAGTTCGCGAACAAACCTATCCCACTACCCAGCAATATCCGTAACGGAGAACGCATCGTCTGTGGGCAGTCGTTTTTGGCCGTGCAAATGCTAATGGCGAAGGGGCAGGATTGTTCGGCAGACATCCGCTCTGGCGCATCAGATGGGCATAGCCTTAACAGCCCTTGCCGACCAAGGGAGAAAGAAGGTGGTATGGAAAAGATAATCTTTATCAGCTTCAATAACGAGCAGCAGGCGCATGAGGGCGTTCGGGCGCTTCACGAATTGCGCACGGTCACTTTGTATGCGGGCGCGCTCATCGCCAAAGATCCTGACGGGAAGATCGTTATTAAATCCTCTCTCGTCAAACGTCCGGGCGCCACTTTGGGCGGGCTACTGATGGACAGTCTCATGGGTCTGCTTGGGCCCGCAGCGATAGCTATTGATACCGGCAGCGGGGCGCTTCTCGGTGCCGCTATCGATGCTGCTAAGAGAGGAATTACCACGGCATTCGTTCAAGCTATTGAGAATGAGCTCGCGTCAGGGAAGATCGGGATCATAGCTGAAATCGATGAGGAATGGGTGACCCCGATCGACATCAGAATGGAGCCTCTAGGCGCGACTGTCTTCCGGCAGACCCGAACGCAGATCGAAGATGCGTTTTTCGAAAAGGAAATTGAGGCCCAGCGGGCCGAGTTAGCGATCCTCGAGAGCGAAAAAGCTGCCAACGCGAAGATTAAGGCAGAGCAGAACGCAGCAGAAAGAGATGCCAAACTCCAAACGAAAATCGAAACCACCAGACGTCAGATCCGGGAAAAGGAGAACCAGTTGGCTGAGCGGGTTCAATCCCTGAGGGAGGAAGGCGAGGAAAGAATCGCCTTACTGCAGGATCAAAAGATCACTGCCGACGAGGAGTCGAAGATCCAACTCGATCAGCGCCTGAAGGACATTCGTGCTGAATACCAGTTGCGCGCGAAGAAACTTCATGAAGCCCTAGAAAGGTCCAGGAGAGCGCCCGCGGCCTAGTCTCGCGGACGGCTTATTAATTGCGAAGGAGGAAATTATGAACGCAACATCGCCCGGAACTATTGCGAGAACCACGGTGAGCTGGTCTGTGTTTCTCAGTATCCTGATGATTTTGGCAGGTATTGTGGCCCTAAGCGCTCCCGCGGCAGCGGGCATCAGCGTGACGGTGTTTGTTGGCTGGCTACTGATTTTCAGCGGCATAGCGCACCTCGCATTTGGCTGGGATATGCGCACTTCAGGTGGAGTTGTTTGGGAGGTGCTTCTGGGCATTCTCTACATTATCGTGGGCGCTTACCTGCTGTCTCACGTCGAGGCGGCCGTCGCAGCCCTTACGGTTTTCCTCGGGATTTATCTATTTATCGAGGCCATCCTGGAATTTGCACTGTCGTACCGCTTGCGCCCTCTGCCCGGTTCGGGTTGGCTGGCATTTGATGGCACCGTGACGATGATCTTGGCGATCCTGATTTGGAAGACATGGTCGACGCCATCGGCCATCGGTGTCTTAGTGGGAATCAGCATGCTTTTCAGCGGAGTCTCTCGACTACAGCTGTCGCTGGCCGTGCGCCGTCTGGCTGAAAAGCTGCCCTAAACTAACTACCTATAAGGTCGCTTGCCTCCGTCGCAAGAACAGCGGAAGCTTCGGCCCCTTATCAACGGCGTAGGAGGGTTTCACGCAGCAGGCGCAGTCCTTTCCGAGCGAAGCTCTTCAGTTCTGGCACTTTTCTGGATGACTTCAACCGGCATACGGCTTAGTTTCTCGTAGAGTTTGCCGCGACGACGCAATGGCCACCAGTCGTAAAGATAGATCTGCATCGGACGCCACATCGCAACCCAACCCGCGATGGTCAAACTTTCGCGCAAAATGCCAGCCCAAGTGCCGGCTTCGCCCTGTGGCATTATCTTGCTCGCGACCAGAGAAACAGCCAGACACAAGAGGCCGATCAATAGGCTAGTGCGGCCTTGCTTCATTAGAGCCCGGAACTCTAACCGGTTTAGCTCAGCCAGATGGGCAAAATGGTTGTGAACAGCCTGCCGGATCAGTTCCTTCGGATCGCCTTCTGTTGGCCACTGCTCGAGGTGAACTCGCAATTTGATCCGTGCCTCAGCCGGGAATTCCTGCGCCCAACCCACAATGAACGCTTCTGCCTTTTCATCTAAGTCCTTCTCGATAAATGGAGAAGGATCCATTGAATTGAAGAGTTGAGTAAGGTCATGGATTCTGAGACTGATGCTGTGCGCGTGGGCGGGATGAGTTGGAGCTTTCGCTGTTAAGGAAGAACCCATGGGATCATCTCCATTGGAATTCGGCCTTTCCTTCAGCCTTCTGTTTTGTCGCAATGACATTGCATGCGTTGTTCCGCCAGGAATGGTCCGACTACGAATGAGCTCCTTCTTTTCGGGTTAGCGGCATAGACGTTATTCCGCCATTCTGACGATGGCAGAGAGGAGGCCATCAGTCCTCTCTGCCGTGGACCCAGGTGGAGGTATCAATTCCACTCGTATTTTCCCGCTTCTCGTATCTAAGCGAGGCATTGGTGCAGCACGTGCTCTTAGCTGGATCGGAGGACGTGTACAAGCTCCGAAATCTGCACAAAAGGAGACACAATATGTCGCCAACTGTATTCATGGACAACCCCTTTACGGCGGGGATCAACGACATCCGCAGTTACTGGGGCCGGTTTCTCGCCCTGGGCATTGTCTTCATGGCCTTGGGCGTGGTTTGCATTTGGTATAACGCCGCTGCCACCACTGCCAGCCTATGGGTCTTGGGACTGCTGCTCATGATCAGCGGAATTGTCGCGCTCGTCGAGGCATTCTGGATCCATACCTGGAATGGCTTCTTTCTGTTCTTCCTGAGCGCGCTGTTGCGGGGTGTCGCCGGTTATCTAGTGATCCGTTATCCACAACAAGGCCTCACTGCAGTGACCATGATTCTTGCTTCCTTGTTCATTGTAGGGGGGATATTTCAGATTGTTTGCGCCAGCCTTTTAAGATTCCCGGCTTGGCTTTGGTCGATGTTGTCTGGTGTCATCTCGTTGGCTCTGGGAATCTTGGTACTCGCCAGGATGTCAGTTACCAGTGTCTTTTTCCTGGGGTTAGTGGTCGGTGTGAACTTCGTGCTGGACGGCGCATGGTACATCGCACTTGCGACGCAATTGCACAAAATTCCCAAGCTTAATGTGTACGTGCAGAAAGCCGCGTAAGTTCCCCCAGCAACATGGGGAAAACTGGAGCCTCGACGGCAAACATATTCGCGGTCGTTTTTGAGAGTGAAAAACAAGCGGAGTCAGAGCTTTATAAATTCAAGGAGGAACAGACAATGACGGAAACGATTCGCAAGAACAAATTACAGGAAGACAAAGTGCAGGTAGAAATCGATGCTCTCAGCCGAAAACTGGAGAAGGCGCAGGCCGAGACCGAGCAGTCGATTCTTCAAATCATTCGCGACACGGAAGCTACGGCGACGGTCCTGCAAACTGACGCTGCCAAGGCACACGGCGAGGCAAGGTCCCATATAAAAGCACAAATCGACGTACTGCGTAAGCAATACGAAAAGGCAGCCGCACAATTGAGGAAGGTGACCGCCGAAAAGTTAACTGAAGCAGCGACCACATTGAAGAAAGCAGGATAGACACTAGTTTGCTGCTGTTGATCGCGTCGCCGTAACGATCAAAGACATCAGGGGGGACGGCCTGTTTCCGAAGCGCGCGGGGTAACACGAGAGATGCGTTTAATTGCCAAGCAATTGCACACAATTCCCAAGCTTCCTGACTGGCCGACAGCCGTGTAAGTTCCTCGCGCGCTTGGGAAAGAGGACAACTCCATGGAAGACATACTCGTTGTGGTCTTCGATAACGCACAAACAGCGTATGAAGGGCTCAATTATCTCAACCAACTGGACTCTGATGGGGTCATCGACCTTTATGCCGGATCGGTAATTGAGAAAGATGCCGATGGAAACATTAATGAACAGGGACAGCAAGGCAACTTCGCATTTCACACGATCGCGGGAACTGCGCTCGGCGGCCTGGTCGGATTGTTAGGAGGACCTGCAGGATTCGGGATTGGCGCTGCAGTTGGAGGGATTACGGGTATTATTCGTGATCTTCACATGGCTGGCGTCAACAGTCATTTCGTCGATGAGGTATCAGCGATACTGAAACCCGGCAAGTTCGCCCTGGTCGCTGATGTGAATGAGGAATGGACTACTCCCGTAGATACCCGGATGGAGACGCTTGGCGGCTTCGTGTTCCGAACGGCGAAGCAGAACTTCGAAACAGAGGTGCGAGTACAAGAGATCACCGCAATCAAAGACCAGATTGATCAATTGAAGGGCGAGGAGGAAATGGTGATGGAAGACCGCAAACAACAGATCCGAGCACAAATTGATACTCTCAGCCAAAAGCTGAAGACGGCGGAGACTGAGGCCGAGCAGGAGGCGCAGAAGCTCAAGCAAGACACTCAAGCGAAGGTGCAGGTGCTCCAGAACAAGGCTGCCAAGGTTCAGGGCGGTGCGAAAGAAAAAATCAATGCACAGATTGACGAACTGCGCGAGAAAGCCGAAATCTCGGTTGCAAAATTGAAGAGTGCGACGGGCGACACCTCGAAGCAACCCGAAGTCAAACAAGAGAAAGCGGGATAGACCGCGTAATCGGCTGCTCGTCGATCGGCCTAATGCTTGGCAGTTCGAAATCCGCGAAAAGCGGCAAGTGGTCTGATGCAATGAGTGCGGTCCGGCTCCGGTGAAGTGCCCACCCCTTCAAGTCCAGAGCCGAGTCGAAGTATATATGGTCAAGGTGGAATAACGGCAAGAGGCCAGGATACGTTCGTGAACGCCCGAGATGGCCCCTGACGTCTACGCTTTGAAAGTGCTGGCTGAGCAGACGCGAGACAAGACCGCGGGTCCACTCATTGAAGTCGCCGAAGACAATCCTGGGGCCGTGAAGGTTCCGATTTTGCAAGATCCGATCACCGAGTAGTTTGCGGGCTTGGTGTCGCCTTTCGAAAAGGCTCGTACCCAGGTGGATATTAAAAAAGTGCAGGGTTGTCCCGCCCGCGTCAACGTCAGCCTGCAAACAGCTACGCTGCTCGCGTCCTGGTACAGTGATGTCGTAGTTATCGATCGCGCGCAACGGAAAACGACTGAGCAAGAGGTTGCCGTATCCACCGCCATTCAGGCGCCGATTTTCGCCCATGCAAGCGTAAAAGCCTAGCTCCTCGGCAAGGAATCGTGCCTGGTCGTCTTCACGGCTCCTCGCAACCCTTAACACTTCCTGCAGGGCGACAACATCGGGATTGATCTCCTGAAGTACCCGCAGGATACGCTCGGGGCGTACACGGCCATCTACTCCACGGCACTTGTGAATGTTGTAAGTAAGAACCTTGAGACGTTTGGTCACTTTGCTCTATTTGATGCTTTGAGGCATTTTCGGGGCGCAAATTGCTAGTGTCAATCACGCAAAGGGCTTAGACCCATACACCTGGTGGGACGCGAAATGGACAGCTCCAACAATCACTCGGAAACTGAAATGATGGAAGCGGGGACGGATTTTCCTCCAGAATCTTTTCCAGAACGCGCATTTTCACGAGCCACCGGCGCTCGCCTGATTGCTGGAAACAGGGTACGCCTACTCAAGGATGCGGAGCAAAACTATCCGGCTTGGCTGGGCGCGATGGCCAACGCCAAGAAGCACATTCATTTCGAAAGCTACATCATCCATGAAGACAAGACGGGGGAAGAGTTCGCCGATGCACTGATTGCAAAGGCGCAGCAAGGTGTGCGGGTGCGCCTGATCTACGATTGGATGGGGGGCTTCGGGAAAACATCTCGCCGTTTCTGGAACCGTTTGCGAGCATCTGGGGCTGAGATACGTTGTTACAACCCCCCCCACTTCTATTCTCCTTTCGGCTGGCTCTTGCGCGACCACCGCAAGATGCTGGCGGTGGACGGCGAAGTCGGCTTCATCACTGGTCTTTGCGTGGGCCGGATGTGGGTCGGCGACCCCGCAAAGAAGCTCGATCCATGGCGAGACACAGGTATCGAAGTGCGCGGACCGGCAGTTGCAGAGATCGAGCATGCATTCGCGCAAATCTGGGCGACGCTTGGTGAATCCCTTCCCCAGGATGAACTTGCGGGTGATACCGGTGCGGCAGGCGGCAATACGCAACTCCGGATCGTTGCTACGGTTCCTGCCCGAGCTGGGCTGTTCCGCCTGGATCAACTGATTGCAGCAATCGCCAAAGAGAGGATCTGGCTCACTGACGCGTATTATGGGGGCGCTACCCCCTATGTTAGGGCCCTGATCGCTGCGGCACGCGATGGCGTTGACGTGCGCCTACTCGTTCCAAACGCGACCGATATTCCTCTAATTAGGCTGTTCTCGCGAGCCGGCTATCGGCCACTTTTGGAATCGGGTGTGCGCGTGTTCGAGTGGAACGGCACTATGCTGCACGCAAAAACTGCAGTAGCGGACGGCCGATGGGCACGGGTCGGAAGTACCAACCTGAATATCGCAAGCTGGATGACGAACTGCGAACTCGATGCGGTCATCGAAGATGAAACTTTTGCTGAAGAGATGGAGGAGATGTACGTTCGGGATCTCGGCAATGCCACTGAGATAGTGCTGGACAGCAAGCGCCGCGTGCGTGCTCCGGGAGCACCGCGCCACTCTAGCCCCGTGGTAACGAGTGGCGGCGGAAGTGTTGGACGCGCTGCAGCCGGGGCGATTCGCATCGGCAATGCAGTTAGTGCAGCGGTCACGAACCGCCGCGTACTCGAGCCCATGGAAGCACAAATCATTGCGGCAGCCGGAACAATACTGGTGGGATTATCGGTTCTTTTCTGGTTTTTCCCTCAGGTTCCCGGCTACATCTTGATGGTTCTGTTCGCTTGGATCGGCCTTGCACTCCTTTTCCATGGCTACAAACTTCATCATGCGGGTAGGGCAAAGTGAATCTTGAATTTCTCCGGATGAGCGCTTTTCAGGATGGGTACCCGCTTAAGAGCTAACGATCGGTACTCCGCGTCAGGGTGCCTGAGGATCAGCGAGCTCTTCGGCTGCGGTCATTTCATCCCTCGCAAGATCAAGTTCCTCCAAAAGTCGTGAAAACTCGGGACTGTCTAAGGAGTTCCCGGGATTCTCGGCATAGTGATTCAAGTCGCTGATCGCTTTGCGTAAACGCTTTGCCTCGGCAATTGGCTCCTTAGTGAGCTCTTTCATGAATTTGTCCTCCGTGCGCTCAGGGATTCCGGCTGAAGTTCCCATTCTTGTGAAGCATTTATTCGAGCAGCGGCCGTTTGCTCGCCGCAACCGGGATCAGCAAAAGAACTGAACTGCCCTCCGTTGAGGGTGCCAAAAGAAAAGTTCTGCTTCTTGCTTATGCGGCTGCGTGATGATGCCGTTTGATTTCCCAGAGAGCCAGCCCTGTCGCAAGAAGCGAATAGAAAGCAATGTGACGAAATATTGATTTCTTGCTCTTATGTTCCTCGGCTTCCTTGCGCTTCTTTTGGAGAGCATTTAATCCAACCAGAGTCGCTGCACCGAGTGTTGCTACCGTTTCGCCTATTTCTCGCAATTTCATTTGTTTTCTCCCAGAACTGAATTTCATTCCCCGATATGCGCAGCATTCGAATTTCCAAAATCGTCAGTTGCGCAGACCTCTATGTCCTGCGGCAAAAATGAGAAGCGGAATATACCTCTTGGCACTATTCCGTCACTCTGACGACAAAATCGGGCTTGCCAGACTGAGTTGCCATTCGTGCAAACCCCTAATCTGCTGACGATCAATGACATCCTATGGCTCAGTTTGAACACCGTCGTGGGGCCGCACATGCACGCCTGATCAGGAGTCTCGGAGCGGGTTTATGTCTAATGGGCCGCCTTGGATCGAAAAGATCGAACTATCCAATATTCCGGGCCAGCCTGTTTTGAGGTTTTCAGGCCTTCATGGCTACCACATCGCATTGGATGACTACGAACGATTTACTATCGTTACTGAGATCACCAGGGGTGTGCATAAGGACAGTGAGGTGTGCGTAAACTTCGTCAAGCCTACTTTCTATGGGGGTGAAGTGTTCCTGATCATGAACGACGACTTTTCAGACTACCCTCTCAACTGCGAGCATTATAGGTTCGATCACGAGAATCTTTACGTCTATGCACAGTGGAAGGAGAAATACGATCCCAAGGCGGAATGGCTGACCTGCCAGCCGCTGAAGTACTTAATCTCCTCGAACCTGGGGGACCGCGGCATGATGGAGTTTAGTGGCGGGCCCCCAACAGGCCAGATTGACGTTCGGGTCACGATCACGCATGAGTAACTGTATACGATTGTTCAGACGACTAGTTGCTGCCAAGGGTGCTCTCCAGTAGCGCTTTTTCCAATTAAGTATGGCTTCCGCATCCCTCGAGCCCCGGCCTTCCGTCGCACGCGAAATCTACCCATTCGGATTCACTTCTTTTTTCAATGACACCGCTACTGAGATGGCATATTGGGTGTTGCCGGCATTCCTGACCTCCCTTGGTGCCGGACCCGCACAACTGGGACTAATTGAAGGCATCGCGGAGAGTGCAGCTTCCTTCGCAAAGCTTTTTTCCGGATACATCACGGATCGGATTTCTCGTCGCAAACCGCTGCTCGTCGCAGGCTACGCGGTAGCCAATGCGGTTAAGCCAATACTCGGCTTGACTACGGCATGGTGGCAGATTCTGCTGATTCGATTTACGGATCGAGTCGCAAAGGGACTTCGCGGCGCTCCGCGAGATGTAATGGTCGCCGAAACGGTCGGCAACGAAAATCTCGGATCAGCCTACGGGCTGATTCAGTCGCTGGACTCTGCGGGAGCCATTGCTGGACCGCTTGCTGCCCTTTTTCTTCTGGCGCACTACACCATTCGAATCATATTTTGGGCTGCGGCCGTACCCGGAGCACTGGCTATTCTTGTCGCTGTGTTTGGGATACACGAAAAAGGGCGCACGCCTCCGACCCGGTCTGAGACGAAACAGGCGATACGGTCGCAGAAGTCCGTTGGGTTACCCGTCTCGTTTTACTTAGTCGTCGCTGCTGTAACGCTTTTCTCGCTCGGCAACTCGAGCGACATGTTCCTGGTAATGAGGGCAGAGAGCGTCGGCGTCAGTACAGCGCTGGCGCCTCTGCTGGGACTGGTTTTCAACGTAACCTTCACGCTCGGATCCTGGCCCGCCGGCTGGTTAAGCGATCGTTACTCGCGTCATTCGATCGCCGCTACCGGCTTGTTGATCTTCTCTGCGGTGTATGCTGTGTTCGGAAGAGCCCCTTCTACACTTGCCATCTGGATCGTGATGGCCTTGTACGGACTTTACTATGCGCTGTCGCAGCCAGTCTTGAAAGCGCTTGTGGTTGAAACCGTTTCCAGGGACATGCGTGGACGCGCACTAGGCATCTACTCCTTTGTCACCAGCGTGACCACGTTGTTAGCCAGCCTCATAACCGGCGGCCTATGGAAAGGGTATGGCCCGAGTATTCCGTTCTATTTATCCGCCTCACTTGCCTTTGCTTCAGCTGTCCTGCTCTTGGTGACTTCCAGCAGCGGGACCCAGACGGGGCTTTCAGTTCGGAATTAAAGTTGCGGGAGGTAATTTGTAGTTGCACTTTGGTTTCACACTGAACATCGATGAGAATTGGAATTCATTTGAGGCATCAATGGTGCCAGACCTGTTGAAAAGTACATCGACTTCTAAATGAATTTCTTGTGAAAACTGCTTTTTTGAGTTGACCAAGACGTGTATAGAGCTAAAGTCAATATGAGTTCCCCTTAACCTGTAGCCGCACGTAACGGGCGCAAGCTCGAAGCACATTCGAGACTCCGTTCCGATGGAGTTTAGCTATGGAAGCGCCATTTCCCCCATGCGTGATTTCTGCCGACTGGAAGAGTCTGTATAGAGCTGCCGTTTTTGAAACGAACAGCGGCATTGATCCCAGGTTAGTTGCCCAAGCTGAAAAAGCTGTTGTCGCCCGGGCCCGAGAGCTCTTTTACAACCATGGAAGTCTCGAAGAAAAAGAAGCGCTTGAAGACGCGCTGTACGCTTTGCATGCTCTAAAAACCGCCTTGCAAAACACCGAAGCTGCCTAGCGGCCATACTTCGCGACTGGCTAACCCACGCGGAGAATTGCGCGCCGTCGGTCCGGTTCGACTTGACTTCTCTGCACAAGGAAGCCGCTCCCCAACTTTCATGATGACTCGCCAGACTGACGAGGTATCGTCAGCAACTAAGGCCTGACTTCACCGACTGATTCGTTGAACCCTCTGAAAGCACGCGCAGTTATCAACCTTAGCCTTTGGAGACATGCTTGCGCACTTCTGGATCAGAGGTTCGGAATATGAAAGTCCAATTAGGTTTGTGCCCCGGGTGCTTCCGAGAAAGCCTCGCCAGAGTGGTCGGTACCACCGGAAGTTACTGGCGTTGCTTGAACCGGGATTGTGGGCAAACCTTCTTGCCAGAAATGCCGGACCCAACTGTCTGCGAGGATCGCATTTTCGATGGAAATGTGAGCCTCAGCGAAGATCACTTGGAAGCGACCAAACGATTTCGCATTCCGACTACAGCGGCGGGTCAAGTCTATGAACTCCGCCGGATGTTTAGGCGATAGTCGCCATTCTGTTGAGCAGTCTTTAAGCACATGGGGATCTGCTCCACCAGTAGACATCTATGAGGATGCAACAAACTGGTCTTCAAGATGGAGATTCCAGGGATGGAAGAAAAAGACCTGAAAGTCGAGGTTGAGGGCAATGTGCTGACTGTGAGTGGAGACGGTTTCTCTTCCTTCCGGACAAGCTTTCTATTTTTGCCAGTTCGCAAAAAGAACTCACGTGCCAATTGTTTCGTCATCATGAACTGGTGCTGGCCTCAAGTCGCCCCAGCGGTTTGAAGCGAGTCCGCTGCGAAGCCTAGAATTCTTGTAGTGCCGTCCGGCAAGGAGGCGATCATGCCCCTCTACGAATACTTCTGCCACGCCTGTAAGAGATCTTTCTCAAGGACTTTGACACCAGCCGAATATGTAGAGGGCACGATCATATGCCCGCACTGCCACAGCGAGGATGTAGAACAGCGTATACCAGCCTTCTATCCGATTACATCCAGAGGGAGTGCATGATGGACGGAACTCTTCGAGCGGATCCATTTCCCCAGGAAAGTCGACATGCAAATTGAAAATTTCTCTTTTGGTTCAATCCGTATCGACGGCGTCACTCACGAGCATGATTTGGTGATTGAGGGCGGAGAGATTCGCAAGCGCAAGAAAAAGCTCTCGAAGAAATTCCGTAACGACTTTGGACACACTCCGTTGTCGATGGAGGAGGAACATTCCATGGAAGTGCCGCCGGCTGGTAATCGGTACCGGAGCTTACGGAAAGCTGCCTGTGATGATGGAAGTAAAGTGCGAAGCCGAACGTCGCAAAGTCGAACTGGTCATCGTTCCCACGGCGGCTGCGATTGAAGAATTGCGGCGGGATACCCAAGGCACAAATGCAATTCTCCACGTGACCTGTTGACAAGGCTACCTATTCGGCAAAGACCCGGTTTCAAAGAGAAGTTGTTTATGTTGCCTCTGCCTTCTTATCCCTCATAGCCAAGGGACGGGCGCTTGCCGGAGGCCGGCGGCGTGAGGCGCGCATCGATTTGATATCCACTTCCAACTCCTGAAGGTTGCGACGCAAGGTGTTGCGATGCATGCCGAGTTTTAGAGCAGCTCTAACCTGATTTCCATTCATATCCCGCAGAACTGCCATGAGGAAGACCTTCTGAAATTCCTGGACGGCTTCGGAGTATAGAAGCCGCTGCGATACATCTGTAGAACGAGTTTTTCAAGCTGTTCTTTCACGGTGAGCCATTCTATGGTGGGGAAAAGGAAAAGGCTGTGACATTGGTTATGCTCTAGCCGCCAGCTCCTGCGAGGAAGCCGGCAGCGTGGATGCATGCACCGTCACAGCCCTTTGATGCAATCACCGCTTTCGCGGTCCCAAACCCCAACTGCTCCTCGCAGAGTCAGTCGGTTTTTTCAGGTCTGGTTGCTCTTCAGGTTGCCCTGCCGAGCAGATCACTCAGCCTACTTCGGACTGACAAGTTTTTATCTCGTCAATCCTTTCAGCCGTCGACGCCGAGCTGGTTCCCGATTAACAAGAATTTATGGACTAGCTCTTTTGTCTTGTTCAGCGGCGGCTTCTGTCTCTTCTTCCTCTCGTCTCTCTACTGGGTAATCGAGGTGAAGTGGTGGCGCGGGAAATGGACGATGCCGATCCTCGTCTTGGGCATGAATGCGATCGTAGGATTCGTCGCGGATTCGCTTGTATATGGCCCTGGATACAGTTTTACGGTGAAGACCCAGAATGGAGCCTCCGTTAGCTGGCACGAAGTGGCACAGTTGCACTTAATGTCCTTTGGACTGAGCGTGCCAAGCGCTTCGTTGGTGTATTCACTGGGTGCTATGCTGTTTTGTTGGTTGCTGCTTTGGCTGCTCTGGCGAAAGCAGATCTTCATCAAAATTTAGCCGGGGCAGGCCGGACAGCGGCATTCCCCCATCGAAAAATGTGATAAGCGATCAGCAGCCAACAGCTGTGAAAAGCCGGTTTGAGCCACGCAGATGGTATCCAGGGTCGGCCTGTGGGAAACTATTTGCATGTCAGAGAAAAGAACAAAAGCCGACAAAGCACAGCAAGAGGCTGATAAGCTCGAAAAGAAGTCGTCCCACCGCCCACCACAGAATCCGGGGAAAAAAGCACGCGAAGACTTCAGCCAAGCTGCAGTGCGGATTGTGGAGGAAGCGAGCGAAGGCCACTGAGCCTGCAACTGCGGACTTTAACGACTAGGACTGACGGTCGGAGACCGTGAGCTTCTGAGGCAAAAAGGCTACAACGATGGAGCTTTCTTGCCAGCCGCCATTAAGACCTAAACGGCTTTACCGAATTCCTCTCCGTCGGCCTCATCGACAATTGCATCCTCAGCCTCGTGAATTTGATCTTGGCGTTCTTCGAGGTCCTCCGCATTCTGCTGGATCTCTGCCTCAACAGGTTGTAGTGGTTGAACCGGAATCTTTTTCACAAGTTTCTTTGTTGGCTTGCGCCTTATGGCCTTCTTTTTGGCTTTGACCGCTTTTTTCTTTGGTACTGGTTTTCGCCTGGCTGACGCTTTTGCTTTCTTCCTTTTTTTCTTCTGTGCCATATGTCTCTCCTTACGTTGCCGTCAGATTGTATATACCCCTTCGTCCTCTGTACACGTTCTGAGTCGTAGCGAGAAATCACCGAACGCACGAGTGCATGTTAGCCTCCCGGGGCTTAGGATTTCTTAACGGGGGATTCATGAACGATCTTCGCCCTTCTCATCTCGATCTCCAAGCCATAGCGAAACAAACCATGTTGGAACACGGCTTCGAACCTGACTTTCCTTCGCAAGTCTCGCAGCAAGTGGCTGAGCTCAAGGCACATCCGCCAGAGGTTGTCGCTTGCAACAACGTCTGCGATCTTCGAAACCTGCCGTGGTCTTCGATCGACAATGATACTTCGCGAGACCTCGACCAGATTGAAGTCGCCGAGCGCCTGCCCAACGGGGATGTCAAAGTTCTGATAGGGATCGCTGATGTTGATGCTTTTGTACCACGAGGCTCTCCCATCGATGATCACGCTGCAAAGGAAACCACCACGGTCTATACCGGCGTGCGGAATTTCCCTATGTTGCCGGAGGAGCTTTCGACAGGTATTACATCGCTTCTGGAAAGCCAAGACAGGCTAAGTATCGTGATCGAGTTTGTGACCGGCAAGAATGGTTGCGTGAATTCCAGCAATGTGTATCAGGCCGTTGTTCGCAACAAAGCGCAGCTAACCTACTGGTTTGAACTCGTTTGGTGAGGTTGACTTCCTTGGACTGCGTGTTTGGTACGGACCGATACCTCCGATTCAACTCGGGATCAGTATAGGTATCAGTAGCTTGTAAGTGCTAGATAACGAAGGTCTGGCGGAGAGGGAGGGATTCGAACCCTCGATACAGGTTTTGGCCCGTATAACGGTTTAGCAAAGCATCGGGCTTCTTGTCTGCAATGTGTATTAAAGCATTTAGCATGTTCTGAGTGCTTCTGGGTCGTGAGAATATGCCTCACAATCACCTTAACTGACACCCAATGTGTCACCCAAAGGCATCGCCCGCCCGAGCTTGGACTGTCAGAGTGCGGACTGGGACGTAGGACTCAAATTTTGTGACAACCCGGTCGGTCAGCGTCCCCGAACAGCCGCCAGTTCCTGCAACAAAGAAGCTTTCGCTCTCGCCACGCAGCTAACTCACAGTGCTACCGCAGCACACGCAGCAGTGATGCCCATCACTACGTCTATAGGCTGTCTTGCGGTTCCTTCGGCTTCTGGGCCGGGAGATACAATTCCTCGTTCGCTAGTTCCTCCGCCTGGTTCGCTGGGACGCCTCTCTCCTCGGCTTGCTGGAGCACGTTCACCGCCCTCTCCGCCGCGCTGTCCAGCAGCCGGTTCATACTTCCCGATTTCTCCAGTTGCTCCACTAGCTCCGGGTTGTGCTGGCGCCAGTTCGCGTCCGCGCTCGCCCGCAGCACTGGGAGCCTCGCGTCCTCCTGCGGCGGTAGGTGTTGGCTCGCCATGGCCTTCTCTGCTGTTATTGTAGATGCTTCGCAGGTGCGCTTCAGGTGAAGCTCTCGGATCTGTTTCGGGATTTTGATTAAAGTCAGCCGCGTATATCAGGAGGGCAATGGGGTTGTAATACGATCGCGATTATTTGGAGGGGACGCAGGGACTCTTAGATGCGACGATTTTTACAATCGCGCGGCTCGTAATTGATGCGATGCCCCCTTTATTTCCCCCACTCAGCATACAAGGCTCTGTCAAGTGGAAGAGTGTGGAAAATCGTTCACTCGGCCTAAACCGACGGCTCAGATCAAGTTGCCAGAGTTATCATTGCAGATCACACGATTCGACGAAATGTCCGGACCGCAGGCATGCTTAGCGAGAAGGTTGGAAGAACAGCTCCCGAGACGCTCGCCGACCGGTTCCGCAGCCATGGAGTGCGGAGAACTATGAAAACTGTACTGATCGTAGAAGACAGCCGAACGATAAAGTTTCGTAAAGCGCTGATCTGTATCTCGCCCAGTCCATGCGGTTAGGATTTGCCGGAGCTTCTTCGCGGCCTCACCGGGAATCCCCGGGTGCCCTAATGCAGAATTTTGCGCCTAGTCTATACAGCTATGTGACCCGATCTCCCGGAGCTTCTTCCGCCTTACCGGGATCCTGCGACTCTGATGCAGAATTTTGCGACCGTCACTCCTGCTCTATTTGAGCACTGGCTGCCCTTGTCGCTTGGAGGCGCGTTCCTCAAAATCGGTTGCAGGTGTTGTGGACGTGTGCTATCGTGTGCACGCTTCGGTGAGATGGGTGCTGGTTTAGCCACATGAATGCACGTCGTTGTCGGCTCGCGGGAGTGCGGAGGCGTTCGGCGACACTCGGTTAGAGAGAACGAGCATCCATTCACAATCGAATGACGTGACTTATATCGCTCCCAGATACAGTCACGCCAGATTTCCCAAAGTAAAGATCAAGTCCTTACGGCCAGAATCTCTTTGGCCTACCTGGCAGCTGGGGTGGTAGAAACAATCTTGACTGCACGTGCCCAGGGTGAAGGTCCGCTGACACTATCGAAAGAGCTGGTCTGGCTCGCACTCGTACTGTGCCCCG
>Ga0335081_10002246_pt1 | contig 30384 bp, 24 predicted proteins | sample Lox_Sample_35_FD_206713 | JGI IMG/M metagenome (GOLD analysis project Ga0335081, IMG submission 206713) | Soil microbial communities from Loxahatchee National Wildlife Refuge, Florida, United States - Lox_Sample_3.5 | ecosystem: Environmental > Terrestrial > Soil > Wetlands | place: USA...
ATGATTACTCAACCATCCAACAATATAGAATCCGACGAAATTCGACGGGACGCCTACCAGTAGACTGAGGAGAGCGTCGTGGTGTCCGTATAGTACGTCGGCAATGAATATGCCAATCCCAGCACCAACCCCGCCAACCCAGGGCCCAAACAATACAGCGAAGACGGCTGGGGCGAATACTTGGGGCCAAAATCTTACCCCGAAGATTAGAAGTGGGAATAGAGTCCAGAGTGCTCCAATGCCAGCGTATATGGCTGCGTTGACGGCGGTGAGTAAGAGTTTCAGTGAGGTTGAGGGCTTCTGCGCCAAGTTAGGTCGCAAGCCCATCCAACACATATCACTTAAGAGTTCTCTATGGAAAGACGAGAACCTTTAGAGTCTCTAAAGATACCGTATTAGACGATGAGCTTTGGACACTAGGAAGGTCCAAATGACGTCCGATGGCACCTTCTTCATCACACTGCCCAAGTCCTGGGTAACGATACACGGCGTTCGAAGGGGCACAGTGCTGACGTTTACCGAAGGAAAAGACGGTAAACTACTGTTAGGATCCCACGAGGAAAATCATCGAGAGTCACGAACCGTCAAGCTCAACCTGGGACCAACACTTGAACGAGAAATTGAAGAGAAGTATCTTCTCGGATACGATATGATTGAGATAGAGTCACGATTCGTACTGCATTCTAACATTCGCGAACAGGTCAAATCGATTCTGAAGAAACTAGTGGGCTTGGAAATTGTCGAAGAGGACGCCCAGAAGATCATTATCCAATGCCTCATTGAGCCCTCTTTACTATCCCCTGAGAGAATTATTCGTCGGCTACATATGATGACGAAGGCCATGCAACAGGACGCGATTACCGCCTTCACAACATCCGACGGTAAACTCGCCAAGACGGTCGTAGAGAGAGATGAAGAGGTTGACCGCCTCTACTTCTTACTAGTCCGAATAGTACGAGATGCACTCACTGACCTCACGACCGCTGAGCGAATTCACGCAAGCCCAGTCGACTGCCTTGATTACCGGATCCTTTCAAGCTTCATCGAACATTTCGGTGATGCATCCGCGCTAATCGCCACCAACGTTCCCTCCCCACATCACGTATTGCCGAAGCAACTGTCACGTTCACTAAATCAAGCAGGTGCGACGATCAACCTGATGTATACTAATGCCGTGGAGGCAGTGCTTTCTAGGGACTTGAGCTCGATTTCCAAGGTCGGAGATCTTCAACGGAAAGCGCTAGAGGAAGTCAAAGCTGTAGAACGCGCTTTGCTAGGTTTGGGTCGTGGAGTTCTTGACGAGACAACTTCCGCGATATCCGCGCTCAAGTCTATGTGCGAAATCAACGTAGACATCGCCGACTTAGCTATGGCACGATAAATGTGCCGGATGCGGAACTTGGACACTCCAGAGTTTGGTGCGAAACTTTAAGATACGTGCCTGAAATCTGCTGATTCAGGTAGCCCGGTGGTGTAGTGGTCAAACCACACAACGGTTGGGACTACGCATAGCATTGGCGCCAGAAAACACCAATTGCCACTAGACGGCTCTGGATCCCCTCACCGAGGAGAACCCTGCCGACAGGAGTTCGAAAGGCGAGAAACACGTGCCCGAAGATCTCCTCCGGGCTACCAACAACCGTTATGATCTCCACCATCACACCGGCGTTGCTTGAGATTGTAACAATATTTTTCCGCGTAACTTCTTTCTGAATATTCAGTATATACTCGTCTAAGTGGCGTCAATCCGAAGTTGGAATCAGGACCAAAGTCAATTATATTTATTTCAGGCGTGCACGGGCGAGAACAATGAAAAAAGGTCTCACAATTCCTAAACTTGTTACAGTCGCCTTCATTCTTCTGTTGGTTCTTGTCCAAAGAACACCTGCGACCTTTGCACAGGTATCTCCCGCCCAACAAACGGGAGGAACACTAACCGTCGCCTTAGGAACAGAGCCCGATACATTCAACGTCTATACATCCACACTTGCCATCGAAGATGTTTTCATAAACGGATTTTACGACACACTTTTTGTTGAAGGCTTAGATTCCGCGATGCACACGAAGCTTGCTACCAACTACGCTGTTAGTCCCAACGGAACTGTTTGGACGATCGATATCGTCCATAACGCTACTTTCTCCGACGGTACACCATTAACCGCTAACGACGTCAAATACTCCTACGACCTTCTTGGCTTGTCTGAAATAGATCACATACAAGTAGTCGACAACTACACACTAAACTTCTTCCTCAAAGCTCCCTACATCAAGGACTACGTTTTGCGAAGCATATTCGCTAACTACTACGGAAAAGTCTTGCCGGAACACATCTGGTCCAAACTGAGCGATCCATACTCATACAAGAATCAAAACCCGGTTGGAAGCGGACCTTGGATCCTAGACAAATGGGTACAGGGACAATATCTGACGATCAAAGCGAACCCGAACTACTGGGGCGGAAGACCGAAACTTGACGAAGTAATCTTCGATTTCATCCCAAGCTTAGACACGCAAGTACTCAATCTTCAGACTGGAGCTGCAGACATGATTTACGTGGATCCGTCATACGTAGCGACACTAATGGGCGTGCCAAACATTAAGATGGTAACAACACCCCAACTAAGAAACAACTACTTGGCATTCAACCTTAATCGATACCCCATTAACGTCAAGGACTTTAGACACGCGTTAGCTTACGCACTTGACACCAACACACTTGTACATCAAGTTCTCTTCGGCTTCGGAACACCAGGACAACAAGGTTGGGTCACACCTGGCGACCCGATATTCTACAATCCAAACGTCACACAATACACATACAACGTCGCCAAAGCGAACCAAATCCTCGACAACCTAGGATGGAAAATGGGCCCTGATGGCGTGCGCGTAACGCCGAATGGGACAAAACTCCAGTTCGACTTTCTAACAGCGTCAGATACACCAACTGAACTTCGCACCGGCGAATTCATACAGAGCAATTTCGCTCAAATCGGCGTGAAGCTAAACGTTGTACCTACAACATACAAAACGATCATCTCACAAGAATTCGCGGGACAATATTCAATCGCCATGCTGGGATGGTTCAGCATATCCGTTGAGCCCTCAGTCGATATGAGGTGGCATTTCCTCCCAGGCGCATTCTTCAACGTGTACAACTATAACAGCTCAGCATACAATGCGCTATTCGCTCAATACAAAGTTGCAACAAGTTTCGATGAATATCGAAATGACATCTTCCGAATGCAACAAGTACTCTCCGATGACCTGCCCATCTTGTGCTACGCGTTTTCACCATCCATAAGCGCCTATAGAACCGACAAATTCCAAGGCTGGGTTACTCCCGTTATCTCGGACGATACATTCCAAGGCATTTTGAACTGGTATAGCCTAATGAACCTCCAACCTGCCACCGCTACCGCAGCTTCGAACACAGCCTCCGAAACCATGACACAAAACTCCACAGCGCCAGCCACTTCGACTAGCATGCCGGACATGACTTGGGTAGCAGTCGGAATAGTCGCCATACTTGCAATCCTAGTAATCGCAGTAGTATCAAGGCGAAAGAAAACAAGCTAACTACAAAACCAAACGACCACATACCCTCACGAAGGTATGTGGCACAATTTTTCTTTCATGACAGCTGAGGCACACAAATAGAAGGGACTTTTGATGGGAGCCGTTTCCTTCATACTGAAGAAAGCGGCAGTAATGCTCGCGAGCTTCTATGTCATATCAACAGTAATCTTTCTGCTACCTAGGCTAACACCCATTGATCCGAAAACCCTCTTGGCAGATAACCCCAGAATTCCACCAAACATTAGACAGGACCTGATCGCGTCATTCGGTCTAAATAAACCGCTAATTGATCAGTATCTAAGTTACTATACTAACTTGTTCGGCGGGAACCTAGGATACTCGTTCTTGTACCGTGAGCCAGTGTTTACGGTTCTCTTGACGAGACTACCGTGGACCATCTTACTTCTAGGTATGTCTACGGCAATCTTCATCGCACTTGGAATCGTTATCGGAGTGTTGCAAGCTTCCAGATATGGGAGTAAATTCGACGTAGCAGCTTTGGTAGTTTCACTAACCGCAAGTTCATTTCCATTTTTCTGGGTTGGAATTATTTTCATCTATTTGTTTGCTTTCGTATTCCCACTATTTCCAACCTTCGGCGCAATGACGCCTGGAGTCACGTTTGCAAGTCCTATTGACACGATAGCCGACATTGGCTGGCATCTTGTTCTCCCTGCGATCACAATAGTTATCGTCAACATCTCCAGGTATTCGTTTTACCTGAGAAACATAATGGTCGGAGTCCTGTCAGAGGACTATATTGTAACTGCACGAGCAAAGGGCTTGACCCAGAACAAGGTCCTCTTCAAACACGGCTTGAGAAACGCACTCTTACCAACGATGACGATGATGGCAATGGACTTCGGCTTCATCATCGCAGGCGCGATTTTCGTAGAAACCGTATTCTCCTACCCCGGGGTCGGCAGTTTAGCTTACCAGGCCATCTTAAACGCCGACTACCCATTGATGAATGGCGAATTCATTCTTCTATCGATAGTTATACTCGCAGCAAATTTCACCGCTGACGCACTATACTCAGTCTTGGATCCGAGGATTAGAAAGGGGTCCTGAAATTGACATCTAAGCAACAGACTCAAGAATTAAATACCGTTCACCACGCTCGAGAAACAATTTCAGAAGTTTGGAAGTCTTACCGCAAAAGTAAACTGGGCCTAGCAGGTCTAACATTATTCGTGGTTATAGTTGCAATCGCATTAACCGCTCCAATAATAGCACCCTACAACCCATGGCTCACCGTTGACCAACCATTTGGCGCACCAAGCTTAAGCCACATTCTGGGAACGAACGATGCCGGACAAGACATCTTCAGTGAGTTGCTATATGGGGCACAAACTTCTCTACTCGTAGGAATTTCAGCAGCCCTGATTGTTACGGCGCTCGGTACGATTGTCGGCATAGTCGCAGGATATTTCGGAGGAATAGTAGAGAACCTGCTTATGCGAATAACAGACATCTTCCTTCTCATCCCCGATTTACCCTTCATCATGATTCTCGCGCTCTATCTAGGACCTAGTGTATGGAACGTAATCTTGGCCATAGGCATGCTCTGGTGGAGCGGAACTGCGAGAGTGATCAGGTCAATCGTTCTAACAGTCAAAGAGGAACCCTTCATAGAATCTGCCAGGGCAATAGGAGCCAGTAACAGGCGCATCATGCTTTCGGAGATCTTGCCACACACTATCCCGGTAATCGTTGTTGGTGTGATTAGGTTCACAGGTTTTGGCGTATTGTATGAAGCTGGCCTCAGCTTTCTAGGGCTAGGAGACCCCACCGCGAAGAGTTGGGGAACGATGCTCCACTTTGCTCAATCTCGCGGAGCATTCTTGCGCGGAATGTGGTGGTGGTTCTTACCCCCCGGCTTTTGCATCTCACTGACCATAATCAGTTTCACCCTGATTTCGTTCTCCCTAGATCGAATTCTAAACCCGAAGATGAGAAAGTAACCAGAGGAACAAATCTATGCCTTTGATGGAAATCAATCAGCTCAATACATCCTACTTCACCTCCGACGGTACTGTCAATGCTGTCGAAGGAGTCAGCCTATCGCTCGAAAAGGGACATGCTCTTGGGATAGCGGGAGAGTCAGGCTGCGGAAAAACAACCGTCGCACTATCAAGCATGAAACTGCTTCCATCAAACGCAAAAATTACCAGCGGTAACATCCTGTTCAACGGAGAGGACCTCGTCAAGAAGACAGAGAACGAGATGAACCGGATCCGTTGGAAGAAAATAGCCCTAGTGTTTCAGGGTGCCATGAATGCCCTGAATCCCGTGTTCAAAGTAGGAGATCAAATCGTTGAAGCCATTCAGACTCATGATCGAAAGATCACTAGAGCAGACGCTGTAAAGAAAACGCGGGAGCTGCTGGAGTTAGTAGGGGTAGACCCAGCAAGAGCAGAAGATTTCCCGCATGAATTTAGCGGCGGAATGAAACAGAGGGCTGTAATAGCAATGGCTCTCTCGTGCGACCCGGACGTTTTGATAGCCGATGAACCAACAACCGCACTCGATGTTATTACGCAGGGCCGAATCTTGACGCTCGTACGAGAACTTCAAGCCAAACTTGGGCTTTCACTTATTGTCATCACGCATGATCTCTCGCTAACCGCGGAGATTTGCAGTGAAATTGCGATAATGTATGCAGGAAAAGTCGTTGAGTTTGGAAAGACAACAGACATCTACAATGAGCCTATGCACCCTTACACAAACGCCCTCTTGAGCGCTTTCCCCAGCATTCTAGGGCCAATCAGGGAGATGAAGACGCTCCCTGGATTTCCGCCTGACCTACGTAATCCTCCACAGGGTTGCAGGCTTATGCCAAGATGCCCCTACGCTGAAGCGCGATGCGAGAAGGAGCCTCAGTTAGGAGAAATCACGCCGAGCCATTTTGCAGCATGCTACAATTGGGAAAAGGTGAAACAAACGTGGAAGAAACTCTCGTAGTTCAGGATCTAGAGAAAACGTTCCGCGTGAATCGCGGATTCTCACCTTTCTCTCGAAAAGCGTTCTGGGTGCGCGCGGTGGACCATGTGAGCTTCAAGATTGGCAGCAACGAGATTCTAGGATTGGCCGGAGAGAGTGGATGCGGTAAAACAACTACGGGACGAACGGTACTAAAACTCTTCGAGCCGACGGGAGGGAAGATCTTCTTCGAGGGCCATGACATCACAGATCTGGGCCCAAATGACATGAAAAAATATCGTCCACATATGCAGATGGTATTTCAGGATCCTTACAGGTCGTTAAACCCTCGAAAAAACGTGATGAGCCTGCTATCGCTTCCGATCGAAACACACGGCCTCGCAAAGAACAGGTCAGAGAAACTAGAGATGATCATGCACGCCCTAGATGAGGTTAGGTTGCATCCGCCGGAACGTTACGTGTACAAATATCCCCACGAGCTGAGCGGAGGTGAAAGACAGAGAATTGCTCTAGCAAGAGTCCTAGTCTTGAGGCCGAAACTGATAGTAGCCGACGAACCTGTCTCGATGCTGGATGCACTTGTGAGAATTGGTGTCCTTGATCTGCTACTCGATTTGAAAAAGAAGACAGGTTTCGCCTGCCTCTTCGTGACGCACGACTTGGCGTTAGCGCGGTACACTTGTGATAGAATTGCAATCATGTATCTCGGAAAAATCGTTGAAATAGGGTCAAAAGACGCTGTAATCAGTCAACCTGCTCACCCCTACACGAAAGCATTGATCTCTGCTGTTCCGGTCCCGAATCCATCTGCAAGAAAAGTTCAGCTAGAAGTGAAGGGAGACGTACCAAGTCCACTTAATGTGCCGTCAGGATGTCCATTCCATACGAGATGCCCGTATGCTGACGATAGATGCCGTGGAGAAGAACAACAACTGATTAAGACAGATGAGGATCACTACGTAGCTTGTTATAAGTATAATTTAATTTGACAAACCGCCTACGCGCAACGTTCGGTCAAGGAGTTCTATCTATTGCCATGTAACGTTGTCAATTAGTTTCAGCTGCACTCTTAGTCTGAAGATTGTGAAGTGTAGATAAGGCATGGTTACTGAAGGGAATAACCGTTGAAAGGTACTTTGCATGGGTTATCACGTGTGATATGAATTTCCCTTCTTTCAGGCGAGATCACTATTGAATCCATAGTTTTCATTCTCATTTCGGGCGCAACGGCTTCGTCGGGATGGGTGCATATTGATGTGGGGTAACCTGCATGATCTTTCAAAAACCCGAAGCACATCTCGGAGTTAATCTTGCCTAGATTTCTCTTAAGCAGCTTGTTCATCCTGTTGCTTCTGATGATAGTGCTTGGACCGATTCTGCGCGAAACCACTTGGTCCTTGAACGCATTCTCATGTAAGTAATGGTTGGAATGTCCTAAGTATTTGTCAACATAGAAGTAGTTGAAGCTTCTAGCGGTTGTCTCAATATCGTAGCATTCCCCGGTTTCGTCAGCTATCAAATAGTTCGCGCCTGCTCCTCTTTCAGGTCCGATGACGGCGCCGATGGCTTCGCCTATGCTTTTGGAACCTAGAACTTTTCTAGTGATTACGGAAAATGGTACTCCGATTCTGAAATCTCCATCGCTTAGAGCGTTTATGCAAAGTGCAAGGCCTTTCGAATTCACGCCTACGAACGCTGGACAGCCCATAATATTCAGCGTAAGGAAATCAACACTAGAATCCGTCCTCATATTCATCAGAAAGTCGAATTCATCGATGTCTGGGCATATACCGCCGTCATTGTTTTGGCCTATGAGTGTTTCGCCCTTTTCGGTAGCCTCTCCTGTAGCGCAGAACGACGTGCATCCCCTGAGTCCTCCGTACTTTGACAGGCTCGCAGAGCCATAGTAGAACTGAAGTTCGTTAAACGCGGTCAGGAGAGTGATCTCTTCTATTGTTCGATTTGATCCTTCGCTTAGTCCCAACAATTCTTGAGCTATTTCGCCTGAATATTCTTCGATGAAGGGCCAGAACTTGCTTGCAGTCTTAAGCACATCATCCTTACTTAGATTAGCGGTAGTCTTGTAAAAGGTCAGACTCCGATCAAGTATCTCTTGGATGTGCGAAGCAAATCTCTCTCCGTATTTGAACCCTCTTTCACGAGCGGGTCCTCTGAATTCTACAACTCCAAAATCAGCTTGACGTGTTTCCAGTTTTCTAGCCTCTAGCATTACTTCCTACCCCATTCATGTGTGTTGCAGACAAGGCCGGACAAATAAACGACTTGGCTCGCAGATTTGCCAGTATTTACGACTGCTTTGATGATTGCTCTCTTCCATACTTACACACGAAGTGCTTGAATTTTCGAGTATTCTCTCCTATGCGTAAGTCTAGGTACTGAACGGAAATTTTATGTTGGCTATGCCGAGTTGCTTGTCGAGGAGAAAATTGTGGACTGTGTATACTTGGATGAAGACCATTGCACAGCACAATCGTCAATTAAGAGAAATACAAAAACTATCAGATATCGTAAGCCGAATAGCAACACGCTAAGGGAATTTTGCAAGAGCAAAGCAGACCGAGGGTTCACTCAATGTCCGCGATTCAGAACGTATCAACGCCATGTAAGGGCACTAGGTTTGAGGAAATAGTGCACATATTCAAATTCGCTGCAATCGATTGCTTACGATTCATGCGATTTCTTGATCGTACTTGATCTTGGAGGAGTTTATTCCTCTTACGATGAAGTCACCTAGTTTTGCAAGGTGGTTCAGATCCGTCAAGTTGAGCATGAGCGACGGGCCATGAAGGTACCGGCAGGGGGTGGAAAGTACGCCCGTTGGGACGCCGCTTCCGCTTATATGGATTCGGCCGGCATCCGTGCCTCCTGTTAACGAGACGTGGAGTTGATAAGGTATGGAATTCCGTTCCGCGGTATTCTTGATGAATTGTAGCATGGGTCGTTGAGTTATCATTGTCGAATCTAAGACACGAACGACAGGGCCTCGGCCCATTGATGCTATTCTATCTCTTGGCATAATGTCAGGGGAGTCTGCTGCGACAGACGTCTCAAGAACCAAAGCCAAATCCGGATTGATGCGGTTTGCTGCTACGCTTGCACCCCTCAACCCTACTTCTTCTTGGACAGTGAATGCGAAAACTACGGTAGAATTGGGAGGATCGCGAGCGAGTGAATTCATAATCTCGAGGGCGGCCGTGCATCCACTTCTGTCGTCTAACGCTTTGCCCACCACAACGTTCTCTATGCTGGTGTGCTTGAAAGGCGTGTCAAAGACCGCTACTGTCCCAACATCAACGTCTAGACGATTTACCTCCTCCCGAGAGGATGCTCCAATGTCAACGTAGAGGTCACTCATCTCGAATGGTTTCTTCATCTCGTCAGGTGATAGTATATGCGGTGGCTTACTTCCCACGACTCCGACGCAATTCTGTTTCGCCTTTAATTTGACTCGCTGAGCTGGGAGGATTCGCGGGTCTATGCCTCCAATCGTGCTAAATCGAAGAAAACCAGTATCCTCAACGTATCTAATCATCAATCCCACCTCGTCCATGTGGGCAGCGATCATTAGCTTCGGGCTTGATTGCGCGCCTTTGATTTCTGCGAAAACGTTTCCCAGTGAGTCAACTTCGATTTTCGATGTGTGCCTCATGGCTTCTGCGACAATCAATCGCCGAACTTCGTCCTCGTATCCGGATGGGCCGTCAGCGTCACATAGAAGTTTGAGGTGATGTTCGATAGCAGCCATTGTGATTACCTACCATGATACTCTATGTAATCGGATCTTCTGAAACTTCGATGTCCGATACATTGAAGCGTACGGGCTAAGTGTCTAACTCGGATAGTCCGAGTTTTTCGACACTGGTTGCCAATGGTTTTCCTTGGTCATCCCACTCCCATAGATTGTAGTAGTCGGTGAGCATCTTGTCAAAGTCTTGCATGGATACGACTTTGCCTTTGGCATTGCCTTCAGGTAGCGGGTCCAAATACATTCGCGGTGGTATTGTGTCGTCCTTTCTGGAGAAGCCTTCTCTGACATTGAAGAGCCTGGCTAACGTCCAGATGCGCTTTCCCATGATCTTCATGTCTTCCTCGGTGTAATTAGTCTCGCATGCAGCACTCAGTAGCCTCGCGCATAAACCGAGGTTGGCGGCTAGGAAGTCACACATCTCAATACTCCACTTAACCGTTGTCCGGATTTGGTCGGTTTGCACTAACTCAGCTTTACCGTCCGGAGTGAACGGATCAAGTTTCCCGAACGCATCGTAGCCAACTGGCCAGGCTCGATTGTGGTCTGCACCTCTCTCCGATGTCGCATAGGCCAAGGCCATTCCAAATGTTGCACGTGGGTCGTAGCCAGGGTACTCTAACCCCTTCGCATGCACAGCATATCTCTCCGAGCCCTTGCCTATCAGCTTCGACGCGCGAGCGACCCCCTCTGCCAGCGAGTCTCCAATCCCTGTTCTAGTTGCAATGAGTCGAGGTAAAGCAACTGCAGCGTCCGCGTTTCCGAACTTCAACTCTAAACCCTGAGTATCTTTCTCTGTCAAGATTCCTCTCTCATAGAGTTCCATAGCCCAAGCGCAGACGTTGCCTGCCGAGATTGTATCCAAACCCATGTCTGAGCATTCTTCGTTGAATTTCAGAATGATTCGTATGTCGCTGATTCCCATGTTGGAACCGCACAATGCCAGGGTCTCATACTCGGGTCCCTCACCCTCCAGGCCAGCGTATTGACCGTCTTTGACCTTCGCCACATTGCGACACCCGATAGAGCAGCTGAAGCAGGTTGTAGTGTGTCGAACCAATATCTGGTCTGACAGCGCATCGGCGTTTATTTGGTCAGCTTCAGCGAAAGTTCCAGCTTGGAAGTTCCTAGTTGGGAGCAGCCCCGCGCCTTGACTCAAGGCCACTATACCCGGCGTACCCGTTTTGATGAGCATCTCTTCATCCGGATTTTCTTTAATGTCTTTCTTGATTACCTCCCGGACCATGGCTAGAAACGTTGGCTCGGAGTTAATGCTGAGTGCTTTGGCTTGTTTCGTTCCTCGGACGGAAATTGCTTTCAGGTTTTTCGATCCCATTACTGCGCCGGTTCCGCCTCTGCCAGCGAAATGGTGTTTGTCGTAGGCTATGGCTGCGAATCTTACTTTGTTCTCCCCGGATCTTCCAATGCAGCCGACCTTGGGTCCGTCAGCATAGTGTCGTGGGTTTTCTCCTGATTCTTTGATGACCAAGTCGGTGGTTTCGAATACGTCCTTTCCCCAAAGGTGGCTCGCGTCCTTCAACTTAGCCTTACCGTCCGTAATGACGAGGTGGGTGGGTTTGGGTGAACGTCCTGTAATGATAACTCCGTCAAATCCTGCGAACTTGAGTTCTGCAGGGAAGTATCCGCCAGAGTGACTATCGCTCATGGTCCCGCTAAGAGGGGACTTGGTCACGTTCGCCATTCGCGACATTGTCGAGGCTACGGTTCCGGTTAGGGGTCCGGTCATCAGTATAATGGGGTTCTCCGGTGCGAAAGGGGCAATTCCCGGCTTGGCGATGTCATACAGGTATCGTATTCCAAGTCCTTTTCCTCCGATATATTGCTCAGCCCAATCAAGCCGAAGGGGATTCTCTTGGACTTCGTTTTCTGTAAGGTTAACGGACAGAATTTTACCGCAGTATGCACGGCCAGGTTTCATTGGAAATCAAATGATGACTGTGCGGTTCTAGTAGAAAAGTCGTTATGCAGCGTCATTGTAATTATCCGCCTGATGTTGGCGGAAACATCAGTAGAACAGTGTCCTCGGTGATTCTTGCCGAGAACCCTCCCATCATGGAAACTGATCGACCGTTCAATAGGAATTGTAGGTGAGGCCGCGGGGTTTGTGAGACCGGATCGAATATGTATTTCTTGAGTTCCTCACCATGCCTTGCGGCCAGTTCTTGCAAAATCTCTAGGACTGTTGCTCCCTCTGTGAACTCCAATATTTCCTCTCTAACGCCTGCTTTTTCTCGTGCAGCTGCAAGAAATTTCACTGTAACTTTCAAAGAGTCTCGACTCTCACCTTCAAATGATCGTTCTCGAGATGGATATACAAAGCTATAATGAAGAGATTTCCTTAGAAACTACCATAGACTGGTTTCAATTCTCGCTTACCCTTACTTGATCTGTAGATCAAGTGTAGCAGCGCCTCTAGTTTTGTTGGTAAGCATTAAGACGGTTTATGAAAGCGTCATGCTTACTCGGGGTGCATGAACTGAGCACGATCATACCTTCTTGTGGTAACGATGGATGACAATCTCCTGACTCCGAACAGTTCGCTACTGCTCTTTTCGGCGTTCTTGAACACCATTCCAGTGGGTTACCTCAATGTTGTACCCCTCATCTACCTCGCGGAGATCGGCTACGATCCAGCTACGATCGGCCTAATTTACTCAGTGAGCGCCATTGCGCTTACGGTTGGACTGATCCCTTTTGGACTCTTGGCCGACAAGTATGAGAAGAAGAAACTCCTGATAATAGGTACCTTTCTCCCCTGCTTAGCATATACTATTTTCGGATTAACGCTCAACCCACTACTGCTCATAATCGCTAGCGTTATTGGTGGAGTTGGTTTCGCTGGCGGTTTGAGTGGAGCGATTCTAAACCCGGCACTCATTCCCATGCTCGCTGGCTCGGCCTCAGACAAAAGACGATCTACGCTCTTCGGTGTATTGCTGAGTGCTTGGGATGTTGCTCTAACATTAGGCGCAGCCTTGAGTTTTCTACCGAGCCTTTTCAGTTCCGTCTTCGGTCAGAGTGAAAGCACGGCTCATTTTGAGGCATATTTCATTATGGTAGGAATTGCAGCGGTCTCAGTAATCCCTCTATTCTTCGTTAAGGAGCAGAGAAACTACACGGAACTCAAGATCTCGCAACGTGATCGCCCTACTCCACAGTTGACACGAGACAAGAGATCGTTCTTCTCTGGTGTTGCGTCTTGGACATCGATTGCGAAGTTTTCCACCGTTTTCGCCTTCACCGGGTTTGGTTTGTCATTAGTTCAGCTGCTGCCGACTTGGTATACGATGCGATTTGGAGCGTCGGAAACTTTGGTTGGGGTCTGGATTGCAGTGGCGAATTTGGCTACGATCGTTTCCATACCGCTAATTCCGATGCTTGTCAGCAGACGGGGAACGGTATCGACGATCATTGGCACAGGGGTTATCGGTGCGTTGGTACTCGGGCTTATGCCTTTCACTTCCTCCTTTGAGGTGGCGTCTATCATATTCATAATTCGTTGCGTAGTCTCCGGCCTATCTTGGGCGGTTCTGCAATCTTACATGATGGGCGTTGTTGGTGAGAGGGAGCGAGGAACGGTGGTTGGGTTCGCTTACACGGCTTGGGGCCTGGGGCTCTCACTTGGTGTCTTCGTAGGTGGAGAATTCCTTGGCGTAGGGCTGCTTAACCTTCCATTCGTAGCCGCCATCGCAAGCTATCTCATCTCATCCGCCGCAGTATTAGCTTTCTTCAGAAAGATCAAACCGCCCGAAGACTTGAGCCGCTTCAGCCTTACCAGAGCCACTGAATGAGACACACATGATCTTCAATTCGCATCAAGAACAAGCAGCGGTGTTATGGTTTGAACGGGTCAACAAATTAGTTGTCAATAGCAAGAACTAGTCCTCATCGTTTTATGAATGATTCTTAGTTGATCACGGAAAAGCAGCGCGCTTCCCACATGCAACCAGCAACCAATCAAACTCAGGCAAGGTCATCGTACTCACCGCTGCTAGTGCTCGGACATACTGTAAACGATATGTACTCCAATCTTCTTGCTGGGCTTCTTCCAGTACTCATAGTCGCATTCGGACTTTCTTACATGCTCGCGGGGCTAGCGGCGTTAGTCTTCAACGCCTTCTCATCTGTGCTACAACCCTTTCTTGGCCGATGGTTCGATCGCACACACGCAACATGGCTACTGGAAATCGGACTTGCGCTGAATTGCATCTGCATGAGCTTCGTGGGCATCTCCCAACACTACGTCGTACTGCTCTTTCTACTTGGGACAGCTGGACTGGGTACTGCTAGCTTTCACCCGCCCGCCTTCTCTACAGTCGTAAAGGCTGGGAGTTCCCGGAAAGGACAGGCTATGGGGTTTTTCATAGCAGGTGGGAATACAGGCTTCTTCTTAGGCCCGATCGTCGCGGGGCTGCTACTCACAGCCTACGGTTTACACGGAACACTACTCTTGCTTCCGATCGGGCTGATAACTGCGCTAGTCCTACTCAAGGCTAGAGTCACAGCAAGAACGCAATCTTCAATCACCGATGTCATCCCAACACAAACCCCAGCGAACAAACGTCTAGTTGGATTGCTCGCCAGTATCACTGCTTGTCGTTCGACCACTATAACTGTAGCAGAAACCTTCCTGCCAGTGTACTTCGTTGCAAGAGGTGAATCGCTCGTAGTCGCTACGGCGCTGGCTTCAGTTTGGCTTGGGATAGGTATTCTCGGACAGTTCGCCGGTGGGTATATTTCCGATAGAATCGGAGGGTTTCCAGTGATCGCTTCTTCTCTACTAATTGGCACCCCCCTGTTCCTCGCATTCCTATTGACCAGTGGGCTCACATCCATAATTTTCCTAGTGTTAGCTGGGGTTGTGCTGTACACTAGTTGGACAGTTATTGTTGTAATGGCTTCGGAGGCAGCTCCACAGAATGTGGGCACGGTTTCAGGGCTCATGTTGGGGTTGGCAGTTGGAATAGGCGGCTTCGCCGCACTAGGCTTCGGTGCCCTCGCCGACCGAATCGGGCTCCAATCCGCGTTAATCACAATGACAACGTTTCTGTTCGTAGGCGGTGCACTCGCGTTCATGATTCCAAAGTTCAGCACGAAAATTCCAAATGCCCAAACTAAGACGATTGCTTGAGCTTTGCGTAGCATCATTCACTGAATTCTTAGCCAGTCAACCGAGAGAGTGTCTGAGCCTTCTAGATTCCACGATGCAGCGTGCAACATCTGAGCCGCTGGACTTCACCAGTGCGATTAACCTGTTGTTTACAGCTAATTCAAGCATCTCAAGCCAAGAATCGATTGCAGTATTGCTTTGACTTTGGGCGGAGCTGTCATGCCTCAGCTTTGAATGTCGTATTTCGTGGATTATGAATTACTGAATAGTTTGCCGTGTTTAACGACATGGACTATGTTGGTTGGCGCGAGTGCCTGAATGTTTTCCAATGGGTTACCCCGGACCACGGCAACGTCTGCCTCAAACCCTTTCTTCAATTGGCCCGTGTTCGTCAACCCGCAACATTCTGCGGCGCGGGAGGTGGCTGCGATTAAGGCTTCCTTGTTACCAAGATACGTAGCCAGGCTTACAATTTCTTGGTAGTTTTGGCCGTGTGCTTGTGCGTCGTTGCCGCCGAAGTCGGTTCCTGAAACGATTTTCAGTCCATACTTTTTGGCAATTTCCATATCGGACGTAACATGTCTTCTGACGAACACATCATCGGGGGCATTCGGATTATCAATGGCGGTCCGGAGTGATGGGTTGGTGAGTAGGACGCTTAAGGTTGGGACGTAGTATATGCCTTTCTTTTTGATTTCGCGCGCCGCTTCCTCTGTTAAGGCCATCCCATGCTCGATAGAATCGGCTCCGGCCTCAACAGCATTTGTCATTGATTGCTCGCCAATAGCGTGTATCGCAACCTTCATACCAACCGCGTGTGCTTCGTCAACGATCGCCCTCAATTCCTCAGCGGTTAGTTGACGCATTACGCGTGAGACCGGTGACGTGTACATCTCTGGAGTACTTCCTGTGGCGGCGTACACTTTCACGAAATCGGCGCCATCACGGATTACCTTTCGCACAGCTTTTCGGCATTCCCATGGTCCATCTGCAAAGTAGGAGTATGAGAGCTCTTGTGCTATGGGTAGGGGTAAGTTGATTGGGTCGTCGTCACCACCAGTCTGCCCCAGAGATCGGCCGCATGAGAGAAGGGTTGGGCCTTCGATTGCGCCTTCCCTGAGAGCTCGACTGAGAAAGGCGCCACCTTTTGTGCCCATCTCCCTCACAGTCGTGAAACCAGACATCAGAAGCTTCCGAAGTTGAGCGACAGATCGGAGGGCAACAAGTGTTTCAGGAACGGTGACCCATGAAGTCAAATCATATACTTTGGAACCCCAAAAGTGAATGTGTGTATCTATTAGCCCTGGAATTATGGTCTGTCCGACGGCAGGAATTACTCTGCCATCCCTGGGCTCGTCGACGCTTCCTTCACGACCTACGTTGACGATAACGCTCTGCTCTTCGTCTATTACGACTACGCCTCGTTCAAAGTACTCATTCCCATCGAAAACGTTTCCCTTCAAAACTAAGGTTCTCAAAATTCTTCGTGAACTCCATTATTCGTGAACTAAAGGTTGGACCACTCCCTTCATGATATGCATCGCGCCTAACCACCAAATTTGAGTTAATTGTAAGAGCCGCACGCTTGCCGCTTACGAAATTCCACGAAAGATTGAGAAAAGAACGGTGCGAACCTACTTGATCAAAAACCAGTGCTTCAAGGAGGTTGAGAAAAAGAGAAGTGAAGCACCGACTCTTGACAGTCGGCACTTCGGGATATTGCTAGAGTTTCTTGATTGTGGTTTCTGTTGGAACGGTTTGAATTGTTGTTAGCCAGGTGTTGCCAATCACTTGTGCCGTTCCGGCGGGCGATATGTAGAGTGGTGCGAACTTGAATCCGTATTGTATTGGGTTCCAGGTCACGTTCTGAACTGTTGACACGTATGCTGGTACTCCGTTGCCGATTTTAGTTTGGAAGAGCCAAATGTTGCCTGCTAGGTCTTTGTCGCGTTGAGTAACCAGTGAGTACAGATGTTGCTGTAGGGTCGTGTTACCAGTGTTCAAGGCCTGGTTCGTCCACATGTTGAGGCTGCTGTCGTTGTAGTTCGTGTTGTCGAAGACCGAAGCGGAGTTCTCAAACGCGTATGCGTAATCGTCCGGGTATGCGTAGTCGGGGAACCAGATTGTGTAGACCATGTCTGGGTAGTTTGACACGCGTGGGATTGTGGCTACGATGCTGAAGTATGTTGGTTGCGTGACGACTTGCAAATTCACGGTGATGCCTACTTGAGCCAGATCAGATTGCACTGCTTGTACAACTGCCTGTGCAACTGGGTCGCCGGTGAAGTAGAGTAGGGAAAGTGGTCTGATGCCTTTGCCTCCTGGGTACCCAGCTTGGGCCAGGAGTTGCTTTGACATGTTGAGGTCGAAGCCGTATGGTTGTATGCTGTCGTTGTAGCCGAACATAGTTCTGGGGAGTGGCCCTTGAAACGTAACTCCGTATCCATGAATGATTCCATCGATAATTGCTTGCTTATTGATCGCGTAGTTGATTGCTTGTCTCACCATGGCGTTGTTGAGTGGTGGTGCGCGTGTGTTTATGCTAATCCAGAAAATGTCCAACGACAATCCGGTGTTTTCGAGAGTTATGCCGGGAGTGCCTTGAATGTCTGGGAGGAGGTTGAAGGGTACAGTGTACATCAATTGTGCCCCGCCGCTTCTGAGGTCGTTCAGGGCGTCAACCATGTTGGTTTTGAATTGGTAGATGACGGTGCTGATGTGCGGTGTTGGGCCCCAGTAATACGGATTCAGTGTAAGGGTGATGCGCTGTCCACGCGTCCAGCTCTGAAGGATGTATGGACCGGTTCCTGGCGCTGAATGCTGCTCTACATAGTCGTTTGCGGTTCCGTTGCCTTGCACTCCGCCGTGAATTTGAACGAAGTTCGGATCCTCAATTCCACCTGCCGGTGATGCAAGTCGTGGGATGAATTCGCGGTGTGGCGCTGAGAAGTGAAATGCAATCGTATACTGGTCAATGACTTGAATGCTTTGGTTCGCGTTCTGCATAACTGCTAATTGGGCTTGAGTCGGGCTTGTGAAGTTGAAGGTGTTCAAATCATTCAAGGTAACTGACCCAGCGTTGAAAATAGCAGTTCCGAGTAGATAGCCTGGTGGTCCATTGTTCAGCGTGATTCGGTAGTAGTTGAACCAGACGTCATAGGCGTTGAATGGTTGTCCATCGCTGAATCGTACTCCTTGCCTTAAGTCGAATGTGTAGTCCCTAGCGTCAGGGCTAATCGTCCAACTAGTGGCTAAGATGGGATCGAAGACGGTGGTACTATTGCCACGGTAGAAGACTAAGTCTTGGTATAGGTTGCTTTGAGTTATCTCCCACGCGGGCTCATCTGTACTCCAAGCGATATCAAGTCCGCTTGGCTCACCTTGATTTCCATCCTCAACGATTGTTTGATTGTAGGGTACTTGCGGTTGAGTAGATGAAGATGTTGACGCCATTTGACTGGTAGAAACTGGCGCCTGCATTGTCTGGAAGTAGTATACTGCACCTGCTGCAACAAGTATTATCGCGATAACTAAAATCGAGAGGGAAATTTTCTTGTTTGAGTTATTTGACATGAAAGGTAATGGGGGTTAGCGGTTAAAATAAGAAGCTTGTGGCCCGCCTTTACGCGACGTATATAGAACAATTTCATTTCGGAACAGATCTGTCAAAGTAGTAAAAAGTGGCTTGACATCGAGGCGTGATCAACTTCGTTCGTTAACAGTAAGGAGAAGCACGGTGTCGCTATCAAAAGTTGGGCACAATTCTCTTATTCGCCCACCATGATCGCGCACCCGAAAGTTAGTTGCATGTAAAATTGAATTACCGCCGGGTCTTGGCAGTAACAATTAGAATTGGTACTCTCCTAATTCCAGGATGCATGATTTGGATTATCGAATTCTGCAGAATGACAAGCTAACCTATTGACATTTGGAGGACGACTGTATGAAAATCAGGCAATTTGGACGAGAAGACCTCATCAGGATTCGCGAACTTGACTTCGAAGCATGGGCGGGGTTGTGGTCTTCGGGGAGCAGTCGGCGACGAACTATGTCCAATCTGGTAGTGAACTGGAACGATGATCCCCAAGGTTGTTTTGTTGCAGAGGATCGGGGCGAATTTCTGGGTTACATCTTCTCGCACATCTGCGGTAGTCTAGGGTACATTGGGGTATTTGGCGTACATCCGCGCCACAGGGGCGAGGGAATTGGCAAGAGACTGCTTCGAAGGTCCATCAGACACCTCAAGTCCAGCGGTTGTTCTACTATTGGATTGGAGACTAGACCGGACAACCAGCTCAACGTTGGCTTGTATGTACGCCATGGGTTCGAACCCAAATATGTCACATTCGTTCTTGAGCACTCAGCATCCGATCACGTTGCAAAAGAGAAGGTTGTAGTTTGGGATGAACTCGATGAATCCCAACAGCGACTCGTATCAAAGAAGCTCGTCGTCACATGCAATGCGGTTATGCCCGGCTTGAACTACGTACCCATGGCACTAGCAAGAGCCCAAACTTCTGAGTGCAGGATCTGCACGTTCAACAGTACAAATCCAACTGGTTTTGCTCTCGTCAGGACTGCACCGAGGTTTGAAAAGGAGGATACTACGGACGCTTTCGTGGAAGCGATGGCTGTGAAACGAGTAAGTGAAGCCAAGTTTGTTGGAATGATTCGCACTCTTGAGACGTTGACAGGCAAATGGGGCATGAAAACGGTTTCCATTCCAGTAACTTCATTCAATTGGCACATCTTGGAAACGTTAGTGCGAAAAGAAGGGTTCCGAGTCAAGAGGGTGATGCTTCGCATGTTATACCTTGAAAAGATGGTGAGCCGTAATTGCGTGAATTTGAATTTCTGGGCGATGTGAGCTGTCAACTTCATTACGCAAAGGTTTGAGCGTGAAATGAAATGAACGAGTACATTATAGCCTCGGATTGGGTCTGGGGCGTTCAGGCTGTGGTCAAGGGACGGAAAAAGCTCGCGCAAGGATCCACTGCAGTAGACGCGGTCGAGGCAGGTATTTGTGTCGTAGAGGATGACCCCACCTGCAACAGTGTTGGAACTGGTGGTTTGCCCAACGCGGAGGGAGTTTTGGAGTTAGATGCTAGCATTATGGATGGAGTCACTATGAAAGCTGGCGGCGTCACCTGTTTGACAAAAACAAGGAACCCCATATCGGTTGCGAGAAAGGTGATGGAGCTAACGCCTCATGTACTCTTAGCTGGGACTGGTGCAACAGAGTTTGCTCGACGTTGCGGCTTCGGAGAGTACGATCCTCAAACTCCTAAATCAATTACACAATGGAAAGAGTTGCGTAGCAAAGTATTTGGTGCGACGACCGACGAGGACGCCCGTCAAAACTACATCAACCTGACGTCCGAGCATTACGGTCGAACGACCGTCTTAGGGCTTACAAAGGCACTTAGGTCAGGCCTTATTGAATCGCGCGGCACGGTAGGGGCCTTGGCTGTAGACCAACACCGCCGTACGTGCGCGGGCACTTCGACCAGTGGGTGGCCTTTGAGGTTTCCTGGGAGAGTGGCGGATTCTTCGATTATTGGCGCGGGAACCTATGCCAACAAAGCAGCTGCAGCCTCCGCGACTGGAATTGGCGAGACGGCCATGAGACACTGCTTAACGAAAGAGGTTTGCGACTTAGTAACGCAAGGAAAATCGCCAACCGACGCCTGTGAAACTGCACTCCTCAGGATAATTAGGAATGAGACATTCGACCATTTGGCTGCAGTCTTCTGCGTAAACGCAAAATTTGAAGTCGGAGGAGCGTGTACGAGAGCAGGGTTCCAGTACGAGTATATGACGAACACATCAACTGAACCGGTTATCGTGATCCCTCAGCCAGTGAAAACGTAGAGCTGCCTCGACTCTGCCCATCTAGGAACGATTGTTTGACGCTACAATGTCTTCCGCGAAATGACAAGCCGCAAAGTGTGCCTGCTCAACTTGCCTAAGTTCGGGGTCTGAAGTGAAGCATCTTTCTTTCGCAAAAGGGCATCTTGTGTTGAAGCGACATCCAGTAGGTGGATTGACGGGGCTTGGAATCTCTCCCTCGCCTTCCACATGCCTTAGGGTGGTATCGACGTCAGGTTCCAGAACCGATGAGATGAGTAGTTGCGTGTATGGGTGGAGAGGGCGTCCAATGATATCCTGCGTTGCACCAATTTCCACCAGTTTACCCACGTACATGACGGCGATTCTGTCGGACATGTACCGTGCGACCGACATGTTGTGGGTTATCAGCAAGTAGGATAGATTGAATTCGGATTGAAGCTTCTGCAGGAGAAGCAGGATTTGCGATTGCACAGAAGCGTCAAGCGAACTTGTCGGCTCGTCGAGGACTATGAATTTCGGGTTCTGTATTATCGCCCGGGCTATGCTAATCCTCTGCCGTTGACCCCCACTGAACTGGTGAGGCAATTGATTCATTTGCGATTCGCTTAAACCAACTTCTCGAAGTGCTTGACCCACCTTTTCTTTGTTAGATGACCGATTTGTGGATCCGTTAGCTCTGAGCGGCTCTGAGACAGAATCAACGATCCTCTTGCGTGGGTCAAGTGACGATGATGGGTCTTGGAATACTACTTGCATATCCTTACGCAGTCTTCTGAGTTGCCGTTCGGGGAGCGTGGAGATTTCTTGTCCTTGAAAAGTTACTTTGCCGGACGTTGGGTTGATTAGCCTTAGGACGGTCAATCCCAAAGTGCTCTTCCCTGAGCCCGATTCGCCGACAACCGCAAATGTCTCTTTGCCCTTAATGTCGAAGCTTACGCCATCGACTGCGTGAACATACAACTCCTTCTTTCGAAGAAGCTTAGCGGAGAAACCAGCTCTTACCGGGAAATGCTTGACTAATTGTTCAACTTGAAGAAGCGGTTCAGTTTCTGTCATATTCAGTCCCCGTGTAAGTAGCAGGCTACTTTGTGGTTTGCTGTTACTTCAATGAGCCGGGGGATATTAGTTGGACATTTACCGAAGGCTTTTTCGCATCGTGGGTGAAAACGGCATCCCGTTGGGTATCGGCCTAGTTGTGGAACAACTCCGGGAATCGTCTTGAGGGTCGACTCGTCCTTTCTTCCTTTCGGAAAAGCGCCCATCAGTCCGATCGTATAGGGATGCAGAGGGTTCTCGAACAATTCCTTCTTTGGTGCCTCCTCGACGATCTTTCCAGCGTACATGACTGATATGTTATCAGCAACGGCTGCAACGACTCCCAAATCGTGAGCTATCAGTAGCACACTCATCCCGTAATCTTGAGTTAGGGAGTTGATCAATTCGAGTATTCTTGTTTGGGTTGTAACGTCTAGTGCTGTCGTTGGCTCGTCGGCGACAAGGAGCGTTGGTTTCTCAGCGATAGCCATAGCAATCATTACTCTTTGTTTCATGCCGCCACTCAATTCGTGAGGGTACATGTTCGCAACCCTTTCTGGGTTAGGGATCTTCACTTTGCTGAGTAGCTCGTTGACCTCGTTTGCGAATTGTTGGTAGAGTTTTCGTCTTCGGAACCTCACTATCGCATTCTCATCGCCTAGACCAAGCAGCCGCGTTGACATCTGAGGCTTGGGCATAGAAGGAGCATAAATGGCGTCTCTGTGATGCTTGACTCCCAAAGCCTCAGCCATCTGTTCTCCGATCTTATATACTGGGTTGAGTGAAGTCATCGGTTCCTGGAAAACAGTCGCTATTTCGGTCCCCCTGAACCTTTCAACCTCACTCTCACGTAATGTTAGCAAGTCCGTTCCTTTGCACATAATTTTCCCCGAGTAAATCACTCGTTTCTCAGGGAGAAGTCGTGAAAGAGATAGACCGAGAGTGCTCTTACCGCAACCACTCTCGCCCACTAGAGCGTGAATCTTCGCAGTCTCAAGATTAAGTGAAACGTTGTCAACCGCCTTGAGGTAGCCTCTGAACGTCCGATAGCTTACTTCCAGTTCGCTAACAGACACTACAGAGTTTGTCGTGAGCGCGTTTTGATTCTGCAAACGAGATTTCGCTCTACTTAACACTGTGTCGAGTGTTTGCCTTTAGCCAATTCTTGGACAGTTAAACTGAACGGCTGTGAGGCGGTGATATTTGTATATACAATCAACTTATTTACACTCGCATCGTGGCGTTGTCTGCCCGGTATAGACTAATGAGCGATCAATCCGAGCAGCTCAGAGGATGCCCGTGGGAATACTAACATATGTTCTGAAAAGACTCCTCCTCATTATTCCAACTTTTCTCGGCGTCACGCTTCTAACTTTCGTCATATCTCACGTGGTCGTAGCCAACCCCGTTTTAGCCTGGGCTGGTGAGAAGTCCAGTCCGCAAACGATTGCGGCGATTGCAGCTCAATATCATCTTCACGATCCGCTATACTTACAATATTATTACTACATGCTCGGTCTGTTCCAAGGAAACTGGGGAATATCAGCGACCACGCACCTTCCCGTGCTTAGTCAGGTAAGCAACTTCTTTCCCGCAACTGTTGAACTGTCAGTTACGGCGCTGATCATATCAGTGTTGATTGGAATCCCTATGGGGGTTCTCTCCGCTTTGTGGAACGGCAGAAAACTGGACATACCAATAAGAGCATTATATTCCAGCGGAATAGCGTCGCCTCCCTTTCTCTTAGCACTTTTATTCCAACTGATCTTCGCGTACTACTTCAATCTACTACCGAGTGCAGGCCGACTTGACCCCGCGTTTCCTATTCCTGCCCACATTACTGGCATGTACACTGTGGACAGTCTTTTGGAAGGGAACTGGGTCGTCTTTGTTGACGCAGTACGACACCTAATTCTACCCGCAATAACGCTGGCGTTTCTAACGTTTGCGATAATTACGAGAATCACTCGGGCATCCATGCTGGAGACTATGGACAAAGATTTTGTTAGAACCGCGAAAGCTAAGGGGTTGCCAAGTCGAACCGTCACCTACAAGTATGTATTGCGTAACGCACTGACCTCAACCGTGACAGTGATCGGTTTCGCTGTTCAACTGTTACTGTCGGGCGCTATTGTTGTTGAGACCGTGTTCTTCTGGCCTGGAATTGGCTTGTACACAACAACCGCCACGCTTTCGCTTGATTTTCCCTCCATCATGGCTGTTACGGTTGTGTTTACTTTGGTGGTTGTGTTCACAAACTTGCTCACTGATTTGGCCTATGGCGCTTTGGACCCCAGGGTGACTTACGATTGATAGATCAACCAGAGCAATCGCAGGAACAAACGTCCGTCTTCCGTGAGGATGTTCGTATCTTTAAAGACGTCGTTCGACGCAACATCCTGTACCCTTTCGGGTTATTTGTCGTAGCGGCCTTCCTGATTTACTCCGCGATATTTGCAGTATTTCCGTCAATAATCAACTACGATCCTTCTTACACAAACCTCCTAACAATACTACAGCCCCCGTCCGTAGCGTTTCCTTTTGGAACGGATGACTTGGGCCGAAATCTCTTTTTGAAAGTTTTGAATGGCATTCCGATCGACGCCGGTATTTCATTGTCCGTAGTGCTTCTGGCGCTTGTTATTGGTGTCTTGAGTGGTGCTATGGCGGGATATTTTGGCGGCGCTATTCATCAAGCCATCATGGGAGTTACAGACATATTCCTAGCCTTTCCCGGCCTGGTACTTGCCGTGGCGTTCGCCGCCGCGCTCGGACCTGGGACACTGAATGTCATTGTTGCGTTGGCCGTGGTGTGGTGGCCGATCTACACTAGGCTTGCGCGCGGAGAAACGCTCACGGTGAAGGAGCAACAGTACGTATTGGCCGCGAGAGCATCAGGGTCGAGCGGTGTGCGAATAATCCTATCACACATCATGCCCAACGTGATCACGCCTATGATAGCTTACGCTACAGCAGACATAGGCAACGTCATTCTACTCTCTGCGGTGCTCGGCTACCTTGGGCTAGGATCCCAACCCCCCAACGTTGACCTCGGAAGAATTGTCTATGACGGACAAAACTACATCCGTTTCGCGCCATGGTACTCACTTCTCCCCGGTGTGGTTTTGTTCATTATTGCAATCTCATTCGCCTTCGTGGGCGACCTACTGCGCGACTTCCTAGATCCCAAGATGCGCGTTTGATCCTGAGGACACCCACACGATAGGAACTGGAGAAAATCTGTACGAGAGTTTAATTCGCACGTACAGCGTGCCATGTGAAATTGAATTACAATGTCGACGCTTGTTCTTCGCGGGTCAATCTTCACAGGAGCCGACTTAATTGAGAAGGGTTCCGTAGTTGTCGATCAAGCTAGTGGAATGATAGCTGACGCGGGCAAGAAAGGGGATGTAAATGAACCTAAGGACTCAAGAGTGATTGAGATCCGAGATTCAACTATTCTACCCGGACTAATTGATGCCCACATGCATTTCTTCGGATCAAAGAAGTACGACATCGTCGAATGGTTGACAGTACCTGAAACTCTTGTCGCGTTGCGGTCCGTGGCCGATGCAAGGAAACTGTTAATGGCAGGGTTTACTGCGGTCAGAGACCTTGGAAGCAAAGCGGCTCCGTATCTTAGAAGGGCGATAGACGAGGGAGCTTTTGATGGGCCGCATATATTGCAAGCGGCGAAATCCTTGGCACAAACAGGTGGCAATGACGACGTGCCGATGCTTCCCATTGACGTCGCTGAGAAACTCTCATACTCATACTACTGCGATGGGCCATGGGATTGCCGCAAGGCGGTCAGAAAAGTCGTTCGTGACGGAGGCGAGTTAGTCAAAGTCTACGCCTCAGGCAGCATGTCTCAAGGAACGAAAATCCGTCGCCAATTTACACTAGATGAACTAAGGGCCATTGTCGACGAGGCTGGTGCCGTCGGTATGAAAGTAGCATCTCACGCTTACGGAGAACTTGCACTAACGAACTCAATCAATGCTGGAGTTCATTCAATCGAACATGGAATAGGCGTGACCCCCGAAATTGCGAAGGAAATGCAGAGACGAGGAATATTCTATGTCCCAACCATTAGCGCATTTCTAATCGGAAACACTACTACAGAAGAACAAGCAAGGCTAGTCAAGAGACATCTCACGGAAGACATTGAAAACGCCAAACAAGCCGGAGTCAAATTCGCATCAGGCTCAGACTTCGTTGGATGCGATACAGAACCCCATGGAGAAAATTACCGGGAGATCGTGAATTTAGGCAAGTATCTTGGTAACAAGGAAGCCTTAATCGCAGCCACCTCCCGCGCCGCAGAATGTCTAGGGTTAGACAAGTCTGGATGGCTGAAGTCTGGGTATGAGGCTAACTTAGTCGTAGCCAAAGGTAACCCGATCGAAGACACAAACAATCTAGCACCAAGTCATATAATTCACGTCATACGTAAAGGAAAACTGTACACGATCAATGGGTAAACCGAAGATTTGAGAAGAAGAGAAGATCTGCAACGGACCAGAATAGCAAGAATTAAGGCTCAGTTTGCGTCTTGGCTAGAATGCGACGGTGAGCGTTTCGCTAGCTTGAACTCCTGGAATTGACCGAATCTTATCGGCGATCAGAGAAGTAAGCAACTCAAGGTTTTCAGCCTCGAGAATGGCGACGAGGTCGTAGCGTCCGAAGACGCCATAAACTTTCTTAACACCAGAGATTTGACTCAAACGATCTTTGGTCGTCTTTGCCCAGCCAAGGCTTTCCCCGGTTCCTCCCAGCATTGTCAACAAAACTATCGCGGTAACCATAATTTGGTTTTCGTTCGACCTCGATTATTTATCATTTGTCAACTGAACCCACAATTCGAAGGTAATGTGCTCGAGAGTATCACGAGAGTTGTCTGCACATTACACACTAGTTTGCACTGTTTTGATGATAGCGGAAATTTTCAGAAATGGTCTATCAATGAAGACGCTGCCCCGTAATGCCGATTTCATTGTTTTGCACTAATTCTGACGATGGTTTTACGGGAACAGTCCTCAGCGCTCGGTGCTAACCCTAATTTGCAAGTTTCTTGGACAAATTGGACCATCACGGACGAGCGTTCAAATCGGAGGTTAATTTGTAGAGCTCGCAATTGTTAATTAGAGAGCTGCATAGTGTGGTAATCGTGATTCTCTGTTGGTTTCTGAGAAAGTGGTTCGATTTCAAGGGAAAAATAAGGATTTAACTCAACTGACTCAACAAATAGTTCAACGTCTGCAGTCCGAGGGGTACAAGGTACAGTCCACTGTGGCTCCGCTTGGTCACGTGATTCAAGCTCAGAAGGCTGGGATACTTCGTGACATTATCACGGCCGACCGTGCGTTCACAATAACCATTACAGGCCAGCCAAATGATTTCACAGTACACGTTGGAATCGGGAAACTTGTGCAGAATCTTGCAGTAGCCGCAGCTGAAGCTTTGTTGCTATCAGCCCTCTTTTTGGCAGTCGATGTCCCAGAAATGCTTTGGACGGTGCATGTTGAGAATGAAATAATCAAAGAAATAAGGGAAGTAGTTGACACTGCACCAGCAGCTACCGTACCCACTAGCGTGCCCGGATCGGCAACAATGCTTTGCGAATGCGGATATCGGAATCCGGTCGGATCACGTTTCTGCGCACAATGCGGTAAGGCGCTGTCCTAGCACTTTGGACCAGTAACGTGATTCAAAGAGGTAAGCCAAGAAGGCCTAAAGGGGTCAGGCCTTCCACTTTTGCCGTTCCTCGTATGCAGAGGTACAGCTAACTTTGTTTGTGTTCCGATTCGGATAGTCTAATTATTCTCAGTTTTCCGTTGGCGCATGACCATAATTACGGTCTAAGATCGCTAAGCTGAGCACGGTGTCCTTGTCTTGTGCGACTGTCTATCGAGTATTGAAAACCACGAAGACCTTAGGCCACGAAATGCGATTCTGCATTACACCCTAATTGGTTCTATGCTCTTAGCGAATTGCCTTTCAATTTTTTCTCTGTGGAGACTGTTCATTGTGCAGAAGGGGATGATTCTACCATCGGGTACTGCGTAGTGGATTCCGCATCTTTGGACTCTTTCTAGGTCGAAATTGTATGGGTCCATGAAGTGCATGGCGCCGATCATTATGATCTTACGCATCAGTCGTCCGAGCGCCTCGTAAGTCCCTTCCTTCATGACGCCACCTATTAGTGGTCCAAGGACTTTCAGTTTCAAGTTGCTGAGGCTTCGAATCATCTCTACGTTCGCCTTAACCTTGTGCCCGGTGTTGGCGAGTTCAGCAACTCTAGTCATGGAGTTCATGAAACCGTCGACGTTAGCATACCGGGTAATTGGGGTGATCTTCCCGTCTTCTACAAAAACAAACGTCGCCATCCCACAATGTTCATGCATCGTAAACTCTGGGAACCTAGTGCCCTTCAATGCACCCACGGCCCTCGCAAATGGGACTACTGATGGGACAGGGAAGAAGTCACTTCGTTTAATCTGCCCGCCGGTTTGTTCTTCCACTAACTTCGTGAAGTCAGGTATGGTAATTCTGTAATCTGCTAACTTGTTCCTATCAATGCGGCCGGTGATTGAGACGGGTTGTACGTTGACGCAACGTATGAGGTCGTGATTCTTTGCTGCGAAATCAATTATCTGCCCTACCTGGTTGTCATTGATTCCTTTCACAAGCGTTACGACAAGGATAACACTGTCGTGTCCTGCAGTCCTAAGGTTGTCAAGGGCTTTCATTTTAACCGGCAACAAGTCTAGGCCACGTGTGGTCTTGTAGGGTTCTGGAGTAACGCCGTCGAATTGTAGGTAGAAACTAGAGACATCGGCATCAAGAACCCTCTGTAGAAAGACTGGGTCGTTGGCGATTCTAATCCCATTCGTATTTATCTCCAGATGGTGGATTCCTGCTGCATGGGCGTGGCGCAGAATTTCTGGCAGGTCGTCTCGAAGAGTGGGTTCTCCACCACTCAACTGCAACGCCTTGACTGAAACCGGTTTATTTGCGGCAAGGTTGTCGATCATGGCTTTGATTTGGTCTAGCGTAGGTTGGTATTGGTAGCCCGCTGCTGTGGCGTTCGCGAAGCAGATGGGGCATTTTAGGTTACAGTTGTTAGTTACGTCGATAATGGAGAGTATTGTTTGCGATTTGTGGTCGGGACAAATGCCACAATCATATGGGCATCCTTTCTCGACTTCGGTGCGTGGGTTCTCGAGGCCGTCTCCAATCGTTGAATAGCGTCTAACTCGTTCCCATTCATCTACATCGGACCAATAGACGTCCTCGTATGTGCCATGCTCAGAACATGATTTGACCATCATAACTTGTCTATTTTTTTCGACGAGCCGGGCTTGCAGAACCTTGTGGCATTCTGGACAGATGCTTGTGGTCTCTTTCAGGAAGTTCTCGTTCATCAGTAACCATCTAGGTGATGTTCAGCGTCAACTCTGAGCGTAGCAATTGCTGATCGCATCTAAACCTTCGATACGTATAGTTTAGAGAGTAAAGAGTGGAGGAGGATTCTGCACCCTAGCTTCGATACTCACGATTCATAGTGTGAATCGGGGTACGCGAACTGAAGACGGAATCTCAGCACAATTGCCTGAGTCGTGATACTATCTAGCGACGGCTTATAGATCACGGCTTCATCCGCGCAAGCGCACGATTTACGCAACGAAGTTCACACATTTCTGCCTTCTCCAACTGTTCGTAAACGAAACCGCAAAACCCACACTGGAACACGCAAACATCATTCTTTCCCAATTCGACCAAACAGAACAACCACTTGTTCAAGCAAACATTATGTTGAAAACATAAGACCGAGTGGAATTTGTCGAACGCCATCTGTTCAAATTCTACTTATTCCAAGTTTTGTTAAGTTGGCCAAGATTGAATAAAAACTGAATCGCCATGAACCATTTGTTAGGAAGCAAATTTCTAGTCGCGACGCTTTGCCTTCTCACCATCACAACATTCGCCTCATCGGTTGTGAGCGCGCAGTCCACAGCATGCCAAATAGTTCAGTTCAATCCCTCATTTCCATCCAGCGTCAATCCAGGACAGGTTGTAC
>Ga0335081_10002248_pt1 | contig 30378 bp, 29 predicted proteins | sample Lox_Sample_35_FD_206713 | JGI IMG/M metagenome (GOLD analysis project Ga0335081, IMG submission 206713) | Soil microbial communities from Loxahatchee National Wildlife Refuge, Florida, United States - Lox_Sample_3.5 | ecosystem: Environmental > Terrestrial > Soil > Wetlands | place: USA...
CATCATCGCCGCCTGCATCCTGATCGTCGCCGCGGTGGGCGGCTGGCGCGGCTATGAGTGGTGGGAAAACCGCAAGGCCGCCGAGTCCGGCGCCGCGTTCGAGACGGCAGTGCGGCTCGCCGAGTCTGGCAAGCACCAGGAGGCGGAGGCCGCCTTCGCAAAGCTCGCCGCCGACGGCAGCGCTGGTTATCGGTCGCTGGCGCGGCTGCGCGAGGCGGCCGAGCTCACGGGCACCGACAGGGCCGCCGCTATCAAAGCCTATGACGAGATCGCCGCCGACCGGAACGCCGGACAAATCGTCCAGGCCCTTGCAGCGTTGCGCTCGGGCTTCCTCCTCGTCGACACCGCGCCTTATTCCGAAATTCGCCAACGGCTCGAGCCGCAGACGGCGGCCGACAAGCCGTTCCGGCACAGCGCGCGTGAACTCTTGGCGCTGTCGGCGTGGAAGTCCGGCGACATGGCCGCGGCCAAGCAATGGGCCACCATGATCATCACCGATCCGCTGACCCCGCAGGGCACGCGCAGCCGTGCCGAAGTCTTGACCGAGCTCATCGCTTCGAGCGGCAAGGGCTGAGCATGAAACCGACGCGACCTGTGCCTCCGCTCATTCGCATCGGCCTGCCGCTGACGCTGCTGCTGGTGCTCGGGGCGTGCACGCCGGGCGGCCAGTTCGATCCGACGTCGATCTTCGCCAATGACATGTTCGACACCAAGAAGAAGCTGCAAGGTCAGCGCGAGCCGGTGTTTCCCAACGGCGTGCCTGGCACAAATAGCGGCGTGCCGCCGGATCTGGTGAAGGGCTATCAGCCGCCGCCCGAAGACGCTGCCGCCGACGCCAATGCCGCCCAGGATGGTGCGGCGGCGCAGCCGAAGCCCGAACCGAAGGCCAAGCCGAAACTAAAACCGAAGCCCCAAGTGGCGCGCGCGCCGGCAGCAGCGCCGACGCCGACCCGGATCACGGTGAGCCCGGGGAGCGCGGGCGCGCCGGCGTCATCGGCTCCGCCAGGCGATGGCGCCCAGCAATCGCCGTGGCCGTCGCCGCCGCCGACTGCGCCGGCCCAACAGGCCGGGCAGTCTTCGCAATCGGTCTGGCCTACTCCCCCGGCACCGAAGCAGCAGTAAGAGAAGCGGCTACGCGCGGGCCGGGCTGTTCACGGCCTGCGTAACCATGTAAGCCGCGCGGATCGCATTCAAGGCGACTGGTTTTACGCGTGGCCGTTGGCCCGAGCCGTCATCATGAGCTTCACCATTGCCATTGTCGGCCGGCCCAATGTCGGCAAATCGACCTTGTTCAACCGCTTGGTCGGCCGGCGGCTGGCGCTGGTCGATGACCGGCCGGGCGTCACGCGCGACCGCCGTGAAGGCGAGGCCAAGCTCGGCGATCTTTCCTTCAAGGTGATCGACACCGCCGGCCTCGAAGACGCCGAGCGCCGAACCCTTTCCGCGCGCATGCAGGCACAGACGGCCGCCGCCATGGCGCAGGCCGACGCGGTTTTGTTTCTTGTCGATGCGCGGCAGGCGGCGACGCCGGCCGATCGCGCCTTCGCCGATCTCATCCGCCGCTCAGGCAAGCCGACGGTCCTGGTCGCCAACAAGAGCGAGGGCCGCACCGGCGAACTGGGTGCGTTGGAAGCTTATGCGCTCGGCCTCGGCGAGCCGGTTGCCATCAGCGCCGAGCACGGCGAAGGTTTGGCCGGCCTCTACGACGCGCTGCGCGCGGCGCTGCCCGCTGCGACGGAGCAGGACGAGGGCGACCGCGCACCGGCGCCATCAGCCGAGACGAAACCGATCCGCATCGCGGTGGTCGGCCGGCCCAATACCGGCAAATCGACGCTGATCAACCGCCTGATCGGCGAGGAGCGGCTGTTGACCGGCCCGGAAGCCGGCATCACCCGCGACGCCATCGCCGTCGATCTTCATTGGCGCGGCCGGCATTTTCGCATTCACGACACGGCGGGGCTACGCCGCCGCTCGCGCATCGAGGAGAAGCTGGAAAAGCTTTCGGTTGCCGACGCGCTCAACGCCATCCGCTTCGCCGAAGTGGTCGTCGTTCTGATCGACTCCCAGGCGCCGTTCGAGGAGCAGGACATTCGCATCGCCGATCTGGTCGAGCGCGAAGGCCGCGCCATTGTCGTGGCCGTCAACAAATGGGACTTGATCGAGCAAGAAGCCGGTGCGTTGACGCGGCTACGCGCCGAAGTCGATCGGCTGTTGCCGCAGATAAAGGGCGTGCCGGTGGTGGCGCTTTCCGCCCGGACCGGCGACGGTCTCGACCGCTTGATGGCCGCGGTGGAGGAAAGCTACCTCAGTTGGAACCGCCGCGTGCCGACGGCAGCGCTCAATCGCTTCCTGGCGCAGAGTTTCGCCGCGCATCCGCCGCCGGCGATCAAAGGCCGTGCGCTCCGGCTCGATTACATCACGCAGCCGAAGGCGCGGCCGCCGACATTTGTTTTGTTTTCCGCGCGCGCGCAGGCCTTGCCGGAGACGTACCGGCGTTACCTGATCAACGGCTTGCGGGAGAATTTTGAACTCCCTGGCACGCCGATCCGGCTGACCTTGCGCGCCAAGCAGAATCCTTATGCCGGCAAGAAAAAGCGCCGCCGCTGAAGCTTTCGGGCGAGGTCGGCTATTCGCCGACGATGTCCTTTCCCAGCGGACTTAACAGCGCGGCGAGATCCTTCTGCTCCTTCTCGGGTACTTTGAACTTGTTGAGCACCTCGACAAAAATGCCGAGCGAGCGGCAAAAAGTTTCAGGCGGTGGGACGGGCGGCGGGCTTCAGGCCGGCGGCGGGAAATCGAGGAATTTCCTGGCGTAGAAATCATAAAGCTTGCCGGTCTCCGCACAGCTCGGCACGCATAGCTCGACGATTTTCTGCGCCACGTCGTCGGCCGTCGGCAACGTCATCGGATCCTCGCCGGGCATGACGGCGGCGCGCATGCGGGTGCGGGTCGGGCCCGGATTGAACAGGTTGACGCGCACGGGTGTCGAACTTGTTTCGGCCGCATAGGTGCGCGCCAGCGCGTTGAGCGCGGCCTTCGACACCGTGTAGGGCCCGGCATAGGCGCGTGCGTTGGTCGCGGCGCCGGAGGTGATGAAGACCGCGCGGCCGGCGGGGGAGCGCCGCAACAGGCCGTCCATCGCCCGGATCAGATGCCAGTTGGCGGTAACGTTGACCGCCATGGCCTCGTCCCAGGCCTGCGGCAGCACGTGATCGAGCGGGGAGCGCTGACCGGCGACCGCGGCATTGCCGATCAGCACGTCGAGCCGCTGGTAGCGCTCGTTGAGCGCCGAGGCGAGGCGGTAGAAGCCGTCATAATCGCGCATGTCGAGCGGCACAAGCGTTGCCGTGCTGCCGGCCTTCTGCACAGCGTCGTCGAGTTCTTCGAGCCCGCCGACCGTGCGCGCCACCGCCACCACATGCGCGCCGGCGGCAGCGAGCCTCAGCGCCGTCGCGTAGCCGATACCGCGCGAGGCGCCGGTGACGAGCGCGATGCGATCGGCAAGTGGTTGCGGCATCTCAGCTCGCTTCGGCGAGCAGCGAGAGCTGGCGGGGCGAGGCGTCTTGCGCCATGCGGTCGGTCAGCGGCGTCGGATATTCGCCGGTGAAGCAGTGATCGGTGAATTGCGGGCGCGCCGGATCGCGGCTCTTCTCGCCCATGGCGCGATAGATGCCCTCGACAGAAAGGAAAGCAAGCGAGTCGGCGCCGATGAACTGGCGCATGCCTTCGAGATCGTGCGTCGCCGCCAGAAGCTTGTCCTGCTCCGGCGTGTCGATGCCGTAATAGTCCGGATGCGTGATCGGCGGCGAGGCGATGCGGAAATGCACCTCGCGGGCGCCGGCGTCGCGCATCATCTGCACGATCTTCACCGAGGTGGTGCCGCGCACGATAGAGTCGTCGATCAGCACGATGCGCTTGCCGGCGACGACGGCGCGATTGGCGCTGTGCTTCAGTCGCACGCCGAGCTGGCGGATTTGCTGGGTCGGCTCGATGAAGGTGCGGCCGACATAGTGGTTGCGGATGATACCGAGCTCGTAGGGGATGCCGGACTCCTGGGCGTAGCCGACGGCGGCGGGCACGCCGGAATCCGGGACCGGGACGATCACCTCGGCGGCGGCGGGCGCCTCGCGCGCGAGCTCGGCCCCGCAGGCCTTGCGCACGTTATAGACGCTGCGGCCGCCGATCACCGAATCCGGCCGCGCGAAATAGATGTATTCGAAGATGCACGGCCGCGGTGGCAACTGGCCGAACGGTTTGTGCGAATGGGCGCCGTCTTCGTCGAAGATCAAAACTTCGCCGTTCTCGACGTCGCGCACGTATTGGGCGCCGATGATGTCGAGCGCGCAGGTCTCAGACGTCAGGATCGAGCAGCCGTCGAGCTTGCCCATGACCAGCGGCCGGATGCCGAGCGGATCGCGGGCGCCGACCAGCTTCTTGTTGGTCAGGCCGACGAAGGCGTAGGAGCCCTCCAGCATGCGCAAGCCTTCGATGAAGCGATCGACGAAGCGGTTGCGGTGCGAGCGCGCCACCAGATGCAGGATCACCTCGGTGTCGGTGGTCGACTGCATCATGGCGCCTTCGCGCACCAACTGCCGGCGCAGCGTGATGCCGTTGGTGAGATTGCCGTTGTGGCCGATGGCGAAGCCGCCGGCGTTTAATTCGGCGAACAGCGGCTGGACGTTGCGCAGGACGGTCTCGCCGGTGGTCGAATAGCGCACGTGGCCGACCGCGGTGTTGCCGGGCAGCCGATCGATCACCTCACGCCGGGAAAACGCGTCGCCGACCAGGCCGAGGCGGCGCTCGGAGTGGAAGCGCTTGCCGTCGAAGGAGACGATGCCGGCGGCTTCCTGGCCGCGGTGCTGCAAGGCATGCAGGCCGAGCGCGGTGATGGCGGCGGCGTCCGGGTGGCCGAAAATGCCGAACACGCCGCACTCTTCGCGCAGCCGGTCGGCGTCAAGATCGAAAGGGGCGGCGGCAGTCTCAGTCTGCGTCATCGGCTCTCCGGAGCTCTCCGGCGCGTCGCGGCGCCGTTCCTGCGGCCTCGACCAAGTGCCGTATCCCGATTCGGCTGCCGCGATCATAGCCTGCACCGGCAAGCTTGTCGGCGGGGTCAAAGAGTTGTCCGCGCTGACCCGGGGCCTCGGGCTGGTCGGCATCTTCAGGCCGCGGCCGTTTCAGCTTCTTTAAAATGGTGCTTTCGGGGTCGTCCGGCAACATCGACATCAGCCAATTTCCGGTGCTGGTCAGAACCACCCGCGATTTGGCGCTGCGCACCCATTCGGGCTGGCTGCGGTCCGGCACCAGCCAGATGAAGAACTGGAAGGCGACGACCACGATGATCAGGCCGCGGGCGAGGCCGAACAGGAAACCCAAGGTGCGGTCGAGCGCGCCGACCCGGCTGTCGAGCACCATGTCGGAAATGCGGATGGTCAGGACCGAGACCACCAGCAGCGTGACCAGGAATACGCCGCCGACCACGGCGACCGCGGCAACGATGTCGTTATTGAAGTATTGTTTGGCGAGCGGAAGGAGCTTGGAATACGAATAAAGCGTCGCCGCCGCCGCCAAAATCCAGGCCGTGATCGAGAGTACCTCGCGCATGAAGCCGCGCACCATGGCGAGCAGCCCTGAGATCAGCATCACCACGATGAGCACGATATCGAGCAGCGTAATCGGCATGGTTCCTGGGAACCCGAGACGGCGGTGGCAGGACGAAGGCTTAAGACCCGCGGCGTGTATAGCCGGGCCAGGTGACGGCGTCACCCGTCTAAATCGTGGCTCCGGAAGCCCCATGTCGCGAGCACCGCGACCCGCGTGGAGACCTGCCGTTAACCACGATCGCAAGGGGAATGCGGGCGGCTCGACTATCCCGGTCTCTTCAATTGTCCTGACCGCCGACGCGCCGCAGCGGCGGCGTGCCGTCACGCGCGATATCGGCCACCAGATTGGCGAGCGTGCCCACCGCCGAAAGCGCCATGCCGTCGGGCGCCTCGGCGTGGGCCGCCTCAGGGACGACGGCGCGGTTGAAGCCGAGCTTCTGCGCCTCCTTGAGCCGCGTCGCGGTCTGCGCCACCGGCCGCACCGCGCCCGACAGCGACACTTCGCCGAAATAGACGGCATCGGCCGGCAGCGGCGCGCGCGCCAGCGACGACACCAGCGCCGCGGCCGCGGCGACGTCGGCCGCGGGCTCCTGAATGCGCAGGCCGCCTGCAACGTTGAGATAAACGTCATGGCCGGACAGGCGGACGCCGCAATGGGCTTCCAGCACCGCCAGCACCATGGACAGCCGGCTCTGATCCCAGCCGACCACGGCGCGCCGGGGCGTGCCAAGCGTGGTCGGTGCCACCAGGGCCTGGATCTCGACGAGTAGCGGCCGCGTGCCCTCGATGCCGGCGAAGACGGCGGTGCCGGGACTGCCGAGTTCGCGCTCGGACAGGAACAGCTCGGACGGATTGGCGACCTCGCGCAAGCCCGACCCGGTCATCTCGAACACGCCGATTTCGTCGGTCGGGCCGAAGCGGTTCTTAATGGCGCGCAGGATCCGGAATTGATGGGAGCCGTCGCCCTCGAACGACAGCACGGCGTCGACCATGTGTTCGACGACGCGGGGACCTGCGATCTGGCCGTCCTTGGTGACGTGGCCAACCAGCATCACGGCGGCGCCGGTGCGCTTGGCAAAGCGAATGAGCTCACCGGCCGAGCCGCGCACCTGCGTTACGGTGCCGGGGGCGGCTTCGACGCTCTGCGTCCACATGGTCTGGATGGAGTCGATGACAAGCAACCGCGGCACCGGGCCTTGCGACAGCGTCGCCACGATATCCTCGACGCCGGTTTCGGCGGCGATTTCGACCGCGGCCTCGGCGAGGCCGAGGCGTTCGGCGCGCAGCCGGACCTGGGCGACCGCTTCCTCGCCGGAGATATAGACGGCGCGGTGGCGCGCGCGGGCGAAGGCGGCCGCGACTTCAAGCAGCAAGGTCGACTTGCCGATGCCGGGATCGCCGCCGAGCAGCAGCACCGAGCCGCGTACCAGGCCGCCGCCGGTGACGCGGTCGAATTCCACCATGCCAGAGGCGAGCCGCGGCGCTTCATGCGCTTCGCCTTTGAGCGGCTCGACGACGAACAGCCGGCCTTTGCGCGAGCGCGATGGTGCCGCGGCGCCTTCGGCGACCAGCGTGTTCCATTCGCCGCAAGCTTCACACCGGCCCGACCAGCGCACGTAAGCGGCGCCGCAATTCTGGCAGACGTAATTTTGCGTGCGCGCCGCCATCAAAAAATCCCTCCGATCACGGCTGTTCGATCCCATTGCGATAGACGCGATGACAACGCGTCCCGAGCCGTGTCAGCACCTCATAGCCGATGGTGCCGGCGGCCGCGGCGAAATCGTCAATGCCGATATCGGCGCCGATGAAGGTCGCGTAATCGCCGCGATGGACGCTGCCGGCGGCGAGATCGGTGACGTCGACGCAAGCCAAGTCCATGGAAATGCGCCCGACCACGGGACAGCGCTTGCCGCCCACGATCGCGGCGCCGCCGGCGCCGTTATCGGTACCGCTCGCGGCACGCGGCACGCCATCGGCGTAGCCAAGCGCAACGACGACGACGCGAGAGGCGCGCTTTGCCGTCCAGGTCGCGCCATAGCCGACGGTCTGGCCTTCGGCGACGTTACGCACTTGCAGGATGCGGCCGGCAAGCTCGACCACGGCGCGCATCGGGTTGGGACGACCGGGCGTCGGATTGACGCCGTAAAGCGCCGCGCCCGGCCGCACCAGGTCGTGGTGCGCGGCGTCGCCGAGATAGATGCCCGACGAATTGGCGAACGAGGCCGGGATGCCGCGATACAGCATGCGGAGCTCCCGGAACAGCTTGATCTGGCTCTGCGTCAGCGGATGGTCGGGGATTTCGGAGCAGGCGAAGTGGCTCATCAACAGCGTGATGCCGTGGTTCTCGGTCCCGGTGCGCGGCGCCAGTGCCGCGGCTTCCTCCGGCGAGATGCCGAGCCGGTTCATGCCGGTGTCGACCTGGAGCGCCGCGCCGCCGTGCCATTTTTCCGCGGCAACGAAGGCGTCCCACTCGGCAAGCTCGGTCAGGCTGTTGATGACCGGCCGAACGTTGAGCGCGACGAAGGCCGCAAAACCCTCCGGCGTCGAGCCGTCGAGCACATAGATGGTGGCGTCGCGGGCACAGGCGCGCAGCCGCCGCGCTTCGGCCAGATCGGCGACAAAGAAGGTGGTGCAGCCGGCATTCGCAAGCGTGGTCGCGACCTGCTCGAGGCCAAGCCCATAGCCATTGGCCTTGACCACCGCGGCGCATTCAGCGGTCAGCGCCTGGCGCTTCAGCGTATGCCAATTGGCCGCGATAGCGGCCAGCTCGATGGTCAGAATGCCGCCGGTCTCCGGCTCCATCGGGGTGCCGGCCGCCTCGGTAAGTGATTCCGCAAGAGCCATGGCGGCTATATGGCGGCGGCCGTGGCGCGGGTAAAGCGCAAAGCGGCCCGGTGGGGGATACGTCGCGCGGCCCGCGACGCCTAGAAGCTCGACTGATGCGCGGTATCGAGATTGGCAAAGCGCGTAACCGCGGCCTCGAATTGCAGCTCGACCGTCCCGGTGGGGCCGTGGCGCTGCTTGCCGATGATCACTTCCGCCTTGCCACCGACGCGTTCGCCCTCGGCCAGCCATTCGGCGAATTTCTCGCGGTTGGCTTCCGTCGGCTTGCGCATCTGGTGGTAATATTCCTCGCGGAACACGAACATCACCACGTCGGCGTCCTGCTCGATCGAACCGGACTCGCGGAGATCCGAAAGCTGTGGACGCTTGTCGTCGCGACCTTCGACCTGCCGCGACAATTGCGACAGCGCCAGGATCGGAATGTTCAGCTCCTTGGCGAGCGCCTTGAGCCGTGTGGTGATCTCGGTGATTTCCTGCACGCGGCTTTCGCTCATGCGCTTGTTCGAGCCTTGCAGCAGCTGCAGGTAATCGATCACCAACAGATCGAGTCCGCGCTGGCGCTTGAGCCGCCGCGCCCGCGCCGCCAATTGGCCGATCGAAAGGCCGCCAGTTTCGTCGACGTAGAACGGCAGGTTCTGCAGCTCGATGGACACGTCCTTGATCTTCTCGAACTCGCTTTCTTCGATGACGCCGCGGCGGATCTTGTTTGAAGGAATGCCGGTCTGTTCGGAAATGATGCGAGTGGCGAGCTGCTCGGCCGACATTTCCAGCGAGAAGAAGCCGACGATGCCGCCGTTGACGGTGCCGAGGTGGCCGTCGGCGCGGACTTCGCCGGCCCATGCCTTGGCGACGTTATAGGCGATGTTGGTCGCGAGCGCGGTTTTGCCCATGCCGGGACGGCCGGCGAGAATGATCAGGTCGGAGTTCTGCAATCCACCCATCCGATTATCGAGATCGGTGAGCCCGGTCGCTAGCCCCGACAGGCTGCCATCGCGCTGGTAGGCGCGCGCCGCCATGTCGACCGCCGTGGTCAGCGCCTGCGCGAAGCGCTGGAAGCCGGAATCGTAGCGGCCGGTTTCGGCGATTTCGTAGAGCCTGCGTTCGGCGTCCTCGATGTGGCTCGACGGCGTGGCATCGACCGGCGCATCGTAAGCGGTGTTGACCATTTCCTCGCCGATCGCGATCAGGTCGCGGCGGACGGAAAGGTCATAAACGGTCCGGCCGTAATCCTCGGCATTGATGATGGTCGTCGCCTCGGCGGCGAGCCGCGCCAGATATTGATTGAGGGACAGCCCGGCGACGTCGAAATCTGAGGGCAGGAAGGTTTTCAGCGTGACCGGTGTCGCGAGCTTATTGGCGCGGACCAAGCCGCCGGCCAGCTCGAAAATGCGCTGATGGATCGGCTCGAAGAAATGCTTCGGCTCGAGGAAGTCGGAAACCCGGTAAAATGCCTCGTTATTGACCAGGATGGCGCCGAGCAGCGCCTGTTCGGCCTCGATATTGTGCGGCGGCGTGCGGAACGCCGGTTCCGCGGGCGCCTGCTTGCGTAGAGCCGAATCGACTGGAGCCATGGTTCCGATCAAGTGATTCGCGTGTGGCCGATTTTGGATCGGCCAGGATGTGGTTCGTCAATCTTTCGTCACTCAACATCGCGGATCACTCAACGACAGCGGCATTTCCCCGCGCGCGCCGCATGCAAACCACGCATGTGCCGTCGTTAATCGACTGCGGCCCGATTGGGAAACGCTGTTTGCGACTGTCCCCGTTACTCACCGAGGCGCAGTGGGAACGTCGGTAGCGGCCGCTTGGCGCTTGACTGGGTCTTGCGCGCCGGCGTCCGACCTATTCGCCGGCGAGCCGCATCGGCATCGCGTGCCCTGCTTCGACCCTGCAGAGCCTCGCCTCTTCGCGCGCGATGTAATTGCGGGTCGGCGGGATGACCCCTTTACGCTTGGCCATCTGGATCTGGAACACCATCATCTCGCTTTCGCGGAAGGCCATCTCCGCGCTCGCCAGATAGAACTCCCACATGCGCACGAAGCGCTGATCGTAAAGCCTTAAGACCTCGTCGCGACGAGCGAGGAAGCGCTCGCGCCAGGCTTTGAGGGTCGCGGCGTAGTGCAATTGCAAAATCTCGGTGTCGGACACGATGAGGCCGGCGCGCTCGATGCTGGCAGCACCTCGGACAACGCCGGGATATAGCCGCCCGGGAAGATGTATTTGGCAATCCACGGATTGGTAACGTTGGGCGGACCGCTGCGGCCGATCGCGTGCACAAGCGCGACGCCGTCGTCGGCGAGAAGCGCGCGGCATTTGCGGAAAAAGGTGTCGTAAAAGCCGACGCCCACGTGCTCGAACATGCCGACCGACACGATACGGTCAAAGCAGCCCTCGACGTCGCGATAATCCACCAGGCGGAACGTGACATTGCCCGCCTGACCACGCTCGGCCGCCCGATGCTGGGCGCGCCGGTGTTGCTCCTGCGACAGCGTGACGCCGGTCACCTGCGCTGCGGCAATCTCGGCGAGGTAGAGCGCGAGGCCGCCCCAGCCGCAGCCGATGTCGAGGACGCGGGCGCCGGAGTGCAGGCAAAGCTTGGCCGCCAGATGCCGCTTCTTGGCGAGCTGCGCATCGTCGAGCGACTGCTCCGGCGCCTCGAAATAGGCGCAGCTGTATTGCTCGTCGCCGTCGAGGAACAACCGGTAAAGCCTGCCGTCGAGATCGTAATGGTGCGCGACATTGTTGCGCGCGCGGCGCCGCGGATTGAATTGCTGCAAACGCCGGAGCGTGTAGCGCAACAGCCACGTCAGCGAGAGCCAACGCGGCACGGCAATTTGCTCGTGATCGAACAGGATCGCCAGCACGTCGGCGATCGAGCCACGCTCGACGACAAAGGTGCCGTCCGTATAGGCCTCGCCGAGCTTCAAGTCGGGATCGAGCAATGTCGCGCGCTGTGCCGCGGCGGAGGTAAAGCGCACCGCCGCAGCCGGGCCGGTGCCGTCGCCGAAGGTGTATGTTCTCCCTGCGGCCGTGGTCACAGTAAGCGCCCCACGGCGGATCAGCGGATCGAGAAGCATCGGCAGCAACCGATGCACGGTCGTCTCCACGCCCGACAACCGCGCCGCTAGGCCCGGATGGCGCTTTGCGCCGGCTTGCGGCCGGTCGCCGCGGTGCGCCATCGATAATTGCGCTAGAGGCGCGCAAGTCTTGTCGTTACAGGTCTTGTCGTTACAAGTCTTCCCATTACAGGTCTTGCCGTTATTAAAACAAAATCATCCTAGACCAGCAACATTCCAATCGCGTTCTCGATCCGGGAACCATCCTCGCCTAGGGCCGATTTTGGGTTAGAATGATAGGGCATCCGACCGAACGCCCGAAGGAGATTGCGGTGTATTGGCGCCTCGCGCCCACGATCGTCCTGGCGCTGGGCCTCGCACCTGCGACCGCCCATGCCCAGACCAATATCGATCAGGGCAAGTCGCCGGGCGAGATTTTCGCCAACGTTTGCGCGAGCTGCCACAAAGGGGCGCGCGGCTTGGCAAAGGGCAGGGGCAGTTCGGAGCTCGCCTCGTTCCTGGGCGAGCACTATACGGCGAGCCGCGATCAGGCCGCGGCCATGGCGGCCTATGTGCTAGGGGCGGGGGGCGGCGAGCCGGCACAGGCTCGCACCGCGCCCAAGCCGGCAGCTCCCGGCAAGCCCGAGGAGCCGCCAAAGACGGCCGCCCACCCCGGCAATCCCGGTACCAAGCCACAGGCAAAGCCCGAAGAACCGGGGCAGGCGACGGCCAAGCTGAAGCCGGAGGAAGAGAAGAAGCCGCCGCCTGGCCGGCAACCGCCGGGGGCTAACCGCACGCGACCAGGCATGTCCCAGCCGGCCGCCGCCTCGGCCGAGCCGCCCGCATCCGGCGCGCCCGTCCAGGAGAACGCCCCGCCGCCCGCTCCCCCGGCGCAGAGCGTCGCCGCGCCGGCAAATCCGGACAGCGGCGAAACCGCCCCAGTTCCGCGCGACGATATTCCCGATTGAAGGTTTGCAGACGAAGGTTTGCCGGACGAAGCGTCGTCCGATTACGCCTTGTCGTCGGCCGGGGCAGGGGTCCCGGCTTCCGCCGCCTCGCTGCCGCCCTCGCGGGCACGGGCAGCGTCCGCGGCCTCGGGCTCGAAGAATGCTTCGGCGGCGATCACCGCAGCCTCGGCCTCCGTCTCCTCGCGCAACTGGGTGACATCTTCGCCGCGCGCGATCCGCGCCGCCTCGTCGTTGTTGCGGGCCACGATCACCGAAATCGTGGTCTCGATCTCCGGGTGCAGCGAGATCGGCACCGCGTGCTGGCCGATGGTCTTGATCGGCGCATTGAGCGCGATCTGATTTCGGTTCACGCTGAAGCCGGCGCTGCCGATCAGGCCGACGAGGTCGCGCGGCGAAACCGAGCCGAACAACTGGCCTGACTCGGCGGCTTGCCGCAGAACCGTGAAGCTCTTGCCGTTGAGCTTCTCCGCCACCACCGACGCTTCGCCCTTCATCGTCTGCGAGCGGGCTTCGAGGTCGCTCTTCATCGTCTCGAAGCGCGTGCGGTTTTCCTCGGTGGCGCGCAGCGCCTTGCCACGCGGCAACAGGAAATTGCGGGCGAAGCCGTCCTTGACGCGCACCACATCGCCCATCTGGCCGAGCTTGGCAACGCGTTCGAGCAAAATCACTTCCATCTCGAAATCTCCTCTGCGGCCGCGCTTTGGATCCTGCTTTAGCGGATCACATAGGGCAGCAGCCCGAGAAAGCGCGCACGCTTGATCGCTTGCGCAAGCTCACGCTGCTTTTTCGCCGAGACCGCGGTGATGCGGCTCGGCACGATCTTGCCGCGCTCCGATACGAACCGCTGCAGCAGCTTGACGTCCTTGTAGTCGATCTTCGGCGCGTTGGCGCCGGAGAACGGGCAGCTCTTGCGGCGACGAAAGAACGGCCGGCGGCCACCCCCGCCACCTTGCGGTGCCATAGCCATGATCAATCCTCCGTCGCCGTGTCGGCTTCATCGTCACGCGGGCGCCGCTCGCGCGGACGGTCGCCACGGTCGCCGCGATCACCCCGGTCGCCGCGCTCGAACCGGTCGCCACGGTCGCCGCGTTCGAAGCGATCGCCGCGCCGGTCGTCGCGGTCGCGGTCGCGCTCGGCCCGGCGCATCATCGCGGACGGGCCTTCTTCGTGCTCCTCGACCCGGATGGTCAGATAGCGCAGCACGTCTTCGTTGAGGCGTTCCAGCCGCTCGATCTCGTTGATCGCGGCCGGCGGCGCATTGATGTTCATCAGGGTGAAGTGCGCCTTGCGGTTCTTGCGCAGCCGGTAGGACAGGGACTTGACGCCCCAGTATTCGGACTTGGCGATCGATCCGCCGAGACCTTCGACCACCCCTTTCAACTGCGCGGTCAATTCCTCGACCTGCTGGGCGCTGGCGTCCTGGCGCGCCAAATAGACGTGTTCATAGAGCGGCATGAATGCCCTTTCCTAAAGTTCCACCGTCGCTCGCCACGGCGCCAAGCCCCTCGAGCCCTTCGGGAAAGGCTCGAATGCTCTGAAGGCGGGGACACCGGACGCCGGACCCGAAGGTCCTACCCTGCAAGCGCCCCAAAGGCACCCGCACGGCTGTCCGTTCAGCCCCCGGCCGGGGTCGAGCGGAAGGCGGCCTTATACGCGTGGCCGGTGCGGAAAGGCAAGACTATTGAGGCTCAGCGGGCCGGCTTCACGGGCCCGGCGGGCCCCTGGATGATCTCGGCCAGCCGCACGGCCAATTCGACGCCCTCGCGGATCTGCTTGGAGTCTTCGCCGGTCGGGGTAGGGGCTTTGCGCAGCTTCTTGATGCCCGACAGCAGGACCTCCAGGTTTTGGCTCAACAGCCTCTGCCGGAAAGCGGGGTCGCGCCGGGCCCGGGTCAATTCCTCATCGGTAACCGGCGCGTAGATACCCATAAAATCCGGCTCGTCAGCGATGCGCGATGCGCTTTGGTCCCTCAAACGAAGAGATTAACAGGCCGCAGTTGTCGCTTTGTTACCGGGCCGGTCCGACTTGACACGGCCCGGATCGGAGTATCTTTCGCCCCTCCTAGCGGGGCAGATAGATGGCGGTTGCGTTCGTTTTCCCGGGTCAGGGCAGCCAGGCGGTCGGCATGGGCAAGGCCCTTGCGGAAGCCTTTGCGCCGGCCCGCGCCGTGTTCGAGGAAGTCGACATAGCGCTCGGCGAGCGGCTCAGCGCGATTATCTGGAACGGCCCGGCGGAGACGCTCACGCTCACCGAAAACGCCCAGCCCGCATTGATGGCGGTGTCGCTCGCGACCATGCGGGTGCTCGAGGCGGAAGCGGGCGTCAATCTCGAACGCGACGCCGCCTTTGTCGCCGGCCACTCGCTCGGCGAATATTCGGCGCTTGCCGCGGCACGCGCGCTTTCGATCACCGACGCGGCGCGGCTGCTCCGCATTCGCGGCCGTGCCATGCAGAAGGCGGTGCCGGTCGGCGCCGGCGCCATGGCGGCCCTCATCGGCCTTGATTACGACGCGGCCAAAGTGATCGCCGCGGAAGCCGCCGCGACCGGCATTTGCGCGGCGGCGAACGACAATGGCGGCGAGCAGGTCGTGCTGTCCGGCAACAGGGTCGCGGTGGAGCGCGCCGTCGAGATCGCCAAGACGCGCGGCGTCAAACGCGCGATGTTGCTGCCGGTATCCGCCCCCTTCCACTGCGCGCTTATGCAGCCAGCCGCGGATGCCATGGCGGAAGCGCTCGCCAAAGTGTCGATCAATCGGCCAAGCGTTCCGCTGGTCGCCAACGTGTTGGCGCAGCCGATCAGCGATCCCGCCGGCATCGTGCGCTGCCTCGTCGAGCAGGTGACCGGCACGGTGCGCTGGCGCGAATCCGTTGCGTTCATGGCGCAGGCCGGCGTGACCACGTTCTATGAGGTCGGCGCTGGCAAGGTGCTGACCGGTCTGATCAAACGCATCGCGGCGGCAGCGAACGCGTCGGCAATTGGCACGCCCGAGGACGTCGCCCGGTTCAAGGCAGCGCCCTGACGGTTTTCAAGAGGACGACCATGTTCGATCTCACTGGAAAAACCGCTTTGATCACCGGCGCCACCGGCACCATCGGCGGCAGCATTGCGCGGGCCCTTCATGGCCAGGGTGCGACCGTGGCGATTTCCGGCACGCGGGTCGGCAATCTCGATCAACTCGCGGCAGAGCTCGGCGGCCGCGTTCATGTCCTGCCGTGCGACCTAGCGGACGCCGCTGCCGTCGAGGCGCTGGTGCCGCGGGCCGAGGAGGCGATGGGCCAGCTCGACGTCCTGGTCGCCAATGCCGGCGTGACGCGCGACAATCTCCTGGTGCAGCTGCGCGACGAGGACTGGGAGCAGGTGATCGCGGTCAATCTGTCGGCGACGTTCCGGCTGACGCGCGCCGCCGTGCGCGGCATGATGCGGCGCCGCTTCGGCCGCGTCATCGCCATCACCTCGGTGGTCGGACTGACCGGCAATCCGGGGCAGGCCAACTACATCGCCGCCAAGGCCGGCATCACCGGGCTCATCAAGGCCGCCGCCCAGGAATATTCCAAGCGCAATGTCACCGCCAACTGCGTCGCACCCGGATTCATCGTCACGCCGATGACCGATAAGCTCAACGACAAGCAGCGCGATGCGATCCTGTCAAAAGTTCCCGCGAGCCGGGCCGGCACGCCGGAGGAAGTGGCCGCGGCCGTGGTCTTCCTGGCCTCCAACGAGGCGGCCTACGTGACCGGGCAGACATTGCACGTCAACGGTGGAATGGCGATGTTTTAGAGGGGATGCGGCGGGGTGCGGTCGCGCTAGTCAACGCAAATGAAGTATGGTAACCGAACCGCGACCGGGCTGGGGAAGCCGGAAGACCAGCGGGGCGCGAACATCCGCTTCTCATCGGCGACGACGTGGCCGTCGCCCAAGATCGGCGCAGACTGGAACGCAGACTTGGACGGGACCTGAATTCGAATTAATGGGTCGCGTTGAACGAAGAGGTTGGGACCATGAGTGATACTGCCGAGCGGGTGAAAAAGATCGTCGTCGAGCATTTGGGCGTGGAACCTGAAAAGGTCACGGACAACGCCAGTTTCATCGACGATCTCGGCGCCGATAGCCTCGACACGGTCGAGCTCGTCATGGCCTTCGAAGAGGAATTTGGTTGCGAGATACCCGACGACGCAGCCGAGACGATTCTGACCGTCGGCGACGCGGTCAAATTCCTCGAAAAGAACGCCAAGAGCTGATTGTCGGCAGCCGCCGACCGTCATTGCATGACATGCACGCGAGTCGGTGAGGTCCGCGCCATGAGCGGTGCGGAGCGATATTATGCCGGCTGCGTCCGCACAGCGAGCTTCGGGCCGCGTGGATTTCCGGAGTGCCGATCATGAGGCGTGTCGTCGTCACAGGTCTCGGCATGGTGACGCCGCTTGGTTGCGGGATCGAGCCGACCTGGCGGCGGCTTGTTGCCGGGCAGAGCGGCATCAAGCGCATCGAACGATTCGAGGTGTCCGACATCCCCTGCAAGATCGCCGGCCAAGTGCCGCGCGGCGACGGCTCGGACGGCACCTTCAATGCCGATCAATGGATGGAGCCGAAGGAGCAGCGCAAGGTCGACGACTTCATCGTCTTCGCGATGGGCGCGGCGAAGCAGGCGCTGGACGACGCCGGCTGGCACCCGCAACAATATGAAGATCAGATCACGAGCGGCGTTTTGATCGGCTCCGGCATCGGCGGCGTGGAAGGCATCGCCGAAACCGCGTTGCTGCTGCGCGACCGCGGCCCGCGCCGGGTGTCGCCGTTCTTCATTCCGGGGCGGCTGATCAATCTTGCATCGGGCTATGTGTCGATCGCGCACGGCCTGAAGGGGCCCAACCACGCGGTGGTCACCGCCTGTTCGACTGGTGCTCACGCCATCGGCGACGCCGGCCGGCTGATTGCGCTCGGCGATGCCGACGTCATGGTGGCGGGCGGCACCGAGTCGCCGGTCAATCGCATCTCGCTTGCCGGCTTTGCCGCATGCCGCGCGCTGTCGACCGGCTTCAACGATACGCCGGAGCGGGCGTCGCGGCCCTACGACCGCGATCGCGATGGCTTCGTCATGGGCGAGGGCGCCGGCGCGGTCGTTCTCGAAGAATACGAGCATGCCAAGCGCCGCGGCGCGCGCATCTATGCCGAGCTGATCGGCTATGGACTCTCCGGCGACGCCTTCCACATCACGGCGCCGGCCGAGGACGGCGACGGTGCCTTCCGTTGCATGACCGCGGCGCTGCGCCGCGCCGGTATCACGCCGGACCAGGTCGACTACATCAACGCCCACGGCACCTCGACGCCGCTCGGCGACGAGATCGAGCTCAAGGCCGTCGAACGGCTGGTCGGCAACGCGGCTGGGCATATCTCGATGTCGTCGACAAAATCTTCGGTCGGCCATCTGCTCGGCGCAGCCGGCGCCGTCGAGTCGATCTTCTGCATCCTGGCGATGCGCGATCAGGTCGCGCCGCCGACCATCAATCTCGACAATCCATCGATCTCGACCGCCCTCGATCTGGTCCCGCATCAGGCCCGCGAACGGCCGATCAACATCGCACTGTCGAACTCGTTCGGCTTCGGCGGCACCAATGCCTCCCTGGTCTTCCGACGGTTGGCGGCATAGCCCTCGCCGGCATGGTTTCGCCATATTTGCTCCGCAGTGGCCTGCGATCCACGCTGCCGCGCGCACATTTTGCCCCATGGGCAGATGCGGCAAAATCTGCGAGCATTCGTTGCGGTCTTGAGGGCCCACTGTCGTCGCTCATCATGCATTTGGTAGCAGCGGATTATCGGCGGTGACGGTATCGAAGCCACCAAATGGCGGCGAGCGCGGCGCTATGCCCTTGCGCCCGGAGCCCCCACGCGCTGTGCCGAATCCGGCGAAGCCGTCTGCGCCCGCTGCGGCTGCGCCGCCGGCACCAGCTACCGCCAAACCCGCAGCGGCGACTCCCGCTTCGCCGTCTGGCGCCGCCGCCAAGCCTGCAATTCCGGCAGCGGCAGCGCCATCGTCCAATGCCGCCGCCGGACCGCCAGCGACGGCAACCGTGAACGCGGCCAAGGTGGTGCCGCCGCCGACGGCACCCCGCGTGCGTACGGCAGCAGAGATCGCGGCGCGCAGCCCCGCATCGCCGTCGCCACAGCCGGCGCCGAAGGTTGTGTCGACTGCGTCCGCGCCGAAGCTCGCGTCGTCGCCCGCTGCCGCGCGCACAGCGAACGGAGCTGGTACGGCCGAGGCGGGGCCGAGCGAGCCGAAACGCATCATGCCACGCAGCCCGCGCTCGGCGCTCGAGCCCGACATGGTCGACGCGCCGCTGCGCCGCTCCAGCAGCGCCCGGCACCCGCTTGTTGTGATCGGCAATGCCGTCATCACCATTTTTGTGCTGCTCGCAATCATCACCGGCAGCGTGTTGTTCGTCGGCAAGCAGCGGTTCGACGCGCCCGGGCCGCTACCGCAGGACAAGGTCGTTAACATTCCGCACGGCTCCGGCATCCGCGACATCGCCGACGTGCTGCAACGCGAAGGCGTCATCGACCAGCCTTGGGTGTTCATCGGCGGCGTGCTCGCGCTCAAGGCGCGTGAGGGCCTCAAAGCCGGCGAATACCAGTTCGGCGCGCATGCGAGCCTGCGCGACGTCGTCGCCACCATCGTCGACGGCAAGGTCATCGCCCACCAGATCAGCATTCCCGAGGGTTTGACCTCCGAACAGATCGTCGCGCGCTTGCTGCAGGACGACATCCTCACCGGCAACATCAAGGAAATCCCGCGCGAGGGCAGCCTTCTGCCCGATACTTATAATTTCACCCGCGGGATCACGCGCGAGCAGATCATCCAGCGCATGCAGGCGGCGCAGGAGCGCATGATCAAGGAAGTTTGGGAGCGGCATTCGCCCGATCTGCCGCTCAAGACCGCGGACCAGCTTGTTACACTTGCGTCCCTGGTCGAGAAGGAAACCGCCAAGCCCGACGAGCGCACCCGCGTCGCCGCCGTCTTCGTCAACCGGCTCAAGCAACGGATGCGGCTGCAGTCGGACCCGACCATCATTTACGGGCTGGTCGGCGGCAAGGGGACGTTGGGCCGGCCGATCATGAAAAGCGAGATCGATCAGCCGACGCCCTACAACACCTATCAGATCGACGGCCTGCCGCCGGGGCCGATATGCAATCCGGGTCGCGCGTCGCTCGAAGCCGCCGCCAATCCGGCGCGCACCCGCGAACTCTACTTCGTCGCCGACGGCACCGGCGGTCATGTCTTCGCCGACAGCTACGACCAGCACCAGAAAAACGTCGTGCGGTTGCGCTCGATGGAATCCGATCAGAAGGATCGCGCTCCCGCCGATGCGACTGCGCCCGCGCCGCAGGCTGCGCCGGCGGCGTCTCCCCCTCCGACGCCGGTCGCGGCGCCGCCGCATCGCGCGCCGACCCACCGCACCCAGACATCGCCGGCACCTGCCGCGCATTGAGTGATTCAGTCGTGCGTGCCGGCCGCGACGCTCTTGTGACGTTGCGACACCGCCGCTAAGTTCGGCCCAATTTTTCAACGTTCGCGGCCGGAGATCGCAGTCCATGGCGCTGTCGAGCATGACGGGGTTTGCTCGTAGCCATGGGATGAGCGGCGCTTATGCATGGGCTTGGGAGATCAAGTCGGTCAACGGCAAGGGCCTTGATCTGCGCTTGCGCCTGCCGCCCGGCTGGGACGCAATCGAGTCGAGCGTACGCGCTCGGGCGGCGGAGGCGCTGGCGCGCGGCTCGATTCAAGCCGGACTGACGGTCGAGCGCAGCGGTGCCGCCCCCGTGGTGCGGATCAACACGGCCGTGCTCGATGCGGTATTGGCGAGCGTCCGTCAGCTGTCACGTCAAATCGAGACCTCGCCGCCTTCGCTCGACGGCCTGTTGGCGCTCAAGGGCGTGATGGAAGTCAGCGAAAGCGAAGTGAGCGAGGACGAGCGGCGCAACGCGGAAGCCGCCGTGACCAAAGGCTTTGCCGAGGCGATCGGGGCGCTCGCCGACATGCGCCGGCACGAGGGCGCAGCGCTCGGCCAGGTGCTCACCGCGCGCTTGAACGAGATTTCGACCTTGGCGCAGCGCGCCGACCGATCTCCGGGGCGGCAGCCTGAGGCGATCCGGGCGCGGCTTGCCGAACAGATCGCGACGCTGCTCGAACAATCCGAGCGCTTCGATCCTGATCGGCTGCACCAGGAAGCCATCCTCATTGCGAGCAAAGCCGATGTGCGCGAGGAACTCGACCGGCTGGCGGCCCATGTGGCGCAGGCGCAGCGTCTCATCGCCGAGGGCGGTGCGATTGGTCGCCGGCTCGATTTTCTCGCCCAGGAGCTCAACCGCGAAGCCAACACGCTGTGCGCCAAGGCGAACGACATCGAGCTCACCAATATCGGATTGGAGCTGAAAGCCGCGGTCGAACAATTCCGCGAGCAAGTACAGAACGTGGAATAGCGATGGCGCGCAAGGCACGAAAGGGAACGGGGATTGCGCGGCGCGGCTTGATGCTGGTGCTGTCGTCGCCGTCGGGCGCGGGCAAGACCACGCTGTCGCGCATGCTGCTCAAGGCCGACCGCAATATCGAGCTTTCCGTTTCGGTGACCACGCGTCCGAGGCGACGCGGCGAACGGCACGGCAGGGACTACCACTTCATCGATCGCGCCCGCTTTGATGCCATGGTAAAGAAGGGCGAGCTTCTGGAATGGGCGGAAGTTTTCGGGCACTGCTACGGCACGCCGCGCCTTCCGGTACAGAAGGCGCTCCGCGCCGGGCGCGACGTGCTGTTCGACATCGACTGGCAGGGCACCCAGCAGCTCAGCGAGAAGGCGCGCGGCGACATTGCGAGCATTTTCGTGCTGCCGCCGTCGATTCCGGAGCTGGAGCGCCGCCTGCATACCCGCGCACTCGACGACGACGCGGTGATCCGGCGCCGCATGGCCAAGGCGTCCGACGAGCTCAGCCATTGGGCCGAATACGACTACGTGATCATCAATGACTCGCTCGATCGCGCCTTCGACGAGGTGCGCGCGATCTTGGCGGCGGAACGGCGCCGGCGCCCGCGCCAGAGCGGCCTCACCGAGTTCGTGCGCGCCCTGCAAGCGAAGTTGTGAGGCTCAAACCGTCAGCACGGTACGGCCGACGACGCGGCCGGCGCGTAAATCGTCGAGGGCTGATTGCGCCTCGCTGAGCGGCCGCTCGTTACTCGGGATCGGTGCGATTTTTCCGGCGCGGGCCAGCTCGATCAGCTCGCGGGCCTGGGCCAGCGTCCCGGTCAATACGCCCTCGATGGTCATGGCCTTGATCGCGAACATGGCGGCCGCAATCGAGAAGGCGCCGCCGAGGAGCCCCGTTACCGTGACCTTGCCGCCGCGCGCCAGCACGCCGGTGGCGAATTGCAGCGAGCGATCGGAGCCGACAAAGTCGCAAGCGCCGATGAGGCCGCCGGTCGCCGACACGATGGCGCGGCGCGCTTGCGGGTCGGCCGGGTCGTAAGCCGCGGCGGCACCGGTGGCGAGCGCCGCATCGCGCTTGGCGCCGTCGATGTCGGCGACGATCGGCGGTTCGCGAAACAGCGTGCGCGCGATCGCGAGCCCCATCATGCCGACGCCGCCGAGGCCGATGAGCAGCACCGGGCCGCGCTCGCCGTGGCTGCCGAGATGTTTCAGCGCCGCATAGGCGGTGAGCCCCGAGCACATCAGCGGGCCGGCGAAGGCCGGCGACAGTGGCGCGTATTCGATCAGGTACCGCGGATGCGGGATCAGCACATGGCTGGCGAAGCCGCCGTCGGCGCTGACGCCGAGATGGCGATGGTTGGAGCACAAGTTTTCTTCGCCGGTGCGGCACGCCGCGCAGGTGCCGCAACCGATCCAGGGATAGACCGCGATGCGGCGGCCGACGACGGCGCCCTCGGCTTGCGGCCCGGCGCTTTCGATCACGCCGGCGATCTCATGACCCAAGGTGAAGGGCAACGGCCGGTCCTTGGTGATGTCGAGGCGCTTGTCGCCGCCGAGCGCGAAGTAGCCGTCCTGCAGATGCAGATCGGAATGGCAGACGCCGCAGCGTTCGATGCGCACCAGCACTTCGCTGCCGCGCGGCGCGGGGCAGTCGACGATGGTTTCGCAAAGCGGCTCCCCGTAGGCGACCAGCGACTGGCGGCGCAGCTTCGTCATGGCAAACCCGGCCTCGTCATTTGCGCCAATTGCGCGGGGCGCAAGCTCATCATGCCACGCCGGCCCGTTGCTCGGCGAGCGCCCGCGCCAGCGCGGCAAAGCCCTCGACCGAAATGTCTTCGGCACGCGCGGTCGGGTCAAGGCCGGCGGCGCCGAGCAATGCCGGCACGTCGGCGTCGAGCGCGCGCAGGCTTTGCCGCAACATCTTGCGCCGTTGCCCGAACGCCGCCTGGGTGACGCGCTCGAGGAGATCGCGATCGCAGCGCACGGGGAGTGGCCGCGGCACCAAACGCACCACCGAGGATGTGACTTTTGGCGGCGGCACGAAGGCTGACGGATTGACGTCGAAGACAATGCGCGCTTCGCAGCGCCATTGTGCCAGCACCGACAATCGGCCGTAGGCCTTCATGCCGGGCGCGGCAACGATGCGCTCCGCGACCTCGCGCTGAAACATCAGCACGGCGCCGTCGTACCAGGGCGGCCAAGGTTCGGCACTGAGCCAGGAGACCAAAAGTGCCGTGGCGATGTTGTAGGGCAGGTTGGCGACGATGCGGGTCGGCGTGCCATCGATGAGCGAGCGCGGATCGAACTTCAGCGCGTCCGCCGCGACGATGTCGAGCCGCCCGGGATAATGCGCGGCGATTTCCTGCAACGCAGCGATCGCCCGATCGTCGCGCTCGACGGCGATAACGCGCCGGGCGCCGAGCATAAGCAGCGCGCGCGTGAGCCCGCCCGGTCCGGGTCCAATCTCCAGAACCGTGGCGTCCGCGAGCGGCGCAGCGGCGCGCGCGATGCGCTCGGTGAGATTGAGGTCGAGCAGAAAATTCTGGCCGAGCGATTTGCGCGCGCGCAGCTCGTGGCGGCGGATAACGTCGCGCAGCGGCGGCAGGCCGTCCTTGGCGCTGTCCCTGGCGCCGGTCACGACGCGGCGAGCGAAGCCGGGCTCTCCGCCTTGGCAAGGCGCGCCGCAAGCCGCAGCGCCGCGACCAGGCTTTTCGGATCGGCCTGGCCGGTGCCGGCGATATCGAACGCAGTGCCATGGTCAGGCGAGGTGCGCACAAAAGGCAAACCCAGCGTGACGTTGACGGCGTGGTCGAAAGCGAGCGTCTTGATCGGGATCAGCGCCTGGTCGTGGTACATGCACAGGGCTGCGTCATAGGTCGCCCGCGCCTGCGCGTGGAACAGCGAGTCCGCCGGCAGCGGACCGCGCGCGTCGATGCCGTCGGCGACCAGTCGCGCGACTGCCGGGGCGACGATGCTGCGGTCTTCTTCGCCGAGCGTGCCTTCTTCGCCGGCATGGGGATTGAGGCCGGCAACGGCGAGCCGCGGCCGGCTAAGGCCGAACCGCGCCGTAAGATCGCGCGCGACGATGCGTCCAGTCTCGACCACCAGTTCGGTTGTCAGCTGATTGAAGATTTCCTTGAGCGGCAGATGGATGGTCACCGGCACGACGGCAAGCTCGGGCGACCACAGCAGCATCACCGGCCGCAGCGCCTTGCCGGTTGCCTCCTGCACCAGCTTGGCCAGGAACTCGGTGTGACCCGGTTCGGCGAAGCCCCAATGATAGAGCACGTTCTTGGCCACCGGATTGGTCACGATGGCCGCGGCCTCGCCGGCCATGACATCGGCCACGGCGCGGCGGATCGAGGCGACGGCGGCCGGCGCGCTCGAATGATCGGGGCGGCCGGGCTCGGCACTCGCCGCCGCATCGATGGCCACGACCGGCAGCGCGCCGGCGAAGGCCGCGGCGGCCGCTCGCGGCGTCACCGCCGCTATCGGAATGTCGAGACCGAGCCGGGCGGCGCGGCGGCGAAGAAATTCGACCGCGCCGACAAGATAGAATGGCGGCACGTTCAGTTCGGCGCGGCGGCGCCAAACGTCGAGCGCAAGGTCGGGGCCGATACCAGCCGGCTCACCGAGCGTCAGTGCCAGGGGCTGCACGATCGTTCTTCTAGTGGCCTTGATCCAACGGAACCTTGTATTCGATCATGGCCGAGCGCCGCAATTGCGCCAAGTAGCGCTTGGACTGCGCGCCGAACTTCTTCTCGAACAGCTCCTCACGCGCTTCCTTCTTGCCGGGCGTGTCGGCTTTGTTCTCGCGTTTGGAGCACAACGCAAACATCTGGATGCCCTCGGCGGTCTGCTCGGGCGGCGTGAGGCGGCCGACGTCGGTGGCGTTGAGGATATTGCGCAGCGCTTCCGGCAAGTCGGCGGAAAACTTGGTGACCTGATCGCGCACTGCGACTTCGCGGAGCGCGCGCGCGAACGGGATGCCGTCGGCGCAGGTTTCGAAGCGGGTACGCAGGGCGTCGGCGTCGCGCTTGCGCGCCTCGAACGCGGAATCCGGCGAGCCGCGCGGCACGACAAACAGAATGGGGCGCAGCACGTATTCGTATCCCACCTCGTTCTTGTCCGGCGACTGGTGCAGAGCGAGGGCTGCTTCAATGTCGGTGTCGTTGATTTCCAAACTGTTCTTGAAACGGCCACGCACCAGCGCGTTCCAGGCAAGTTGGGCTTTCAGCCGATGTTTGAAGGTGCCGACGCTGGAGCCACCCTTGGTCAGCATCTCCTTCAGCTTGTCGGCGTCGGCGCCCATACGCACGGCGACGTTGGCGAAGGAACTGTCGACTTCGGAATCCGGAACGTTGATATTGAAGCGCTTGGCCTCGTGAATTTCCAAAATCTCGTCGATGATGCTGTCGAGCGCCTCCTTTTTGGTCGAGGGCTTTTGCGTGCTCATCTGCAGGAACTTCATGCGGTGCTCGATGTCGAGCGCCGTGATAGGCTCGCCGTCGACCAGCGCCACGACCTCTTGGGCACGGCCCGCCGTCGGAGCGGCGAGCAGGCTCGCGGCCGCGAGGGCTGCGGCCGCGGCGGTGCGGCAAAGCCAGTGCATTGCAGTCAGCGATCTCACCTTCGGCTCTCCTTCGGTGCCGCCAGCGTTCGGCCGCGGCCTCGATCAGTTCCCCCGGGCAGTGCACCGAAAATCTCGTCGCCTCGCGGCAAAATTTAGAACGCCGCCCCCACCGGAGACAGGGCATCAGGCCCGAGCGTGCGCAAGCTCATCTGCAGCATGAACGTATTGTTCTGCTTGGGCGGCCCGGTTTGCACATAGGTATAGCCGGTCAGCCAGTTCAACGACAGCATGAAGCAATCGTCGGTGTAGCCGATGCCGATCCGCGACTGGTTGAACTGGTGCGCGTACAGATCGTAGCGCGCCGAGCCGAGCAGGATCCAGTTGTCGGTCAGCTTGACCGAGGTGCCGCCGAGGACGCCCTGGCGCCTGAACAAAAAGCCCAGTTCCGGCTGCGGTGCGTAATTGCCGTACAGGACCTGCACCGACCAGCGCTCGAAATTGGCGCGGCTTTCCGCCTCGAAGCGCTGCACCGCGAAAGTCTGCTCGTCGAAGCGCGCGCGGGCGGTGAAGGCGTATACCGAATTCGGTTGATAGGTGACCCGCCCGACGTAGTCGGAGGCGGTCTTGTCGAGACCGCTGTTCAATCCGGTGTTGGTGATGTCGTTGACGCCGGCCGCGAACGAGTTCGTGCCGAACAGCTGATAAGACTGCCCGAACATCACGTTGACCGAGCCGGCCTTGTTGAACTGGGCGGTATATTGGAAGCCGACATTGGCCCGCCCGCCGCCTTCGACGCGGTCCCAGCCCGAGAATTTGTCGATCTTGAATAGATCGCTGTCGTCGAACACGAGGCTCTGCGCATCCTCGTTGGGGAATTGGCCGATGTGGGTTTCGTTCGGCCGCAGGATCAGCTGGGCGATCGGCTCGATCGTCTGCGTGCCCCACGGCTCGGCATCGACGAAGGGATAGCGGTACTCGACGCCGGCCGTCGGCATGATGCGAGCGAGTTCGCTCTGGCCGGGGGCGATGTAGTTGGAGACGCCGGGTTGATTCTCGACATTGATCGAGGCGAAGTCGCCGCGCAGGCGGAAGAACGGCGTGATCTGCTGGCCGTTGGCGGTCACCAGCGTGCGGCGCCAATCGGCCTCGGCGGAGAAGCGGTCGTATTCGCCGGGTATGCCGCGCAGCAGGCAGTTCGGCTTGATGAGGAACGCGGTGTCGGCGGTATTGCTGAAGCAAACGCCGCTGTTCTGCGCGATCTGATTGATGGCGTCGAAGCTCGCCTGCTGCCGGTTCAGGCTGGTGAGGTTCATCTTGTAACTTAATTCGCCGCCCATCACCTGCTGCGCAAGCACGTTGGAATAGTCGAGGACCGGATGGATGATCGGCAGTTGGGCCTGCACGTCCTGCTGCGAGAAGCCGTAGTAGTAGATCGAACGAATATCAAAATAGCTGCGATCGCCGGCGCCGGTCAGGTACAGCTGCGACACGCCCTCGGCGGCAACGCCGGTGAGGAACGGATCGAATGACGACGTGAACTGGGTGCGCCGGTAGTCATAGAGGAACTGGGAATCGGTCACCAGAATGCCGGTCCAGCCCCAGACCCATTTATCGCTGATCGAGAATTGCCCCGAGGTTTGCACGGCGCCGCGGAAGGTCTGCGCCGTCGGGCTGTTCGCACCGTCGCGAGCGGCGAAATAGCCCGGATCCTGCTGGAAGATACCCGCGGCTCTGATCGAGTAGGCGCCTTCCATCAGACGTTGGCGCCATTCAACCTGGCCGAGCACGCCCTGACCCGTCGTCGCCAGCGTGCTGAACGTGAGGTCGTAGTTCGGCGCCAGCGCCCAGAAATACGGGATCTCGACGCCGAAGCCGTATTGCGTGGTGTCGCTGACGCTCGGAAACAGGATGCCGCTCTTGCGCTTGACGGTCGGATCCGGCGCCGACATAAACGGCATCCACGCCAGCGGCACGCCGAAGAACTCGACGCGCGCGTCCTCGAAGTAGAGCATCTTTTCGCTTTGGTTATGAATGATGCGCGCGGCCTGCACCTGCCATAGTGGCGGCTTCTTCGGGTCGTTGGCGCACGGCTCGCAGGCGGTGTAGACGCCGTTTTGCAGGACCGTGTAGTTGCCTTGGGTCCGATCGGCGCGCTGGGCGGCAAAGTGCGTGTCGTCGGCGGTTTCCAGCCGCAGCGAGTCGACGAAGCCATCGCGATAGTCGTCGGTGAGATCGATCGTCTGGCCGTAAGTGATCTTGCCGTCGGCTTCGGTCAGCCTGACGTTGCCCTGGGCGCGCAGCCGCTTCGATTTCTGGTCGTAGCTCACCTCGTCGGCTTCGATGGTCGCGCCGTTGTAGTAGATCTGCACGTTGCCGACCGCCGACACCGTGTTGTTGGTGTAGTCGTAGCGGATCTCGGTGGCCTGGACGAGCATCGGGCCGCTGGAAGGAGCTGGCGGCGGCTTCGGTTGCGCCGGCCGCTGGATGAAACGAAACGGATTGATCACCTGCGCCGACGCGCGCTCGGGCGCAAGGCTGCAACCCGCCGCGAACAGCAGCAAGACAGCAATAAACGTCGCGCCCCATCGGGCGCCAACGCACGAGCTTGGACAAACAGGGCCGAGCCAACGCGCCACTATCCGTCCTCCTGGAACAGCAACGCCACGAACCCGGTCAGACCTCCGACCAAGACCGGCGTCCATGCCGCCGCGAGCGGCGACATCAATTCCGACTTGGTCATGTCCTCGGTGATCTTCGACAGCACGAAGAGCAGGAAGCCGGCGGAGACGCCGCTCAAGACCATCTTCTGCACGCCGCCGAAGCGGAAGAAGCGCAAGCTCACCGAAGCGGCGAGCAGCACCATGGCGGCGAGCTGGAACGGCCGCGCCAACAATTGATCGAATTGCAGCCGATAGCCGGCGGCGGCCAGCCCGGCGCGATCCGCCATCTTGATGTAGGTCGGCAACAGCCAGAACGGCACCGTCTCCGGCGTGGCGAAGCTTTCGCGCACTTGCTCGAGCGTCAAGCTGGTGTTGAGCCGGTGCGTGTCCTCGATCAAGAGCGGCTTGCCGGCCTCGTAGACGCGAACCTCTTCGAGCAGCCAATAGCCGTCCTGCAGCGAAGCGCTTCTCGCCTCGATGCGCTGTTGGAAATGCCCGGCGGTGTCGAAGGTGTAGACGCTGACGGTGCCGAGCTTGGCGCCTTGTTCGCGGCTCGTCTTGGCGTTGATGATCGCGGCGCCATCGGCGCTTTTCTGGCGCACCCAGAAGCCGCTCGTGCTCTCCCGCAGCGCCGACGGCACTTCGCCGAGGACTTCGGACTCCAGGCGCTTTGAGCGCTCCTGCAGCGTTGCCGAAATCGGGTTGTAGACGGTGGTGGCGACGGTGCCGAACAAAAACGCCCCGATCACCGCCGGCGCCACGAACTGCCACGCCGACACGCCCGCCGCGCGGGCAATCACCAGTTCGAGGCGCCGCGACAGGTTCAGATAGCAGGACATGGTGCCGACCAGCACCGAGAACGGCATGATGCGTTCGGTGAGCTGCGGCACCCGGTACATGGAAATCTTGGCGAGCAGCCACGGCGTGGCATTGGGCCAATCGGCGCCGCGTCGCATCAGCTCGACATAGTCGATCATCGCCGCGAGCACGACGACGCCGAGGAACGAGCCGATGACCGACGTCAGAAAGCGCATGCCGAAATAGCGTGAGAGCGTTCCGGTCATCGTCGGCGACCCCTCAGCTGCGTGCCATGCGCTCGCCAATCGCGGTCGCGATGCGCGTGACCACGGCGGACGGCTCGATGGCTTGGCCCCGCGAGATCTGCCAGACGCCGGCAATCGCGGTGCCGATCAGGGCGATGAATTGCACGGCAAGCACCGCCGGCACGCGAACGCCGACGATGACGCTGACGAAGCCGACAAGGCGCAAGGCCGCGACCGCGCCGATCATGCCGAGCAGTGCCACCGTGCGGCTTTGCCGGGTGGTTTGCGGCGGCCCGAGAAACGTGAAGGCGAGGATGATGAAGGTTATGGGATAGAGCGGGGTGGCCAGCCGGTCGTAGAGCTCAGACCGATACTGGTCCGGCTGCGCCACGTAGAGCGCATCATCGGGCCGCGGCCACAATAGCTCCCAGATGTACTTTTCGCGCACCGTGTAACTTGAGCTTTGCGGACCGGTGGTGAACTTCGACAAGTCGAACGCGTAGCGATCGAAGGTGATGATGCGCGGGTCGTGTTCGCCGGCGCTGATGCGCTGAATGCTGCCGCCTTCCATGCCGAGGAACGAGCCGTTCTCGTTCTTCACGATCTCGCCCTGCTCGGCGAGATACGTCGAGTGCTCCTTCGGATCGCGCCCGTCGTCGACGAAGATGCCGATCAGGAGTCCGTTCTGGCGCCGGTCGGCGATGTGGAAGGTGAGGTTGCCACTCACCGTAGTGAAGCGGCCCGGCTGCACGATGTTGGTCAGGATGTCGGCGCGCACCTCGGCGCCCCAGTCGCGCAGCTTGCGCAGGCTGATCGGCGAGATGTAGGCGGCGATGCCGGCCACCATGACGGAGACCACGAGGGCTGCGGCCAGAAACGGCCGCAGCAGCCGCCACGGCGACATGCCGGCGGCGTTCATCACGATGATCTCGGAATCCGAGCCGAGCTTATTGAGGACGTGGGCGGCCGCCATGACCAGCGCGATCGGCGCGAGGATCATGACCAGGAGCGGAATAATCATGCCGGTGATGCCGACGAACGCGAACAGCGTCTGGCGCTGGCTGGTGATCAGGTCGAATTCGCGCATGGCCTGCGTGAACCAGATCACCACCGTCAAGCTGACGAGGACGATCAGGAACGCAATCATGGTGGTGCGAAATACG
>Ga0335081_10002249_pt1 | contig 30373 bp, 28 predicted proteins | sample Lox_Sample_35_FD_206713 | JGI IMG/M metagenome (GOLD analysis project Ga0335081, IMG submission 206713) | Soil microbial communities from Loxahatchee National Wildlife Refuge, Florida, United States - Lox_Sample_3.5 | ecosystem: Environmental > Terrestrial > Soil > Wetlands | place: USA...
CTGCCACTATCTTCCTGATGGGCAAGATCTTGATCGGCAACACGCGTCCAAACAGGAGGTAGAGACCGCGCTCCGTTACCCGATATTTCCAAACGCTGCGAAGCCGAGCCCGCCGCCAGCATCAGTACCGTCGCCATTAGCATGTTCGGCACTTCGGGCTGAGCCTGCCGCATGCGCCCCTTAGCTTCGCCTAGTTGAGGCTCTTCCGCCAGGGAGGTTTCCTCACCCGCAGCCTTCCAGGGCACGACAAGGAACCAGGCCCGCGTCGCGGGAGGCACATGAGGTTGCTCGGACTCCCCGAGGAGGCCATCCCGCCGCCTCCGTGCCGCCACGGCGCGCCCGCACCCTCCAAGAGGGCCGACCCGGCCCGCCTCCACCGGGACTTGTCGAGCGCGGCCGGGCGTAGTCGCCGTCCGCAGTTTTTCCGCTGGAGGGCGTGGGGCACGCGGGCCGCCTACGCGATACCCAACCCCAGCGGCCCGACCCAGAGCATGTGGCTCAGTCCCTGGCCCGGTTCGCGATCCGGGGCTACCCGGCGGCCCAGGCGTCGCTCAGGGAGGCCGCCGCGCTCCCGCCTCGGCTGCCTTCAAGGCTACTTAGGCGACCAGACCAGCCCATGAACCTCCGCAGAGGCAAACACCGTGATCTTCGTGTCTCCGAAGATCATGCTGGTCTCCATTCCGGGTCCATCGAGAACTACGGTGCCGCCTCTTCCGCCCGACGCCAACGCAATTTCGCGGTCGGTCAGCTTGCGGACCTCGTCCGCGACGACGGACATCGTGCTCTTCTTCTCGTTCTTGCGAGTCATGATTCCTCCTGCCGGTTTGGGTTCCCGCGAGGCGCAATTGCCATTCCAATGGCTCGGCGACTCCGCGCCTTCGAGAGACCGGCGAGAGGAGGAGAACTGACACACCTCCTTGGGTGCCCCTAGCCGTCCAACGGACACATGATGAGCTGGGCCGCTACGTGCACGATTCTCGCGGTTCGGAGCTACTTCACCTTGGGTGCTTCTTCGACCGCCGCCCGGAGCGCCACCGGGGTGCCCGGGCCCAACGGCTCGACCCACCAGAACTCCAAGTCACCGCGCGTTGCAATGGTCGCTGGCCCCAGGAAGACAAGAAGCCGGCCTCTGACAAGTTGAGATTTGGTGACCCCGGGGTGACTCGAACACCCGACCTGCGGTTTAGGAAACCGCCGCTCTATCCACCTGAGCTACGGGGCCATTCACGGACGATGTCATGCCTCATGCAGTCTTCCGCACCCTTCCCCGCGGCAAGCGCGCTTCGCGGTCGGGAAGGCGGCGGGCCACCGCGGGCCAGACTCTACGAGGTCTCGCCCTGACCCACAACTCTGGAGGCGCTTCCTAGCCCGATGTCGAAGGGCGGGCTGGGCGATCCCTGCCAGCACCGTCAGTGGGGCGCGTCGATGACCTCCCGAACCTCGGCGAGGAGCGAGGTCCGGGTAAATGGCTTCGCGAGGAGGTGGATGCCCTCCCCGAGCGCGCCCAGGGCGGTGATGGCGTCGTCTGGATAGCCGGATGGGTAGAGGACGCGCAGGGCCGGGTTTCGGCGGCGCAGTTCGCCCGCCATGGTCGGGCCATCGGTCCCCGGCATCACCACGTCCGAGACGAGGAGCCGGAGCCGGCCCACTTCCGCCGGAGCGAGCTCAAGCGCCTCGCGCGCGTCGCAGGCGACGAGCACCTCGTACCCCGCGCTTCGCAAGGCGCGGACCGTCACGTTGCGCACCAGCGGGTCGTCCTCGACGAGGAGGAGGGGCTCGCTGCCGCCCAGGGCCGCCTGCGGAGCGGCCGCCACAGGCGCCGCCACCGCCGCCCGGCTCCGCGGCAAGCAGATCTCGAAGGTGGTGCCTTGCCCCGCTCGCTCGCCACGTGGATGTGTCCCCCGGCCTGCCGGACGATGCCGTACACCGTCGCCAGCCCCAGGCCGGTCCCCTTCCCCTGCTCCTTGGTGGTGAAGAAGGGCCCAACCCGATCGCTGCCGGTCCAGGCTTCTCCTCCTCCCGAGGCGCGGGCGTCGGGGGGAGGACCCGCCGGGCCCGCGGCTGAGTCTCCCCTCGCCGCCGCGAACAACCCGGGGGGAGCAATGCGCCAACGAGTCGAGGCGTTTGCCCGGTGCACGCCGGGGTGGTACACGGATCGCGTGCTCCGCTTCATCGCCGGGCTCCTCGGAAGGCGCCCCTCATCGAACGAGGACCGGCCGAGCGGAGCGCGGCCCGAGAGCGAGCGCACCCCGGAGAGGCCGGAGCCGCCTCTTCCCGACAGCGTCGATCCGGGCTTCGCTCCCTTCGCCCGCGTGCTCGGGATCGTGCCGGCCGCACCGCCGCCGCTCTCCCCGGAGGAGGAGGAGGAGGACCTGCGGATCGCTGCCCTGGTCCTCGAGCACTTCCAGAAGAACCGGCCCGGGCCGGCCTCCGCCCCCTCTCTCTCCCTGCAGATCCTGAACCTGGTGGCGAGCCCGCGCACCGGGCCGGCCGACCTCGCGAGGCTCGTCCAGAACGACCCGGCCCTCGCCGCCTCGCTGCTGCACGTCGCGAACTCGGCGTACCACCGCGGTGTCGACGAGGTCGAGAGCGTCCGCGACGCCGTCACGCGCATCGGCCTGGAGGAGGCCGGGCGGGTGGCGGGCGCGCTCGCGGCGAAGAGCCTCTTCAGCCCACGCATGCGGCAGGAGTTCGCGGTCTACTCGGCTCGCTGGTCCGACCTCTTCACCCGGGCAGTCACGGTGGCAACGGTCTCCGCCTCCCTCGCCATGCGCAAGCCGCCGGCTCGCTCCGACCGGGCGTATCTCGGGGGGATGCTCCTCGACGTCGGCAAGTCCGTGGCCCTGCGCTCCCTCTCCGCCCTTCGGGTCGACCAGGCGGCTGCACCCTCCGACGGCCGGATCGATCGGATCCTGGAGCGCCTTCATCTGGAGATCGGCGGAGACGTCCACCAGGAATGGAACCTGCCCCAGTACCTGACGGTGCTGTGCGTGCGCCACCACGACGACAGCGTGCCCGCTGGGGCGGAGTTCGCCGACCTGCACGTGGTGCGCTTCGTCTCCGCCCTGGAGGACCTGCGCCGGTCGCCGGATCGGACGCCCCACGCGCAGGTCGAGCTCGCCCAGAGCGCCGAGGTCCTCGGGCTCGACCCCCTCGCGACCCGGGCGCTCCTCGCCGAGCTCCGGACGACCGCCGACCGGGTGGCCCGCACCTTCTCGCTCGATCGGAGCCCGAGGCCGGCGCCGTAGCCGTCTCGCCTCCGGGACAAGGCTCGCGTCGACCCCCGGCGCGTCCCCTCCCCCCATCGAGGCGTGTGCCCAAAGGCGCGGGCGACCGCACCCTCGCCGCCGGTGCGCGCGCCGCCCACGGCGAGGCCCGCGGTGGCAGGCGGGAGCACCCCGCCCCCGATGCGGTCGCAAGAGCGCTTCGGTATCGTGACCGCCGGAGGGGTTCACCGTGTGGTTCGTCGTCCTCGCCCTCGGAGCGCTGGTGGTGCACCGCGCGCATCTGCCCGCGCCGGTCCTCCCCTACCTCGCGGTGCCGCCGCCGCCCGAGGCGAAGTACGCCCTCTATTTCCTCGCGGCGGCGCTGCTCCGCCTCCTCATCCGCAACGCCCGGGTGTCCGCCCTGGAGCGCCGCAGCCGCCGCGACAGCCGGCGCGCCCAGGAGCTCGCCCGGGAGCGCCCGGCGCTGCTCGACGTCGGCGCCGGCCTCGGGCGGGGCGTCGCCGAGGTCATCGTGGGCGCGGACCTCCTTGGCGCTGCCTTCGCCACGCTCGGGGCGATCGTGCGGCTCCTGCTGCGGTCGACGCGCCTCACCGCCGCCGAGCTCGCCCAGCGCGCCCGGGATCGCAAGCGCAAGGCGGCGCGCGAGCGCGCCCGCGCCGCGGTCTGCGTGGCCGCGCTCGGCGTCCTCTGCGCCACCCTCGCCTCGGCCCCGCTCTGGCAGAAGCGGGTCCCGGAGGAGGTCCTGAGCCGGCTCGGGCACGTCGCCCAGGCGCTCCCCGACCTCCGGATGGTGCGGAGCGCACGCTAGGCGTGGTTTCTCAAAGAGGTCGTTCGCGCGGCGCACCGCCTCCCGGCGGAGGGCTTGGCGTCCGGCGCGGGCGTTTTGGTACCCTCCCCCGGTGCCCCAGCCCTCGATCGCCGACCTCGGCGTCGCCGAGCTCCTCCAGGCGCTCTCGACCCGCCGGATGCGGGCCGAGGAGCTCGTCCGCGCGCTCGGCGAGCGCATCGAGCGCGAGGAGCCGCGCGTCCAGGCCTGGGAGCACCTCGACCTCGCGGGGGCCCTCCGCGAAGCGAGGCGCGTCGACGCCCTGCCAAGGCCGCCGCCCCTCGCCGGGCTCCCCATCGGAGTGAAGGACATCGTCGACACCGCCGGCATGCCCACCGAGCTCGGCACCCCCATCCACCGAGGAAGGGTTCCCGGCCGAAACGCGGCGGTGGTGGACCGGCTCGTCGCGGCCGGCGCGATCGTCTTGGGGAAGACCGTCACGACGGAGTTCGCCTTCTACCGCCCCGGGAAGACGCGGAATCCCCTCGACTCGCGGAGGACGCCAGGCGGGTCGTCGAGCGGATCGGCGGCGGCGGTGGCCGCCGGCATGGTTCCGGCGGCCCTTGGAACCCAGACCGCCGGGTCGGTGGTGAGGCCCGCCTCCTTCTGCGGGGTCGTGGGGATGAAGGTCACCCACGCTGCGGTGCCCCTCGACGGGGTGAGCGCCCTCGCCCCCTCGCTCGACGCGCTCGGCCTCTTCGTCCGGCACCCCGGCGATCTTCCGCCCCTCCTCCAAGCGGTCGGCGCCGGCGCCCCGGAGGCCGGGCCGCCGACGCGCCCTCCTCGCTTCCTTCTCTGCCGTACCGCGCAGTGGTCGCTCGCCGAGCCCGAGACTCGCCTCGGGGTGGAGGGATTCGCCGGGCGCCTGGCCGCCGCCGGCGCCGCGGTGGCCGAGCCCGCTCTGCCCGCGGAGTTCGACCTTCTCTTCGAGGCACAGAAGACGGTGATGGCGGCGGAGGCGGCGCGCACGTTCGAGGTCCTGCGGCGCACGCGCGAGGCGGACCTCTCCCCGGTGCTCCTCGACCTGCTCCGCGCCGGGGAGGCCGTCCCGGACTCGCGCTACCGCGCCGCCCTCGACGCCGCGGCGTGGGGCCGGGAGGCCCTCGCGCGCCTCCTCGACGGGGCAGACGCCATCCTCACCCCGGCCGCCATCGGCGAGGCGCCACTCGGGCTCGAGTCGACCGGCGACCCGGCCTTCAACCGCGTCTGGACCCTCCTCGGCGCCCCCTGCCTCTCGCTCCCCGCCGGCGTGGGCCCGAGCGGCATGCCGATCGGCGTCCAGCTGGTGGGAAGACCCGGCGAGGACCAGGCGCTCGCCTCCGTCGCCGCGTGGGCGAGCGGCGCCGCCCGGCGGGGCTAGCGAGGCCCGGCGCTATCGGCGCAGGGCCCTCAACGCCTTGCCGACGTCGTCCACTGCCAAGAACAGGCTCACCTTGCTCGCCACCCTGGCTGTCCCGACGTAGCCGTAGTGAATGTTGATCCCGGCCTCGCCGAGCGCGTCGGCGACCCGCCCGAGCGCCCCGGGCTTGTCGGCGACGGCCACCTCCACCAAGTCGTCGACCGTGGTCTGCCAGCCCAGCGCGGAGAGCACCTTGCGCGCCAGGGCCGGCTTGTCGACGACCACCCTCAGGAAGCCCTTTCCGTCGAGGGCGGCGGCCATGAAGGCGCGAATGTCCACCTTCTTCGCTCCCAGTGCGTCGGCGACCTTGCCGAGGGTGCCGGGGCGGTTCTCGATCCACGCGGAGATCTGCTTTGCCTTGGGCATGAAAAACCCTTAGCGCGACGCAGGCCGGCGCTCAAGCCCGGCGCGAGGCCGGTCGCGGGACGGCGTTCCCTCCGCGAAGAAGAGTTCCACCTCCCTGCGCCGCGAGAGCGTGTCCTCGTATCCGAGCTCGACCAAGCGCTTCACGTAGACCGGCTCGAACGCCAGGTAGCTCAGCAGATCGGAGGCGTTACCGCCATTGGCGCCGAGGCCGGAGAGCAGGTAGCGCAGGAAGCGCGGGAAGCGCTTGTGCTGGTCGCCGGCAAGCTCCCCCAGGTCGCGGGAGGGACGCAAGACGAGCGCCGGGATGAAGCGCATGTCGTGGGGGAGCTTGCCCCGCTCCCCCGGCGGGACCATCTCCACGAGCTGGTTGATCCGCTCCAGGCGCTCCACGTCGGCCTCGATCGACTCCAGGAAGGCGGCGTTGAGCAGGGTGCCGGCGATCTCGGAGGGAGCGAGCGACTCCTTGCGGGGCGGCCGCAACCCGGGGACGAGCTCCTCCGGGTTGCGCCAGCGGCGCACCCCCACCACCACCAGCCGCTCCGCGCCCATATGGACCGCGGGCGAGAGCGGAGCGGTCATGCGAACGCTGCCGTCCCCGTACCAGGCTCCCTTGATCCGGACCGGCGGGAAGAAGATGGGGATGGCGGCCGACGCCATCACGTGGTCGAGGCGGATGGACTCGCGCACGCCCACCCGGGTGGCCCTCACCCAGGGCTCGATGGACGGGGCCCCGTCGAAGAAGGTCACCGCCACGCTGGAGGCGTAGCTGGTGGCGGTGACGGCGAAACCGCTCAGCACGCCGGACGACAGGTTCTGGCGCAGCCGCAGCAGCGGAAGGTTCTCGTGAAGGAGGTCGCGCAGCGGCGTGGCGTCGAGGAGGAAGTTGATCTTGCTTCGCCGGAAGAGGCCTCCGGCGGAGAGGTCCCGCGCCCAGCGGGTCCCGATGGCCAGCATGCGCGCAGTGTCGGTGCGGTAGACCTGGTCGGGAGTGAGCCCGAGCCACAGGTCGGCGAGACCGTCGGCGGCCCCGCGAAAGTCGGCGGCGTTTCCCCCGAGGAAGCAGGCGTTCACGCCTCCCGCCGAGATCCCGCACAGGATCCGGAAGGGCAGCGCTCCGGCGGGAAGGATCTGCGCCAGCGCCCGCAGGGCGCCCGCCTGGTACGCGGCGCGAGCGCCACCGCCGGTGAGGACCAGTCCTACATGCACGGTCGGAAGAGTAGCATTCGGCGGACGCGCACGTCAGCGGCGACCCGGGTACCGCGCGACTTCACCCAGGCGCGGGATGGTGGCACTCCGCACGCGCGTCGCATCATCGCAGCGTGAACCTCTCATACGCCTCCTTCAGCCTCCGGGACCCCCGCGATCTCCAGTTCGCGATCCACGCGCTTCTCGGGACCTCGCATGAAACCGAGCCGGACGCGTGCCGGGCGGTGACGGCGCAGCTACCTCCGTCACCCACGGTGGCGGACCTCGTCGAGGCGGTCTTCGCCCATCGGGGTCATAAGGAGGAGTCGGGGAGGGGCCGCGAGCGGGCCATCTCGCTGCTGGCAGCCTATTTTGCGATGGACCCACCTGTCGATCCCGACCCGTTCTAGCGACCCTGGGAACGTGTGTGCTTCCGTGCGCTGGTTCGTCGTCACCGGCTCTCGGGACTCAACCCCCCGGAATCTAATGAGCAAGATGGACTCATGCAGATGACCGGACAGACGATCAGCGTGGACGCCGCCCTCGAGCGCCTGCAGTCGGAGAACGAGGTCGACTGCGCCATCGACACGGTGGTGACCTTCGCCTTCGGCACCGCCGAGCCCATCGATCGCTACCTCTTCCGCATCCGGTCCTCCCTCCCCCCGCAGCCGACGGTGAAGGAGCTGGTGGAGGCCGTCTTCGACACCCGGCGCGAGCTCGGTCCCATCCCCGACGAGCCGGCGCGCCGCGCCGACGCCGCCATGGCGATGGCCGCCTTCCTCTCCGCCGACCCGAACGAGCTCGGCATCCCGGCCGCCATGTTCCGCGTGGGCGCGGAGGTCTGGCTCACCCCCGCCCGCGCGCCGCTCAGCTAGGGACCGCCAGCGCCCTCTTCCGCGCCGCCTCACCGCTCGCGCACCGAGGCGAGGGCGCCGTCCACCGCCTCGAGCACGAGCGGGATCTCCCCCACGTCGTTCGGCCAGTGCGGCGAGAAGCGCAGGACCCCGTCCGGCAGGGCGCAGGCGACCCCGCGCCCCTGGACCTCCCGGGCGAGGCGCACCCGGTCGACGCCGGGCGGTGGCTCGAGCGAGAGGATGCTTGAGCGCCGAGCGGGCTCCTTCGCCCTCAGGCTGCGGAAGCCCCGCTCCAAGAGCTCCGGCTCGAGACGGTCCAGGTAGTGCCCGACGTGGGAGTGGATGGCCGGCACCCCGAGCTCGAGGAGGATCTCCACGGAGGCGCGCAGCGCCGCCAGGGAGACCTCGGATGCGCCTCCCCCCTCCACGAAGCTCGCGCTCCGCCGGATGGGGCGGTCGTAGCGGAGCTGTCCGGGCTCGACCAGGAAGCGGGCGGCGTCTTCGTGCGAGAGCCACCCGGCGGTGCGGGGCACGAACTCGGCGGAGAGGCCCGGCCGCACGTAGAGGAACCCGGCGCCGAGGATGCCCATGAGCCACTTGTGGGCACCGGCGGCGAGGTAGTCGACCCCGCGTACGTCGAGGGGCACCGCCCCCGCGCACTGGACGGCGTCCACGAAGAGCCGGGCACCGGCGCGGGCGCAGCGGCGCGAGAGCTCCTCGAGCGGCATACGCAGGCCGCTGCGGAACTGCACTGCGCTCACGGCCAGAAGCCGCGCCCCCCGCTCGAGCTCCCGGTCGACGAGCGCCAGCCCCTCCTCTTCCGAACGCAGGAAGGGCTCGAGGGGGACGAACGAGATCGCCAGGCCGAAGGCCTCGGCGGCCCGCTGCCAGGGCGTCACGTTAGCCGGGAACTCCCCGTGGAAGAGCACCACCCGATCGCCTGCCCGCCACGGGAAGCACAGCGCCACCGCCTGGACCCCGGCGCTGGTGTTCTGGGTGAAGGCGACGTCCTCGGGCCGGGCGCCGATGAGGCTCGCCAGCAGCGCCCGGAGCGAGGCGCGGCGCTCGAGCGCGGCCGCCACCGCGCCGCCGCCCTTCCGGGCGAAGTCGTCGAGCACCGTCCACGCCGCCTCCAGGACCCGCTGAGAGGGAGGCGAGACCCCGGCGTGGTTCAGGTAGGCGGTCGGCTCGAGCGTCGGGAAGAGCGAGCGGTCGCCGAGGCGGGGCGCGGTCACCGGGCTGCGTACCCGCCGTCCTCGCCGGACGTCGAGCCTTCGCTCCCCGGGGCGAGCGGCGCGGCCTCGTCCGCGGCGAGCGGCCCTGCGGCGCCGGTGAAGGCGGAGATGCGACCGCTCGGACTCGGCGCCATGCCTCTCTCCCAGGGCCGGGGTCCCGTCGCGACCGCCGGCCACCCCTCTATCTAGAACGAGCGCTTGAGGAGCGCTCGCACCTCGCCCACCAGGCCCCGGCGGAAGGCGAGGACCATCACCACGAAGACCGCCCCGGTGATGACGGTGACCCAGGACCCGAGGCTCGCCAGGTAGTTCTCGAGCGTCAGCACGAGCAGCGCGCCGACGCTCGGCCCGACCACGGTACCCATGCCACCGAGCAGCGTCATCAGGATCACCTCGCCCGAGCGTTGCCAGGTCACGTCGCCGAGGGTGGCGAACTGGAGGGTGAGGGCCTTGAGCGATCCGGCGAGCCCGGAGAGCCCCGCGGAGAGCACGAAGGCGAGCAGCTTGTAGCGCTCCACGTCGTAGCCGAGCGAGACGGCCCTGGGCTCGTTCTCGCGGATGGCGCGCAGCACCTGGCCGAAGGGTGACTCGATGGTGCGGTGGACGAGGAGGAAGGCGAGGAGGAACACCGCGTAGACGAAGTAGTACATCGCGTACTTGTCGCTCAGGTCGAGGCCGAGGACCCGGCCGCGCGGGATGCCCTGCAGGCCGTCCTCGCCGCCGGTCCAGGGCATCTGCACGACGAGGAAGTAGATCACCTGGGCGAAGCCGAGCGTGATCATGGCGAAGTAGATGCCAGAGCGGCGCAGGGCAAGCGTCCCGAAGAGGAGCCCCAGGAGCGCCGCCACGGCCGCCCCGGCGGGGACGGCGAGGATCACCGGCAGGCCGAGCGCCTTCGATGCGTATCCGGTCACGTAGGCTGCCGAGCCCAGGAAGGCGGCGTGGCCGAAGGAGAGGAGCCCGACGTACCCGAGGAGCAGGTTGAAGGCGCTCGCGAAGAGCGCCATGGTGAGCACGTTCATGGCGAAGACGGGGTACACCACGAACGGCGCCGCCACGCCCACCGCCACGAGCGCCCCGTAGCCCCAGAACACCGGGGTCTTCACCGAGGGCACCCTCATCGCGCCCTCCCGAAGAGGCCGGCCGGGCGCACGAGGAGCACGAGCGCCATGATGACGAACACCACCACGCTCGCCGCGGGCGGGTAGAGGAACTTGGTGAGTCCCTCGGCCAGGCCGATCCCGAGGCCGGTGAGGATGGCGCCCAGGATCGACCCCATGCCGCCGATGACCACCACCGCGAAGACCACCATGATGAGCGAGGAGCCCATGAGCGGGCTCACCTGGTAGATGGGGGCCGCCATCACCCCGGCGAAGGCGGCGAGTGCCACTCCGAAGCCGTAGGTGACGGTGAACATGAGCGGCACGTTGATCCCGAAGGCCTGCAGGAGGCGCCGGTTCTCGGTTCCGGCCCTCAGGTAGGCGCCGAGCTGGGTGCGCTCGATGACGAACCAGCTCGCGAAGCACACCAGCCCCGACACCAGGACTACCCAGGCGCGGTAGCGCGGCAGGTAGACGAAGCCGAGGTCGAACCCGCCGGTGAGGGCCTCCGGAACCGGGTAGGGATTGCCAGAGTTGCCGTAGGCGTGGTGGAAGGCGCCCTCGATCATGAGGGTGAGGCCGAAGGTGAGGAGGAGGCCGTAGAGCGGGTCGAGCCCCTGGAGCCTGCGCAGGAACAGGCGCTCGATGGCGATGCCGACGAGCCCCATCGCCGCCGGGACGAGCAGGAGCGCCCACCAATAGCCGATGCCCAGGTACTCGAGCCCCATCCAGGCCAGGAAGGCACCCATCATGTACTGGGCCCCGTGGGCGAAGTTCACCACGTCGAGCAGCCCGAAGATGATCGCGAGCCCGAGGGAGAGCAGGGCGTAGAACGACCCGTTGATGAGCCCCAGCAGGAGCTGTCCGGAGATCGCGCGGATCATGGAGTGCGCGAGCCGGCGCGGGAAGAGGCCGCGCCGGCCCGGGCCGTCACTTCTTCACGTAGGGGCACTTTGCCGCGTCGAGGAAGGCCGGGGCGCAGGGGCACTTCTGCTCCTCGACGGTGGGGAAGGCCTCCGCGGCCGGGATGGTCCTCACGATCTTGTAGTAGTCCCAGGGATACTTCGACTCCTCCGGCGCCTTCACCTGGACGAGGTACATGGCGTGCCGGAGCAGGCCGTCGGGACCGATCCGGGCGTCCTGGGCAAAGAAATCGTTCACCGGCATCTCGCGCATCTTCGCCATCACCGCGTCGGCGTCGTCGGTCCCGGCCGCCTGAATCGCCCGGAGGTAGTGCCCCACCTCGGAGGCGACCCCGGCCTGGACCATGGTCGGCATGCGCTTCGTCCTCTCGAAGAAGCGCTTCGCCCACTTCCGCGAGGCCTCGTCGCGGTCCCAGTAGAAGGCGGTGGTGAGGAACATGCCCTTGGCGGTGGCGAGCCCCAGGCTGTGGACGTCGCTGATGAAGACGAGCAGGCCGGCCAGGTTCTGCTTCTTGGTGATGCCGAACTCGTTCGCCTGCTTGATGCTGTTGATGGTGTCCTGACCGGCGTTGGCGAGCCCGATGATCTTGGCCCCGGAGGCCTGCGCCTGGAGGAGGAAGCTCGAGAAGTCGGTGGTGCCGGGGGACGGGTAGAGCGCGTCACCGAGCACCTTCCCGCCGGCGGCCTTCACCACCGCGGCGGTGTCGGACTCGAGGGACTTCCCGAAGACGTAGTCGGCGGTGATGAAGAACCAGGTGTCGCCCCCCTGCTTCACCACCGCGCCGCCCGTCCCGTGGGCGAGGGCCCAGTTGTCGTAGGCGTAGTGCACGGTGTAGGGGGTGCACTTGTCGCCGGTGATGGCGGTCGTCCCCGGCCCGGAGAGCAGGGTGATGCGCTTCTTCTGGGCCGCGACCGGCATCACCGCGAGCGCGGTGGAGGAGGAGACGAGGTCGACGACCGCGTCCACCTTCTCCTCGTCGAGCCACTTGCGGGCGACGGTGGAGGCCACCTCCGCCTTGAGTTGGTGGTCGGCGCTCACCACCTGGATGGGCTTGCCGAGCACCGTGCCCCCGAAGTCCTCGACCGCCATCTTGGCGGCCTCCAACGAGCCCGGCCCGGCCAGGTCGGAGTAGTAGCCGGTCATGTCGGTGAGGACCCCGATCTTCACGACGTCGTCGGAGATCTTCCCCTTCGCGGCCTCCGCGGCCCGCGCCGGCACCTGAAGACAAGTGGCCAGCACGGCGAAGGCGATCCATCGATGCATTCTTCCACCCCTTTCTGTGTCCGTTAGACTCCCAGGAACCGCTGCACCGAATCCATGCGGCTGTCCAGCTGACCGGCGTCGATCGCGTCGACGATCCGCCCGTGCTCGAGCAGGTAGTGGCGATCGGCGAGGGGAGCGGCGAAGCGGAAGTTCTGCTCGACGAGGACGAGCGTGTAGCCGCGCTCCTTCAGCTCGCCCACCACCTTCCCCAGGGTCTTCACGATCACCGGCGCCAAGCCCTCGGTGATCTCGTCGAGCAGCAGCAGCCTCGCCCCCGCTCGCAGGATGCGCGCCAGCGCCAGCATCTGCTGCTCGCCACCGGACAGCTTCGTCCCCTGGCTGCGCCTCCGCTCCCACAGGTTCGGGAACATGCGGTAGAGCTCCTCGAGCGAGAGCCCCTCGCGCCCCAGCCGCGGCAGGAGCAGCAGGTTCTCCTCGGTCGAGAGGCTCGAGAAGATGCCGCGCTCCTCCGGGCAGTATCCGATCCCGATTCCGGCGCGGGCGATGCGGTGCGGCTGCAGGCGGATGATCTCGTGGCCGTTCACCCGGATGGAACCGGTGCGGCGCCCCACCAGCCCCAGGATCGACTTGAGCGTGGTGGTTCGCCCCGAGCCGTTGCGTCCGAGCAGGGTCACCACCTCGCCCTCGGCCACGTCCAGGTCGAGCCCGTGGAGCACGTGCGACTCGCCGTAGTAGGCGTGCAGGTCGCGCACCCGCAGGAGCTCCGCTCCCGAGGGGAAGGCGGGGCTCACGTCGCTCCTCCGATGTAGGCCTCGAGGACGGCGGGATCCTTCGACACCTCCTGGTAGCTCCCCTCGGCGAGCACGCTGCCGCGGGCGAGCACCGTGATGCGGTCGCAGAGGTCGGAGACGATGGAGAGGTTGTGCTCCACCATGAGCACCGTGCGCCCCCGCGCGACGCGAGCGATGAGGTCGGTGGTCCGGCCCACGTCCTCGTGTCCCATCCCGGCCGTCGGCTCGTCGAGGAGCAGGACCTCGGGCTCGAGGGCCAGGGTCGTCGCGACCTCAAGCGCCCGCTTGCGCCCATAGGGGAGCTCGCCCGCCGCGGTGCCCGCGAGCCCCTCCAGGTCGACGGCGGCGAGGAGCTCGCGGGCGCGGTCGTCGAGGACCTCGAGGCTCCGCCCCGAGCGCCAGAAGTGGAAGGAGGTCCCGAGGCGCCGCTGCAACGCCACGCGCACGTTCTCGAGGGCCGTGAAGCTCGGGAACACCGCCGAGATCTGGAAGGAGCGCACGAGCCCCCGCCGCGCCAGGCTCGCCGGCGCGGTCTTGGTCACGTCGTCGCCGCGGTAGAAAATGGACCCGCGCGTGGCGGGGAGAAAGCGCGTGAGCAGGTTGAAGACGGTGGTTTTCCCGGCCCCGTTCGGGCCGATGAGGGCGTGGATCGAGCCGCGCTTCACCCGGAGCGACACCCCGTTCACCGCGACGAATCCCTGGAACTCCTTGACGAGATCGCGCGTCTCTAGGATGAGGTCGTCGGCCATGCGCTCCCGGTGTCGTTAGCTCAGCGCGAGAGAATTAATGTTTGCCTAGCCGCTGTCGAGCGGCCTTTTCGTTGACGCGACGCGGCAGCGCGGGCCCGGCCCCTTTCGGGCTGTCCCCTAACACCCGATGGCGCGGGAGCATCCCGATGGGATTAATCGAGAACAGGGCGGCCGCGCGATGCCCTCGGAGACCTCCATGAACGTCACGAGACGCGGATTCCTGAAGCTCACCGCATCCGGCATCGGTGCCACCAGCGTCGCCGCGCTGGGGTTCTCGCACCGGAGGGCGCTCGCGGACGTCCGCCTGTTCAAGCTCACCCAGACGAGCGAGACCCGCAACACCTGTCCGTACTGCTCGGTCGGCTGCGGGGTCATCGTCTACGGGCTCGGCGACCGCGCCAAGAACGCCCGGACTAACATCGTCCACCTGGAGGGCGACCCGGACCATCCGGTGAACCGCGGCACGCTCTGCCCGAAGGGCGCGAGCCTGCTCGACTTCGTGAACAGCCCGAGCCGGCTGCGCTTCCCCGAGTACCGGGCCCCCGGGACCTCGGAGTGGAAGCGGGTCTCGTGGGAGTTCGCCTTCGACCGCATCGCCCGTCTCATGAAGGAGGACCGCGATCGGAACTTCGTCGCCAAGAACGCCAAGGGGCAGACGGTGAACCGGTGGACCTCCACCGCCTTCCTGGCCGCCTCGGCGTCCTCCAACGAGGCCGGCTACATCTTCCAGAAGGTCGTCCGCGCGCTCGGGGGAGTCTGCTTCGACAACCAAGCACGTGTTTGACACGGCCCCACGGTGGCCGGTCTGGCCCCCACATTCGGCCGTGGCGCGATGACCAACGACTGGGTCGACATCAAGAACGCCGACGTCATCCTGGTCATGGGCGGGAACCCCGCCGAGGCCCACCCGTGCGGCTTCAAGTGGGTCATCGAGGCGAAGGTGAAGAAGAAGGCTCGCCTCGTCGTGGTCGACCCGCGCTTCACCCGCACCGCCTCCGTCGCCGACCTCTATGCGCCCATCCGCCCGGGCACCGACATCGCCTTCCTGGGCGGAGTCATCCGCTTCCTCCTCGCCGGCGACAAGATCCACCTCGACTACGTGAAGGCGTACACGAACGCCCCCTTCCTCATCAACCCCAGCTGCGTCTTCGAGGACGGGCTCTTCACCGGCTACGACGGCGAGAAGCGCCGATACGACAAGTCGACCTGGATCTATCAGACCGACAAGGACGGCTACGCCAGGGTCGATCCGACGCTCTCCGACCCGAACTGCGTCTTCCAGCGGATGAAGAAGCACTACGAGCGCTACACGCCGGAGATGGTCGAGCGGGTCTGCGGCACCCCCAAGGACAAGTTCCTGAAGGTGTGCGAGCTCGTGGCGAGCACCGGCGTCCCGCACCGGACCATGACGAGCCTGTACGCGCTCGGCTGGACCCAGCACAGCGTGGGCTCCCAGAACATCCGCTCCATCGCCATGATCCAGCTCCTCCTCGGGAACATGGGCATGTCGGGCGGAGGGGTGAACGCACTGCGCGGCCACTCCAACATCCAGGGGCTCACCGACCTCGGACTTCTGTCGAACTCGCTCCCAGGGTACCTGACCCTCCCGAACGACGACGACGAGCAGCTGAAGACCTACCTGGAGCGGCGGACCTTGAAGCCGCTGCGCCCCGGGCAGCTCAGCTACTGGTCGAACTACCCCAAGTTCTTCGTGTCGCTCATGAAGTCCTGGTACGGCGCCGCGGCCACGAAGGAGAACGACTTCGCCTACTCCTACCTGCCCAAGGTCGATGCTCCCTACGACGTGCTGCGGGTGGTGGAGCTCATGAGCCAGGGCAAGGTGAACGGCTACGTGTGCCAGGGCTTCAACGCCCTCGCCTCCTTTCCCGACAAGCCCAAGGTGGCGGCCGGCCTCGCCCGCCTCAAGTACCTCGTGGTCATCGACCCCCTGGCCACAGAGACCTCGGAGTTCTGGCAGAGCTACGGGGAGTTCAACGACGTCGACCCCGCCAAGATCGAGACCGAGGTCTTCCGCCTGCCTTCCTCCTGCTTCGCCGAGGAGGACGGGGCGCTCGTGAGCAGCGCCCGGTGGCTGCAGTGGCACTGGAAGGCAGCCGAGCCCCCCGGCGAGGCCAAGGGCGACCCGGAGATCGTGGGCGAGCTCTTCTCCCGGATCCGCCAGCTCTACGCCAAGGACGGGGGAGCGTTCGCGGATCCCATCCTCAAGCTCACCTGGAGCTACCGCATCACCAGCTCGCCCCATCCGGAGGAGCTCGCGCGCGAGTATAACGGCCAGGCGCTCGCCGACGTTCCCGACCCGAAGCAGCCGGGCGCCTTCCTCGCGCGGGCGGGCGAGCAGCTCGCGACCTTCGCGGTCCTGCAGGCAGACGGGACCACCGCCTGCGGCTGCTGGATCTTCGCCGGATGCTACACCCCCGCCGGCAACCAGATGGCCCGGCGCGACAACGCCGACCCGAGCGGGCTCGGGATCTTCCCCGCCTGGTCGTGGGCCTGGCCTGCCAACCGGCGCATCCTCTACAACCGCGCCTCCTGCGACCCCCACGGGACGCCGTACGACCCCTCCCGCAAGCTCATCTGGTGGAATGGCCAGAAGTGGGTGGGGAACGACGTCCCCGATTTCAAGGTCGACTCCGCCCCCGCGGAGGGGATGGACCCCTTCATCATGAACGCCGAGGGGGTGGCGCGTCTTTGGGCCCCGGCCATGGCGGAGGGCCCCTTCCCCGAGCACTACGAGCCCTTCGACACCCCGCTCCCGAAGAACCCGTTCGGGAAGGCGCTCAACAACCCGGCGGCCCGCGTCTTCCCCGGCGACGCCAAGGCCTTCGGGAAGCCGGACGAGTTCCCGTGCGTCGCCACCACCTACCGCCTCACCGAGCACTTCCACTTCTGGACCAAGCACGCTCGCATCCCCGCCGTGCTCCAGCCCCAGGCATTCGTGGAGCTGAGCGAGGGGCTCGCCAGAAAGAAGGGGCTGAAGAGCGGCGACCTGGTGGTGGTGAAGTCGAAGCGCGGCAGCCTCAAGGCGAAGGCGCTCGTCACCCGGCGGCTCCCCACCCTCGTCATCGAGGGAAAGGAGGTGGAGGTCGTGGGGCTCCCCATCCACTGGGGCTTCACCGGCCAGACCAAGAAGGGCTTCCTCACGAACACCCTCACCCCGCCTGTCGGGGACGCCAACATCCAGACGCCCGAGTACAAGGCGTTCCTGGTGAGCGTCGAGAAGGCCTAGGAGCGCGCCATGGCTCTCGAGACCCAGGACATCCGGGCGCGGTCGGCCACCACCACCTCCGTCCCCCCGAGCGCGCGCTCCTTCCAGCCGGAGGTGTCGAAGCTCATCGACCTCTCCCGCTGCATCGGTTGCAAGGCCTGCCAGTCGGCTTGCATGGAGTGGAACAACCTTCGCGACGTGGTGGGGACCTTCGAGGGGAGCTACACGAACCCGCCCGACCTCGACGACCAGTCGTGGACGGTGATGAAGTTCAACGAGACGGAGGTGAACGGGCAGTTCGCCTGGCTCATCTTCAAGGACGGCTGCCTGCACTGCACGGAGCCCGGCTGCCTCAAGGCCTGCCCCTCCCCCGGCGCCATCGTCCAGTACCAGAACGGCATCGTCGACTTCCAGCAGGACCACTGCATCGGCTGTGGCTACTGCATCGCCGGCTGCCCATTCAACATCCCGCGGCTGCGCAAGGAGGACAGCCGGGTCTACAAGTGCACGCTCTGCTCCGACCGGGTGGCGGTGGGGCTCGAGCCGGCCTGCATCAAGTCGTGCCCCACCCAGGCCCTCTCCTTCGGCTCGAGGCCGGAGATGCTCCTGCAGGCCGAGCACCGCCTCACTGACCTGCAGGAGCGCGGCTTCTCGCAGGCGGCCGTCTACAACCCGCCAGGCGTGGGCGGCACCCACGTCCTCTTCGTGCTGCCGCACGGAGACCGGCCCGAGGCCTACGGCCTGCCCAAGGATCCGAGGATCGGCCCCATGCTCGCCCTGTGGCGGTCGACCGTCGCCCGCAGCCTGGGAGTGCTCACCATGTTCAGCGTGCTCGTGGCCGGCATCCTCCACTACATGCGCCACGGGCCGCTCGAGGTCCCCGGCGAGGACGGCGAGGGAACGCCGGCGAAGGGGGGCCAGCCATGAGCGATCGCGGCGAAGACATCGTCCTGCCGGACGGCAAGATCCTGCGCCACGACAACCGCGAGCGCGTCGTACACTGGGCCATCGCCATCGCCTTCGTCTTCCTATTCCTCTCCGGGCTGGCGATGTTCTCCCCCTTCTTCTTCTGGCTCTCGCTCCTCTTCGGCGGCGGGCAGTTCATGCGTCTCGTCCACCCCTTCTGCGGCGTGGTCCTGGTGCTACTCTTCTACCCGTACGCCTTCAACCTGCGCGGGGACAATCGCTGGACCCAGGCGGACGCGAACTGGGTGGCGAACATGTTCGCCTACATGAAGAAGGGCGCGCACTTCACCGACACCGGCAAGTACAACGCGGGGCAGAAGCTCATGTACTGGTCGATGATCCCCATCATCGCGGTGCTGCTCGCGAGCGGGATCGTGCTCTGGCAGCCGTGGTTCGCCCCGAGCTTCCCTGCGCCCCTGCGCCGACTGGCCGGCCTCGTCCACGCTGCCATGGCCTTCGTGATGTTCGTCGGCATCGGCATCCACTGGTACGCCGCCTTCTGGACCAAGGGCTCCATCCAGGCGATGGTGCGGGGGACCGTGACGCAGGCCTGGGCCCGCTACCACCACCCCGGATGGTTCCGCCAGATCACGGGAAAGGATCCATGACGCTCCCGCCGCCCGAAGGCGTTCCGGGCGAGATCGTCTACCTCAGGCTTCCCCGTCCGGCGGAGTGCTTCGCGAGCCGCGCGCGGCGCTTCCGCGAGCTCGCGCCCGGCAACCCCATGAGCGAGTTCCTGGAGGCGCTCGGGACGCTCTCGGAGGCGCAGTCTCGGGCGGTCGCCGGCATCGGCGCCTCTCCCCAGTCCCGCGCGCTCCCGAGCGAGGTGCCGCTGCGGGCCACGAGCTGGAGGAGGGACGCCGACTGGCGCATCGCTCTCGAGGCCCTCCTCGGCGACCTGCGCCGCTCCTCCTGGCCGGCAGAGGCGGCGGCGGCGCTTGAGCGGCTCGCCCGCGCGACCCCCGACGAGCTCGAGCCGCTCGCTGACGGCATCCTCTCGGGGGCGCCTGCCGGCGCCGATCTCGCCCGCTCCCCCTTCGTCGCCGCCGCCCTGCAGGTCTACTTCACCGCGCTCGCGGCTCGGCTCCCCGCCGAGCTCGTCGCCCGGGCGCCCGCCGGCTGCCCGGTGTGCGGGTCGCCACCCGTGGCCGGCGTGGTGAGGGGCGACGACAAGCTCCGGTACCTCACCTGCTCCCTGTGCGGCTCCGAGTGGAACCTCCCGCGGGTCCAGTGCTGGCACTGCCGCGCCACCGGTGGGATCTCCTACCTGTCACTCGACTCGGGGAGCGCCGGGCTCAAGGCGGAGGCCTGCTCCTCCTGCGGCGCCTACCTGAAGCTCTTCTACCTCGAGTCGGCGCCCGGGGCCGACCCCACGGCGGACGACGTCGCCTCCCTCACCCTCGACCTCGTCGCCGCCGAGGAGGGCTGGGCGCGCAGCGGGGTCAACCTGTTCCTGCTCGGCGCCTCCGAGGGATAGCGGCCTTGCGCTGCCGCATCCCCGACCTGTCGCGGCGCTGCCCACGCTGCCTGTTTCCGCCGGACTCCTGCCTGTGCCCGGAGATCCCGCGCCTCGAGACCGCCACCCGCGTGCTCTTCGTGCGCCACGCCGCCGAGCGCACCCGCACCACCAACACCGGGCGATGGGCGGCCCTCGCCCTCTTGCGCTCGGAGCTGCTCGAACATGCCGTCCCCGGCGCGCCCCTCGACTCCTCCCGGATCTCCGCGGGGCGGGCGGCGGTGCTCTTCCCGTCCCCCGCGGGCGAGTTCGTGCCATCGCCGCGGCCCGAGACCCTGGTGGTGGTGGACGGCACCTGGGCCCAGGCGCGCCGCATGCTCCAGCGAATCCCGGAGCTGCGATCCCTCCCCCGCCTCTCTCTCGCCGCGCGCCCCGGGGACCGCCTGCGGCGCCCCACCGTGTCGGGCGGGATGTCCACCCTCGAGGCGGTGGCCGCTGCCCTCGACCTGCTCGGCGAGGGCGCCGCCGCGCAGGCGCTGGCCGAGGTCCACCGGCGCGCCGTCTCGCGCGCGCGCTCGCTGCGCTGCCTGGACGCGAGCGCGGCGTGAGGCCGCCCGCGCGAGGAGCGCGCCGTTCCCGGAGTGAGAGCCCTCTTGCCCAGCTCCTCGTCCCTCCCCCCCTTCTCCCCGGCCCGCTGGCTCCCCGGGCCGCACCTCGCCACGGTCTTCGCGAGCGTGGGTCGCCCGTGGCCACGCCCCCGCTACCGGCGCGAGCGCCTCGAGCTGCCGGACGGCGACTTCCTCGACGTGGACCGCACGGGCGCCGGCGAGCCCTCCCGCCCCGTCGTCCTCGTCTCCCACGGCCTGGAGGGGAGCTCGCGCGCCGCCTACGTGCGCGGGCTCGCCGCCCGGGCCGCCCGGCGGGGGTGGGCGGTCGCCGCCTGGAGCTTCCGAGGGTGCTCCGGCGTTCCGAACCGGCTCTTGCGCCAGTACCACTCCGGCGACACCGGGGACCTGGGACTCGTGGTGGAACGGCTCGCGGCCGAGTCGCCCGGGCGCCCCCTGCTCCTCTGCGGCTTCTCCCTGGGAGCGAACCAGATCGTGAAGTACCTGGGGGAGCTCGGCGACGCCGCTCCCCCGGAGGTCCGGGCCGCCGCGGGGATCTCGACCCCCTTCGACCTCGCCCAGTGCGCGCGCGCCCTTGACGGGCCGGGCTTCTGGCCTTGGCTCTACCGGGAGCGCTTCCTTCGGCGCCTGCGCCGCAAGGCACTCGCCAAGGCGGCAGCGCACCCTGGAGCGATCGACGCGCGGCGCGTGCGGCGGGCCACCACCTTCGCGAGCTACGACGCGCTCGTCACCGCCCCCCTGCACGGCTTCGCCGACGCCGAGGACTACTGGCAGAGGTCGAGCTCCGGCCCCTACGTGGCGGCGGTGCGCCGCCCGCTCCTGCTTTTGTCCGCCGACGACGATCCGCTCGTCCCTCGGGCGGCCCTTCCCGTCGCCGCCGCTGCGGCGAACGCCCGGGTGACGCTGGAGGTCACCTCCGGGGGAGGGCACGTGGCCTTCGTGGCCGGCCCGCCCTGGGCGCCCCGCTTCTTCGCCGAGGAGCGGGTCCTCGACTTCTTCGCCGGGGCGCTCGGGGAGGCACCCGGAGGACGGGGAGGGCCGAAGGGCTAGCCGGGGACGAGGAGAACCTTGCCCACGTTCTTCCGCTCCTGGATGCGCCGGTGCGCGTCGGCCGCCCGCGCGAAGGGGAAGACGCTGTCGACGCGGGGGTGGACCCGCCCCTGCTCGAAGAGCTCGAGGACCGCCCGGAGCTCCTCTCCCATGAGCTCGATCTCGCCCCAGAGGGCTCCCGGGTGGACTCCGGCGACGGCGCGGTTGTCGTTCACGAGCCGAAGCGGCGAGAAGCGCGGGATGCGGGCGAGCTGCCAGAGGATCCGGGGAAGGCTGCGCCGCTCCCCGGTGGCGAGGTTGGAAAAGCCGCAGGTCACGAGCAGGCCGGCGGGGCGCGGGAGCGAGTACCCCTTGCGCCAGTCCTTGCCCCCGAGCGGGTCGATGACCAGGTCCACCCTCTCCCGCCGGTCACCCTCCGCACCTCCGAAGCGTAGTCCTGCGCGCGGGGGTCGATGGGGTGGTGGCATCCGGCCTCTCCGATGGCGGCGTGCTTGGCCTCCGACGCGGTCCCGAGCACGGTGACCCCGGGAACGGTGCGGGCGAGCTCCAGCACCGCCATCCCCACGCCGCCACCGGCTCCGTGCACGAGCAGCGCCTGCCCCGGGCGCAGGTGGCCGAGCCGGAAGAGCACGTGGTAGGCGGTGAGGTAGTTCACCAGAAGCGCTGCCCCCGACTCGAAGGTCAGCCCCTCCGGCATCGGGAAGGCCTGGCGGGAGGGCACCGCCACCGCCTCGGCCTGGCAGCCGGCGGGCGCGAGCGCGAGGACGCGGTCCCCCGCCCGGACCGCGCCGCGACTCTACCACCCGGGACGCGGGCGGCCTCTGCGCGCCCGAGAAGGGATAAGGTGACCGAGAGCGCGCCGGGCGCGCCTAGACTCCCACCCCCGAGACCGAGGTCGAAAGCCCATGATGGATCCTCCGCCCGCTCAGCGAGACGTCGTCGCGAACGAGCTCCGCCACCACCTCCTCGAATGGGACGGCGGCGGGAGCACGACGGTGCTGTGCCTGCACGGGTTCCTCGACCTTTCCTGGGGCTTCGCCTCGGTCGCGCCGGCATTCGCCCGAGCCGGCTACCACGTGGTCGCCCCCGACTTCCGGGGGCACGGGGACAGCGATCGCGTCGGCCCGGGCGGCTACTACTACTTCATGGACTACGTGCACGACGTCGCGGACCTCGTCGAGCAACTGGCCCGCGAGCGGCTCGCCATCGTCGGCCACTCCATGGGCGGATCCGTGGCCGCGCTCTACGCCGGCGCCTTTCCCGACCGCGCCGCTAAGGTGGTGGCGATGGAGTCCATCCACGTCCTCGAGGCCAAGGACGAGGACCTGCCCCGCCGCGCCGTGGAGTGGATCCTGGGCGTCCGCCGGGCGCGGCAGCGCGGAGCGCGGGCGCTTCCCTCCGTCGAGGCGTGCGCGGACCGCATCCGGCGCTTCGATCCGCGCTGCCCCCCGGACGTGGCGCTCTTCCTCGCCGAGCGAGGCACCCTGCCGGTCCCCGGCGGTCGCGCGTTCAAGCACGACCCGGTCCACGTCACCCGCGGTCCCGCCCCCTACCGCCTCGCCCAGGCGAAGGCGTTCTGGCGCGCCATTCGCTGCCCGGTGCTCCTTCTCGAGGCAGAGGAGAGCGAGATGCCCCCGCCCCCGGACATGGAGGAGCGCGTCGCCTGCTTCCACCGCGCCCGCCGCCGCTGCATCGCCGGAGCGGGTCACATGATGATGCGCCACCAGCCGGACCGGGTGGCGCGGGCGGTGCTCGACTTCCTCGCGGAGCCCTGACCGCCTCGGCCAAAGGCCTCACCCGCCGCCCCGCCGGCTGGCCTCGAGCGCTTGCCCCAGGGCCTCCTGCCGCCTCCACTGGCCGCGCGCCCTCCCCCGCGAGGCCAGGCGCTCGAACTCGAGCCGGGTCTCCCGGTCGAGCGCCCCCGGCGGCTCCCCCTGCCACGGGGTCCCGGGGAGCGGCAGGAAGGCGTGGCCGTGAATCTCGGCTCCCAGGTCGGAGAGCTCTCGCATGAGCCGCCGCGTCTCCCGGGCGTCGCCGGCCGACTCCCCGGGGAGCCCGAAGATGAGATCCACCTTCGCCCCGAACCCGGACTCCAGGGCGAGCCGCACCGCCCCCCGCACGTCCTCGACTGTGTGACCGCGGCGACAGGCGGCGAGCATTCGCTCCGAGCCCGACTGCGCCCCGAGGACCAGGTGGTCGTTCGCCACGAACCGGCGCAGCAGGGCGAGCGCCGGCGCCGTCACCTGCTCCGGGCGGACCTCGGAGGGGAAGCTCCCCAGGAACAGCCGGCCCGCGGGCCCGGCCGCCTCCCGCGCTCGAGACAGCAGCTCCTCGAGCGCGGCGAGGTTCGGGGCACCGTCCTCCGACCCGTAGGCGAGTGCACTCGGCGAGAGAAAGCGCACGTCCCTCATCCCTTGGTGCGCCATCGCCCGGACGTAGCGCTCCACCACCCGAGCGGATCGGTGGCGCACCCGTCCGCCGTGGAGGTGGGTCGTCTGGCAGAAGCGGCAGGCGTGGGCGCACCCGCGGGTGATCTCGATGGGCCCGAAGCGGCGCAGCCGGAGCGCGAAGGGCGGGACGGCGTCCAGATCCACGGCTGGCATCGCCGGACCGCGCTCGAGCCTCCCTTCCCGCATCCAAGCGAGCCCGGGACCGCGCGGCTCGGCGCCGGCCGCTACCCGCAAGAGGAGGCGGGGGAGCGAATGCTCTCCCTCCCCCAGGGCGACGAGGTCGAAGCCCGCCTTGAGGGTGCCGAGCGGGTCCGCCGTCGGGTGCGGTCCTCCCGCGACGTGCAGCACCTCGCCGCCGCTCGGGAGGTTGCCGCGCGCGCGGGCGGCCTCCCGGAAGTCGGCAGAGGACAGGGACCACCCCACCACCACCGGGCCCCGCGCCCGCGCCTCGCCGACGGCCGCCTCGAGCGCCGCGAAGTCCGCCACCACGACCGGAAGGGCGCTCGCCCCAGGGTGCTCCTCTACCGCGCCGGCGAGCACGGCGATGGCCGCCCGGCCGGGTCGGGCGGCGAGGACGAGCGCGACGCCTTCTTTCGCCACCCCTCCCCCTACCGCACCCGGAGCCCCTCGGGGAAGACCGCCCGGTCCCTCAGGAACTCGCCGGAACCGCCGCCGGCCGCATCCGGGAGGTCACCGCCACCATCGCCAGGAGCAGGGCGATCCCGAGGAAGGTGAGGAGCGCGTCGAAGCCCAGGGCACCGCGCGCCCCGGCGGCGTGTGCCCAGCCGCCCCCGAGGCCACGAAATTCGCTCGCCCACCCGTCGAGGGCGGTGACGTAGCTGATGGCCAGGTTCGACGTGGCGACGAAGAGGGCGTAGTTCGTGGCCACCGCGGCGCCCGCCCCCACCACCTCCAGCACCATGCCGGCCCAGGTCGCGAAGGCGATGCCGTTTGCGAAGTTGTAGGCGAGCACTCCCCACACGTAGGTCGTCGGCGACGTGGGCGCCGCCAGCATGGCGAGCGCCGTGAGCGCGGTCACGCCCCCGGCCAGCGCGTAGGCGAGGCGCCGGTTCATCCGCTCGGCCAGGAAGCCCCCGAGGAGCGAGCCGAGCGCCCCGGCGAGCCCTCCGCCGATTCCGTTCACCACCTCCACCACCTCCTGGCTCGCCCCGTACTCCGGTGCGATCCCGGAGAAGAGGTTGGTGAGCGCGCCGCAGCCCACCGGCGCCAGGCTGATGAGCAGTCCGGTGAACCCGGCCCGGCTCCGGGCGGTGCGCCACAGGTCGGAGAGGATCGAGGCGGCTCGCAGGGCCAGGGCGCGCAGGGCGCCGTCCGCGGCGGCGATGGCCGCGTCGACGCGGCGGGGCTCGAAGATAGGGAGAGCCGCGGCTCCGGAGGCGACGACGACTCCCGCCAGCACCCCCCCGGCAACGTTCGGGGAAGTGTGCGAGGCGAGCCAGAGGGCGAGCGCCCCGAGGAGGCCGGTTCCTCCGACGTTGCTCGCCATGTAGTAGCCGGCGGCCTTGGCCTTGTCCTTCTCGTGGGTGGTAACGGCGACGAGGGCGTTGAGAGCGGCGTGGCCGGTGGTGGCCGTCACCTGGGCGGCGGTGAGGAGGGCGGTGTAGAGCCAGAGGTGGTCGACGAGGCCCGGGAGCACGGAGAGCACGGCGAGCAGGGTCCCGGTGCCAGCCGCCATCGCGAGGTACCAGAGCTTGCGGTGGGAGCCGATGTCGAGGAGCGGCACCCAGAGGACCTTGATGGCGTGCGGGAGGAAGGCGGTGGCGGAGAGCGCGCCGATCTGGGCGAGGGAGATGCCGCGCGCGGCGAGCCAGAAGGGGACGGCGACCGAGAGATACCCCACCGCCGCCCCGTAAGGCAGGTCGAGGAGCAGGTAGAGCGCGGGCGGGGTGAAGCGTTGCGGCGGCTCGACATGCTCGCTCATGAACGCCCTTCCCGGCGGGCGAGCCAGGCGGCGAGTGCGGGGCCGATCCGCTCCCACAGGGCGATGTCGAGGCGCAGCCGCTCCAGGGTCTGCGCCAGGCCCTGGCGCGCCGCGGCCACCGGATGCGCCTCGAAGAAGGCCTCCGCCTCTTCCAGGTCGCGTCGCTCGGTGAGCGAGCCGAGAGCCTCCACCACGCGCCGGAGGATGAGGGGAGCCTCCGCCACCCGCTCCTGGAAGGGACCCCAGCGCTCGCGCAGGAGGCGGAAGAACCCCTGCGCCGCCGCCCGGTTTCCGAGCAGCCCGGCGGCGAAGGAGGCGAGGTCCTGCAGCGGCACCGCGTCGCCGAAGGGCATCTCCTGCGCCCTCGAAACGAGCGAGGGATCCTCGAAGAGCGACAGGCCGAAGAGGTAGCGGCGCTTGTACGCCGGGTCCTTCTCCTCGCGGTAGAGCCGCTCGAGCTCCGCGAAGCGCCGCGCGTCCCCTTCCCGCGCGGCCACGGCGACGGCGGCGTCGTGGAGGTTCGGCTCGAGGGCCGCTCGATCGCCGGCCAGGTAGCGATCGAGCCGGGCGCGCGCCTCGCCCATGATCTCCGGCTCCCGGGCCACCACGGCGAGCCCGCGCAGGAGCGCCGCCCGCAGGAGCCTCGCCTCGTCGTCCTCACCCGCCTTGCCCACGAATCCGACGTCCTGGAAGGAGGGGCGCAAGAGCACTGCGGCGAAGCGCCGAAGCCGCGCCCGGGCATCGTCCCCTGGCAGCCGGTGCTCCATCACCGCCAGCCGGCTCACGAGCTCGTCCACGACCGCCCGGTCCCTCTCGCCCGCCAAGGCGACGAGGAAGTCCAAGAACTCCTCCGCACGGCGCGCGCCGGCCCGCACCAGCGCCCATTCGTCGGAGAGGAGCGCCACCCGCTCGGCGGCACCGAGCTCGGCCACGTGCCTGGAGAGTGCGGCCAGGCCCTCCGCACCGTGGTCCACTCGATAGAAGCCCGAGGCGCCGCCGTTGCCGAAGACCCAGCGCACCTCCCCAACCGCCTCGAGCGCCACCTCAGCGTCGGCGGAGCGGACGAGCACCCGCTGCTCCCGGGCGCCGCGCCCGTCGGCGAAGCGCAGGACCAAGGGCACCGGCCAGGTCCCCGGCGCCTCGGCGCCAGGCTCGGAAAGGAAGCGCCTCTGCGAGACGCGCACAACGCGGCCGGTGCGCTTGAGGGCCACGAGGGGGAAGCCCGGCTGCCGGATCCAGGCGTTCGCGAGGTCGAGCACCGGCTCGCCGGTGGACTCCTGAAGGGCGTCCCACAGGTCGTCGGCGGCGGCGTTGGACCGCGCGAACCGCCGCATGTAGAGGCGGATTCCCTCCCGGAAGGGGGACTCCCCCAGGAAGCCCTCGAGCATTCGCAGCACCGCCCCGCCCTTCTCGTAGGTGATGACGTCGAAGGCCTCCCCCATGTCCTCCGGGCTCCTCACCTCCGCCCGGATGGGGTGGGTGGAGCGGAGCGCGTCGAGCTGCAGCGCCGCGCCCTTCCCCTGGTCGAAGTCGAGCCACATCCGCCATTCCGGGTGCCAGCCGTCCGCGACCTTGTAGGCCATCCAGGTGGCGAAGGACTCGTTCAACCACAGGTCGTCCCACCACCGCATCGTCACCCAGTTTCCGAACCATTGGTGCGCGAGTTCATGGGTGATCACCTCCACCACCCGCTTCTTCACCGGGAGAGCGGCGGTCTCCGGCGAGAGGAGCAGGGCCGCTTCCCGGTACACCACCAGGCCCGCGTTCTCCATGGCGCCGAACTCGAAGTCCGGGACCCCCACCTGGTCGAGCTTGCCGAAGGCGTAGGGGATCCCGAAGTAGTCCTCGAGCCGGGGAAGCACCGCCAGGGCGGCCTCCTGGGCGAAGGCGGTGAGATCGACCTTCTCCGGGACCGACCAGGTGCGGACCGCGACCGGACCGGCCGCGCCGGGCGAGGAGGAGGCGAGAGGGCCCACCACCAGCGCCACGAGGTACGTGGGAAGCGGCGGGGTTTCCTCGAAGGAGACCACCACCCGGTCGCCGCGCGGGGCGCGGGAGCGCTCCCTCCCGTTCGCGAGCGCCACCGCCCCGCGCGGGACCTCGAGGGTGAGCGCCCAGGGCGCCTTGAAGGCGGGCTCGTCGAGGCAGGGGAAAACCCTGCGCGCGTCGGAGGCCTCGAACTGGGTCGCGGCGAGCGGGCCGGCGCGGTAAAGCCCGCGCAGCCCGGCGTTGAATCGGCCCGACCACTCGACCTCCAGTTCCACCCGGCCGGCCGGCAGCGGCGCGCCCGGGCGGAAGACCAGGGTCTCGCTCGCCGGGCGCGCCTCCACCCGGACCGGACGCTCCCCGCCGGACGCGCGCAGGGTGGCGCGCGAGACCGCGAGTCCTGCTCCGTGGAGAACGATCTCGGCCTGCGGTTGCTCGAGCTCGAGCCCGATCCGAACTCGCCCCTCGAAGCCGCCCTGGGCCAGGTCCAGGGACAGGAAGGCGTCGTAGCGATGGGGTCGGACGCCGGGGGGAAGGCGGAAGTCTCGATCGTCGGCGGGGCGTGCCAAGGGGCGGCTCCTCTCGGCCCACAGGATTATCGGGCGGGCCCGGTCCGGGCCAGCGGAAACTGCCGCCGGGCGCGCCCGCGGGCGCTATCCTCCTCCCGTGCGCTCCATGGTGCTCGAGGAGGCCGGGCGGCCGCTGAGGGCGAGAGAGGTCCCCGATCCGCTTCCCGGGCCGGGCCAGGTGCTCGTCCAGGTCACCGCTTGTGGCGTCTGCCGCACCGACCTCCACGTCGTCGATGGGGAGCTTCCCGACCCCAAGCTGCCCGTGACTCCCGGACACGAGGTCGTTGGCAGGGTCGTGGAGGCCGGTCCGGGTGCCCGCCGCTTCCGCGCCGGCGACCGCGTGGGGATCCCCTGGCTCGGCTCCGCCTGCGGGGAGTGCGCCTTCTGCCGCTCCGGCCGCGAGAACCTGTGCGCGCGGGCGAGGTTCACCGGCTACCAGATTGACGGGGGATACGCCGATCGCGCTCTCGCCGACGAGCGGTTCGCGCTTCCCTTGCCTCCGTCCTACGGGGACGCCGAGGCGGCGCCGCTGCTGTGCGCCGGCCTCATCGGCTACCGGGCCTGGAAGGGAGTGCGCTCGGCGCGGCGCGTGGGCCTGTACGGGTTCGGCGCCGCCGCCCACATCGTCGCCCAGCTGTGCCGGCACGCCGGCCAGGAGGTCTTCGCCTTCACTCGCAGCGGGGACGGCGAGGCGCAGGACTTTGCCCGATCGCTCGGCGCCACCTGGGCCGGAGCCTCGGGGGAGGCTCCCCCTTGCCTGCTCGACGCAGCTCTCCTCTTCGCTCCGGTGGGCGGGCTCGTCCCCGAGGCGCTCCGCCGGGTGGAGCGCGGCGGGACCGTCGTCTGCGCCGGGATCCACATGAGCGACATCCCGGCGTTCCCCTACGCCCTGCTGTGGGGGGAGCGCACCGTCCGGTCGGTCGCGAACCTGACCCGGGCCGACGGCGTCGAGTTCCTGGAGCTCGCACCGCGCGTGCCGGTGCGCACCTTGGTGACGCGCTACCCCCTCGCCGACGCCGACCGGGCGCTCTCCGACCTCCGCGAGGGGCGCCTGCGCGGGGCGGCGGTGCTCGTCCCTTAGACGCGAGGCGGATCGGAGCGAGGCGGGGCGGCCGCGATTACACTGGCAGGCGTGTCCAGCCCCCGACAGGAAGCCGCCGGCCGCGCCGCCGGTCCCCACGCCCCCGGCCGCTCTCCCCCGGCTCCCTGATGGCGAGGGTTCCACAGGAGCGGGTGCGGGCCGCAAACCCGGCGCCGGTCCGCGAGAGGGGACACTTCGTCCTCCTGTGGATGACGGCCGCGCGCCGCGCCGGGCACAGCTTCGCGCTCGACCGCGCCGCGGAGTGGTCGCGCGACCTCGGGCGGCCGCTCCTCGTCCTAGAGCCGCTGCGCTGCGACTACCGCTGGGCGAGCGAGAGGCTCCACGCCTTCGTCCTCCAGGGCATGGCCGACAACGCGCGCGCCTTCGCCGAGGCGCGGGTGGGCTACCACCCCTACGTGGAACCGTCGCCCGGAGCCGGCAGGGGCCTGCTCGAGGCGCTCGCCCGGCACGCCTGCGTGGTGATCGCCGACGACTATCCGGCCTTCTTCCTGCCCCGCATGCTGGCCGCGGCGGCGGCCCGGGTGCCCGTGCGGCTGGAGGCGGTGGACGGAAACGGGCTCGCTCCCATGGCGGCGGCGACCGCGGTCTTCCCGAGCGCCTACGCCTTCCGCCGCTTCCTGCAACGGGAGCTGCCGCGCCGCCTGCGGCAGCTCCCGGCGGCGAGCCCGCTCGGGCTGCGCTCGCTCGCCGGCGCGTCGGTCCCGGATGAGGTGGCGAAGCGCTGGCCGGCCGCCTCGGCCCGCCTGCTCGCGGCGGATCGAGAGCTTCTCGCGGCGCTGCCCATCGACCACCAGGTGCCGGTGGCCCCGCTCGCCGGGGGAACCTCCGCCGGCCGCGCCACCCTGCGCCGGTTCCTGCGCGATCGCCTCGACCGCTACCTGTTGCGAAGCCATCCGGACGAGGAAGCGTCGAGCGGGCTGTCCCCGTGGCTCCACTTCGGCCACGTCTCGGCCCATGAGGTCTTCCGCGCCGTGGCCGGGCGCGAGGGCTTCATTCCCTCCCGCCTCGGAAGCGAGCGCGGGGGAAGGAAGGAGGGGTTCTGGGGCATGAGCCCCGCGGCGGAGGCATTCCTCGACGAGCTCGTCACCTGGCGAGAGCTCGGCTTCAACATGCTCTCGAA
>Ga0335081_10002251_pt1 | contig 30357 bp, 29 predicted proteins | sample Lox_Sample_35_FD_206713 | JGI IMG/M metagenome (GOLD analysis project Ga0335081, IMG submission 206713) | Soil microbial communities from Loxahatchee National Wildlife Refuge, Florida, United States - Lox_Sample_3.5 | ecosystem: Environmental > Terrestrial > Soil > Wetlands | place: USA...
TGACCCCGAAGCTATCCCCAGAGCAGCTCAGAAATGGCGGCGTCCATAACGTCGGCAATGACGCGATCTTCGCATTTTGCATGACAGCGGCGATGAAGGGGGACAAGGCGGCGGTGGACAAAGTGGAGGCCGCTCTCGCGGAGAGCATGGGGAAGGAATTCCCCGGGTCCTTCGGGCTGTGGCATTTTCGCGCGACGATCGACGCGCCAGTCACGTTAGAAGATTTTGTTGGTCAAGCGGGCAAAAAATTGCTGGCTGGCGACCCTCCGCCGCCGCCGCTTCGGGCAAAGGAAAACTGGAATACGGGACTGCGCTTCTTCGAGAAGGCACGTAAAACCAATTTCGTCGGGGAGATCATGTATCCGTTGGCATTATGGACCCGCGAACGCTGGACCGAGACGCAAGAAAAAGGCGTGGCCTTCCTCCATCACATCGAAGACAATCTCCCGGTCTTGCGTGAGGTTCTGGAAGACACCCGCAATGATCAACCTTTCGTTGCAAATCTGCTGCTGAAAGTCGCTCCCGCTGTGGATATGGAGCTAAACGAAGAGTATCAGGGATATCTGCGGTCCTTGGCCCGCCGGGCCTAGGCTGGGCAGGACTTGCGACAAATCCCAATCGGCTCTCCCCGCCGCGCGGCTTTCACGACGAGCCATAGCGGTTGACCACGTCATGGGCGATCTTGCCGCCTTCCGCGAGGAATCGGCTAATGACAAGCTGTGCGTTTTGCGTGCAGGAATGATAGGTCCGTTCATAATCGCGAAAGCCCCGGTTGTAGCTGCCCGCCAGCCGCTCCTTCCGTGCTTCTGTTTTGGCGTCGGTCTCCAAAAGGGCCTGCATCTTTGCGCGCCAATCCACGGAAGGGTTGGAGCCGCAGAGGCCATTGAGGTAGGTGAGCGCACCAAGGATTTCGGCGAGCCTTAGCATTTCGGGATCATAGGGCGGAGGGGGCGGCTCTGCTTCCGGGGCTGGGGCATTTGCCTTCGCGTCGACGGATGGCTTCGCGGCCGTGGTTTTCTTGGGCTTTTTCTGCTTCGCAGCTTTGTGTTTCGGTGTTTTGGCGGGCTCTGAGGACTGTGGTGCGGCGGGCGCCGGCGAGGGCTTGCCGAAAAGAAAGTCAAATTGGGCTTTTCCGGGCGCCGTCGAAACCACAACGCAAAAGGTGGCGGCGGCAAGGGCGCGAAGAGCCCGTCGCGGACGGTGTCCGGCTGTGGTGGAAGTCAAGGATCCCGTCATTGGCCGGTTCTCAAGGATGGTGTGCGCAGGCAGGCATTCAGCAAGTTTTCCGCCCCTTCCACCACAGCCACGAGCTGCGGCGTGCAGTCAAGAGCAGCGAGGCGCGAAGGCTCGGCCCAAACGACTTCGAGGGCTTCAGGACCTGGCTTGGCTTCCCCCGCAATCCATTCCCCGACCAACGAGGCAATCACATAATGATGGCGAATCTTGCCCGCATCGTCGAAATCGATCCATTCCACATGCTGGTTGAAGGCGATGATCCTTGCCTCGACCGCGACTTCTTCCCGCAATTCGCGCCGTGCCGAACTCGCCAATGTCTCGCCCGCTTCGACGAGGCCGCCGGGCAAAGAAAAAAAACCCTCGAACGGCGGTCTTGCGCGTCTCGCAAGAAGGACCCGGCCCTCCCGAAAGACAGCAACACTCACGGCAAGATAGGGACGCGCCGGATAGGTCCGCGCAACCTGGCCCTCATCCAAAGCTGGCCCCCTCGAAAGAACCGCCTGAGTTCACGGATAAAGATGCTCCTTGCGCCAAGCCTCCTGCTCTGTGCCGCGCCGGAAAACGAGGCGGTCGTGCAAGCGGAAGGTGCCTTCGGACCAGAATTCGAGGTAGAGCGGCGAAATCCGGTAGCCAAGCCAATGGGGGGGTCTCGGAACTTCACCGAAACCGAATTTCGCGGCATATTTGGCGGCGGCCGCTTCGAGCGCAAAACGGCTTTCGAGCGGTTGCGATTGCCGGCTCGCCCAGGCGCCGATCCGGCTCTGTAAGGGCCGGCTTGCGAAATAGGCATCGGCCTCGGTGTCATCGACGAGCGTCACGGGTCCGCGCAAACGGACCTGCCGCGCTAATGACTTCCAATGCAAGACCGCCGCCGCCTGCATGTTCCCCTTAAGCTCCCGGCCCTTGGCGCTCTCGGAGTTGCTGTAGAAGACGAAACCCGCCGGTGTGACGGACTTCAGCAGAACCATGCGGACATTTGGCAGGGCATCGGCATCAACCGTTGCTAGCGCCATTGCATCCGGATCCCTTGGCTCGCTTTTTCTGGCGGCGTCGAACCAGTCTGCAAAAAGAGCAAAAGGCTCATCCATGGCAGTAAAGTCACGACTCGTTAACTCGTTCAACGCTAACCTCCCTCAAGAACGAAATTTACGAGTTGCTAGTCGTGCCAGGGGACATCTTTCACCGCGACCGCCGAGATTCGCGAGGTGCACGGCCTTGTAGCATGGCTCATGGGTTGCGAGCCATTTTTCGTTCTCGGGACCCGATTGGCCACAAAATCGTGGGGCTTTCCGTTCGGATCCTTCTTCTTGGCTGTCTGCCGGCGTTCCTTGCCGGATGTTCCATGTCATTTCCAATCTCGCCCTTGCTAAACGCCAAGCAAGATTCTGCAAGTAGAGCGCCGGCGTTGCCAATCGGCGATCTCGACGCCGAAGACTGGCGCCGCGCCAAGGCAGCGCTTTCGACCGCCCTCGATCCTCAAGGCAACGGTTCGCTTGTTGGCTGGGAAAATCCCGACTCCGGCAATAGAGGATCTTTTACTCCGGTTGGCAGAGCCTATCCTCAGAATTCGGGGATTTGCCGGGTCTTCCTTGCCGAGCTCGATCGCAAGGGCGATGCGCAATCGATCCAGGGAACGGCTTGCTCCGACAAGGGGGGCGAGTGGACGATCGCGGAAGCGAAGCCCTGGAAAAAGGTCTAAGCAGCGGATCGCGTTCAGTGGGTTGATTGCGGCAAAAATGCCTTGCGGCGGACGCGCCGCCATCCCAAATTGGGGCGAGACACTTGCGCTTGTGCCGGTGGACAAGCGCGAAAACGGGCTGATCGATGCGTGACCCTTATACGGTTTTAGGAGTAGAGAAATCCGCCACCCTGGCCGAGATCAAGAAGGTTTTCCGCAAGCTCGCCAAAAAATATCATCCAGACCAAAGCAAGGATCCGAAGGCGAAAGAGAAATTTGCCGAGCTCAATTCGGCCTATGAGATTTTGGGCGATGATAAAAAGCGGGCGGCGTTCGACCGTGGCGAGATTGACGCGGAGGGCAAGCCGCGTTTCCATGGGTTTGAAGGATTCGGCGCCGAGGGCCCGGGGTTTGGCGCGCGGTCGCGGCCGGGCGGGCCGGGTTTCCAGCATTTCGAATTCAATTTCGGCCAGCCCGGCGCGGAGGGATTGAACACGAGCGATATTTTCGCTGATCTTTTTGGCGCGGCGCCGACCGGCGGGCGTCGGCGCGGCGCGCGCGGCTTCGGCGCGCCGCCGCCACGCGGCGAGGACGTCGCCGCGAGCGTGACGATAAGTCTCGGCGAGGCTGTGAAAGGGACCACCGCCCGCGTCAGTCTTCCGACGGGGCGCACCCTAGAAGTCTCGGTTCCGGCTGGGATCGAGGATGGCAAGCAAATCCGCCTCAAACGGCAAGGGCAGCCAAGCGCCTTCGGCGGCGAGCCAGGCGACGCCATGGTGACCGTGCAAATCGCCAAACATCCCCATTTCAAGGTTGAAGGCCGTGATTTGCGGCTCGATTTGCCGGTGACCCTTTATGAGGCCATGCTTGGTGCAAAGGTCACGGTGCCAACTCTGGACGGCCCAGTCGAGCTTGCGGTTCCGCCCGGCTCGAATGGCGGGCGCACCTTGCGTCTGCGCGGCAAGGGCTTGCCGAACCCTCAAGGGCCAGCCGGGGATCTGCTGGTGACCTTGAAAATCGTACTTCCGGACGAGACGGATGCGGAACTTATGAGCCTCATGCGCAAATGGGAAACGCAAAAGCCCTATAATCCTCGTGCCGGCCTGAAGTAAATCATCGTCAGCGCACCGCCGCTTTGAGGGCAAAGGAGATCAACCATGAGCCATCAATGGGAGTATCAGCTCCGCATCAATGTGGGTGGTGAGTTTGCGGAAGTAGCACGAAGCGATCCAGGCAATCCGAAGCTAAAGCCGCTGATGGATATTTTGACCAAGCATCACGCGGCAATGAAATGTCAATTCGATGCCTTTGCTGACTATGTTGCCGAAGCTGAAAAGCAAGGTCCTGAACATTTTCCTCTTTATAAGTGGACCAAGGTTACAATTGAGAATCCCGAAAAGAAGGAAAAATACATCAAATCATTCACTCTTTATGTCAACGGTCAGGAAGTATACGCTAAAGAAATCGCAGACGCGCTCGAATCAGACTTGCGCCCATTGGTCGGCGGCGAGATGATCATGCAATTGGTTAAGCACGACACCAATCCGGCAAACAATCCTCAGATGCCGGCCCACCTTCGCTAGAGTGGGGTTCGATAAAGCTTGCGGCTTTTTCGACCCGAAGAGGCTCCAAGTCACTCACCGTTTCGCTCGCTGGCGCCGAGGCCTTAGTCGCGGCGGAGGCTGAAGTGCTGTGTAAAGTGAATACGCGTCATCAAGACGTACTTTGGCGGCTGGCCGAGGGCCTGGCGGGGAGCCGTGCAGGCTGTACCAGAACTCCCGCTGGAAGCGCTCGTCGCGAGTCTGGCGCAAGCGAGCCCTGTCAGCCTGGCCTTATCGCGAAGACACCGAAGGCGCTTTCCGCGTGGAGGATGTTGAAGGCTAGGATCGACAGCGCCGCTTCCCGGCCGGAGTAGTTTTGCGATGACGGATGGATACCTCCTGGCCAACCGATACGATGCGGCGGCTGTTCGCTTCGGCGCATTGTCCGAGCTCTTCGACGAGTGGACCTTCGATCACCTCGATGCCCTCGGCCTTGGCGCTGGCTGGCGATGCTGGGAAGTGGGGGTCGGCGGCGAAGCAACCTCTCTCGGCCTTGCGGCGCGCGTCGGCGCCTCCGGCCGCGTTCTTGCGACCGACATCGACGTATCCAAGGCCGCCGGTGTCGCAGGTGGGGTGATCGAAGTCCTCCGCCACGACGTCGCCGCCGACCCGCTTCCAGGGCTCGACTTCGATTTGATTCACGCCCGTCTTGTGCTTGTGCACGTTCCAGATCGCGAGCGAGCCCTGGCCAACATGGTTGCAGCGCTACGACCGGGCGGCTGGCTGATGATCGAGGACGCCGACCCCTTACTGCAGCCCCTCGCGTGCCCCGACGCCGTATCCGACCGAGAGGCGCTGGCCAATCGGGTTCGCGACGGCTTTCGCGCTCTGCTCGTAGAACGCGGCGCAGACCTAAAATTCGGCCGCAAACTGCCGCGCCTGCTGCGAGACGCTGGCCTAGAGGACATCCGCGCAGAGGGCTTCCTTCCGCTGGGCGGCCCGGTTATGGCGCGGCTGGAGGCCGCGACCACGGCCATGCTGGCGGATCAGTTGCTCGATAAGGGCCTAGTGACCCGAACGGAGCTAGATGCCTATGAGCACGCGGTCGCGTCGGGCGACTTGGTGCTGACCACAGCGCCCATGATCACAGCATGGGGCCGCAAGGCCTGATCCGGGACGGCCCCGCATTGTCAATCATTGTCGGCAACGTTTCGGTTTCAGCCTGCTTGGCTCGCCACGGGCATAGATCCCGAGGGGCTCGGCCTTGCCAGCGGCGATCGCACCGTCTTCCCGCACGTCATCCGCACCCGAAGGAAATTTTTCGCGATTTCCCCGCCGTTGCTAGAGGCAGTGCGTCGAGCCGAAGGGCTGCCTTTGCCGAGATAAGGGGTGAATCCAGCCACTGTGATACATTTTGAGATCGATCCGAGCGCTCGGCTTGCAAGCTGAAAAAATTCCTTGTACTTCGACTGGGTTTGGTGAGCTGCGAACAAAAAAGCAACGTACATCCGCCCTGTCGAGGTAAGAAGATGTCCGATTGCATTAAGCCGCGAATATGTACGGCACGAAATCTCGGGAGGGAAAGCAAATGGACGCTATCGTGAACAGTCCGACAACCAACGGCAAGCTGCGCGAATGGGTTGGCGAAATGGCGGCCCTGTGCAAGCCAGACAAGGTCGTCTGGGCTGACGGAAGTCAGGAGGAGTATGACCGGTTGTGCCAGATGATGGTCGACGCCGGTACGTTCATCCGCCTCAATCCAGAGAAGCGTCCAAATTCCTATTTGGCCCGTTCGCATCCGTCCGACGTAGCCCGCGTCGAGGACCGAACGTTCATTTGCTCAAATAACAAGGATGACGCCGGCCCCACGAACAACTGGGCACCACCGGATGAAATGCGTGCGACCTTGCGCGGGCTGTTCGACGGCTGCATGGCCGGGCGTACGATGTACGTTATCCCATTCAGCATGGGGCCGATCGGCTCGCCCATTGCCAAAATCGGCGTGCAGCTCTCCGATAGCTCCTATGTTGTCGCCAATATGCGGATCATGACCCGCATGGGAAAGGCTGTGCTCGATGCGCTCGGCAGCGACGGCTCCTTCATTCCATGCATGCACTCGGTGGGCGCGCCGCTCAAACCAGGACAGAAGGACGTGCCGTGGCCGTGCGAGAGCGACATCGGCCGCAAGAATATCGTGCATTTCCCGGAGACCTATGAGATCTGGTCCTACGGTTCCGGTTATGGCGGCAATGCGCTCCTTGGGAAGAAATGCCTTGCGCTGCGCATCGCCTCGGTCATGGCGCGCGATGAAGGCTGGCTCGCCGAACACATGTTGATCACGGGCATTCAAGCCCCGAACGGCGAGAAAACCTATCTCGGCGCCGCTTTCCCGAGCGCCTGCGGCAAGACCAACCTCGCGATGTTGGTGCCGCCGAAAGGCTTTGACGGCTGGAAAGTCAGCACTGTCGGCGACGATATCGCCTGGATCAAGAAAGCGCCGGACGGGAAGCTTCGCGCGATCAATCCGGAGGCGGGGTTCTTCGGCGTCGCGCCTGGCACGAACGAGAAGTCCAACCCCAACGCGATGCATACGATCAGCAAGAACTGCATTTTCACCAATACGGCGCTGACCGACGACGGCGATGTCTGGTGGGAGGGGATGACCGACAAGCCGCCGGAACATCTCATCGATTGGAAGGGCGAGGACTGGACGCCCAGCTGCGGGCGCCCCGCCGCGCATCCCAACGGCCGGTTCACCGCGCCGGCGAGCCAGTGTCCGTCGATCGACCCGGATTGGGAAAAGCCGGAAGGCGTGCCGGTCTCAGCCTTCGTGTTCGGCGGCCGGATGAGCAAGGACATGCCGCTCGTTTTCCAGGCCTTCAACTGGTGCCATGGCGTCTATCTTGCCGCAACGATGGGTTCTGAAGCCACCGCGGCCGCGATCGGCCAGGCAGCGATGCGCCGCGATCCGATGGCGATGCTGCCGTTCTGCGGCTACAACATGGCCGATTATTTCGGCCATTGGCTCAATGTGGGGCGCCGCCTCTCCAATCCGCCGCAGATCTTCCGCGTCAACTGGTTCCGCAAGGACGAGAACGGCAAGTTCATCTGGCCCGGCTTCGGCGAGAACATGCGGGTGCTCAAATGGGTCGTCGACCGCGTGCACGGTCGCGCCAATGCCGTCGAGAGCCCGATCGGCTGGATGCCGCGGCGGGAGGACATCGAATGGAACGGCCTCGATTTCCCGGCGGACAAGTTCTACGATCTTATGACGGTCAGCCGCGACGCTGGCACCGCCGAGGTGCAGGCGCACGAAGAGGAGTTCGACAAGTTCTTCGATCGGCTTCCCAAGGAATTCGTCTTCGAGCGTGAGCTTCTGCATTCACGGCTATGGCGTTCGCCTGATCGGTGGGAACTCGCGCCCGCGGACACCGTGCGGCCGGCGGCATGAGTCAAGGTCAAGGTCGGCTCCGGCACTAAATTCGGTCACGTCACGGTGATCAATCCAAGATCATGAGTTCAAATCCAAGAGATGAGAGCGGGAGGCGGAGGAAAATCGCTTCCCGCTTTTTCTATTCCACTCACGGTATATGAGACGCTCGCTAGCGGCGGACAGTTCGACGCAGCTAGGGTGCAGGCGTCTCGCTAAGACAGCCGCGGGCGGGAAACATCCGCGGTGAACCCCGGCGGCAAACCCCGAGGCAAAACTTGGGGCGAAAAAACCTGGGGCAGAAAACTCAGGCGGTGATTCGTTCTTCCTCGTCGCCAGGCTCGCGCAGAACATAGCCGCGTCCCCAAACCGTTTCGATATAATTGCGGCCTTCGCTCGCGTTGGCGAGTTTCTTGCGCAGCTTGCAGATAAAGACGTCGATGATCTTCAGTTCGGGCTCATCCATCCCGCCGTAAAGATGGTTGAGAAACATTTCCTTCGTCAGTGTCGTGCCCTTGCGCAGCGAGAGCAGCTCCAGCATCTGATATTCCTTGCCGGTCAAATGGACGCGCGCGCCTGCGACCTCGACGGTCTTTTGGTCGAGATTGACGACGAGATCACCTGTTGCGATGACCGATTGGGCATGCCCTTTGGAGCGCCGCACGATGGCCTGAATCCGTGCGACAAGCTCGTCCTTGTGGAACGGCTTCGTCAGATAATCGTCCGCGCCGAACCCCAAGCCCTTGACCTTATCTTCGATGGCGGCGAGGCCCGAAAGAATGAGAATGGGTGTCTTGACCTTGGCGACGCGCAAAGTACGCAGGACTTCGTAGCCGGACATGTCCGGCAGGTTCAGATCGAGCAAAATGATATCGTAATCGTAAAGCTTGCCAAGATCGATGCCTTCCTCGCCGAGATCCGTCGTATAGACGTTGAAATTCTCGGATTTGAGCATCAGCTCAATGCTTTGCGCCGTCGCGCTGTCGTCTTCAATGAGTAAAACGCGCATGTGAGGTTCCAGCCTTCGCCCCGTCGGTCGCCTTGCCGGCGCGCAAGATCGCTTGAAGCCCCCGCGGCAGCCGATTGGGCTGGTTTTCCCGCAATGAGTCGCTCGCTACGAATTTCGTAACCTTAACGGGTATTGGTTAACAAATACATTCCATTGGAAAGGCGGTTCGCCGCCGCCTGCTCTGCTACTGTCAAGCGGTTGATTCGGTTCCGCCTCGTCCCGCAAATCCTGGCGAACCAAGCTTGCGCGACGAAGGACAAGCGCCCCAGCAAGCTCTGTGGCAAGCGCCGAATCAAAGCCATCCTGACCCTCGGCGGCGATAGAGCAGAGAAAGATTGCGCGAGCCTAGTCACGAGTAACGAATGGGCAACTTTACTGAGGCAGAGTTGTGGCCAGTTGATTGTGTGGGAGCAAGGTCGTTGTCGAAAAGTCCGGTACGTTTTTTCGGGGCTTTCCCTGAGGGTCAGCCCGCCTCTTCCACGCTTGTCCTGGAGCGGCGGCAATGAAACCGCGGGATTCGCTCGCGCGCCTGAGGCGGTTCCAGGTTGACGAGACGCGCCGCCGCGTCGCGCAAATCGAAACGATGATCGCTGAATTCTCCAAGATGGCGCGGGAGCTTGACCGGGAAATCGCGGTCGAGGAGCAACGGGCCGGTATCTCCGATACCTCCCACTTCGCCTATCCGACCTACGCGCGCGCGGCCCGCACGCGGCGGGATAATCTCCAGCGTTCCGCCGAGGAGCTGAGGGGCCAGCTCGAGGAAGCCCTCCAATTTCTTGATGAGACGCTCGCCGATCCGAGCAACGCCCGGCTTTTTGACGGCGGTGGCAAAGCCCCAGACCCTGCTGAAGGGACGGAGGCGGAGGGGGAGAGCGCCCGCGGGACGCGTTCGCGGCGTATTCAGCTTTGAACGTCTGTGCCCTGGCTATTTGCTAGGGAGGTGCTCGCGAAAGTCGGGTGCGGTCCGCCATCGCAACTTCCCCCTTGCCATCGGCACATGCATAGTGCACGGATGCCGCGGGGCATGGCGGCCGGCAGCTCGCTCGGTGAGGGCCATGCACGGCCGTCCGGTGAGCGATGAAGCGCATTCTTGATTTTTTCTGGCCGCTGGTTGGCTTTGCCGCCGTCGCCGTTTCGCTTTGGCTTCTTCATCGGGAGTTCAAAGGCGAGGCCGTCGGCCCGGAAGTCTGGGACCACCTTACATCAATTTCGGCGACGCACTATGCCATGGCGATCTTAGCCACGCTCGTCGCTTACGGCGCGCTCGCCTGGTACGATCGGATTGCGCTGCTCCACCTCCGCGTGAAGAATATCTCCTGGGTGTTCATTTCGCTTTGTTCTTTCACGACCTATGCGCTCGCGCACAACATCGGCGCGACGGTTTTTTCGGGCGGGATGGTTCGGTACCGCGCCTATCATTCGAAAGGCCTGAGCGCAGCGCAAGTCGCTGTTCTCGTCGCCATTTGCTCGTTGACGTTCGCGCTTGGCACGGTGCTGCTGGGGGGCCTCATTTCGGTTTTGGAGCCGGAGCAACTGAGCCGCTTCCACGGGATGCTGCCGGAAAAATTCCGCTTTCTCACTGATCCAACCACGGCCCGGCTCGTCGGTGTAATTTTCCTCAGCGGCGTTGCGATCTATGTGATCGGCTCAATTTTTAGATTTAGGCCGATCATGGTCAGCGGCTTCCGCCTGGAATATCCGAAACCGGACATTGCCGCCCGCCAGATGCTGGCGGCGCCTCTCGAGCTACTTGGGGCCGCGGGCATCATCTATTTCGCTTTGCCGGACGCCGGCAATCCTGGCTATTTCGCCGTGCTCGCCGTGTTTATCGCGTCGTTTTCGGCGGCGCTTTGGTCCAATGCGCCCGGCGGCCTCGGGGTCTTTGAATGGTTCTTTATCGGGGCTATGCCTGAGATGCCGAAAACTCAGGTGCTCGCGGCCTTGCTTGTGTTCCGGCTTTTTTACCTCCTCATTCCTTTTTTCCTGTCGATTTTTGTTGTCATCATTTTCGAACGCAACCGGCTGAGGGAGGTGCTCCATCACGATGATGGCCATCAGAAGCCGGACGTCGAGATCAAGCAAGTTGCTGGCCGCAAGGAGGCCGGCATCCGCTAGCCAGAAATTGCGACTGGCATCTAGCTCTTCCGACTTCTGCAATAAAAGCGTCCGGGGGCGAGACGAATTCCAAGCTTAGCGCGGCGAAGAGACCGGACCATTTGAGGTGCCTGATGTTTTGTTCCAGGCGCCAAATGTCCTGGCGGCATCGGAACGCGCTGCCGCTGACATCCCGCAAGCCCTCAAAGGGTGAGCGGGCCGAGATCGCCGACGACGGTGGTCCCGGGCAGCAGCCCCCGCGCTCGCGCGGTGATCTTGCAATCGCTCCCGCTGCCTGAAATCTCAAACAGATGATATCCGGCGCGTTGATGCGGTTTGCCGCGAACGACGGAGGCCGACGGCACTCCGACAACTGGCACGAGACCACGCGGACCTTGCAACCGTTTCAACGAAAGCCTGTGGTTGTGGCCATGGAGGATAAGCTCGGCGCCCACGCGGCGAATCAACGCTACGAAACTGCGTGCGTCGACGAGGCCGCGCCCGAGGCGCGAGGCCGTGGCTTCGACGGGATGATGCAGCATGATGACCCGGACGAGACCGCGCCGGCCGGTTTCGAGGAGAAGGTTTTCGGCCGCCTCAAGCTGGCTCCTGCCCAAATACCCCGAAGCAATGAACAAGGGCGTCGGAATGCCCGATGACAAGCCAATCAAGGCAACATCGCCGCGAACCCGCAAATAAGGAAACGGCTCGTCTCCGCGCGTCTCGCCGGTCGTCCAGGGCAGGAAGGCGCTGGCGAGATGCGGCAAGGATCCCCGCACATAGGCATCATGATTGCCGGGCACGAAGCTGACATCCTCTGGCGCTCCGAGCGTTTCCAGCCAGCTGCGGGCAAGCTGAAACTCAGCCGGAAGACCGAGGTTCGATATGTCCCCGGTCATAGCCACATGGTTCGGATGATGGGCTTTCATATCCGAGACGATTTGAGCCAAAACGTCCATGCCGTGGATACGAGAACGCGAGCGCGTCCAGTTCAAATAACCGGTGACGCGCTTACCCATGAGCTCCTGTCGGCGCGGACGCGGCAAGGGCCCAATATGAGGGTCGGACAAATGAGCGAGGAGAAATTTCACGCGGCCAATTTGCTGTTCCTCGTGGCGCGCAGGCGGCGACGAGAATTTCCTAAGCAAATAACAAGCAAATACAGTGCCGTCACTAAAAATAATTCGCGATATCTGCAGGACGTCACGAGGGAGTTTGCGTGATCCAATGACCGGCGGTTAAACAATCCGCGGTAAACATGAATTGACTCGCCCGGATTAAGCATTTCTCTAAATTCGGCAGCAATTTCCGCTGCCGCAAACCTGGTGCCCGTCATGGCTCTCTGCAAACCCTCGCGATTTGCCGCCTATGCCCGCGCCGTGGCAATGATCCTGGCCTTCAGCAACCTCGGCGCCGGGCCGCGTACCTTTGCCAAGGTCGAGTCCGTCATCGAGCTGTTCACGAGCCAGGGCTGCTCATTTTGTCCAAGGGCTGACCAATTGCTCGCGACGATGGCGCGTGAGCCAGGTGTCGTTGCGGTTTCCTTCCCTGTGGATTATTGGGATTATATCGGCTGGCAGGATACGCTGGCATCCCCAGTTTTTACGGCTCGGCAGAAGGCCTATGCGACGGTGCTTGGCGAGGGCCAGGTTTATACGCCGCAAGTTATCGTGAATGGGGTTGCCGGCGCGCCTGGCGGTGACCGCGAGGAAATCGAACAAGCCATCAAATCGGCCAAGGGCTTTGATGGCGCCCTGACCGTGCCGATGCGTCTCTCGGAGACCGGCGGCCATTATTTGGTCGAGATCCCCGAGGGAAAGGGCGGCCCTGCAGGGGTTTTCGTCCTCCGGGTTGTCCATGCGACCACGGTTCATATCTGGCGCGGGGAGAATGCCGGTCGCGTTGTCACCTATACGAATGTCGTCCGCGCCATCGACAAGCTCGGCGATTGGAACGGTGAGACCGCAACCTTCGATATGCCTGGCCGGGCGTCCGAGGGGGAAGGCTTTGTCGTTCTCGTGCAAAAAGGCACGCCGGAGCGGCCAGGTGCTATCCTAGCCGCGGCGAAGACCGAGGGCCTTTAGGCCGGCATGGGAATAAAGACCGTGAGCCAATCCTTCTGAAACGCTCACCGTAGTCGGGCGGCGTTCCAAATTTCTGCGAGCTGCCGCTTCACCCGCTTCCGCCTGCCGCGCTCACGGCATATACAGGAAACAGCACCCTTTTTGTCGCAAGGCCAGGAGTATCAATGCGCATGTCTCGCCCCTTTTTCCGCGGCTTCTTCGCCGTTTTGTCTCTCGCTTTCGGAGCTGCCCTTCTGTGTGCTGGGCAGGCGTCCTCCAAAACCAAGCCGAAGGCAAACAGCGAGCAATCCGATACAGGGGGGCCGGATGCAAAGAAGGGTGGCAAGCCTTCGCAGCTCGCCAGTTATGGCGATTGGGGGGTGTTCGTCGCACAAGGTGAAAAATCCAAGACATGCTACGCTTTGGCAACCCCGAAGGAGAGGGTGCCCTCAGGATTGCAGCGGGACCCAGCCTATGTCTTCATCGCGAACCGGCCCGGCGAGAATGTCCGGGAGGAAGTCTCCATTATCATGGGGTTTCCCGTGAAAGAGGGAAGTTCTGTCCGCACCGAAATTGGCAGCTCCGGCTTCGATTTTGTCGCCAAGGGAGCCAACGCCTGGATTAAGAATCAAGCTGAAGAGCCGCATTTCGTCGAAGTCTTGAAGAAGGGGGCAAAACTTACCGTCAAGGCGCCGTCGCTGAAGGGGCATGTGACAACCGATAGCTATTCCCTTGCCGGTCTCGCGCAAGCTCTCGACAGAGTCGACAAGGAATGTCCCTGAGGTGTACTGCGCGCTTTTTTGAAAAGATGTGCGGCAACTTCTGTCCGGCCCACCCAAATATAAGAGACAATGCGCACGCGGCCTTTGGGAGGAAACCATGTCCGTGAAGTCCTATCCAGTCACACCGGATTGGAAGCAGCGCGCTTATATCGACAATACGAAATATTTAGAGCTCTATGCCCGGTCGGTCGCCGATCCAGAAGGCTTTTGGGCGAGTGAAGCGAGCCGCATTGATTGGATCAAGCCCTTCACGCGGGTCAAGAACACCTCCTTCGAACCCGGCTCGGTCTCGATCAAATGGTTCGAGGATGGGACCACCAATGTTGCCCAAAACTGTATCGACCGGCATCTGCTCCGGCTCAAAAATCGCACCGCGATCATCTGGGAAGGCGATGATCCGAACGACTCGAAACATATCACTTATCAAGAACTGCATGATGAGGTTTGCCGGCTTGCCAATGTGTTGAAGGCGCATGGCGTCGAAAAAGGCGACACGGTCACGATCTATCTGCCGATGATCCCCGAGGCGGCTTATGCGATGCTTGCTTGTGCCCGGATCGGTGCGATCCACTCCGTCGTATTTGGCGGCTTCTCTCCCGATTCCCTCGCCGGACGGATCGAGGATTGCCGCTCGAAGCTCCTCATCACTGCCGACGAAGGGCGCCGCGGCGGCCGCAAGATCGCCCTTAAGTCGAACGCCGACGAGGCTGTCGCGAAAACCGGGGAACTCGTCAAGACCGTGCTGATCGTCCGCCACACCGGTGGTGCCATCGCGTGGGTGGACGGACGCGATCGATGGTATCACGAGGCCGCAGCCAAAGCCGCGCCGGAATGTCCCTGCGCCGAGATGAAGGCGGAGGACCCTTTATTTATCCTCTACACATCGGGTTCGACCGGCGCTCCAAAGGGTGTCGTACATACGACGGCCGGTTATCTCCTCTACGCCGCGATGACACATCACTACGTCTTCGATTACCATGACGGCGACATTCATTGGTGCACCGCCGATGTGGGCTGGGTAACCGGGCACAGTTACATCCTCTATGGTCCGCTCGCCAATGGCGCCACGACTCTCATGTTCGAGGGAATCCCGAGCTACCCGGCCATGTCGCGCTTCTGGGAGGTCGTCGACAAACACCGAGTCAATATCTTTTACACGGCGCCGACTGCGATCCGCGCGTTGATGCGGGCAGGCGAAACGCCGGTCAAGGCAACGAGCCGTGCCTCCCTGCGGCTTCTCGGCTCGGTCGGCGAGCCTATCAACCCAGAAGCTTGGGAATGGTTCCACAACGTCGTCGGGGAAGGGCGCTGCCCGATTGTCGACACATGGTGGCAAACTGAGACCGGCGGAATTCTCATCACGCCGCTTCCCGGCGCGACGGATCTGAAGCCGGGCTCGGCGACACGGCCCTTTTTCGGGATCAAACCGGAAGTCGTCGATGCCCAAGGGACCATCCTCGAAGGACCCTGCTCGGGCAATCTGGTGATCGCCGATTCTTGGCCCGGCCAAATGCGAACGATCTACGGCGACCATGAGCGGTTCGTGAAGACCTATTTCTCTGCCTATCCCGGCAAATATTTCACCAGTGATGGCTGCCGGCGTGACGAGGACGGCTATTACTGGATCACCGGCCGGGTCGATGACGTCATCAACGTTTCCGGTCACCGGCTCGGCACGGCGGAAGTGGAGAGTTCCCTCGCCGCCCATGAAACGGTCGCGGAAGCCGCCGTCGTTGGCTATCCGCACGACATCAAGGGTCAGGGCATCTACGCCTATGTCACCTTGATGATGGGGGTCGAGCAAAGCGAGGAACTTCGCGCCGAACTCGTCGCTTGGGTCCGCAAGGATATTGGGCCGATCGCCAGCCCGGACATTATTCATTTCGCGCCGGGGCTGCCGAAGACTCGTTCCGGCAAGATCATGCGGCGGATCTTGCGCAAGATTGCCGAAAAGGAATTCCATGCGCTCGGTGATATCTCGACTCTGGCCGATCCAGCCATCGTCGAAGAATTGATACGCAACCGAATCGATTGAGCCACGTTACACCACTGTAAAAGAAAAGCTTCACCTAAACCACATCTTAACCAATGCTGGAGATTCCCCAGCGTCGAGCGTAGCTCTTGAATTTTTTTTCAACCAGAGCTCGGCACAAGCTGGTTCGCAGGGGTTCCTTCCAGTATTCGATTGGCACGTCGATGAATAAGTGTTTCATTAACCTTGGTTGCTGCCGTTCTGGCAAGATTCGGATTGGCACCGCATTTTTTTTGGGCCTGGCAGTTTGGGGTTCGGCGAGCGCGGCGAGCGGGCGCGAAGTCGTCACCTTTTCTTCCCCTAGCTATCGTGCCGGCACGGTCGTCATCAAGCAAAGCGAGCGGCGGCTGTATTTCATAACTGGAGACGGGACCGCGGTCCGTTATCCGATCGCGATCGGCCGGGCCGGCAAGGCGTGGCAAGGTGAGACTTCCGTCCAAGGCAAGTTCTACTCGCCCGCATGGGAGGCGCCCGATGTTGTGCGGCGAGACCATCCCGAACTTTCGAGAGTCATCCCGGGCGGCTCGCCGCGCAACCCGATGGGCGTCGCCGCGATCACCCTCAATCTGTCCGAAGTTGCAATCCATGGAACCACGCAGAGCATGCGCAGATCCGTTGGCACGGCCGCTTCTTACGGCTGCATCAGGATGTACAATGAAGATGTGATTGACCTTTTTCATCGGGTGAACATCGGAACGCCAGTCGTCGCGGTCCCGTAGCGGGAACGAAGAGCTGGGCGCCGCCTAACGGCGTTTGAAGCTGCCTCCTTAGAAGCGTGCTTCGGGCTCGCGTGAGAAAACAAAGTGGATTGAGACAATTAGTGATCGAAGCCGGCGCCCGGATGGTCTATCATTAACACTTGGCCCGGCAGCCGGCGGGGGGACTTTATTTCCTTTGCGGATTGGTCTAACGAATTGCTCCGGCTTGGAGCCCGGGCCGGGAGGCACGCATTTCAGGCGGCTCGCGGCATTGCGGAGAGCTTCGGTTCCATCGGCGTAAAGTTCGCGTAGCCGTCGCGATCCACGCCTCGGAGGTAAGCCGCCTCGTGTCGCCGGGCATGACGGGTCTGTTGGACATTTGCAGGGAGTAATCGGTGGAAACGAAAACCCTCGATCATACCGAGCTTGCCAATGAGATCATCGACGTGATCGTCAAGGAAGGAATGGTTGATCGCGAGAAGGCCACGCTGGATGCGACGATTGAAAGCCTGGATTTGAAGTCGATTGATATCGTAATGATTTTAACAGCCATCGAGGAAAAATTCGACGTCTACATCCCGATGGATGGACCCTTCCATGAAGCGAAGAACATTGGCGATCTCATTGATGCCATTGCTGCTTATATCATCAAAGAAAAAAACTGAATGGCCAGCGCGCGGCGGATTTTCGTCACAGGCATGGGAGCTGTTTCGGCGGCGGGGGTAGGTGCGAAGCCTCTTTGGGAAGCGGCGCGCGGCGGGCGTTCTTGCGTCAGTGAGGCACACTTTATAAGGCCTTATCGCGGCCGCATAAGGATTGCGGCCCAAGTCCAGGATTTCGATCCGGGCGTATATCTTTCGTCGAGCGAATTGCCCTTTTGCGATCCGGTGACGCAGTATCTGCTTGTCGCTGCCGATGAAGCGATCGCCCAGGCTGGGCTCGCCGCGGCCAAGCCGATGGGGCCCCGCACAGCCACCATCATCGGCACCGGCATCGGCGGCATGCACACGATAGAAAACGGGCTCTATTTGTCGCTGGTCGAGCAAGGGCGGCCGGATCCGCTGACAGTGCCCCGGCTGATCCCAAGTGCTTGTCCGTCGCTGTTGAGCATTCGCTATGGAGCGAGAGGCCCATGTTTCGCGGTCGCAAGCGCCTGCTCCTCGGCGACACAAGCCATCGGCATGGGGGCTCATCTCATTCGTTCCGGGCTTGTGGACCGCGCCATCGTTGGCGGAACCGAAGACTGCGTTTCCAATAGTGCGATGCTGGCGTGGGAAGCGCTTCGGGTGTTGACTCCGGATGCTTGTCGGCCCTTTTCGAAAGGCCGCAACGGCATGGTCCTTGGCGCGGGTGCCGGGGTTTTTGTCCTCGAAGCGGCGGAAATCGCCGAGGCAAGGGGCGCCGAAGCGCTCGTTGAGATGGCCGGCTACGGTACCTCGGCCGACGCCAAGGACCCCGTGCGGCCAGACGCGGGGGGAGCTGCTGCATGCATGCGGTATGCTTTGGCAGATGCCGAAGTCGATGCCGAAGAAATCGATTACGTGAATGCGCATGGAACCGGGACGACGGCGAATGATGCTACGGAATCGGAGGCTTTGGGCGCTGTCTTTGGGACAAGGCTCGCCAAGCTGCCGATTTCTTCGACCAAACCGATCCACGGACATGCACTCGGCGCCGCCGGCGCGCTTGAACTCATCGTGACGATCGGTGCCATTCGCGAGAATGTCGCGCCACCAACCATCAATTGGCGCGAGGCGGACGCCAAATGCCCGGTCGATGCGGTGCCGAATGAGGCGCGTCCCATGCCGATCCGGACCGCTTTGACCAATTCCTTCGCCTTCGGAGGCATCAACGCAAGCCTCGTCGTCCGGCGCGCCGCCGCGGCATGACGACGGCGGGGGATCAGGCGCAAGCCACCAGCGCCGCTTTGGCGCCAGAGGTGGACGAGAAGACGGCGCTGCGCCTCCAGGCAATCAGGGTCCGGACCGAGCCTGGTGAGGTTGCCGCGTTTTTTCGCGAGACGGGCGGCATCGGCTCCGGCGATTTCGTCCCTCTCACCTTTCCGTTCCGCTGGCTTGCGCTTCCCTCGATCCGGGGCGCGATTTTGCAGGTGCTTGGCGATGGCTGTCTGCCGGTTCACGAAGGGCAGAGCTTTGCCTACGAAAGAGGCTTGAAGATCGATGGTGAATATGTGCTCGCCATCGAGATTCGCTCAACGGAAAAGCCGCAGCGCCTGATTTTAAAAATGACCGTTTCCACAGACCAAGGGGATGTCTGCGCCCGCCTCGAAACCACATTGCGGATCGTGCGGCTTGCTGGGGAGGCGCAATCATGATCCCTGCCGAGGGGGAGCCGGTACCGCCAAACTGGCCACAGACCGGAGATGAGATCGGCGCGCAAGATTTCGGGCCCTTCGAGCCGGAAGCGCTCGTCCGCTATGCGGCCGTTTCGGGAGACGACAATCCTTTGCATCTTGATCCGGAAGCCGCGAAGGCAGCGGGCCTTGCCGGGCTTCCCGTTCACGGCATGCTGATGCTGTCGTGTTTCGAACCCTTCCTCATGGGCTGGCGGCGGGATCTCTTCATCGCGCGGTTGTCGGCTAAATTTCTGCGGCCTGTGCTTGCGGGGGAAGGCATCCGCCTTTTCGGCCGTGTCCTGCGCAGTCAGAAAGTTCCGATTCCGGAACTCATCCTTCGGCTGACCGCGCGCGGTCCCAACAATGACCTTGCGATCTTGGCGGAAGCCGCGGTTCTTCACAAGGCCAGACATCAGTCGAGCTAAAATGCAGCCTCGATCCATCCTCGTCACGGGCGCATCGAGCGGTATCGGCCGCGCACTCGTGCTGGTTTACGCGCGCGAGGGTGTATCCCTATCGCTCATCGGGCGCGATCGCGATAGGCTGGAGGACGCCGCCGCCGCCGCCCGCGCGCAAGGGGCCGAGGTTAGCCTCGGCCAGTTGGACGTGCGCGATCAGGATGCCATGGCGCGATGGATCGCGGCGGCGGACGCGCGCCGCCCCTTCGATCTCGTCATCGCCAATGCGGGCATCACAACGGGCCTTGCCCCCGGAGAACTCGCCGAGGATCCCCGCGCGGTTCGCGCCATAATTGACATCAATCTGATCGGCGTCTTGAACACGGTCGAACCGTTGATCCAGCCGATGTGCTCGCGCGGGGTTGGCCAAATCGCCTTCATCGGTTCGATCGCCGGGCTGCGCGGATTGCCCTATGCGCCCTCCTATTGCGCGACGAAGTCGGCGGTTCACGCCTATAGCGAATCACTGCGCGGCCGCCTCGAGGCGCGCGGCGTGCGCGTCAGTCTCGTCATCCCAGGTTTCGTGAAGACCCCGCTCAACGAGAGTATCGAAGCCATGAAACCGCTCGAGATGTCGGGCGCGGAGGCGGCGGCCCTTATCCAGCGTGGTCTCGAACAGGGCAAGGCTGTCATTGCTTTTCCAAGAGCACTGTATTTGGCGGCGCGCCTTTCCCGGATCTTGCCGATTCGACTTGTGGACAAAGTTATGGCGCATTTCAGGGTTAGCATTCCCGCGACAGAGGAACGGGTTCGTTAATAAATTATTATGTTCGCGCTTTCCTGTGGAAGTCCTTTTTCTTGGCTTTAACAGTTAAACCTCTTCTTCACTCAAATTCTGCAACAAACTGTTGCAATTTGTTTGTTGTCGAAGCCATGCGTTTGGGCTTCAAAGCTTGAGTAGTGTCCATCTTTATGGTCCGTATGAAGCTCTCCGTTGCTTGCACCGACCGGCCACGCGGCCCCGCGAAGGACAAATCCGGCGGGAAACAGGCAAGGGATGTTTCATAAGTTGAAGGACGTCGTCAGAGCCTAAAGGCGCTTCCCATTCCAGAGGCGTTTTTTCAGTCCCGCAGACTTAGGTGATGGACGAGGGGGGAGTGGTCCGGAAGTGACTGTGTCACGGGGGGATTGACCATTGAGTTTTCTCGAGCTCTTCAGAATTTTATGCGAGATCGGGCTGCTCGCTGCCTTTGTGGGGCTTCTTCTCGTGGGCGGCGGCTTTCTGATCCTCATCGGGATCAATATTTTCGAGCAAGCGACCGGCAAGTTGCTCGGCGAGCGGTTGACCGCCCCGGTTCTTAGCAACGCCAGCCTTCCTCATCTCTTGGTGCAAATCCCAATTTTCAACGAGCCCGCCATGGTTGCCGATTGTTTAAAGTCGGCCGCCGGTTTGGATTGGCCGCGTGACAGGCTGCATATTCAAGTCCTCGATGACAGCACCGACGAGACGACATCGATTGCTAGGGCTATCGTTCGCAAATTGCGCGCCCAGGGCTTTGATATTTTGCACCTTCATCGGACGACGCGGCGTGGCTATAAGGCAGGTGCCTTGGCGGCTGGTCTTGCGCAATCGGATGCACCCTTTGTTGCTGTTCTTGATGCCGATTTTCGGCCGCCGGCAAATTGGCTGCGGTCGGTCGTCCCCGCATTGATCGCCGATCCCAACGCAAGCTTTGTGCAGTCGCGCTGCGAGTTTGCAAATTACCGGACGAATTGGTTGACCCGTGCGCAGGGGCTCATGTTCGATGCTCATTTCGTGATGGAGCAGGCGACACGCGCTCGCGCAGGTTGGCTGTTTCAATTCAATGGCACCAGCGGCGTCTGGCGCCGCGCTGCAATCGAGGCCGCGGGTGGCTGGCTTGGATATTCGCTTTGCGAGGATCTTGATCTTACGGTGCGGGCCGAAATCGCCGGATGGCACGGAATTTTCGCGATGGAACCTGCCGTCCCCGGTCTTGTTCCAGAAAAGGTTTCACATTGGCAGGTTCAACAAAGACGCTGGTCAAACGGCTTTGTGCAGGTCGCCCGCAAGCTGCTCGGCGAAGTCTGGATGGCCGAATGGCCTATTTGGCGAAAGCTGTCGGCGACTTTCCTCATCCTCATCCAGACCTTTTACCCTTGTGTTGCGCTCGCCGTCCTTTCCCTCGTTCTCTGCGTGGCCATTCGGGGCGGGGATCTTGCCCCTTACGTACCGGTCATCGCAACGATCGCTGTCTTGATCCTGTCCATCGGCGTCGGCATGACCCTCGTCCCCTATTTGATTTTGAGGCGTGGCTCTCTTGGGCGTTATCTCGCGACGCTGGCTTCGCTGATCCCCTTGATGATCTATGTTAGTCTTTCGAACGCGCCTTCCATTCTAAGGACGGTTTTCGGGGCTTCCGAGACTTGGAAGCGCACGCCCAAGACGCAGCCCTTCCTGGACGTCGCGCAACCTCTGCTGGACGTGACGCAGCCTCTTCGGGATGTCTTGCCGACAGCTGATCAGGCTCAATGAGGCCGGTTAACTGCCGGCCCTTGCAGAGGCGCTGCGATCGACCCGCGTGTACAAGGTAAATTGCGGGTCGAAGATAAATTTGAGCAACAAGCCGCCCCAGGATTTGTGGGTCTTTAGATCAGCGTAGAATTCTGGCGCCATCTCTTTCAGTTGCGGCAGCCGCGACCAGGGCACATCCGGAAAATCGTGGTGCTCATTGTGGTAGCCGATGTTGAGCGCGACGAGGTTCAAGGGGCCATAATAATCGAATGTCTCCTGGGCCGGATCAGGGGTGAAATGCTCTTGCAGCCAGCGTGCGGCGAGTGGATGCAAGCCTCCGACGGAAAACCAGAAGGATGCGAAGAGGTAGAAGAGCGCGTTCGGGCCGAAGCAGATGAGAATGGCAAGATCGTAGAGGAGAACACAGGCGCCGTTGATGAAGGTCCAGCGGCTCCACATCGGCACCGTGCCTTTTAGCCTGGAGAGCCGGGTCAGCTGAAAAACCGGAAAAAGGAACATCCACGCCGCCTTGCCTGCCGCGCTGTTGCCGAACAGACGCGCCTCCCAACGGCTCGGAAGATCGGCATCATAGTCATAATCTCCTAGATGCGAATGATGCTTCATGTGGTAGCAGCGAAACCCCATCGCGGTTGGAACACTATTCGGCAAATCCGCGAGAATCGCCGCCCATTTGTTCAGGCCATTGCCTTTGAAGATGCAATTATGTGTCGCGTCATGGATGACCACGAACATTGCGTGATTGGCAAAGGCCCCAATGCAAAAGGCAGCAAGCAAAGACGCCCACCAATAGGAAAGGCCAAGCGCGCCGAGACCTGCCGCGATCAAGGTCTGTCCGGCGACGACGGCGAGCGTGATTGCTGCCGTCTTCGGGTCGTGGCCAATCAAGCTCGCGACTTCGGGATGGGCCGCCAAGATGGCTCGCCGACGCAAGGGATGCGGACGAGGGAAGGTCGTCGGAACAAACGAATTCAGCCGTGGGCCGGATGAGGCTGGATCGATGTACTCGCGATCAAAGGATTGAAGGCTCATGCTCAGATCGTCCTTCCATGGCGATAGTGCCGTCTGGGTCGCATTGCCGGAAACGTTTGGCTGGCGTGTTCATCGGCTCTTTGATTTCGTCTCGTGCGCATTGCTCCCGAGTGACCGGCACTTTCTGAGAGAAGGTTAACGAATTATGCCGTAAGGCTTTTCTCGTAAACGCGATGCACCTTGTCGATTTGTGCCCCCGAGAGCTCGATCGGCCGTCGCATGCCGATGTTATCTTCCAAAACCCAGCCGAATTCGACATGCTCGATTGAGCTTGCTTTGCTTCGCTGACGCATTTCCTCGATGAAAGCGAGGATGACAGCGCCACCTGCGGCCTTGCGATGCAGGGCGCGGCGAATGCCGAAGAGAAGGAGCCTCCCCGATGTAAATTTATGGTTTCTGACTCGTGAGATGAGGCGCGGCAGTCCAAAGGGGAAAAGCCTGCCGCCAAGATCGGCGGTGATCTCATGGAGATTTGGCAAGACAATACCGAAAGCCTGCGGCACGCCGTCGAGTTCGATCATGAAGCCGCCTTCCGGGGGCATCACGAATTTTAGGGCGTCCGCGCTCGACATGAACTCTTCAAGCGTCAGAGGGACAAAGCCCCAATTTTCGCTCCAGGCATCGTTGAATATGTCGATGATGATCTCCGCTTCCTTGGCGATATTCTTAAGGTCAAGGGTCCGGATATTGAGTCTCTGGCGCCATTCGGGGCGCTCCAGAATGCTCGGGGTGGCCTGCCGGTCTTTCTCGCTGACGTCATAGCGGTAGGAAATAAGGTCGCGCGCTTTCGTGTAACCTTGGCGCTCCAAGGAGCTGGCCAAATAGGGCGGGGTCCAGGGCACGAGCACCATCGGCGCCGCGTCGAAACCCTTAACAAGCACGCCTGGCTCGCCCCAGATCGAGGGCGAAAATGGCCCATGCACGCGTGTGGCGCCGCGCTGGCGCAGCCAATCCTCCGCAGTTCGCGTCAAGGCCGCGACGACCGTGTCGTCATCGGTTGCGTCGAGGCACCCAAATTGTGCCGGGGATGCGCCGACCGGTGTGTGGGCTTTGTCGTAGATCTGGGCGAGAATCCGCCCGGCAAGCTTGCCATTCTTGCGGGCGAGCCAAGTCTGTGACTGGACAAGCTTGAAATGTGGATTGAGCTTCGCCCCGAACATGGTCCAGCGTTCGGCATCGAGGGGAGGCGCGAAACCTGGTTGATTTCGATAGAGAAGCCGGGGAACACGACAAAAGGCCAAAAAGTTCAGGAGCCCATTTGCCGGAATGACTTCGATTCTATCTGCGTTTCCGTTCCCGCTCATGATCCTGCCCTTTCATGGCGCCCGGGCATCGTGCCTCGGTCCCGGGTCGCACTTGGGGCAAATGGTTGACTGGGAACCAGCGGTGCGCCAACCCAAGCCTCGTGGCGCCTTCAGCCCGTTGCACTCAGCGATGGCGCAGGCGCTTCACGATGGGATCCGCGCTTTGCCAAAAGTTCCGTAACACCCCTGATCTCTGCTTCCGTGTGCAGCGCTGAAATGAAGAAACGCAGACGCGGTTGATCTTTCGGCACTCCGATCTGAATGATCGGCGGCACATAATAGCCGTTGTCCATCAAGTGGCTGGAAGCGGCGAGGGTCTCCAGGCTGTCGGCGAAAAGGATTGGGACGACGCCACGGCCGACGGCCGGCCCCGTATCGAGGCCCGCATCATGCGCGAGATCGACGAAGAGTTCGGCATTCCGGCGCAGCCGCTCGATCCGCCAGCTCTCTTGCTGAACCAATTGCAGGGCCGTCTCGGCCGCTGCGGTGATCACGGGCGAAAGGCCAACACTATAAACGAAGCCGGGAAGCGTGTAACGCAGCCAATTGATCACCGCTTCCTTGCCCGCGACAAAGCCGCCGCATGAGGCGAGGGTTTTCGACAATGTCCCGATGATCAAGTCGATTCGCTGCGGATCCACACCGGCGTGCTCCCAGAGCCCGCGCCCTTCCGCCCCCAGCACGCCGATCGAATGAGCCTCGTCGATCAACAGCCAAGCTTTGTGCTGCTCCTTGAGGCTGATAAGCCCGGCGAGATCGGCGATGTCGCCATCCATGCTGTAGAGGCCCTCGGCCACGATGAGCGTGTTGCGGTAATTGGCGCGCTTTTCGCGCAGAAGAAAATCCAGATGATCGAGATCATTGTGGCGGAAAACGATGGTTTCGGCGGCGGTGCCTTTGGCCCCGCTCACAATGCTGTTATGCGACAGTTCATCGATGAAGAGCGCGTCATGTGAGCCAAGAATGTGCGAGATTGTCGTCACATTGGTGAGATAGCCGCTCACCAGGGTCAGCGCCTCCCCGACCCCCAGGAATTTGGCGAGGGCGGTCTCCAAACTGCGATGCGAAGAGCGCTCACCGCCCACGAGGCGGGAGCCAAGGGCGCCGATCCCCAAGGTCTCGAGAGCCGCAGCCGCCGCCGCTTTCACGGCGGGGTGGGACGCAAGCCCGAGATAATCATAGTTGGCGAAACTCACGAAGCGTCGGCCACTTACATCGGCGGCATGCCGTAAAGTGTCGATCGGCGCGAAAAATGGGTCACCGAGGTCAAGGTAGGCCTTTCCCGCGAGCCGGAAGCGCTTGGTTGCATAATCGGCGAGGCTTTGAGTCTTTGGCACTTGCGTGATCGGCAGTCCAGATGGGTTCACGAGATGATTGGGGAAGTCCGGCATTTGGCCTGTTGCACCTTGGTTTGCCGCTTCCCGGCCGCTTTGATTCCAGCATAAGCGAATCGTGGCATAGCATCATGCGCCGGAAGGAGCAAAAGGGGATCATCACGCCCGCTTGAAAAACCGCCATCGCAGACCCGGTAAAAGCACAAAGATTACCTTAATATCAAAGGCTTATACCGTATTGTCAATTCCGGTTACAAAACGTAACAAAGACATGTGGATGACGTGGCAATCCGCCGCGCAAAGCGGCCGCGCAGCGGCTTCGGCGCTGCGAATCAGCGATAGTGTTTGAGATTTCATACGATAGATTTCGCCATTCCTCCTGCCGGCAGGATCGGCGAGCCGGGCTTTGGTTCGCCCGACGGCTAAGGACTTGCCGCGAGCGGATCGAGAGGCGACGGATTGGCGAGGCTGGCAAGGCCGGGTTCAATAGGTTGCGCCATGGAAGCGAGCATGACAGCGACAGCGGATGCGGCCTGCCGCGTGATGACTTTGCGATTTTCTCCCCGCTGATAGGCAAGCGGTTGGCCGTAGGCGACATCGCACCGGATTGGTTCGCCTTTAAGAACGGACCAAAAATGCGGAATGAGGGTCGCATCTCCGAACCATGCCGCGGCGGGCGTCGAATAACGGATCGCGACAGGTTGGACCCAGACGATCTCGACCTTGGAAGTCTTTGCGAGAAGATCGCGCGCTGCGGCGAAATGCGAGCTATGGAACTTGCGAAGCGCCGACCCATCGGTGGTTGTCGCCTCTGGGAACAGCAACATGGGGCGCCCTGCGAGCATCCTCTCTGCCATCGCCGCATTGGTTGCAGGGATCGTGCGGCGCCGCTCGCGATCCACGAAAACGGTCTCTTGCAGGCGCGCGAACGCCGAGGCGACCGGCCAGTTTCCGATCTCGCGTTTGGCGAGAAAACAAGCGGGCTCGACGCTGCAAAGCGCTAAAATGTCGAGCCAAGAGACGTGATTTGAAACAATGAGGCGCGGGCCCTTCGGGGGCTGGGCGCACTGCGCGATAACTTCGAGCCGAAGCAAGCCGGCAAGCGTCCGGCTGAACGCAACCGGAAGCCATAGACGCAGCGGCCAATGCCGCCGGAGCGCGACCCATTGCAAAGGCGCGAGACATAAAAAGAAGAGCAGTGCGATAACGAGGGCGGTGGCGCGAAGATAAGCCATGATTCGCCGCGAATAGACTTTACGATGGCTGTCTCTTTAAAGTCGCCAGTCTGCAGTTTGATGACACCGCTGCATTTGTTCTTTCCCAGTTCCGTCATCAAACCTTCGTATCTGGTTTCTACGTTTGATATCCGCGCTTGGGAGAGATTCGCCGGCTCATGTGGAACATTGGGACGCCCTTCGGTTTTGGCGAGGCTGTCCGGCATACCGCCGCCTTCATAAGACCACACCGCGCCGCCCGCGATTTAGCCGGCCTGACGGCAGTACTCGGGCGGTTCGGCCCCTTTGAAGTACGGCTTGCAGCGACAAGGCGGGAGATCCGCAAGGCACAGCGGTTGCGGTTCAAGGTCTTTTACGAAGAAGGCCGGGCCATTCCTCATCAGCGCGCGGCCCTGACAAAGCGGGATATCTGCCAGTTCGATAAATTTTGTGATCATCTTCTCGTCGTCGACAAAGCTCATCTTGATCGCCTCGGCCGCAAGAAGCCTAAGATCGTTGGAGTCTACCGTCTTCTTCGGGGGGACATCGCGGCGGCTCAGCAAGGCTTTTACAGCGAGACCGAATTCGATATCGGGCCTTTACTAGCCCGCCACGCCGGCAAACGCTTCCTTGAACTCGGCCGCTCTTGCGTCCATCCGGACTACCGGTCGAAGCGCGTCATCGAGCTTTTGTGGCGCGGCCTTTGGGCCTACGCCAAGCACCATCATATAGACGTGCTCATCGGTTGCGCGAGCTTGCCGGGTGTTGATCCGATGGCGCTTTCCGTGCCCTTGAGCTTCCTGCATCATTATGCTCTCGCGAGCGAGGAGTGGAGCGTGCGTCCGCTCGAAGGGCGGGGGGTCGAAATGGCGATCCTGGATGGCGCCGCGATCGAACCGCGCAAGGGCCTTGCGGCGTTGCCTCCGCTGCTTAAAGCCTATCTGCGGGCCGGAGCAAAATTCGGTGACGGCGCTGTCATTGATGCGCAGTTCGGCACGACGGACATCTTCACGGTCTTGCCGCTCGCCGACTTGGAAGTACGCTACCTAAATTACTACGGCGGTCCCATGGAAATGCCGGATAGTTACGTTGCTTGAGTGAGCGGGCGCCAAAAAGCCCTCCCCGGCAGCCTTGCCGGCGGCGAGGGTTAATCCGGATCGGTAGAAAATGTGGCGTGAAACCGTTAATGCGCGCGGCTGCCGTCTCGTCGCACGCTCATAAAGAATCCACTTTCATTTAAATATTCCGCTTGCTCGTTGATGGCCGGGGTCGGCAATTTTGCAACATGTCACTACGTCTGGGCTGCTAGGCGAAATTTCGAGGACGACCCCATGGCGCGCGCTCGGATCGGTCTTGCTCTGGGAAGTGGCGCCGCGCGCGGCTGGGCCCATATCGGGGTGCTTGAGGCGCTTCGCGAAGCTGGCCTCGAGCCGGATATCGTCTGCGGGAGTTCGATGGGGGCGCTGGTTGGAGCTGGATACGTCACCGGCCACCTTTCCGTTCTAAAAGACTGGGCATCCGCGCTGACTTGGCGTGAAATCATTGGTCTGCTTGACGTGCGGTTGACTGGCGGTGGATTGATCGATGGTGACGAAATCATTACCCTCCTAGGGCGGCTCGGCATTGCGATGCCGATCGAGCTGGCAGCCAAGCCTTTTGCCGCAGTCGCGACCAGCCTTGTGACGGGCCGCGAGGTATGGCTGAAAACCGGGCCGATCGCGGAGGCGGTGCGTGCTTCGATCGGAATTCCCGGCATCTTGAGTCCGATGAGGCATGCCAATGATTGGTTGCTTGATGGAGGCCTCGTTAATCCGGTGCCAGTCTCCGTATGCCGTGCACTTGGTGCAGACATCGTCATCGCAGTTAATCTGAACAGCGATTTGGTCGGACGGCGCTTTGAAGCTGCTGACGAATCGCGGAGCGTGGCGAGCAAGGGGCCGGTGCCCGAGGAATTCATGATGCGATTGCTCGAACAGGTTCCGCAGGCTTGGCGCGGTCAAGCCGCACAGATCATTCCCCGGTTGCTCCCTGTGCGCAGCACGGCGCCCGGATATTTCGAGGTCTTGGCCAATTCTCTCAACATTATGCAGGACCAAATCACCCGCGCACGGCTTGCCGGTGAACCGCCCCATATCATGCTGGCGCCGCGCTTGGGCCAAATCGGCCCGTTTGAATTTAATCGAGCAGCGGAGGCCATCGCGGAAGGCGCCGCGAGCGTTCAACAAGCGCTGCCGTACTTGCGCCGTTATCTCTAAATCGTTGCGGCTTCTATCCTCAAAGGAGGATGGTCTCAGGTGGAATCGCCGGGACTCATGGCCGCTCTTGGCGGGATTCGCTCATTCTTCTGTCAAAAGACCCCGACGCGTCTGCCAAGCACATGAGCGAAGCTCACGGCTTGCCGAAGACGAGCATGAAGTTATTTGCTGGCAAGGCTAGTTGCTGGTTCAGAACGATGCCTTGCGCGTTAGCGACTTTCTCGATTTCTCCGACGTCCTTCAATTCCCATCCGGAAACATTCGCGGCGCGCAGCTCTTGGTCGAAAGCCTCATTCGATGGTGCCGTGTATTTTCCGTCGACTTTGAACGGCCCGTAAATCGCGAGGAGTCCTGTTTCCTTTAGCACACGCGCAGCGATCTGAGCGACGCCCTCCGCGACCGCGATCGGGGCAACATGCAGGAGATTGATGGCAAAGATAACATCATAGCGGAGACCCGTCGCGTCGGGCCAGCTCTCCTCTTTGGCGAGATCGATGTGGATGGGATCCCAAACATTCGCGTTGGCGCTCTCGGCCTGCATTTTCCGGATCGCCCCGAAGACCTCTTTATTGTAATCGGAAGGCTGAAAGCGGATGTGTGGAAAATGCGGCGCGAAATAATTGATGTGAACGCCACTGCCGCTCGCGAGTTCGAGAGCATTCCCGGACGGCGGGAAGAGCTGTCTAAAAACGTCCAGGATCGGGTCGCGGTTGCGCTGCGCGGCCGAACCCACAAAGGAGCTTAGAGGAGAAGGATTGATCACGAACTGCGCGCCGATATGAGGGCATGCCATTTCACGCCTTGCGACCGGAGAGTATATGAGCTCGGACACGAGTGCCACCTCTTTCCGGCCAGGCGGTTGGTTTCTTAGGGTCGTGCGGACTGGCGCGCCCGTCCCTATAACAATCTCGTTGTTTTAGATTAGTCTATAGAGTTAGTCAACTAATATCTCAGCCGCATCCCTTCGTTGTTTTGCGGCCGGAGGCCGGAGCCGGTCAGTCGAAGCGATTATCGCCTAACGCGATCTGCCGGCGGTTCGGTGCCCTCGGCTATACCAGCTTCGGCACTCAACCGGCGTGCCAGCGAGGGCGTAAGTTCACCGCGCACGGGAAGCTTATGGTCACGCTCGTAGCTTTCGATGGCCTGCCGCGTGGTTTTTCCCGCGACGCCGTCGGGGTTGAGAACAAAGCCCAATTTGACGAGCGCTCGTTGCGCCGCCAGCACCGAGTTACGGGATGCGGCGGGGGACGCCTTTGCCGTGGCCGTCCGGGAGGGAGACGGCACATTCGCCTTTGGCGCGGGTGTCGCCCTGATGGGCGCCGCTTTAAGCAGTTCTGAAATTTGGTCGTA